>Ga0315270_10000921_pt1 | contig 15844 bp, 12 predicted proteins | sample C1_bottom_MG_FD_204932 | JGI IMG/M metagenome (GOLD analysis project Ga0315270, IMG submission 204932) | Sediment microbial communities from Yellowstone Lake, YNP, Wyoming, USA - C1_bottom | ecosystem: Environmental > Aquatic > Freshwater > Lake > Sediment | place: USA: Wyoming | collected... | reverse complement strand
GTACGCACCTGTGACTTGATGTCTTGCATTATTGACTCCCCTTTTTCCTCGATCACGATGGATCACTTGTGGCTCGCTTAGGCGAGTCCGGTCTTTTTTATCTTGCCGGTGTCGGTTTTTGGCAAGGCGTCGACAAATACTACCTGCTTGGGCGCCATAAAGCTTTCCAAATGGCCAAGACAGTATTTTATGACATCGCGCTCTGAGTAACTGAATCCCGGGCGCAAAGCGACAAAAGCTTTTACGGCCTGCCCAAGAACCGGATCCGGCACTCCGATGACAGCCACTTCCTGTACACCCTCCATGCTGTAGAGCACATTCTCCACCTCACGCGGACTTACCTTCTCGCCGCGGCTTTTAATGATATCGTCCTTGCGCGCTACGAAGTAGAGATAGCCCTCGTCATCGGTACGGAAGATATCGCCAGAGTACAGCAACATCTCTCCCGGATTGGGGCCGGGCCTGAGTCGCTTGGCTGTCTCGTCCGGCTTTTCCCAGTAACCGCGCATGACATTGCTGCCGCGAATCACCAGCTCACCGGTGCTGCCATTTGGCTGCCGGTTACCGCCCTCGTCCACCAGCCAGACTTCCTGGTTCGGCATGCCGCGACCTACGCTGGTCGGACGAGTCTCAAGTTGTTCTGGCGGAAGGTAGGTCACGCGCTTGCATTCGGTGAGGCCATACATGGAAAACAGTTGCGCCTGCGGAAACAGCCCCCGCAGATCCTTAATGTGCTGTTCGGAGAGCGCAGCGGCTGTATTGGTGATCATGCGCAGTGACGCCAGATCATGATGTAACAGAGTCTTGATGTTCATGAGCAGCGAGAAGATGGTCGGCACCCCCGGCAGGACCGTGACGCGTTCTCGCGCCATGACCTCCAACACCTTTACCGGGAAAGCGAACGAGCGCTCCACGACCACGGTCGCCCCGAGCTTGAAGCCCATTAGAACCTGATACAGGCCATAGTCGAATGCGAGTGGCAGCACACACAGGACAACATCTTCTTTCTGCAATCCGAGATAGCCGCTCACCGAGTTCGTGGCGCTCACCATGTTCAGGTGGGTCAGCATGACGCCTTTCGGATCACCGGTGGACCCGGAAGTATAGATTATGGCGGCGAGATCCTGATCAATACTCCCCGGGGCCGTGAAAGCTCCCGGCTCATCCTGTATGCTGGCATAGCGCAACAGGCGCTTATCCGTGTCCCCAGCACGCAGTTCCCCAATGACGATGCAGGTGTGTACACTCTTATTGTGCGCTAGGGCGACGCTGAACACTGCTTGCAGCGCGGCATGCGTAAGCAGTGCACTGGCGCGTGAATCATTGAGCAGGTATGCAAGCTTGTCATGCTTGGTCAGTGGATTGACCGGCATGAACACAGCGCCCGCCTTGAGCGCGGCATAAATTCCGACCACGGTCTCGACCGAGTTGTCCATGAAGATCGCAACCCGATCACCGCGCCGCACGCCGCGCTGCTGCATGAACGCGGCGAGTTCGGTTGCCATCTGGTCGATCTGGGCATAACTGTAGCGTTGTCCGTCACACACCAGCGCTGTTTTGTCGGGCAGCTCCCGACGACTGACCTCCAGATAATGATGCAGAAGCATGCCGTGCCAATCTCGATTCAGGCAGACATCTGCTGGGCAACGAGCCGGGGAATCGCCCCGGTCAATGCCGCCGGCCGGATGAACTGCTCATCCACCAGCATGGTAGACAAAATACCGACGAAGGCCATGTTGTCGGCAAAACCGATAGCGCGTCCAGCGCGGCACTTCTCGTAAAGCTTGGCCACCACACGCGGGTCAAAGTAACCCGCCTCGCGTAGTCGCCGTTCACTGAACAGTTCTGCCACGTAATCCGCTGCCACACCATTGTGGAAGAAACTCTGGCTGTCAGGAGCACGATAGGGTTGCTTGGTGCGCGTGCGTACCGACTCCGGCAACAATCCGGCCATGGACTTCTTCAGGATATATTTCTCTGTGAGACCCATGAGCTTGTAACGCGGCGGCAGGCGGTTCCCGAATTCGATCACGCGGTGATCCAGAAATGGAAAGCGCCCCTCGATGGAGTTGGCCATGGCCACGCGATCACCCTGGGAGCAGAGCAGATAGCCGGCCATCAGCGTGTGCGCCTCGACATACTGGTCGCGCCCGAGCGGCGCCCAGCGTTCGATGCCCGGCGGCAGGGTTTTGAGAATGGCGGCGTATGGATCCCAACCACTCACCGTGTGCCGCATCTCGGGTGAAAAAAACTGTGCGATACGTCCTGTGGTCGACCAGCGCGGGATATGTGCGAAAAATGCCCGGTCCTTGTGCTCCATCCCCTGTTTAAAGAAATTTTCGGTGAACGCCCGACCCGAGGCGGGTGAATGTTTGAGATAGGGATAGAGCCGTTCGAGGATGCGCGGACGTATTTTGGAATGCGGCTGACGCGCCCAGAAGCGCCGGATCTTGGCCTCCTTGAACAGGTCGTAGCCTCCGAAGACTTCGTCCGCTCCTTCGCCGGTCAACACCACCTTGTACCCTTCGGCACGCACCTTCGCCGACAGCAGCATGAGCGGAGTCGGCGCCGTGCGCACAATCGGGGTCTCGGTATGCCAGATCACTTTCGGGAATGCGTCACAGATGTCCTTGGTCGTGCAACGCAAGGCGGTGTGCTGGGTGTCGAGGTAATCCACCAATTCCTGCTGGTAGCTGCTCTCGTCATATTCCGCATCTTCGAACGTCACCGAGAATGTGCGCAGCGGCACGTCGGTGAAGTTCTTGATCAAAGAGGTGATGATCGAGGAATCGAGACCACCGCTCAAATAGGCGCCGACTGGCACGTCTGATCGCAACTGCAGTTTCACCGCATCAATCAGCAATGCGCGCAGTTCTTCTGCATAGTCTGCAGCAGCTCGCTCCCTGGGCAATGGTGGTTCAGGAAAGGACCAGTCCCAGTAACAACGTGTACGGATGCGGCCGTTTTCCGCAACCAGAAGGTGTCCTGGGGGTAGCGCGCTGACACTCTCAAAGACGGTTGCTGGCGCAAGCGGCGACCAGTAGGTAAAAATCTGGGCGAGTGCCTCCTGATTGAGACGACGCGGGAGATCGCTGTGTGCCAACAGCGCCTTGACCTCGGATGCAAACAACAGCCGAGTGCGCGTCTGCGCATAGAACAGCGGGCGTATGCCCGCGCGGTCACGTGCCAGTATCAGGCGCCGACGCGGTTGATCCCACAGCGCAATTGCAAACTGTCCATTCAGGTGCTGAACAAAGTCCTCTCCGTGTTGCTCATACAGATGCACGATGACTTCGGTATCGGAATGTGTATAGAAATGATGGCCCTGCTGCTCGAGCGTCGCGCGCAGCTCGATGTAATTGAATATTTCGCCGTTAAAACTGACCCAGACAGTCCGGTCTTCGTTGTGAATCGGTTGTTTGCCGCCGGCAAGATCGATAATACTGAGGCGCGCATGGGCAAGGCCGACTTGCGTATCGGAGAAATAACCATAACCATCCGGGCCACGATGGTGCAGTTGCCCGATCATGGCGCCGAGCTCAATTTCATTAGGCGGGCGATCAGCCGTCTGATTGAGAATACCGGCGATTCCGCACATATGTTCCTCGATTTATACCAAAACGAGCGACGCGAAACAGGGCTTCATTTATGGTCCTTTCCGCCGACCTTGCGAGGCGTGATGTCCCGCTCCGACCGACCCTGCTTCAGGAGAGTGACAATACTCGTCAGCAACACCTCGATGCTTCCCATTCTGTCGGAGATCGTCGACAACGATGGCACCAGACTATCCATCTGGTTCAGGCGCTTGCCAATGTTGGCGATCAGTTTGTCCTGTTCACGCACTGTGTGCGTTCGGTCACCTTTGGGTGCCGGCTTGGCAAGCCGGCCACCGGCGCGCCGCTCAAATGGCACCCATTGCAACTCGTCAAGTGCCGACTTGAGAACATCAATCGTGACGGTCGGGAGGCTGTCGGCGTAAGCAACGGTAAGCGCGGTGTCACACAGGGTGTTGATGAGTCGCGGCACACCGCCTGTGTACTTGAAGATCACTGACATTGTTTCGGGAGTAAACAGATCTGATCGCGTGGATCCAGCTACCTTGAGGCGATGGGCGATATACTCGGCAGCTTCATCCTGTGCCAACGGCCTGACGTGGAAACGCAGACGGACGCGCTGTACCAATTGCTCCAGCTCGGGCGCATCCAGCATGACGTTGAGCTGCGGCTGCCCCACCAGAATGACATGCAAGACCTTCTCTTTCTGCGTCTCGAGACCGGAGAGCATACGAATCTCTTCGAGTGCCTTCAGACTCAGGTTGTGGGCATCGTCAACGATCAGCACCAGCTGCTTCATCTCTCGGTAACTGTCGACCAGAAAAGTGTTGAGCATGTCGATCAGTTCAACCTTCTTGGCGTTGAACGGGTTGAGTCCAAACTCAACCAGCACTGCCTGCAAGAACTCGACCTCATCAAGCTGCGTCTGGAAAATCTTGGCAACCAGGAAGTTGTCTTCCTCAAGCTCAGTCAGGAGCTTCTTGATGAGGATGGTCTTGCCGCAGCCGATTTCGCCGGTGATGACAACAAATCCTTCGCGGTTCCACACGCTGTAGTCCATATAGGCCTTGGCGCGTGCATGCACATTACTCATGTACAGAAACTCGGTATCCGGCGTTAACCGGAACGGAAACTCCTTGAGCTTGAAAAATTCAAGATACATGGCCGCCTGTCATCTCGTTCTCCTTGTGGGGGCAAACAACGGGCTGCTGCTGTAGAGCAGCGCAAGCAGCACCTGATTGTCGGTGTACTCCTGTAATGGGTCCGTGCTGTAGCGCCATGACCTCCACACGTCAAGCGTGGCGCTGACATTCCTGTTGAGCCTGTAGAGAAATCGGATACCCGCCTCGTTTTCCCAGTCATCGCGGACAACATTCTGGTAGTGCACGTCCATGTGTCTGCCATAGATCGTTGTCGCCAGCGCACTGGACGTGTTGTAAGTCACATCCAACATCTCTCCCGATTCAAGGCGATCCTGCGGCACGCTCTCGTAGTCTATGTCGCGATAGAACGCGCGCAGATTCAGGCCAAGATATCCACCACTCAGGCCATAGAAAAGCTCGGCACGCTTTTGATAGTAAAGATCGGTTGTAATTCCGCCGTTTGCATTCGAAGGAGGGGGAGCGCCAGGAACAGGTGTCGTACTTGTCGCTGTGGAGAGCAAATCAGTCCCCGTATCCAGATATTCACCGGCGAGAAGGATACTGGCTGACGATTCGGAGGTTAATTGCTGTGACCAGGTCAAGCGCGCAACCGGCCCGTTTGTCTCGCCAGCCTTCTCCCGGTCTATCTTGGTGATGCCAAGGTCAAGTAGAAAACGCGAGCGGGCCTGGTGAGTCTCGGCCCTGACGAAAAAATCCTGCCGCGAGTAATTGTCATTCAGAATTTCGTCGTCATAGTAAATTTGAGAGGCTTGATAGTTGAGCGAATAAGTCATTTCAGAATTCGCAGCATATAGCCACCGCAAAGAACCACCATAGCTGGAGTTATCCGCCTCTCCGTAACCTTGGCCATAGGTGGCTTTCCCGTAGCGCAATTCCAATGCCAGTGTATTGACTTGGCCTAGCCGAACATAGATATCCGGACCCGTGCTCAGCACGTTGGCGTCAACCTGGTTATCGCGGGTATCGGGAAGCGATGTGTCCCGTGTAATTTGGTCGTATCGGTCAACAAGAACCCATGACAGCCGTTGTGGTGCAATCCTCCAGAGCAATGACGCATCGGCATAATAAAGCGGGCCGTCATTATACGTGTCGTATTTATAATCACGATATTCGGCCAACGCCGTCAGGTGGGCGTCGAGTACCGGGCCATTTTCGAGATATGTAAATCCTGCAAAAACGGAATTCGTCACATCATCAACTGTATTGGTCGGAGTGCGCCGGATGTTATCGCTGGATTCAACGTAATAGCCAACTCCATACGCGAGTTCACCAGCGTGCGTCGTCTGTATCGAGGGCGCGGCAACCAGAAGGGTCAGAATAAACGCCGTGCCTGGTTTTAGCGTAATTCTGCGTTCTCTACCGATGCGCCGCATTTCTAATTATTTTGGTTAACTGAAACAACTTGTTCTTTAAAAGATCAAGAGATGCCATCAGCATCGCTTTCCAGTCAATGGCTGGCACATTTGGCTCATTATTGAAAACAATACCAAGCAGTTTCTTGCTATCGATCGATTTGATACCTGCCTCGACCTGACTATTTGTGACCTTTCCATATGGGACCACCAGAAGAATGTAGTCACACAGTTCGGCCAGAATCTGGGTATCTGCGGTTTCACTCACCGGAGGTGCATCGATGAATATAAACCGCTCGGCATATCGCTGCCGGATATTGACCAGCATCTGCCTCATTCTGAGCGACGTAAAATACTCACTAGGGATTTCGCGCTGGTCTCCAGCAGGGATGACCCTTAACCTCTCAATACCGATGGGATGGATGATGTCTGCAACATCCAAATCCGCCTTTTCCAGGTAATCGGTGATGCCGAGCGGAACCTTGTCTGGAAAGAGCCTCTGCAATCCCGGGTTGCGCAAATTGCAATCTACAAGCAGCGCGGTCTTGCTGGCATCGAACGCAAAGGCAACGCCCAGGTTCGTGGTGACGAAGCTGCTGCCGCTGTCTCCAGTCACGGAGGTGACCATAATAATGCTGTTTTGTCCGTTCGTTTTCTGCAGTATTCGTGTGCGGATTTCGCGGAAGGCCTGTACTGTGCTGTTCTCGGCCATGTCCGGGTAAATAATACGCTGCAACGCAAGCTCGGACATACCGCGCAATTTCGGTTCATTCATCAACGCAATCGCAGCCGTGGAATCCACGCGCGATATATTGGTTGCGGTTCTGCCTTCCGCTGTTACAAGATCTCGGCTCTGGCTGCCTGGGCTTCCCTGCTCACCGCTCCGGCGACTGCTGCCAACAACAACAAGTCCCTTTTCATTGCGCGCGCGGCCCAGAGCTTTTTCAATTTTGCTCATGTCAAATTACCCGCACGATGCGCAAAGTTGTAAGTAGTGCCATAACCATCAGCGTACCGGCGACAATCAGATACAACCATTGTATCTCCACGCGGACAACCTCGGTTTCTGCCGGTTGCCAGAGATGAGGAATAACAGCCAACAACGGCAAATTGTTGCGCTCCGCTGCCATGCTCCCAACCCGAATCCTTGGGTCAATCTGTAATTTGGCGTACACCGTCCCGACAGGGATCAGCACACCAAGCACCAGCGCGGCAAGAATAAAATGCCGGAACAGCAGGCCACTTGGATCTATTGGCAATGTGGCGGGTTCCTGAATTCTGAATGTGAGTCCCTGCTTTTCCTTGTCAAGATTCATGGACACGCGCGCGTTTTCTCTGCGCTTGAGCAGATCCTGGTAAATGTCTCGGTTAACCTGATAGTCACGGGTAAGCTCGGCAAGAGTCACTTCGCCACCGTGCACACGCTTGCCGCGATCAAGCGTACTGCTCATCTGGCGTTTGGCCTCGATGATGCGAGCATTCAGGGTGTCGATACTAATCTGGGTCTGCGAGAGCTCGCGCTTCAGCTGCTGGTACATGGGGTTATTGGTGACACTGTCATCAATAATCACACGACCGCTCGCCTTGGCCGCTTCACGCTGCTGCCGATCCGCTGTAATCGAATCATTCAGATCAGCGATCTGGTGACGAATCCGGACTATATCGGGATAGGTGTCGTGGTAACTGAGGCGCAGCGTCTCCATCTGTGACTGAAGTTCTGCAATCCGAGTCCGGTATTGTCCTTCGCGCGACAGAACGGTGGCGACCTCCGCTTCACCCGAAAGCTGCTTCTCAAGAGAGTGTCTCTTGATCTCCGCTTCCTTGAGTTCCTGGGTAGACTGCTCGATTCGTAATTGCTGGGCGCTAAGCCGTGTTCCGATATCCGTATCCATTCCCGGAAGCGCATCCGCATTGGCCAACCGAAAATCTTTAAGCTGCTCTTCTGCCGTAACAAGCTTCTCGTGGTACTCGTTCACCTGCTTGTCAATAAAGTCGAAAGCGGCCTGGCTTTCGGCCGCCTTGGTGCCGAGTGCTTCGGCAATAAACAACTCGGCATAGCGTTTGGCGGTTAAAAATGCGCGCTCCGGGTCATCGTCCCGGTACTCAATCTTGATGATGTTCTTGGTAATATTGCTGATTGTTGTCTGTTTCTGCAATTTCTTGAACAGCCTGTCCTGGTCTTCCGGTGACAGGCCTTCATTCAGCCGACCGGTGTCAGTCAAAAGCTGTGTCATGACCTTTCTGCCAAAAATCGTCTCTCTGGCAAGCCGGGAGCGATCCGCCACCTCCGTGGTAACCGCCGCACCCTGCATCAAGGGCTGAATGATGTTTTTCTCGTCCACCAGGATTGTCGTTGAAGCCACATACCCCTTTGGCCAAACGAGACCGGCAACCGTTAAGGAAAGCGCTACTACGACAAATATCCCAACAGCTTTCTTGCGGGAGTCAAATAACTCGCCAATCAGAAGTTTGCGGATGAGTTCAGGATGAAAGGAAGCCATATGTAGTTACTCTTGCTGTTCAGAACAACCGTTCCGGGACAGTCACAACATCTCCTGGCCGCAGGTTAATATTTGTTTGCAGCTTTCCCTTGTTAAGGATGTCTCCGAGTTCAATATCGATCACTTCTGTTTTGTCTTTTCCTTTCCGATAAAGCTTGGCCCGGTTCGGCGCTGCAAATTCGCTGGGACCACCGGCCTCCAGAACAGCATCCAGCACTGTCATGCCCTGACGGTACGGCATGGATCGTGCCGTGCGAACTGCGCCGGTTACTCTTACGCGAGAAATAAATTCATGACTGCGAAGCTCTGTCACCATGACGGCCACATTCGGCTCACGGATATACGCCGTCAGTTTCTGCTTGATCAACGCAGCAACTTGCTCCGGGGTATTGCCTCCGGCCATGACATCGCCAATCAGTGGAACCGAAATCTTTCCATCCGGCCTGACCGGCACAGTGGTCGAAAGCTCCGGGTTCCGCCACACAGTGATCTGTAGCCGGTCATCCGCGCCAATTCGGTATTCGCCGTCTTGCACCCAGGCGGACGCTTCCTGGCTATCTGTATTCACTTCCGTCGTTCCGGCGCAGCCCATCCCGAGCACCCCGACTAAGACTAGACCAAATACCAGTAACCCGTTACGCATTTCACCCTCGCATCTCGTCAGTAAATCTAAATCCCAACTATTAAGAAATTAGGCACTCACACAGACGGTGGTCCTCGCCTTGGCCCTGCGGTCAGATGAGACCTGTCATAGCCTATGGCGAAGCCAGATGTGTCGGTCCTGTGAGTTTGTGCACCCCATCTCAAGCCGCACAAGCGGCTCACGGTCAGCACACCACTTCTGGCGGCGGTTTTCTTGTGCTTAACCAATTTGCAAGGGCAACACGTTAAATTACATACGATTTTTTTTCAAGAATTTGTTTCAAAACGCCACCTGTTCGGTCTGTAAATTTGATTAATACGGGTCGTTTTCACGTCCCCTTGCTGACAGCGCGAGTTTCATTACATAACTCTATATTAATTCAAAGAGTTGTAAACTATTTTTAAACGGCACATCTCGTGCCCAAGATGGACCATCTTCTGAACTTTTTAACTTGACGACAGGTGATTCACGCAGTGACTGGTACTGCGGAAGATTTAAAGATCTTTAAGAAACGGCTAATCTACCCCAGCAATCGGATGGCAAATCATCTGGACGGGAGGCATGTATAAAAAACTATTCTTGTATATTTCAGTGTTCCCGATGAATGAACAATATGCACACAGCTTTTCTGTCCTTGGACTCCAGCCGGGCTCGAGCTGGATTGAAATTCGTGATGCGTATAAGCATTTGATCAAGACGTGGCACCCTGACCGCTTTCAGCAAGACAGCAAGTCCTGGCAAATTGCCGAGGAAAAGTCCATGGAAATCACCAGGGCATACAAAACCCTGGCTGATTACTATCGGAAACACGGCTCGACGCCCGCCAAGTCGACAGTAGATCATGCTGCCCGGACAGCTCCACCTGAAACCAAGGCGCCGCCTGACCACGCAGGTCACGCGGCGCCAGCCGACGCAGCAGAAACGATAAATCGTGCTCGCCACGCAACACCAATTCCTGTTCAGACCACTCCATGGAGAACTGTTGCGGTATTGACCGTCATCGTCTTGCTGCTTTATTTCTGGTTTCTGGATGATCCCGTTTACAAAGATTTTGAAGCCGGCACAAATGCGAAAACAGCGACACAGAATGTGCCACAGAAGGAGACTGGCGATAAAACCACGTCTCATACCGCAGACAAGTTCTTCACAATCGGATCAAAACTGGGAGAGGTATATGCCATTCAGGGTATTCCTTCAAAAACCGAAGAGGGAACCTGGCATTATGGAAAATCGCGCGTGTATTTCATCAATGGCAGCGTCACCCGCTGGGAAAGTCATCCAGAGAACCCTCTTCGCGCAAGCCTCGAGATAGAACCAGTCGTCGCCGAAAAAGATTACATACAACTCGGCTCGACCAAGACTGAGGTCAGAACCCTGCTGGGAACACCTTGGCGCCAAACTGAACGAGAATGGACGTATGGATCATCGCGAATCTTTTTTAACGATGACGTGGTCACGGGCTGGAAAGAACATCATCTTAATCCTCTCAAAGTTCGGAGGCAGGATTAATGATCGCCCGGGTTGACTTATTCAACCCTCAAGTGAGGTCGAATACGAATGCTGCGACGGTCTGATACGAAATATCAGCTCAAAGCTGGCGATGCCAACGCCAGGCGGTCTCCACAATCTGCGGCAGTTCCTTGTACCGGGGCGACCAATCGAGCAACGACAGCGCCTTCTTGGCAGATGCCACCAGCACGGGTGGATCGCCCGGCCGTCGGCCCTCAATGGTGTAGGCTACTTTCTTCCCGGTAACGTGCTGCACAGCCTCGATCACTTCAAGCACAGAGAAACCAGTCTCGGTGCCAAGATTAATCGCCTCATTGGCGCCATCCTGCGTCAAGTGGTCAAGCGCCTTAAGATGCGCACTACACAGGTCCATGACATGGACATAGTCGCGAATACAGGTGCCGTCGCGCGTATCGTAGTCATTGCCAAATATTTTCAATGGATGCGCCGAATTATCGAGGAGAGACTTAAGCACATTCGGTATGAGGTGGGTCTCAGGCGTGTGATCTTCGCCAATCTCCCCGCTTAAGTCCGCACCCGCTGCATTGAAATAACGCAAACAAACACTGCGTAGACTGAATGCTGCGCGATAATCAGATAACAAATCCTCAACCATCATTTTGCTTCTGCCATACGGATTGATCGGTGCTTTGGGGTGCTGTTCGTCAATAGGCAAATAAATTGGGGCGCCGTATACCGCAGCGGATGATGAAAACACCAGATCGCGCACACCGTGCCGAACCATTGCATTCAGCAAGTTCAGGGTTCCTGTCACATTATTCAAATAATACAAGTCCGGCCTGACGATGGACTCGCCAACAAGTGACTTGGCGCAGAAATGCATGACTGCAGAATAGGTGTGGCCTGCAAAAGCACGTTCGAGATCCGCATCATTCAGGACATCACCGCGAATCAACTCCCCATAACGCACCGCCTCAGCGTGGCCAGTCGACAGATTGTCAAAGACCGTGACACGATGGCCTGTCTCCGTGAGGAGTTTGCTCATGTGCGAGCCGATATAACCGGCGCCACCGCAGACCAGAATATGCATGCATTACCGCCTATTCAGAATTATCAGCCGTTTAATTGGAAGCCAGCCGGCTTACGTCACTGTATTCCGGGGAACGTTGAGATAGCTGCTTCTCATTCCATGCCAGTGATTTTCAATGTACCGAAACATGGCATCTGCCGTAACAGAACAACTGCATAACTCGTCGTCGGTTGCACAGAAACGTCATTCACCTAATAACAATCGGTGACGAAGGACAGAGAATTCACATCATGAAGCTGTACTAGATCACTATGCTGGTCATAGCACTAGTAACGGATTCGCCCACACCATCGAGATAAAACCACAGTCCGGCAGGTTCCTTGATTTTCAGTCGAGCAAGGAATTGCCGAGTCAGCATGAGCAGCTTACGTGGCAAAAGTATCTTCAGCGTCGTCCTGACCGTTGCAGCTTTGATTGTGTAGTAAACCCAGACACTCTGTACAAGCATCTTTACAGCATCATTCTTGCGATGATTCACCAAGGCTTCAGCAGCATCGAGACAGAACTCGCCAAGATCTCTTCGCATCAGATGACGATTGGCGGATAGCAAATCCGGGTCTGAGTGCCAGATTTTTTTCGCAGCTTGCACTACATCCACTGCGCCCTTCCCGCCATTGAAATGCCAGGATGACATCTGTACTTCGGACAGGCGGTACTCCAACAGAGGATGATTCACGTAGACGAACGGTCCGGTACGGGCGACACGCACCATCCACTCCCAGTCGCACGTGTAGCGCAGGGCCTCGTCAAACATTCCGGCCACTTCAAGCACTCTTCTGCGGAACATCACAGTAGGGGGATGCACGAAATTCCCATGAACCAGCTTACGATAGACTGTTCCGGAATAGGTATCGATCATCCTTGTCTGTTGTGGCGGGGACCACGCGCTCGCCGCAATTTCAACCACCCCATGTTCTGAATACAGTGAATGCAAGCCACCTGCTGTATTTTTAATTGTTGAGTAGTACATAGCCCCGTACGAATGTGCAACCAGGCCGTTACTGTTGAAGGCTGAAAAGTCTGTACTGCATAGAGCCGCTTCAGGAAAGTTCTGCAGTACTCCTAGCTGTATAGCAATACGCTCTGGCACACACAGATCGTCTGCGTCCATCAACGCAATGAATTCGCCGCGCGCGGACAGACACCCGGTATTGCGTGCCCCTGGCAAACCCTTATTCGGCTGATAGATATTTCGCACCCGCTCCCCGTACGCATTGAGAACTTCGGCGGTTGCGTCACTCGACCCATCATCAACAACAATGATCTCAATGTTCGGATAGGTTTGCGCGAGAACGCTATCAAGTGTCTGCGCCAACGTTCGGCTTGCGTTATATGCAGGGATGACAACGCTTACCAGCGGTGTGGATTTACCCAAGGAATTGGCCCCCAGAGAAGTGATTTGTTTCATGCAGATACGAGCGTGCAGTGGTTAATGGTATAAACAAACTGCAATAGTACCCATAATTATGTAATTTTTTTGGTTCTTTTTGGGCGCAACCCTAAGTTCAAAATACTACAAACTGATCAATATCTGACAGCATTTTGATACTGATTCGGACAATAGTATTACTGATACTAGTATAAGGAATTGAGCCTGGAAAGGCATGGAAAGCAAGCCTTACGAAAGATAGAATGCCTGCGACCTGCATCCTGTAGGCACATAACCATAACCCTCGCGTCTCTGGCTTGTGACACCGCATCACGCCGTAGCAAGACAATATGGAATACGACCGAAATAGATTTCAGGAGCTGGATGCATTGCGGGGCCTCGCGGCGGCGGCAGTCCTTCTATTCCATTACACAACTCGCTACGAGTCACAATTCGAATTTGTAGGTCACCCGCTTGTAACAATTCCATATGGTTACCTTGGGGTGCAGCTGTTTTTTATGATCAGCGGATTTGTCATTTTCATGACCCTGCATAAAACCAGCCGACCACTCGACTTTATCATTTCCCGATTCTCTCGTTTATACCCGGCTTATTGGGCCTGCGTGCTGCTGACCACAGGAAGCATTTTGGTGATTGGGTTGCCTGGCAAAGAGCCAACTGCGCTTCAAATTCTGGTCAACATGACCATGGTTCAGGAGGTATTACATTTCAAGGATGTGGACGGCGTCTACTGGACACTGCTGGTTGAGCTGATGTTTTACATTTCAATGTTTTCATTGTTCATCACGGGTCAGTTACGCAGGATATTCCCAATCCTGCTTGTCTGGCTCGCCTTGGCGGCTGTTCAAATTGTCCTGGAAAAATACACCGCGCTGAGAATTCCATACACTGTCGAGATGCTGTTAAACCTGAAATATATTCCTCACTTTGCGCTCGGTATGGTGTTTTATCACCAGCGCAAAAATTCGTCCTATTCGCCAACCAGTCTACTGGTCATGATTGCCAGCGTGGCGGTTATTGCGCTCTCAGGGGAACTGGCTGCGACAATTGCCTGTTTTGCATTCATTCTGCTCTTTCACTTGTTTGTGCATGAGCAATTGCGCTTTCTTGTCACAAAACCATTGCTGTTCCTCGGTACCATTTCTTACCCGCTGTATCTCCTGCATGAAAACATTGGTTTTGTCGCGATCAAGAAATTGACCGAGTATGGTTTCAACATCAACGCTGGAATCCTGCTCGCCGCTTCAATATCACTGGTACTCGCTGCGATGGTAACAAGATACGTCGAAATACCAGCCATGCGATACATCCGGAATCAGTACCGCGCACGGGCTACCTTGTTGAATACGGCGTAAGGTGAGGACCTGCCTGTGGGTACCGTTTATTTTGTGTGGCGCCCGGCAACCCTACGGTTTCAGGCCCATCCGCGCAGACGATATACCAGCGTTCCCAGCAATTCGTGCAGCGCCTCTTCCAACATCGCCGGCCCGGCATTACTGGGCAGCCAGAGACGCCAATTGAGATGTTCCTCTGCATGAAAATCACATGGGTACGCGATCGCAGATATCCCCATCTTCCTGGCCACTGCCATAGCGCGCGGCATCTGTAGTGCGCTGGTGACCAGCCAGACTTCACCACCGTACTGATCGAGTAACGGCTTTGAGAACAGAAAATTTTCGTATGTATTGAGTGACGCCGATTCGACCATGATTGCGGCTTCTGGTACACCCATCTGCTGTGCCACGCGCGACATTCCGGCTGCGGCCGAGTCGCTTCCATCCGGCGTCGGCGCGCCAGAAAACACCAGTATCCCGCCATGCCGTTTCCACAACTTCACTGCAGCCTGGGTACGCTCCCAACCTGCCTCGGATAACTTTGACTCATAGCCCTGTGCCGTTGCACGCAACCAGCCCGCCGTCAACACCAGAACAATCGGTTTCTTGGGTGCCGCCAGTGCCGTGGGCATGGGCACTGCATAGATAGACTCAATCCAGAACACCACGGCATTCGATATTGCGGGTGCGCTGATCAGATAAACACCAACGGCCGAGAGGAGCAGCACATAACGCCAACGCCTCAGGCCGGCTGCAGGGTGCGTGCGCAACGCGAAGATCGTCAGCACGGCCAAAACAACAACCATGAGAAATGGCAAAGAGAGGAGCAGGTGCAGAAATTCTGTTAAAACGGAACGCATGAACAAAATACCCTGGAAACCGAAATACGGCATATTCTAGAAGATGAGCGGCGCAGTTGTCGCTACTAACCGCATCAGCATTTGTTGCCACTTGTCTGGACCTACGCCCCACAAGTCGTGTACTCACCATGATCCCTGACTGATCGTGCTATTTTGATATAAAATTCAGTCGAAACAAATTCCCTACACTTCCTCAACACTTTATTGATTGCCATGAGATTTAAATGCCGTCACGCGCTTGAAAACGGAGAATGTAAATGAATATGGAGCCTGCTAAAGCAATCGGTAATTTTGAAGCGGCCTTGCGTATCGTTTCACACAGTATGGCTAGGAAAGCAGTTCTCCTGGCCTCGCTATTTCTGCAGGCCTGCAGCGCTGGCGGTATCGCGTCATCATCTCCAGGCACTGGCGGCACCGGTGACACCACTGCCCCCAGTGTCACCATCACCGGCCCCACATCGGCCACCACCTACACCAGCAGCAGCGC
>Ga0315270_10000920_pt1 | contig 15850 bp, 14 predicted proteins | sample C1_bottom_MG_FD_204932 | JGI IMG/M metagenome (GOLD analysis project Ga0315270, IMG submission 204932) | Sediment microbial communities from Yellowstone Lake, YNP, Wyoming, USA - C1_bottom | ecosystem: Environmental > Aquatic > Freshwater > Lake > Sediment | place: USA: Wyoming | collected... | reverse complement strand
GTTACCTCCATGCTTATAGTTCCCACGATCTCACCTTGCGAAGGATCTGCTTGCGTGACCTCGCCGCGGTAATAATCGCCATCATCGGTACCGGGGTACATCGCATGTGGAGGCGCCGCCATCCCAACTCGAAGTGGGGCAAGAAGGTCTTCCTTCTCGTAAATCAATTTCTCTCGTGCATCGTCAGCGAGTTCGTATTCATTGGTCATCGTCAGCGCTCGAGTTGGACATGCCTCAATGCAAAGCCCACAGAAAATGCAACGTAAGTAATTGATTTGATAGACGCGACCGAATCGCTCGCCTGGCGAGAAGCGTTCTGCCTCAGTGTTCTGAGCACCTTCGACGTAAATCGCATCAGCCGGACAGGCCCACGCGCAAAGTTCGCAGCCGATACATTTTTCAAGGCCATCAGGATGTCTATTCAGTTGATGACGCCCATGGAAACGAGGCGCGGTCGGCACCTTCTCTTCTGGATACTGCTCAGTGTGTGGCTTCTTAAACATGGTCGCAAAAGTGACACCAAAACCACGTGACTGTTTGGCAAGCGAAGCAACGCCGTTATTTGGAACCTCTACCGATTCATCAGCAGCCAAATCCATGGACGTCTCTGAGCGCTTTTCGATCTCTTCGCTCATGATCAGTTACCTCCATCGTGCGACACAGTGCGGCTTGGCGCCGGTGGGACTCGATGAGTAGAGATGCTCATCGGAAGTTGTGGCACAGCGAAATGCGGAGTTTCAGCAACGATCGACGCGGCATCTTCCTGCTTCTTTCGCTTTGCAGATTCAAACATCGAAGCTACTAGCAAAAGAATTAGAGCAACACCTGCAGTGAAGCCGACGACCACAGAAGTGGAAGCTCCATTAAGTGACAAGGCCCGGAGCGTTGCAACGATCACGGTCCAAACTAATGAGACCGGAATGAGTACTTTCCAACCAAACTTCATGAACTGGTCGTAACGAAGCCTTGGCAAGGTCCCACGGAGCCAGATGAATAAGAAGAAGAAAGCCAGCAGTTTGGCCAAGAACCAGACGAAGGTGAACCAACCACCCAGCCAGAGTTCGGTGAATCCAAGGCCAGGGAGTGCGCGGTAACCGCCAAGGAACAGAGTTGTTGCAAGCGCAGAAACCGTCAACACGTTCACGTACTCGGCCAGGAAGAAGAGTGCGAATTTGAGCGATGAATACTCAGTGTGGAAACCACCGACCAATTCACCTTCTGCCTCAGCCAAGTCGAATGGGGCTCGGTTAGTTTCACCAACCATCGAGATTACGTAAATCACAAAGGATGGGAACAGCACTACCGCGTACCACCAGCGATCTTGGCTGGCCACAATTGCTGAAGTGGACATCGAGCCTGAATATAGGAAGACCGCAACTAGCGATAGCCCCATTGCGACTTCGTAAGAGATGACTTGAGCAGTTGATCGCATCGCACCAAGGAGCGGGTATGTGGAACCAGATGACCAGCCGGCCAGCACGATGCCATAAACACCGACCGAGGCGATCGAGAGAATATAGAGAACGCCAACAGATAGGTCAGTCATTTGGAATGCGGTTTGATGCCCAAACATCGACACCTGACCGGTCATGGGGATCACTGCGAAAGCCATAAAACAGGTGGTTGCGGAAATGATCGGTGCGAGAACAAAAACGATTCGGTCTGCCGCCTTCGGAATGATGTCTTCCTTGAGCGCTAACTTCACGCCATCTGCTAATCCTTGAACCAAACCAAATGGACCGACTCGGTTTGGGCCAATTCGCATATTCATGCGAGCGACAACTCGTCGCTCTCCCCAGATTGCCATTAGGACCATAAGGACCAAGAAAACGAAAACGAGCAAGCCCTTAACGGCGATCAGCCAACCTGGATCATTGCCCAATAAATCAGCAGTACCAAGTGCGCTTTGACGAATCATGCGGCACCTCCGATTCGAACAATCTCTCCACTTGCGACACCGAGGGTCCGTCTAATCTGCGAGCCAACTGAATTCTCTGGGAGCCAAACAACTCGATCTGGCATTTTGGTTACTTCCAAAGGCAGGCAGATATTTCCCGCCCCGGTACTTACCTGGAGCAGTTCGCCATCCTTCACACCAATTTCAGTTGCAGTGCTTTCGGATAGTTTGGCTTTTGCTTTGCGCGCAGTTCCAGCCAGATTGGCTTCGCCATCTTGTAACGAGCCAAGATCTAGAAGCATGCGCCAAGTAGCCAGTACTGCTTGGCCAGCTGATTGGGCAACCGGTGTAACTAAAGTTTCAGTTGGCGAAGTGATTCGTTCGCCATCCCAAGTGCCGAGAGAATCAAGTTCGTACTTCGCACTTGCTGCATCAGTTAGGCCGATTGGCATCCCAATCGCTTCAGCAAGCATGGACAGAACTCTTAGATCGCTAATGCGTGTTGAGTCCTTTAACACCTGCTCGAATCCGCGGGCGCGCCCTTCCCAGTTGAAAAAGGTTCCATTTTTTTCAGTGACCGACGCGACTGGGAAGACTACGTCTGCGCGCTTGGTCACTTCGCTTTCGCGCATTTCTAGAGAGACCACGAATGCTTTATCCAAAGCATTCAAAGCCAACGAAGGATCAGCTAAATCGAATGGATCTACCCCACCAATCAGAAGCGCACCTAGTTGACCTGAAGCCGCGCCTTTAAGAATCTCCATCGAAGAAAGACCGGCCGCCACGGGCAGTGACGCCACGCCCCATGCTGCTGCAATATCTACTCGGGCTTTCGCATCGGAGACCGGACGACCCAGCGGCAAAAGGTTGCCGATCGCACCAGCTTCAATTGCGCCACGTTCTCCTGCTCGACGCGGAACCCAAGCGACCTTGGCGCCAGTTGAACTTCCTACTTGCGCCACCTTGCTCAACAAGCCAGGAGTAAGCGCTGCACGTTCGCCAACCATGATCAAACTCTTATTGCTAAGAAGTGATTCCGCATCAGCTACTGAGTGGAACAATTCCGCATGCAGTTTCGCAGCGCCTCGGCTGAGGAATGGGGCGACCGTCAATACTTTTAATGCCCGTCGGCTAACTTGTTTTCTGATTCGAAGGAACACAATTGGCGATTCCTCTTCCGCTTCAAAATCAACAAGCAGAACAGTGTCAGCAGAATCTATGTCCGCATTTGAGGCCGTTGAACTGACCACGTTGGCAGCCAAGAAAGTACTTTCTTCGCCGGAGAGCGGACGGGAACGGAAATCAATATTATTAGTTCCAAGCGAAACACGAGCAAACTTTTGGTAAGCGTAAGACTCTTCGACGGTGAGTCGGCCACCTGTCAAAACTCCAGCGCGCGACTTTGATAATCCGACAGCAGCAATCGCAATGGCTTCTGGCCAAGAGGTTGATACCAATTCGCCAGTTGTCTCGTCGCGAACCATCGGAGTGGTGAGCCGGTCCTGCGCGGTTGCGTAGGCAAAGGCCCATCTGCCCTTGTCGCAATTCCATTCTTCATTGACTGCAGGGTCATCCCCTGCGAGCCTTCTCAAAACAGTGGAGCGGCGAATGTCGGTACGAGTTGCGCAACCAGAAGCACAATGCTCGCAAGCCGTTGGTGTTGAAACCAGATCGAAAGGTCTCGCCCGGAAACGATAAGCAGTTCCAGTGAGAGCTCCTACTGGACAGATCTGTACGGCATTTCCTGAGAAGTAAGACTCAAATGGATCCTTCTCATAAATTCCCACTTGCTGAAGTGCACCACGTTCGTTGAGCGTGATGAACGGGTCTCCTGCAATTTGCTCGGAGAATCGAGTGCATCGCGCGCAGAGAATGCAGCGTTCGCGATCCAACAGAACTTGAGAAGAAATATTTACTGGTTTTGGAAAAGTACGTTTGGTGCCTTCAAATCGAGATTCACCTTGTCCGGTACTCATTGCCTGGTTCTGGAGTGGGCACTCACCACCCTTGTCGCAGACTGGGCAATCAAGAGGGTGATTGATCAGTAGAAGTTCCATCACTCCTCGTTGTGCTTTTTCCGCTACTGGTGATGAAAGTTGAGTTTTCACGACCATGCCTGGTTCGACGGGCATGGTGCATGAAGCCTGAGGTTTTGGAAAAGCGCGCCCGTTGATCTCTACATCAACCAGGCATTGCCGGCAGGCACCGACTGGTGCCAACAACGGGTGATCACAGAATCTTGGAATCTGAATGCCAAGTGTCTCTGCGGCTCGAATAATCAGGGTCCCCTTGGGCACTGATACTTCGAAGCCATCAATGGTTGCTGTGACCATTTCGACTTGAGCCACTGCGTTCTCGGCGTTGTTAGTAATAGACATCAGGCGTTTGCTCCTGAGAAGAGAGTTGAAGCTACGGGATCAAATGGACATTGACCGGCCTCGACGTGAGCAATGTACTCAGCGCGGAAATGTTTAATTGAAGAGGTGATCGGACTGGTCGCCCCATCGCCTAGGGCACAGAAAGCGCGACCCAGAATGTTGTCGCAAAGATCAAGCAGTTTATCTAGATCAGCTGCGCTCCCCTTGCCTGCTTCAAGGTCTTTCAGAATTTGAACCAGCCACCAAGTTCCTTCACGACATGGGGTGCATTTTCCACATGACTCGTGTTTGTAGAACTCACTCCAGCGAAGAACCGCGCGCACTACACAAGTTGTTTCATCAAAGATTTGAAGTGCTTTGGTACCAAGCATCGAACCAGCGCTTGCCACGCCTTCGTAGTCAAGCGGTACATCCAACTGCTCAGCAGTGAAGATTGGGGTGGAAGATCCACCAGGTGTCCAAAACTTAAGAGTGTGACCTTCGCGCATGCCACCGGACATTTCAAGCAATTCACGAAGGGTGATCCCAAGTGGTGCCTCGTATTGTCCTGGGCGCTTTACGTGTCCAGATAGTGAGTAAAGCGTGAATCCTTTGCTCTTCTCAGTACCCATCGAACCAAACCACTCAGTACCGCCATTGATAATGGATGGAACTGAAGCGATGGACTCCACGTTATTTACCACGGTCGGGCAGGCGTACAAACCGGCAATTGCTGGGAATGGTGGACGCAGCCGTGGCTGTCCTCTGAAACCTTCGAGCGAATCAAGTAATGCGGTTTCTTCGCCACAGATATAGGCACCTGCTCCGGCATGGACCACTAAGTCCAAATCAAAACCTTTGCCATCCAAATTCTTTCCAAGCAGACCCGCTTTGTATGCATCGGCAACCGCCTGTTGAAGACGCCGAATGACGTGTACAACTTCGCCTCGAATATAGATAAAAGCATGGTTGGAACGGATTGCGTATGAGGCAATGATGATGCCTTCGACTAAGACGTGTGGGTTTGCCAGCAAGAGCGGCATGTCCTTGCAGGTGCCAGGCTCTGACTCATCCGCGTTTACCACCAAGTAGTGGGGTTTTCCATCACCTTGCGGAATGAATGACCACTTCATGCCGGTTGGGAATCCAGCACCGCCTCGTCCGCGAAGTCCGGAATCTTTGATTAACGCAATGACCGCATCCGGCTCCATCGCAAGCGCTTTTTTAACTGCCGTGTAGCCGCCATTTCGACGGTAGGCATCGATCGTAAATGAATCGCTCTGATTCCAAGTGGCGGATAGAACTGGGGTGAGTTTCATCGCTGTTTGCCACTTTCTGGATCCTGTTCAAGTGCAATTTCAAGCCCAGCCAGACTGGCTGGACCGGCTTGAACACCTTCGTTGGCATGTCCGTCATTCATTCCGGCCAACACTGCAGAATTCTCTTTCCACGTCGGCAACTTATTTGGACCGCGCGTGGGTGCTGGCGGATTGCCTGCCTTTATCGAATCGACAAGTCCCTTAGCACTCTCCACCGTCTGGTTATCAAAGAATTCCCAGTTGACCATTACAACGGGTGCATAGTCACAAGCCGCATTGCATTCGATGTGCTCTAGCGAGACTTTTCCATCCGCCGTGCTCTCATCATTACCAATTCCGAGATGATCTTTGAGGCCAGAAAAAATTGCGTCGCCACCCATAACTGCGCAGAGCGTATTGGTGCAGACGCCAACGTGATATTCCCCGACTGGACGACGCTTGTATTGAGTGTAGAAGGTAGCTACTGCTGAAACTTCAGCAGTTGTAAGACCCAGTTTTGCGGCAACAATTTCAATGCCCTCTGGAGTTACGAATCCTTCTACCGACTGCACAAGATGCAGCAACGGCATTATGGCTGACCTACTGCGCGGGTAACGCGCAATTATCTCGTCCATCTGCGATGAGGTGGCCTCTTTTAATGACATTACCTATCCACTCCACCCATGACGGGATCGATTGAAGCAACAGCGGCAATCACGTCGGCCAATTGTCCGCCTTCGCACATCGCTGCTGTTGCTTGCAGGTTATTAAAGGAAGGATCGCGGAAGTGAACTCGATATGGCTTGGTGCCGCCATCAGACACCACATGCGCACCCAGTTCGCCACGTGGACTCTCGATAGCCACGTACGCCTCACCCGCTGGAACTCGGAAACCTTCGGTCACCAACTTGAAGTGGTGGATCAAAGCTTCCATTGAGGTGCCCATGATCTCTTTGATGTGATCAAGAGAGTTGCCAAGTCCATCAGCGCCGAGTGCAAGCTTTGCTGGCCAGCCGATCTTTTTATCTTCAATCATCACTGGGCCAGGGTTGTTGGCAAGACGCTCCACACACTGCTCAACGATTCGAAGAGACTGTTCCATCTCATGAATACGAATAAGGAAACGGCCGTATACGTCAGCTGAAGTAGCAGTCACGACGTCGAAATCGTATGTTTCATAACCGCAATACGGCTGGACTTTTCGCAAATCAAGCGGAAGACCAGTAGCTCTCATGATCGGGCCAGTGATACCCAGTTGAGTACATCCAGCGACATCTAAGTAACCAATGCCATCGGTTCTAGCCAGCCAGATTGAATTTCCAACCAAGAGTTTTACGGTGTCTTGAAGATCGTGACGCAATTTCTTGACGGAGTCCGAAATGATCGGGAGTGCTCCCTCTGGCAAATCTTGTGCAACACCACCGGGGCGAACATAAGCGTGGTTCATGCGCAGCCCGGTGACTAACTCAAAAATGTCGAGAACTGTTTCACGTTCACGGAATCCGAAGATCATTGCCGTGATGGCACCTAGTTCCATACCGCCAGTAGCAAGAGCGACTAGGTGCGAGGAAATTCGGTTGAGTTCCATCATCATTACTCGAATTACGCTGGCCCGCTCTGGAATTTGATCTGTTATTCCAAGCAACTTTTCAACGGCTAAGCAGTAGGCGGTTTCGTTGAAAAACGGACTCAGGTAATCCATTCGAGTTACGAAAGTGACGCCCTGCGTCCAGGTACGAAACTCCATGTTCTTTTCAATACCCGTATGCAGATAGCCAATTCCAGCTCGAGCCTCAGTAACCGTTTCGCCATCAATTTCAAGAATCAGACGAAGCACACCGTGAGTGGATGGGTGCTGTGGTCCCATGTTTAGAACTACACGCTCGTCTTCAGTAGCACCGATCTCGGTGACAAGGTCATCCCAATCGCCACCGGTAACCGAGTAAACGGTGCCTTCAGTGGTTTCGCGTGATGAAGCGTATGGATCAAATGTGTTGCTCATTAGCGGTATGCCCTCCGCTCATCAGCAGGTGGAATTGTTGCACCCTTGTACTCAACTGGAATTCCACCAAGTGGATAATCCTTCAACTGCGGATGTCCCGGCCAATCATCAGGCATGAGGATTCGAGTCAACCCAGGATGTCCATCAAAGATCATTCCAAACATGTCGAATACTTCGCGTTCGTGCCAATTGTTAGAGGCCCAAACACCTGTTAGCGAAGGAAGATGTGGATCGGTTGTTGGAACCGAAATCTCTAACTTGATGCGTTGGTTCTTAGTAATTGAGAAGAGTAAGTAGATTGCGTGTAGTTCTCGCCCGATATCGAGCGGAAAGTGAACACCGGTCACTCCCATACACATTTCGAAGAGCAACTCGTCGCGAAGAATCTTGGCTACTTCAACTAACTTGGTTGGCTTTATGTGCAAAGTTAATTCGCCACGGTCGATAACAATCTTTTCAATCGCCTCATTGAACGCCGGGTAGGCCCGCTCTAGTGAGTCGGCAACATCGTCGAAATAGCCGCCGTATGGTCGTTCTGATGAACCTGGGCTGACCCTGGTTCGGACAAGCCCTCCGTAGCCGGAAGTGTCTCCGCTGCCGGTAACACCAAACAGCCCGCGTTGCTCTGAGTTTGTATTCACTACGCCAGCAGTCCCTTCATAGAGATCGTTGGCAATGAAGCAAGCGCTGCTGCTTCTACTTCGCGAATAATCGCTTGACGATTGCTGCCCAACTTCTCATTGGCAATTTGTTCGTGCAATTTCAAAATAGCGTCCATCAACATTTCTGGCCGTGGTGGGCAACCGGGAAGGTAGATATCTACCGGCACCACATGGTCAACGCCTTGAACGATTGCGTAGTTATTAAACATTCCACCCGACGAAGCGCAAGCACCCATCGAAAGCACCCATTTAGGTCCGGTCATTTGATCGTAGATCTGACGCAGGACAGGAGCCATTTTGTTTGAGACTCGACCAGCAACGATCATCAAATCGGCCTGTCGTGGTGAAGCTCTAAAGACTTCCATGCCGAAGCGCGCTAGGTCATAACGGCCTGCTCCGGTTGCCATCATTTCAATTGCACAGCAGGCAAGCCCAAAGGTCGCCGGCCATAGCGAGTTCTTGCGCATATAACCAGCGAGTTTTTCAACAGTGGTTAATAAAAACCCACTTGGCAACTTCTCTTCAATACCCATGTCTTATCCGCCCTAGTCCCACTCAAGTCCACCGCGACGCCAAACATATGCGTACGCGACAAAAACAGTGGCGATGAAGAGAACCATTTCAACGAGCCCAAAAATACCCATGTGATCAAAAGAAACAGCCCAGGGGTATAAGAAAACAATTTCAATATCAAACACAATAAAAAGCATCGCGGTTAAAAAATACTTAATTGGAAAATGTCCACCGCCTGTTGCTTGCGGTGTTGGTTCAATTCCACACTCATATGCATCAAGTCTTGCTCGGTTGTAGCGCTTTGGGCCAGTTAAGGCTGCGGCCAATACTGAGAAAATCGCAAAGCCAAATCCAATAGCCCCGATTACCAGGATCGGTACATATAGGTTCACGAATTCAACTCCAAAGCGGTTGGCGAAGACAGCAATATCCTAGGCGAGCGCAGCGGGTTCCTCATGCCGCAGGTGCCAGCCGGACCAGGGCGTTGATCACACGGTCCATAGCGTCTCCGCCATGAGCATCGGTGAGGTTAGCCAGTAATTTGATGGTGAAGCGCATCAAAGTCGGGTGTGGCAGCGCTTTTTTGGTGCCAATCTTCATAACTTCAGGGTGTCCGATCAATTTCACAAAGGCACGACCTAGGGTGAAATAACTACCCCATTCATTTTTCAGGCGCACCGGATACTGCTCTAAACGGGCTTCCCTGGCTCGATCTGTCCGTTCTTGACGTGAATCCAGGATCGTTTCGGCGGCGATCCGGCCAGATTCCATGGCGTAGGCGATCCCCTCACCATTGAATGGGCTGACCATTCCGCCAGCATCGCCAATCAAGAGCAGGCCTCGGGTGTAGTGGGGGGTGCGATTAAAGCCCATAGGTAGCGCTGAACCCCTGATCGGTTCGGTCATGTTCTCTGGCGTATAGCCAAGTTCTTTAGGCATGCTGGCCATCCAGCGCAGCAGAAGGGCTCGGTAGTCCACGTTGGCGAAGGATTTCGAGGAGTTCAAGATCCCAAGTCCGACATTGCTGGTTCCATCGCCCACTCCGAAAATCCACCCATACCCAGGCATCAGTCGGTCTTTGTCCCAAAGTTCCAGCCAGGATTCCAACCAATTGTCTTCATGGGTCGGTGAGCGGAAATAGGTTCGAACAGCCACCCCAAGCGGGCGATCATCGCGCTTTTCTAACCCCATTGAAAGGGCCAATCGACTTGAGTTGCCATCGGCTGCAAGAACTACCGGAGCTCTGAACTCAACCTCGCCATCTGCGGTTTTGGCGCGAACGCCAACAATGCGCTCCCCGTCCAAGATTGGACCTTGGACGTTGGTGGCTTGGTGCAGCACGGCACCAGTGGCAACGGCTCGATTTGCCAGGGTTTCATCTAAACCTGCCCGGGTTCGAACCAGGCCATAACCAGGGAAATCCGAAAGTTCTGGCCAAGGTAGTTCCAGCCGGTGTCCGCCGCCGATGATTCGAAGTCCTCGGTTTTCAATCCAACCGCTCACATCGACTCCGAGGCCGATGAGTTCTTTCACCGAACGTGGAGTGAGCCCGTCGCCGCAGACTTTTTCCCGTGGAAACGTGCTCTTTTCAAGCAAGAGAACCTTTGCGCCACCGCGAGCCAGGTGAGTCGCTGCCGCTGAGCCACCGGGTCCTGCGCCAACGATGATTACATCTGCATCCACGCATTGACTCCCTCGGGTGAGTGGCGAAGTAGGTTTGAGAAACTTTTCACGAGCATTCTAGATGCGGATGCCCTTATGTAGCGCAACGATTCCGCCAGTCAGGTTCCGCCAAGCCAGATTTGCAAAACCCGCTTGCTCGATTCGAGCAGCAAGGGCAGCTTGATTTGGCCAAGCTCTAATCGATTCCGCTAGATATACGTATGCATCGGGATTTGATGAGGTGTGCCTGGCAATCCAAGGCAGGGCCCGCATCAGGTACTCGGTGTAGATCAATCGGAATAACTTGATGACGGGATGCGAAAACTCACAAATCAACAATCGACCACCTGGTTTGAGGACTCTGGCCATTTCCGTCAAAGCGACATCAATATCGGCCACATTCCTTAACCCGAAAGAAATTGTCACAACATCAAAAACCTGATCATTGAACGGCAATTTGAGCGCATCCCCAGCGGTAAAGCCCAATTGCGGATGGCGCTCTTTGCCTACCTTCAACATGCCAAGAGAGAAATCGCAGGGAACCACCTGTGCCCCACTTGCCGCGATCGGCAAACTCGAAGCGCCGGTTCCGGCAGCTAGGTCAAGAACTTTCTCGCCAGATTTAGCATTGATGGCGGCGACTACCAGTCTTCGCCATCTACGAGTCTGACCAAGGGAGAGAAGGTCATTAACCAAGTCGTATCGAGCAGCCACGCCATCGAACATCGAGGCGACATCTGCTGGCGACTTATCTAGATTTGCCCGGCTCATAGGTGGCTCATAAGCGGTGCCTCACAAAACAATCATGGCCTATGACTTCGCACGTGACCAATCCTTGAGTAAGGTCTGAGAATACTTAGCGCCCAGATATCTTCTTCAGAGCAAGGATCCTAATGACAACGATCGCACCGCTTCGTGCCGTACTCATACCGCGCACCACTGCGCTGACAAACACAATGCTTACGGTCGTGGGAACCATGTTCATGTCGCTCATGGCCCAAATCGCGCTTCCAGTTCCTGGCTCGCCCGTCCCGATTACTGGACAAACTCTCGGTGTCTTACTTATTGGAACCACATATGGCGCCTCCCTTGGTTTAGCCACCATGGCTACCTACTTGGCGGTCGGCTTACTTGGTGCTCCAGTTTTTGCGCAAGGCGCTCATGGTTTTTCTAAATTGATGGGGCCCACTGGCGGTTATCTCGTGGGCATGTTGCTTGCTTCATTTGTAGTTGGAGTCTTAGCTAATCGCCACTGGGACGGCCACCTTCGAACCGCTCTGAGCCAAATGTTTCTTGGCGAATTGGCCATCTTTGTGCCAGGTGTTATTTGGCTAAAGCTCTACACGGGAGCCTCATGGAGTTGGGCGATAACAGCCGGATTTACTCCCTTCATTGTGGGCGAAATCATAAAAATCGGCGTCGCCGGATTCACTCTCCCGAGCGTATGGGCTCTGGTGCGCCGAGTGCGTTCTTCCTGAATCTGACCTAGGCTTTTACTGTGACAATTTCCGCACTGCCACTTCGCACGGATGTCACAACTATCCCTTTCGAAACCCCAGAAGACCTGTTCTCACTCTTGCCTGCCGAATCGGCCTTGTCATGGGTGCGTAGCGGAGAAGGTCTAGTCGCTTACGGGGAATACGCGCGAATCGAGGTAACCGGTCCTGACCGGTTTAGTGAAGCCTCCACTTGGTGGCGCGAACAGGTCCGTTCCTTTCGAATCCATGATGACGTTCGTACCTCAGGAACCGGCCCATTGGCCTTCGGCTCGTTTGCCTTCAGCGAAAGCGAAACGTCTGTCTTAATAATTCCCGAGGTCATTATTGGTCGGCGCGGGGACCAAAGTTGGATCACTACTGTCGGGCAACAGCATCCGATAATCGACGAGCCCTATTTAGAAGCAAAGAATTACACCATCGCTTGGGGCGAAGGTTCCAGAAGTAGCGTCTCATGGGAGAGCGCGGTAGCAAATGCAGTCGGTCGAATCCAGGCTGGCGAGTTAGACAAAGTGGTGCTTGCCCGAGACATCCAAGCCGAAGCAAGCGAACCGATTGATGCTCGCAGGTTAATGGCCAAACTAGCTGAGAACTATGCAAAGACTTGGATTTTCTCCGTCGACAATCTCGTTGGCGCAACTCCTGAATTGTTGGTGCGTTTAACAAAAGGTCTTGTAACTTCACGTGTTCTAGCTGGCACAATCCGCCGCACTGGAGACGACGAGCGCGATTTGGCACTTGCTGCTTCGTTGGCTCGTTCATCTAAAGATTTAGAAGAGCATGATTACGCAGTCCGTTCAGTTTCTGACGCTCTCAATCCGTTCTGCTCGTCGATGAACGTGAATGAATCACCTTTTGTTCTCCATCTAACGAACGTGATGCATCTAGCTACCGATGTAAATGGAGTCCTTGCCGATTCACTTTCTTCAAGAGACTCTCTGCACCTAGTACAGGCTCTTCACCCAACAGCAGCGGTATGCGGTACTCCAACGAATATCGCCAAAGATCTGATCTCCGAAATAGAAGGACTGAACCGGGGACGATATGCAGGACCGGTTGGTTGGATTGACGCAAAAGGTGACGGCGAATGGGGCATTGCGCTTCGTTGTGCCGAAATTTCCAAAGATGACCCAAGAAAGATGCGTCTCTTTGCGGGATGCGGCATTGTGGCCGGTTCGATTCCAGAAGAGGAACTTGCTGAAAGCCAAGCAAAACTTTTACCCATGCGAGACGCGCTCGAAAGTTAACGAGCAGTAAGTCGAACTTTCGGATCTAAGGCCCAAGCAAGCATTGAAGGCCATTCGCCATAACCATCGCTTAACGCAAAATGACGTGCCCCAGGGATTAGATCGACATCGCAACCGTATTTTTCACCAAAGTATTTGTCAGCGCCTTCGATACAGACCGGGTCGGCATCGCTGCAGACCAGACGCCAAGTTGAACCGTCGATCCCATCGGGCAGCGGATTAAAACTGGCGATGGTCTGCTCAGTTGCCAGAAAAGTAGGTCGTGCAGGGGCGACCAGCATTACTCGATCGGCCTTCAAACCTAAATCAGATACAGCATGCAGCCAGAGGCTGGTTCCAAGGGAGTGCGCAATCACGATCTTCTCATTCTGCGGAGGAATGTTCGCCCACTCTTCTTGGAGGGTAGCCAGCCATTCGTTCTTATTGGGAGTATCCGTATTAGGTAATTGCGGATAACTAAGATCTAAGAATTGTTCGAGGCACTCGCTACTCTCCGATCAGTTTCAAAATCTGCGCAAGTGCTGTGGCATTGGCTTCGCGATCCGGCATCCGCGCCACAATAACCTGAAGTCCAAGGACCGGTTTGGATAGCGCTTCCTTGAATTCGTTGAGGTTGGTAACAGTTGAAACTGCTTGACCAAAAGCCTCTGCTATTTTTCCCAAATCACGATGCTGCGGAGTTCCAAAAATCAATTCAAAATTTTTCACACCACGCTGTGGCAACGTATTGAAGATTCCCCCGCCATCGTTATCCACCACGACAATGGTCAATGGGATTTCAGAATCGCAGAGCAAGCCGTTGCTATCGTGCAGAAAAGTCAGATCTCCCATGAGAGCATAAGTGCGCTCGGTCCTAGATAAAGCGATACCGACTGCCGTTGAAATATTGCCATCAATACCGGCTAACCCACGATTGCCATATATCTCGAGGTCACCACGTGGGACTGCAAAAGCTTCAATATCTCTTATGGGCCTGGAAGATCCAATGAAACAGGCTGCCCCTAGCGGCAGCGAAGAGGCAAATTCGCGAATTAGATTTGGCTCGCTCCATTCACCAACACCTGAAGAGATGATCTTGCCAGTGCGATCTCCTTCCGCTCGCCATTGCTGCAACCACGCATCGTTGTTACTCGCGTCAAGAAAATCTTCAGAAATATCAGGGAGTGAATCAATGACGATATTTGCCATACGTATTGGATCGCTCCACATAGAGAGTCGGTTAGCGACGATCAGATGCGGGATGGTTCCTGTATAGCCCAGAATCGAACGAGAGAGTCCAAGTTGCCCGATCACCAAAGCAACATCGGGAACCAATTGATTGCGAGTCTTTTCAGATGCGAGAAAAAGACTGGCATGCGTAATAGCACTTGTAAAAGAAAGTGGGTTCTCTGCAATCAGCGGCCAACCAAGTTTGTTGGCAAATTCTGTTATCTCCTCACCGGAGAAGCCACCTTGCCCATGGCCAACCAAAACTACGCCCTTGGTCTTTGGGGTAATTCCGAAATTCTCAATATCGGTAGTCACGAAGTTGCCACCGTCGATGACTATCGTCCAAGGAAGATCGTCATCACGTCCTTCGAGACTTTCAACCCATACTTCGTCATTGTCAGGAAGCAATGGCTCGCGAAACGCCAAGTTCAAATGCACTGGGCCGCTCGATGCATTCGCGAGCGCCCTTGAGACAAGGGAACGCCAATAGCGAACTTGACCTATTTCCTTCTCTGGAACCCCAACTTCGGCAAAAAAACGTACTGCTTCGCCATAAAGATTAATTTGATTCGTGGTCTGATTGGCGCCAGTACCTCGGAGTTCATTTGGCCGATCAGCTGTTAATAGAATCAGTGACACATCCGCGTGCGATGCTTCAAGGACTGCGGGATGAAAATTCGCAGCCGCGGTACCGCTTGTACAGACGACCGGCACCGGAAGACCAGTCCCCTTGGCGATACCTAGCGCCAGAAACGCCGCAGAACGCTCATCAATCTGAACATGTAAGCGGATACGTCCATTGTGGGCAGAATCGGCAAAGGCTATAGCCAGAGCAGCGCTACGCGATCCAGGCGAAATTACAACGTCGCGAACTCCGCCGCGGATCAATTCATCTACTAGGACTTGAGCCAACGCGGTTGATGGATTCACCAACTCCACCCACTTTCTGCGACTAACTCTTGCGCGCCTGCATTCCAGGTTCGGATGATTCTCTCGCGCCACCACTGTTGACGGTCAAGTGGCGCACTCAATCTAGCGATTGAATCTTCGGCAATAAGCGGGTTTCTGATTTCAATCTCTCCATTTACTGGTGCAAATCTAAATAGGTCTTCGCTTAGCAAGGAAGTGGTTGCCAGCCCGCAGGCGTAAGGCAGTTCAGGCAGGGCAGCCGCCAACGCGAGTCCGGCCCTGATCCCAATGGCACTATCCAATGCACTTGAAACGACACTTGGTAGTCCGGCCTCGGCGGCAATCCTTAAAGCTGCCGCTACCCCACCAAGTGGTGAAACCTTGATGACGGCGATATCAGCAGCACCCATTGCGGCAACCCGAAGCGGATCGTCAGCCTTGCGAATCGATTCGTCAGCGGCAATCAAAATCGGTGAAATGTGTGCGCGCAGTTCAACTAATTCTTCGACAGTTGCGCATGGCTGTTCAACATATTCAAGGCTCTCTCCGAGCAAGTCATAAACCTGCGCAATAGCCGTAGAGGCTTCAGTTACCGACC
>Ga0315270_10000919_pt1 | contig 15857 bp, 12 predicted proteins | sample C1_bottom_MG_FD_204932 | JGI IMG/M metagenome (GOLD analysis project Ga0315270, IMG submission 204932) | Sediment microbial communities from Yellowstone Lake, YNP, Wyoming, USA - C1_bottom | ecosystem: Environmental > Aquatic > Freshwater > Lake > Sediment | place: USA: Wyoming | collected... | reverse complement strand
TAGCAGCCGCACTCCTCATCATAGGCGGACTCTAACTGGGTTTGGTGAACCATGATGTCGCCCGCCACCACAAAGCGCAGCTCGGTTTGGCGGGGCTGCGGTGCGGGCGCGGGCGACAGGGAAGATTGCGGGGCAGGCGGGATTTCGTTCGTGTTCATATGGGTGCAGGCGGATATTAAAAATGCAATAGCGAGCAGGGCTGCCGTGTGCGCAAGCCCGTGTGAGCATAAGAGCGGGCCAAGATAGCCGGGCGGTTGGGTTTCTGGCAGCAACTGGGGCCGTGCCTGGCGCGGTGATTTAAACATCGCGGCACTTTAAACATTCCTTGTGGCGAGCGCAATAGCGCCGGTTTGACAGCATCCGTTCCGCGCCCTATAGTTGAATGGAACGATCGTTCTTTGTGATAAATGGGGATTGATGATGAAGCAGGAAGTGAAGAAAGGCCGTGGCGCGACGCTGCAAATCGAAGGGCGTTTCGAGAGCGCGGCGCGCGAACGGGTGGATGATGGCTGGGGCACGGCGGATGAAGCGCTGCCGCCATTAAGGACGACGGTGACGGTGGAGACGGCGAAGAGCGTGTTGCAGCGCCACGACTCGCCGGACCTGCCGTTCGACTATTCGCTGAATGCCTATCGCGGCTGCGAGCATGGCTGCATCTATTGCTATGCGCGGCCTTCGCATGGCTACCTCAATCTTTCGCCGGGACTGGATTTCGAGACCAAGCTGTTTGCCAAGCCGGAGGCGGCGAAATTGTTGCGCGCGGAGTTGACCAGGCCCGGGTATCGCTGTGCGCCAATTGCGCTGGGTTCCAATACCGATCCCTACCAGCCCATCGAGCGCGAATGGCAGATCACGCGGCAGATACTGGAGGTGCTGGCGGAGTGCAGGCATCCGGTTTCCATCGTCACCAAGAACGCCTTGGTCGAACGCGACCTCGGCCTGCTCGCGCAACTGGCACAGGACAATCTGGTGCAAGTGTTCATCTCGGTCACCACGCTGGATGGCGAAATCGCGCGCAAGATGGAACCGCGTGCCTCCTCGCCACGCCGCAGGCTGCAAGCCATCGCGCGGCTGAACGAGGCGGGTGTGCCGTGTGGCGTGTTTGTTGCACCGGTGGTTCCGTTCCTCACCGATGCGGAGCTGGAAAAAATTCTTGAGGCCGCACACGAACATGGCGCGCGCAGTGCAGGCTATACCTTGCTGCGCCTGCCTTACGAGCTGAAGGATTTATTCAAGGACTGGCTCGCCACGCATTACCCGCTGAAGGCGGAGCATGTGATGAGCCGCTTGCGCGGGATGCGCGGAGGAAAAGAAAACGATACCGAATACGGCTCGCGCTTTCGCGGCAACGGGCTGTTCGCGGATTTGCTGGAGCAGCGCTTCAGCAAGGCCTGTGAGCGGTTGGGTTTCAACCTTGAGGGCGGGGCGCTCGATACGGAGCTATTTAAGCGGCCTGCGCGCAACGGGCAGATGGATTTGTTCTAGCAGCTGATGGGGTGGTAGGTGCGAATTCATTCGCACGCGCACGATAAGTTATGTGCGAATGAATTCGCACCTACAAAGAGCTGTCGGATGCGGTGAGCTTGCGAACCGCATCAATTGCGAACGATGCGGTTCCTTTGTCACCGCATCCTATCGTGCTTTTTCAGAAGGGAAAATCGTCATGCCTTGTTACCGTCTTTATTTCTGCATCTTCCTTAAAGACTTTTTCCAGCACATCTATAATCTTTATAACATTCTTCGATAGATCAATGTTTCTAAACTGTGACCAAGACCACTTCTTTTCACGCATTATTGAAGGGAGAATTGCATATCTTTCTGGGTCATGTTTTGCATCAGGGTCAGAATAAATACAAAGTGCCATGTTGAAATCATTGTCTTCGACCTCAAGCCACCATCCCCAGTCCTCAGGGAAGTAGGTTGGAACCTTAATTCCCTGCTTAGGGAGATTGTGTTCCAGATACTTGCATAAAGCCTTTCCGTACATATTTTCATTTACGATCTCATCGCCCTCTCCGTCAAGAATAGGAAATTTCTTTGTTTCAATCGCAACACAGGAACGAGGAATCATATTGTCATCATCCAACAGTTATATAGACGGGTGCACCGGGGCGAACGCCGTCCCTGCGCATATTAACCCATCGGTATTTGTTACATATCGCCTATTTGCATTTGCTTTCCTGCCACGCGACCGGAAAATTTCCGGCTAGTTCTGATAATGTTCTGGGATAAAATCCGCACCTGGCCGATATGACCTGCAGGCATTGTTGTCCGTGAGGCCATTTTTTGACTTGAAACGAAATATGAAAGCAGGTGAAGTTTGAACATCACGGGTGCACAGCGCAGCCTTTTGCCCTCCGCATGTGGCCTGTTGCTTGGCCTGTGCGCAACATTTGCCGCAGCCGATGCCATTCCGCCGCTTGCCGCCGGCAAGTTTGATCCGATCCCGGTTTATTCCATTTACCTGCAGCCCGGACTGATGGGGTCGGCGGATGAGGAATTGGCCAGCGGTCGCATAGTGGAAGAGCGTTTTGCCATGGCAGAGCGCGCCAGCAAGGCGTGGCGTATCGCTTTCCTGTTTCCGCACATTAAAGACCCTTACTGGATCGGTTGCAGTTATGGCGTGATCAGCGAAGCCACGCGTTTGGGGGTTGCCGTGCATATCTTTCCGGCAGACGGGTACGACGATCTGGTCGGTCAATTGCGCAAGATGGATGAGGCTATCGCGGCGAAATATGATGCCATTGTCATTTCGCCGCTGAGCATGACGGCCAACAATTCCTCGATAGCCAAAGCGCGCGCACCGGGGATCCCGGTGTTCGAGTTGGCAAATGACAGTACCAGCGACGACTTGACGACCAAGGTGACCACTTCACTGCAGGGCATGGGAGTTGATGCCACGCAATGGGTGATACGCGATGCGCAACAGCGCGGATTGAAGTCCGTCAACATTGCGCTGTTGCCCGGCCCCGCCGACGCGGGCTGGGTCAAGGGCGAGGTGGAAGGCACGCGCGAAGCGGCGAAGAAGGCCGCAATCGGGGTCAATATCCTCGACATCAAGTACGGCGACAGTGACCGCATCGGGCAGTCGCGCCTGGCGGCGCAATTGCTCGCCCGGCATGGCAAGAAGCTGGACTATATCCTCGGCTGCACCGGCTGCGCGCCTGCTGCAATATTGCCGTTGAAGCAGGCCGGGCTAAATAATAAAATCAGGGTGGTCGCCTATGACCTGACTCGCGAAATTGCCGTGCTGATAAGCAAGGGTGAAATCGTCGCCGCGGCGGACACCAAAGGCGTGAGCCAGGCACGGGTGGCAATCAATACCGCAGTGAACTTTCTGGAGGGAAGAACGAAAGAATCGCCCCATGCGATCCTGATTAAACTCGGATTGGTGGACAAGAACAGCTATGCGACCTATCCGTTCGACACTTCCACTGCGCCGGAAGGATATGCGCCTATCCTTTCCTATACACCCGGGAAAGCCAGGTAGTCCGACATGCAAATCCGGCGGATCAGGGACAAGTTGCTATTGAGCGCAGTTGCTATCGGTGTCGTGGTCGCGATGGTCGCCTTGCTGGCTGTTTCACTGGTCATACGCCAGCAGCATCTGGATCAGGCCAATACCTTGTTGCGCAAGGCGAGCGGTTTAATTGACGATCAGCTGCAAAACGACAATAACAATCTGCTGGCCGCAGCGCACCAATTGGCGGGGCAGAAAAACCTCGGTTCGACCATCTGGTATCTGGCGCAGTATGCGCAAACCGATATTGACCGCGAAACGCTGTTCAACACCTACCAGCAATTGGCAAGGGATACCTACAAGATAGGGCGTGTCGCGCAGCTTTCGAAAATCGCGATATATGACGCTGCAGGCAAGCTGGTGGTCTTTGCCTTGTTTGACAGCAACGGCGAGCAGGTCGGATTTGTCGAGCGCGCCCCTGCAGCGGTTTTTCAGATTGCCACTCTGAAGGAGAACGAGGAGTTAAACCGGCAAAACCTGCGGAGGGTGAAGTCGGTCGCGGGAATAGACGCTGACTTTGGCGGGCCGTTGCCGCAACAGGAAGGTGTGCACTATGCGGTGGCGGGCGGCATGCTGGCTATCGAGAGCCCGGTGCCTATCATGGGCGAGGCTTTCGACCCCGCTACCGGGAAGCAGGCAATCAGGCAGCTGGGCATGGTTGTCATGAGGCACTATCTCGACCAATCCTTTGCCGAGCATCTTTCCTGGTTGACCGATACCCGCATCAACGTATTTACGCCGCAAGGGTTCAGCAGCGGGAGTGAGCCTGCTTACCGGAATCTGGAATGGAGCGGCACAGGGCCAGTACCGGCAAAAATATTTAATGAGATTACGGTGGATGGCGAAGGCTATTATCAAACCCTGACGCCGCTCTATGCCGACAACAAGCATGTCGGAACGATAGCCGCGCTTTACTCCAAAAACATCGTCCAGAAAAACACCCGCGAGATGATACAGACGCTGGTGTTGATCGCCTTCGCCAGCCTGCTGGTCGTTTTCACGCTGGCCTGGTATTTCGCCACCTCCATTTCGCAGCCGCTCACTGCGCTCAGCCGAATCTTTCGCGGCGTCGCCAGCGGGGAACACTCCGGCGCTTTGAGCAACGAGCTCGACAAGCTGGAGAAAGAGAAACGGCGGGGCGACGAACTTGGCGACCTCACGCAGAGCTTTATGGCGATGAATGATGCGATCAACCAGAAAATCCGGCAGATCAACGAAATCAATGCCTCCCTGGAGCAGACCATTGCCGAGCGGACATCAGCCCTTGCCGCCAAGGAGCAGGAGGCGCGCACGCTGATCGAGAATTCTCCCGATACCATCGCCCGTTATGATCGCGAGTGTCGCCGTATCTACGTCAACCCGGCTTTCGGCGCCATGGCCGCAGGCGGCGTTGCCGCCTTGCTGGGCAAGAAGCCTTCGGAGATTCCGGGCGGACCCAATATGGAAATCTACGAGACGAAAATTAAAGAGGTATTTGCATCCGGCGAGAACGCGCAGTTTGAATTGAAATGGCCGGGCAAGGATGGCCGGGAAATTTATAGCCATATCCGGCTGACGCCGGAACACGATCTGTCGGGAAAGGTGACCGCCGTGCTTGGGGTGGGCCGCGACATTACCGAACGCAGGCATGCGGAAGAAGAAACCACGCAACTCAAGGCGCAGCTGCAGACGCAAATTGAGAGGATGCCGATCGGTTTCATTGTCTGGGATAAAGACTTCAGTGTCAGCACTTGGAATAACGCAGCAACCAAGATATTCGGTTTTACCGAGCGCGAGGCGCTGGGCAAGCATCCCTATGATTTCATCGTTCCTGCAGCCGCCAAGCCGGCCATAGATGAATTGTGGAGCCGCCTGATCAAGGGAGATATGGATGCGTACAGCGTCAATGAAAACTTGACCAGGGATGGGCGCACCATCGTGTGCGAATGGACGAATACACCGTTGCGGAATGAAGATGGCAGCACGACCAGCGTGCTTTCCATGGTGCAGGATGTAACCGAGCGCAGGAATGCGCAAGCCGCATTGCAGGCAGCCAAAGAGCAGGCCGAGGAAGCCAATCACGCCAAGAGCAACTTCCTCTCCAACATGAGCCACGAGATACGCACCCCGATGAACAGCATTATCGGCATGGCACAGCTGGCGCTCAGGCACGCGTCCGATAAAAAGCTGCACAACTACCTGACTAATATATTGCAATCCGGCGAACACCTGCTTGGCATCATTGACGATATTCTCGATTTTTCCAAGATCGAGGCCGGCAAGTTTATGCTGGAAAATACCGTTTTCAATTTCGATCAAGTCAAGCAGACGTTAACTAACTTGGTTGGCTGGAGAGCTACCGAAAAAGGCCTCAATCTGAGGTTTGATATAGATTCAGAAATTCCTGCCGACTTGTGGGGTGATGCATTGCGGCTGAACCAGATTCTGCTTAACTATATCAATAATGCCATCAAATTTACCCGGCAAGGCGGGATTGATGTTCGCGTCAGAAAAGTCGAAGAAACAGAAGCTGGCTACCTGCTGCGCTTTGAAGTGCAGGACACCGGTATCGGTATCACCGAGGAACAGAAACACCAGTTGTTTAAGGCGTTCCAGCAGGCCGATTTGTCCACCAGCCGCCAGTATGGCGGCTCCGGCCTCGGACTGGTCATCAGCCAACGGCTGGCAGGCCTCATGGGTGGCGAGGTTGGCTGCGAAAGCGAACCGGGCAAGGGCAGCACCTTCTGGTTTACCGCCCGGCTGGATAAGGGTAAATCATTGCCTGGGGACGATGGCGGGAAGCAAGTAGCCAGAGGCATGGAGATTCCCGCCATGACTGTATTCAAGGGCGCGCGCATTCTTCTGGCGGAGGATCATCCGATCAACCAGCTCGTGGCGGTTGGTTTTCTGGAGGATGCCGGGGCGGCTGTCAGCGTGGTCTCCAACGGGCAAGAGGCACTCGATTTGTTGCAGCGGGAGTTTTTCGACTGCGTGCTGATGGATGTGCAGATGCCGGTCATGGATGGACTGGAAGCGACACGCTTGATCCGGGCGGACGCCGATCTGGGAAAAATTCCGGTGATTGCACTGACGGCAAACGCATCGGATGAAGATCGCGAAAATTGTATTTCCGCCGGCATGAGTGACTTTATCAGCAAGCCATTTAATCCCGATAGTTTTTATCACACGATTGCCCGGTGGCTGCGGAAAGATTTCCAAGGTGGATAATTCTTCGGGTGATCTAACAGCGCGTGCGACAGGTAGCGGGGCATCTTCATGTCTCGATATGACCTTGCGCTGGATGATTTACAATCTGCCATCACCAAGTGCTGCAAAAACTCACCGTGACCCCACCTCAAACACTTGCTGACTGGTTGATCTATCTGGAGCGGCTGCACCCCAAGAGCATTGAGCTCGGGCTGGCGCGCGTGGACGAGGTGCGCCGCCGCATGGGGCTGAATCCAACGTTTCCGATCATTACCGTCGGCGGCACCAACGGCAAGGGTTCCACCTGCGCCATGCTCGAATCCATTTTGCATGCGGCGGGCTATCGTGTCGGCTGCTACACCTCGCCGCATTTGCTGGAGTACAACGAGCGCGTGCGCATCGGCAAAAAAATGGCGAGCGATGCGGAGTTGTGTGCGGCGTTTGAGAAAGTTGAGCAGGCGCGCGGCGACATTTCCTTAACCTATTTTGAATTTGGCACGCTGGCCGCGATGCAGTGTTTCATCGAACAAGGGGTGGAGGTCGCCATCCTCGAGGTGGGGCTGGGCGGCAGGCTGGATGCGGTGAACGTGTTTGATGCGGATTGCGCGGTGGTGTGCAGCGTGGACCTGGATCACATGGATTATCTCGGCGATACGCGAGAAAAAATTGCTTATGAGAAGGCCGGGATTTTCCGCAAGGGGCACGCGGCGATTTTTGGCGATGCGGATATGCCCGATAACATCGCGAGTGAAGCGCAGCGCATTGGGGCGGAGTTGTGGCGGTTGGGCGAGCAGTTCAGTTATGCGGCGGGTACGCAACAGTGGAATTATCGCAGTGCCGCAGGTGCGCGTAATGCTTTGCCTTATCCCGCGTTGCGCGGTGCGTATCAACTCAATAACGCCAGTGCCGCGTTGGCCGTATTGGATGTGGTGCGGGAGAAATTGCCGGTGAACATGGAGGCGGCGCGGCGCGGGCTGGTGGAGGTGAGCTTGCCGGGGCGCTTTCAGGTGCTGCCGGGCAGGCCGCAGATCATTCTGGATGTGGCGCATAACCCGCATGCGGCCAGGTCTTTTGCGCGAAATCTGGCGGCGTTGCCGCCCGCGCGCACCTTTGCGGTGTTTGCCATGCTCAAGGATAAGGATATGGCGGGCGTGGCGCGGGCACTCGACGGGCAGGTGGATGTGTGGCTGGTGGCGGGGATAGCTGCGCCGCGCGGCGCTTCGGCGGCGGAGCTGGCGCAGGTGTTGCGCGAGGAGAAAGTGCGCGGCGAAATCCTGTTGTTCGATGCGCCTGCCGATGCGCTGCGTCATGCCTGCAATGCCGCCGCCGAAAATGATAGAATCGCGGCCTTCGGTTCTTTCTATACGGTGGCGGATGTCATGCGCGCGCGGGGCTTGCGCGGCGGCTGACGGTTACGGAAACAGGCAATGGCGAAAATAGACAACGAAGACGAATTGAAACGGCAGATGCGGCGGCGCTTGGTCGGCGCGGTGGCGCTGGTGACGGCGCTGGTGGTGATCCTGCCGATGATGCTGGAGAAAGAGCCCAAGCCCGACGGGCATAACATTGAATTGCGTATCCCGGACATGGACAAGGCGGGCGCATTTACTTCGCAGATGGTGGTGGCGGAGAGCGCGCCGGCGGTAACTGCGGAGTCGGCACCGGAAGCGGTTGGCGCCAGCGCGCCTGCTTCCGCCGTGCCGCCCGTAGCGACGACGACAAATTCTGAACCCGTTAAACCGGAACCGGTCAAACCCGCGCATGTTAAATCCGCACCCGCCAAGACTGAGCATAAGGCCGCAGCGCATGACGCAACGTCCAAATCGGGTTTTGCGGTGCAGGTCGGCGCGTTTGCCAATGCGGCCAGCGCGAAAGAGTTGCGGGATAAATTGCATCAGCAGGGTTTGCGCGCTTATACCGAAAAAGCCGGCGACAATATCCGGGTGCGGGTCGGTTCCTATGCCACGCGCGAAGCTGCCGAGAAAGTGTTGCATAAACTCGAAGCACAGGGCCTGCATCCCGCCGTGGTCAATGAGCCATAGGTTTATTGATGACCGCATTTGATTTCGCTGTCTTGGCCGTGGTGGCGTTTTCTATGTTCATGGGATGGTGGCGCGGTCTGGTATATGAAACGGTGTCGTTGCTGAGCTGGGTGGCCGCGTATTTTGTGGGGCGCCTGTTTGCCGTAGACATGGTCGAATATGTGCCCGCCACGGTGGGGACGGATGCGGCTAAGATGGCGGTGGCGTTTGCCATCCTGTTTGCGCTGACGCTGGTGGCGGGTGGCGTGCTGGCGTGGGGCATGAACAAGCTGGTGAAGTCCGCCGACATGACGCGGCTGGATGGTTCGCTGGGCGCGGCGTTCGGATTGATGCGCGGAGCTGTGCTGGTGCTGGTGCTGGTGCTGCTGTCCGGCATGACCGGCCTGCCCAAGACCGCTGCCTGGCACGATGCGCTGATGAGCAGCACGCTGGAAGAGGTTGCGGTACAGGCGCGCGGCTGGTTGCCGGATGGGCTGGCGCAAAAAATTCATTTTCATGATTGAGTAACCCGGAATAAAAACATGTGTGGCATTTTAGGCGTCGTTGCTCATAATCCCGTCAACCAGTTGCTGTATGACGGCTTGCAGGTATTGCAGCACCGCGGGCAGGATGCGGCGGGTATCGCCACGCTGGACGGCAACACTTTCAACTTGCACAAGGGCAACGGCCTGGTGCGCGACGTGTTCCGCACGCGCAATATGCGTGCCTTGCTGGGCAACGCAGGCATCGCGCATGTGCGCTATCCCACCGCCGGTTCCGCCGTGGACCACAACGAGGCGCAGCCGTTCTATGTCAATTCGCCGTTCGGTATCGTGCTCGGCCACAACGGCAACCTGACCAACACCGTGCAGTTGCAGCAGGAACTGTTCATCGAAGACCGCCGCCATGTGAACACCAATTCCGACTCGGAGGTGCTGCTCAATGTGCTGGCGCATGAGTTGCAGGATGGCGCGCGGCAATATCTGCTCGACATCGGCACCATCTTCGATGCGGTCTCGGGCGTGCATCGCCGCTGCCGGGGTGCTTATGCCGTGGTGGCGATGATTGCCGGTTACGGCCTGCTGGCATTCCGCGACATTTACGGTATCCGCCCGCTGGTGATCGGCAGCAACGTGACCGAGCATGGCACGGAATATCTGGTCGCCTCGGAAAGCGTGGCGCTGGATGCGCTGGGTTTCAAGTTCCTGCGCGACATCGCGCCGGGCGAAGCGGTGTTTATAGATTTCGACGGCAACATCCACTTCCGCCAATGCGCGGAGCATCCCTCGCTCAATCCCTGTATCTTCGAATATGTTTATTTGGCGCGCCCCGATTCGGTGATAGACGGCGTCTCGGTGTATGAAACGCGGCTGCACATGGGCGAGTACCTCGCCGACAAGATCACGCGCGAATGGCCGGGGCACGACATAGATGTGGTGATCCCCATCCCAGACTCCAGCCGCCCCAGCGCGCTGCAATTGGCTAACCGCCTGAACATTCCGTTCCGCGAAGGCTTCGTGAAGAACCGCTACATAGGCCGTACCTTCATCATGCCGGGGCAGGCGATGCGCAAAAAATCGGTGCGCCAGAAACTGAATGCCATCGGCATGGAATTCAAGGACAAGAACGTGTTGCTGGTGGACGACTCCATCGTGCGCGGCACCACTAGCCGCGAGATCGTGCAGATGGCGCGCGATGCCGGGGCGCGCAAAGTGTATTTTGCCTCCGCCGCGCCGCCGGTGAAATTCCCCAACGTGTACGGCATAGACATGCCCTCGCGTCATGAGCTGATTGCCACCAACCGCAGCGACGAAGAAATCTGCCGCGAGATCGGAGCCGACCGGTTGATTTACCAGGATTTGGAGGATCTCAAGGCCGCCGTGCGCAAAGCCAATCCCGCGATCCAGCATTTTGATGCTTCATGTTTCGACGGCAGCTACATCACCGGCGACATCACCCTGGAATACCTGAACGCCATCGAAGCCGCGCGCGGCAGCGCCAAAGAACTCAGGATAGAAGAGGTGAATCAGCTCGACCTCAATCTGGAAGTCGAGAGTTGACAGTTTTGCATTGCGGCGCGCCGTAGCATTGACTTTCTATCCAATTTTTTTTAAAGCCCGCCTTCGTGCGGGCTTTTGCATTCCAATGTGACGGGTTGGCGAAATAACTTGCGATGCGACTCGTACTTTACGGCCATATTTTTACCTGACAATAATTTTTATTTTGCATTACTATTGGCGCGCAAATATCTTACAATGAGCGGTGTAAATACTTACAATATCCGAACCAATTGCTAAAAACGCCATGAAATTAGCCGAAACAAAACGTTCTGTTGTTATTCGCCGCTTTTTGCTGAATTCAATAAAAGCAAAGAATCCGCATGTAATACATGATGCTATGGAGGCGTTTGGAATAACAAGGCAGACTGTCCACCATCATTTATCTGCGCTGGTAGATAAAGGCTATTTGATTGCGGAAGGCAATACGCGCGGACGAACCTATAAGCTTGGGGCGAATCGCTCCCATGAAGGTGTATTCCCATTAAAAGGGTTGAGCGAAAGCGATGTTTATTACCGCGACTATGGAATCGTTTTTAGCGACCTGCCCAAGGAACTGGAAAATATTTGCCATTACGGTTTTACCGAAATGCTCAACAATGCAATTGACCACTCTGGTGGCGGAACGGCCACGATTTTGGTTGAGAGAACGGCAGAAGAAATTTTTATTGTAATTTCAGATGATGGAGAAGGAATTTTCAATCACATCGCCCGGATTTTGAAATTAGGAGACCCCCGCGAAGCTATCCTAGAACTCAGCAAAGGAAAGCTGACCACCGACCCGGATAACCACACAGGACAAGGCATTTTTTTTACTTCGCGCGCATTCGATGAGTTTTATATTTACTCGGGTGATCTGGTTTTTACGCACCTTGATAAGGCCGTCCATGATGTCTTGTTGCATGATGATAATCATCACCAAGGCACGAAAGTGATAATGCGTATCAATATGAATAGTGAAAGAACACTAAGCTCCGTATTCGACGAGTTCACCGCAGGCGAGGATGAAGATTTCGCTTTTAACAGAACCATTGTCCCTGTAAAGCTGGCCTTATATGAAGGGGAAAGGTTGGTATCCAGATCGCAGGCCAAGCGGATATTAAACCGGGTGGAAAAATTCAAAACCGTGCTGCTCGACTTTACTGGCGTGGATGTAATCGGACAGGCATTCGCCGATGAGGTGTTTCGGGTTTTCGCCCGAAGGAATCCACAAATTTCGCTTATCCCCACCAACATGACTGAAGAAGTCAGGCGCATGGTCGTTACTGCCCAAAACAATCCTGATTGATCATGATGGCCGATTTGCGCAACAGGGGGCGTGAGGCGGTAGAGACTGGCAGTTGACATCCCAGCAAGGCGGGTGATACTTTCCATCTGCGCCGATTTGAGGAACAGCTTGCGGGCGCGTTATAAATTCAGCTAAAGCGGGGGAACCCGGTTTGGCGCTAAGCTTTCCGGGTTTTTTCATTGGAGCGGCGCATGTATATTCCCGAGCATTTTCGTGTGGACGATTTGGCCGCGCTGCACGAAGTGATGCGGCAAAATCGTTTTGCCACGGTGGTGACGCAGCATGAAGGACAGCCATTCGCCAGCCACTTGCCATTGCTGCTGGAGAACATGGGAGAGTCCGGTGTGCTGGCAGGACATATGGCGCGCGATAATCCGCAGTGGCATGACTTCGCGGCGGGCGCGGAAATCCTGGTGATCTTTCACGGCCCTCATGCTTACGTGTCGCCCGCGTGGTATGAGAATCCGCAGTCGGTGCCGACCTGGAATTATGTTGCGGTTCATGCTTATGGCAATGCGCGCATGATGGATGAGGCGGAGCTGGAGGAGTTGTTGCCGCGCATGGTGGATAGCTACCAGAGTGCAGATGACGCTTGGCGCTACGATTTGCCGCAAGATACGCGCTCGCGTATGTTAAAAGCGATCGTGGGTTTTGAAATCACGCTGACCCGCATCGAAGGCAAGTACAAGCTGAGCCAAAACCGGTCAGTGGCGGATCAGCGCAGAGTGATCGCGAAATTGTCGCAGGGTACAGAAATCAACAATAGCCAAGGTGTCGCCAGCCAGATGAGCAGGCGGCTAAACGAGGAGTAATGCAAATGTCCGAAAATTCATACCAGCCAGAGACTCTCGCGGTGCGCGCGGGGGCGGTGCAGAGCCAGTTTCACGAACACAGCGAGGCGCTGTTTCTTACTTCCAGCTTTACTTTTGACAGCGCGGAGCAGGCAGCGAAGCGCTTCATCGGTGAAGAGCCGGGTAACATTTACGCGCGCTTCACCAATCCCACCGTGACCATGTTTGAGGATCGGCTCGCCGCTCTGGAAGGGGCTGAGCAGTGTATCGCCACCGCGAGTGGCATGTCCGCGATCCTCGCCTGCTGCATGGGGCTGCTGAAGGCTGGCGACCATGTCGTCGCTTCGCGTTCGCTGTTCGGCGCGACGGTGAACTTGTTCAACAACATACTGAAGAAATTCGGCGTGGAAACGACCTATGTTTCCGCGACGGATGTTGCCGAATGGCAGGTTGTGGTAAAGCCGAATACGAAGCTGTTTTTCCTGGAAACTCCATCCAACCCGCTCACCGAAATTTCCGACATCGCGGCGATTGCCGTCGTGGCGAAGCAATGCGGCGCGCTGCTGGCAGTGGACAATTGTTTCTGTACGCCCATCCTGCAACGTCCGCTGGAGTTGGGCGCGGATATCGTGATTCATTCCGCCACCAAATATATAGACGGGCAGGGGCGCGTGCTCGGCGGCGCGGTGCTCGGCAGCAAGCAGCATCTGGAAGGCGTGTACGGTTTTCTGCGCACGGCGGGCCCGACCATGAGCGCGTTCAATGCCTGGATATTTTTGAAAGGACTGGAGACGCTGAAAATACGCATGGACGCGCACTGCGCCAACGCGTTGCAACTGGCGCAATGGCTGGAAAAACAGCCGAACGTATCGCGCGTTTTTTATCCCGGCCTGCCCTCGCATCCTCAACACGCGCTGGCGATGAAGCAGCAGAAGAGCGGCGGCGGCATCGTGTCGTTCGAAGTGAAGGGCGGCAAGGACGCAGCCTGGCGCGTGATTGATAATGCGCAACTGGTATCCATCACCGCCAACCTCGGCGACACCAAAACCACGCTGACCCACCCGGCCTCCACCACGCATGCGCGCATCACGCCCGAAGCGCGCGCGGCGGCGGGTATCAGCGATAGCCTGTTGCGCATTGCGGTGGGTCTGGAGGCGGTGGTGGATATACAGAACGATCTGGCGCGCGGGTTGGGGTGATGGAGTGGTAGGTGCGAATTTATTCGCACCTGGACTTTGCGGCTGCGAATAAATTCGCACCTACATGAGTTTCATGTTGGGCTTGGAAATTGAATTCGGTATTGATTCCATTCGCAGGGGCAAAAGACCGTAGGGGCAAAAGATTTTTTGCCCCTACAGCCCGGTGGATAGATCGTGCCCGCGAGGTGTCAGCCAAGCTACAGTGCGTCGAACGGTGAATTAAACAGAATAAATGGATGTAAAATGTAAGGCCTGACCCTCTAGGTTTCTTATAAGGCCTGACCATCTAGGTTTCTTATGTGTGGAAGAGGAATGCTACAATGCTAGACCTGACCCCGATTGCTTGCAGTGCTTGTCTCGGGAGTGGCGGCAGGTGTAGGTATGGGAATTGCGCAAAAATTCGCAAAGGTAACGAACAAATACCCCAATCGACCAACTTACCGCATGTTCAAGAGTAAGGGTAATGTGCGCATTGAATCACACCCGCCAGGTAAACCATATCAGGATTGGTTTAGCTATCCGCATTGGCATATAGATCGTCTGGGCTTGAGTGACTGGCATTTGCCATTGATAGAACCGATCATTGGCTTGCCATCAGCTGCTTACCACAATGCAACAGGAGATTGCCAGTGCAAAAAGTAAATCATTTGCAATGCGTGATTGATAAATCTTCACTGAAATACTTACGAGTTAAGGGCGGTGAAAAAGGTGAGATATTGCGTATTACCTTGCCCTGGATGCCGTGGAAAGTTGGTAAAGCTCGTGGCGAAAGACGCATGCTTATTGAGAAACTATTTGATGTATATCCAACTCGAGTTTTATGGCTTAGTGAGTGGTCAAGCGATACGGCTTGTGGTTGGAACAAGTTTGATTCTGTTGAGTCGTTTTTTTTGCTAAAAGACGACTTGGTGTGTGGTGATTGGTTACTGTCCTTCTTTCAACAAGAAAATAATGTGCTGCGTGAGGTTAGTCAACTTGCTCCTTCAGAAATAGGCATTGATGGTGCTGTAAACAAGCTTAAGGAGCTAGGCGCAGAAGTCGTTATTCATTCTTTTTACGACGACATTGAGTGGTTCCTGCACATCACGGGGTCAGGCCTTACATTTTACAGACCAAGGAATTAGTGGCTCTAACGGGTCAGAATCACAGTAGTTTTACCAAATGAAAATACAACGAATATTGAACTGAACAAACAATGACACACGCAACGGCACACAACACGAACACCCCACGGCGCGCCCATCCCGCCGTTGTTCGTGCTGCGTTGCGTTCGCGTGTGCTGCGGTTTCGTTCATTCCGGCGAAAGTCACTTCCGCTCGCGGCAAATTCCGGGGGGCTTCCGCGCCGTGACTGACACCTACGCACAATGCCCGAAATGCGGCCACAAGCCTGCTCAGCCTTTGCCGGGCAGGGAGCCTTGTCCTGCCTGCGGCATTTATGCGTACAAGTGGCAAGGGGGGCGCGCAGCGTCGGCGTCCACCTCGGCGGATGTTGGAGACGATGCGTATGCCGGGGATGAGCCCGGTTTGATCGCCTCGCTGTTGCAGCCGCTGGAGAGGCTGGATGCTGTTTCTTTTTATGGGCGCCTGGCAACGCTGGTGCTGCTGACGGTTTGGAGCTGGTTTCTGTTTGGCTACGATTACCGCGACGGGGAGATAGGCGGTTCGTTCATGCACAATATTTTGCTGCCGATACACGAGGCGGGGCATGTGCTGTTGCGTCCGTTCGGCGAATTCATGACGATACTCGGCGGCAGCCTGTTTCAACTGGCGTTGCCGTTCGCGATCGGCGTCGC
>Ga0315270_10000918_pt1 | contig 15875 bp, 11 predicted proteins | sample C1_bottom_MG_FD_204932 | JGI IMG/M metagenome (GOLD analysis project Ga0315270, IMG submission 204932) | Sediment microbial communities from Yellowstone Lake, YNP, Wyoming, USA - C1_bottom | ecosystem: Environmental > Aquatic > Freshwater > Lake > Sediment | place: USA: Wyoming | collected... | reverse complement strand
ATCGTGTAGCTCTCGACGATCTCGCCCGAGGCCTTGTCGGTCCATGTGCTCCACAGCCCGGCCAATCCCCAGGGCGCACCGTCAGCACGGCGAAATTGCCACCAGACGTTCTTCCCGCTCTCCCAGTTCGGCTCATCGAACGACAGCGCAGGGATGATGCAGCGCTTGCCGTATTGCCACGGGTGCTTGAAGGAAGCCTTGGTCTCGATCTCTTCGAAACGCGCGTTGTTCGTCGAGTAGGTCAGCTTCGACGTCTTGGCGAACCACGGCACCAGGCCCCATTGGCCGATGACGAGTTCGCGCTGCGATTGCGTCGCGTCGGCGGCGCGCCTGATGAATGGACCTGCAGCGCGCGGAAAGACTTCAGCGCCGCGCCATGGCGTTCGACCGCCTGCATGCCAGTAGCGCTCTATGTCGCCGGCCTGGGGTGAGACGTAGCGGTTGCACATGCGTGCGACTTTACAGCCACGAGACACATCGGCACTTGGTCCGGCTCGTCTTCAGTACCCGGCTCGGATTGCAAGCAAGAGTCGCCCTGGTCGAGAGCCTGACGGGTCGATGGCTCAACCGCTGAGCGAACCGGCTCAGATCGCAGGCGCCTTGCTTGATGCGGTTCGAGCCAGGCCGGCGGCCATGCCTGCACCCAGGACGATGCCCACCGAATCGGCAAACAGGTCGGCCCACTCGCAGGCGCGGCCAGGAACGAACTGCTGCAAGACTTCAATCAGGCCGCCGTACGCGAACAGCATGAAGTACATGAGCAGGCGCACGCGGCGCGACGCCGGCCAGCTCAGCGACGCCGAAAAGGCAAGCGTGCTGAACGCCACCAGGTGGTTCAACTTGTCCCAGCCGAAATCGATGCTCGGCGGCGGTATCGGCGTGAGCGCGAGGTAGCCCACCGCCACGATGAACAACAGCAAGAGAATTCGCCAAACCTGCTTTGCCGTCGCGATTGCAGTCAGCGCGCGCGCGAGTCGCTGCACGAGAGGTGATTTGTGGGCCATTGAATGTGCCGGGTTTGGCGCTCGTGTCGAGGCGGATTGTGAAGCCTGCCTGCAACTCGCCGACAGCTTCCCCGGAAACAACAAAGCCCATCCTCAGGGGCTGGGCCAGGTGCTTGTCTGCCTTGGTGCCGGCGAGAAGAGTCGAACTCCCGACCTTCGCATTACGAATGCGCTGCTCTACCAACTGAGCTACGCCGGCCTTGCAGAAAAGCGCAAATTATAGCGAGGGTGTCGCCCGCTGCCGTCGGCCGACCCGGGCCTATTTCATCTCGAAAGCAGGCAACTTCTTCGCCACCGCGAAATTCTTCAGCGTCGTGTACAGCGGCAGGCCGCCCCTGTACCTGGGTGGGTCTTCGCCCTCGATCAGCGGCCTGAGGTAGAGCTTGCATCGGTGCGTGATGCCGAAGCCGTCGGCGCTGATGAAATCGCGCGGCATGAACTTCTCGACGTTCGCCACCTTCGCCAGCGGCGCCATGCCGATGCGGTATTTGTAGGGGGTGTCGGAAGTGCGCTCGATCGTCGGCATCACGGCGTTGTGGCCCTTCAACGCGAGTTCAACGCCGCGTTTGCCGAGTTCGTACGCCTGCTTCACGTCGGTCTTGGACGCAATGTGGCGCGCCGCGCGCTGCAGGTAGTCAGCCACGGCCCAGTGGAATTTGACGCCGAGCGCGTCTTTGACGATGCCTGCGACCACCGGCGCGGCGCCTCCGAGCTGGGCGTGGCCAAAGGCGTCGCGCGTGCCTTGTTCGGCCAGGAATGTGCCATCCGCATGGTGGCAGCCCTCCGAGACGACGACGCTGCAGTAGCCGTGCTGCTTCACCAGTGTGTCCACGCGCGCGATGAACTTCGCCTGGTCGAACACGATTTCGGGGAACAGGATCACGACCGGAATGCCGTGGTCTTCGACCAGCCCGCCGGCAGCGGCGATCCAGCCTGCGTGACGCCCCATGACTTCGAGCACGAACACCTTGGTCGAGGTCTTGCACATCGAGCGCACGTCGAACGACGCCTCGAGCGTTGACACGGCCACGTACTTGGCCACCGAGCCGAAGCCGGGGCAGCAGTCGGTGATGGGCAGGTCGTTGTCGACCGTCTTCGGCAGATGGATCGCCTGCAGCGGGTAACCCAGCGTCTGCGAGAGCTGGCTCATCTTGAAACAGGTGTCGGCCGAATCACCGCCGCCGTTGTAGAAGAAGTAGCCGATGCCATGCGCCTTGAAGACATCGATCAGGCGCTGATATTCGCGCGGGTTCGCCTCCAGCGACTTGAGCTTGTAGCGGCAAGAGCCGAACGCACCCGACGGTGTGAAGCGCAGACCCTCGATCGCCGCGGCGCTTTCTTTGCCGGTGTCGATCAGGTCTTCGGTGAGCGCACCGATGATGCCGTTGCGCCCGGCGAAGACCTTGCCGATGCGGTCTTTGTGCGCGCGTGCGGTCTGGATCACGCCGCAGGCCGAGGCGTTGATGACGGCGGTGACACCGCCGCTTTGGGCGTAGAAGGCATTCGTCTTGACCATGGGTGATCTCCTGTCCTCTAGGGCCTGTCTTGCAATGCGTGGGTCACGATTTCGCGCACGTCGGCCGAGAGTTCGCTGCGCGCCGCGATCCGGCCGATGGCTTCGCGTGCGGCACTGCGGTAGGGCTCGGTGAGGCGGCTCCAGCGGTCCAGCACGCGCGCCAGGCGCGCCGCGATCTGCGGGTTGACGGCGTCGAGCGCCAGCACCTGCTCGCACCAGAACACGTAGCCCGCGGCGTCGGCGCGGTGAAACGCCGCCGGGTTGGAGGAGCAGAACGCCGAGACGAGGGCGCGCACCCGGTTCGGGTTGAGCAAGGAAAAGTCGGGGTGCTGCAACAGCGCGCGCACGCGCGCGAACACTTCGCCGTTTGCCTCCGGTGCCAGGGCCTGCAGCGTAAACCACTTGTCGAGCACCAGTGCCTCGTGCCGAAAACGCGCGTGGAACTCGCGCAGCGCGGGCCCGGCGTGCGGGCTGTAGCCGTCGATCAATGCCGCGAGCGAACCTTGGCAATCCGTCATGTGGCTCGCCTGCTGGAAGCGCTGCAGGGCGCGCCCAGGCCACAGGTCATCGCTGCGGGCATGCGCGTCCAGGCACAGCAGGGCCAGCGCCAGGTTCGCCAGCGCGCGCCGGCCGGCGCTGTAGGCGTCGGGCGAGTAGCCACCTTGAACCTGGTGTGTCTCGAAGGCCCAGGCCCAGTCGTCGCGCAACGCCTGCGCGAGCTGCAGCTTGTACGCCTGGCGCGCCGCATGCACGCCCGGTGGGTCAACGCTTTCGAGCTGCTCGGCAATATACGATTCGGCCGGGGGCGAGAGCACGCGCTGTTTGAACGCTGCATCAAGCGTGGCATGGCGCAGCACCGCGCGCATTGCGTTCGTATAGGCGGTGTCGAGTGGCGCGGCGGCGGCGCCGCGAGCGCCGGCTTCGATCGCGGCGAGCAAACGCCGCAGCGCCAGGCGCTGGCCGGCCTCCCAGCGGTTGAACGGGTCGCTGTCGTGTTCCAGCCGCAGCAGCAGCGCCGCGTCGTCCAGAGCGTCGTCAAGCATCACCGGCGCGGAAAACCCGCGCAGCAGCGAAGGCACCGGCTCGGCGTCGATCTCGCTGAACGTGAAACTCGCGCGCGCCTGGTCCAGCACCAGCAGGCGTTGTGTCGGCGCCGCGCTGTCGCTGTCCGCCAGTCGCAACGGCAGGGCCCGGCCGTCGCCGCCGAGCAAACCCATCTCGATCGGAATCACCTGGGGCAGGGCGGGCGCACCCGAAGTCACAAGCTCCTGCTCGATCTCGAGCGTGTAGCTGCGTGCCGCTGCATCGAAGCTGCCACGTGCCTTGACCTTGGGCGTGCCGCTTTGCGAGTACCAGCGTTTGAACGCTTCGAGTCGGGTCGTCAGAGCGCTGCCCGGGTTCGCATCGGCAATCGCTTGCGCGAAGTCGTCGCAGGTCACGGCCTGGCCGTCGAAGCGCTCGAAGTACAGTTTCATTCCCGCGGCGAAACCTTCGCGTCCGACCAGCGTGTACATCATGCGCACGACTTCGGCGCCTTTCTCATACACGGTCCGGGTGTAGAAGTTGTTGATCGAGACATAGCTGTCGGGGCGCACCGGGTGCGACATCGGGCCGGCGTCTTCGGGGAACTGCTGCTCGCGCAGCAGGCTCACGTCGGCAATGCGCTTCACGGCGCGCGCGCTTGCCGAGCCCGCCATGTCCATGCTGAATTCCTGGTCGCGGAACACCGTCAGGCCTTCTTTCAGGCTCAGCTGGAACCAGTCGCGGCAGGTGACGCGGTTTCCCGTCCAGTTGTGGAAATACTCATGGCCGATCACCGACTCGACCGCCGCGAAGTCGGCATCGGTCGCGGTCGCCGGGCTGGCCAGGACGCATCGGGTGTTGAAGATGTTCAGGCCCTTGTTTTCCATCGCGCCGCCATTGAAGTCGCTGACGGCGACGATCATGAAGCGCTCCAGGTCGAGCGCCAGCTTGAAGCGTGCTTCGTCCCACGCGAGCGACGCGACGAGCGAGCTCATCGCGTGCTGCGTCTTCTCCAGGTCGCCGCGGCGCACGTAGACCTGCAGCAGGTGATCCTTGCCCGAGTGGCTGCGCACGCGCTGCTCGCGCGCCACGAGGTCGGCGGCGACCAATGCGAACAGGTAACTCGGCTTCGGAAACGGGTCGTGCCACTTCGCGAAGTGGCGCCCGCCGTCGAGGTCACCGGCCTCGACCAGGTTGCCGTTGCTGAGCAGCACCGGGTAGCGGCTCTTGTCGGCGCGCAGGCTCACGCTGTAGACCGCCATCACGTCGGGGCGGTCCAGGAAGTACGTGATGCGGCGAAAGCCCTCGGCCTCGCATTGCGTGAACAAACCCCCGCCCGAGCTGTACAAGCCGCTCAATTGCGTGTTCTTCTCGGGAGCGCAGGTGTTGCGGATCTCGAGCGTGAACTCGGTGTCGGGCAGGTTGTCGATGACGAGCATGCCGCCCTCGTGGCGGAACGACACCGATTCGCCGTTCGCGAGCACGCGCGACAGATTCAGCTCCTCGCCATGCAAACGCAGCGGCTGCGCCGGCTGCTTCGGATTGCGCTCGATGCGCATGCGGTTGATGACGAGCGTCTTGCCCGGGTCGAGGTCGAAACTCAGGTCGACGCTGCGAATCCAGTAGGCCGGCGCGGTGTAGTCCTCGCGGCGGACCAGGGGCGGATTGCCTTCACGCATGATTTTCTTCTTTCGTCGGGGCAGACAGTGCAGTCACGTTGTTGGGGTCGAGCCGGGTGAAATCGGCGTGCACCGCGATCACGTTGGAATAGGGTGCGAAGGCGCTTGCGGGCAAGGTTGTCGTCAACGCCACGGCGCGCATGCCGGCGCGACGCGCTGCCTCGACACCCAGCGGCGCATCTTCGAACACGATGCACTCGGCAGGCGCGACGCCCAGGCGGCGCGCGGCTTCGATGAAGATGTCGGGGTGGGGTTTGCCGCGCAGGCCCTGCGCCGGGCTGATCCCGGGCTCCGACCGTCCCAACGCAGGGTCGGTGCCTGGCGCAGGCGCGCACGCTCGGTCCGATGCGCTGACCACGGTCTGCACCCAGGTGTCGATGCCGTGCATGGCACAAGCGAGCGCCAGGTTTTCCGGTGTCGACGCGGTGCAGATCGCCAGGCCGAAGCCGGCGTCGCGCGCGGCGCTGACGAAGCGCTGTGCGCCCGGGATCAAGCCGAGCGAGCGCGCGGCACGCTGGCGATAGATGGCTTCTTTCTCGTTGGCGATTGCCAGGTGTTCGGCGCTGCTCAACGCCGGGAACAGGTCGGCCAGGATTTCCGGGTTCGAGCGACCCGCCGTGCTCGCAAAAAAACCTGCCACGTCAATCGCCATGCCGCGCCTTGCGTACCACTCGACCCATGCGTCATGGTGGTGCGGCATGCTGTCCAGGAGCGTGCCGTCGAGGTCGAACAAAAGAGCCTGCGCGCGCCTCACGTCACACCCCTTGCTTCAAGCTCGCTTCGATGAGCTGGTCCAGGTCACCGTCGAGCACCTTCTGCGTATTGCTGATCTCGACGTTCGTGCGCAAGTCCTTGATCCGGCTCTGGTCGAGCACGTAGGAGCGGATCTGGTGCCCCCAGCCGACGTCGGTCTTGCTGTCTTCGAGTTTTTGCTGTGCCGCCTTCTGGATCCGCATTTCATGCTCGTACAGGCGCGAGCGCAACATCTGCCAGGCTTCGTCGCGGTTGCGGTGCTGGCTGCGGTCATTCTGGCATTGCACCACGATGCCGGTGGGAAGATGCGTCAGGCGCACTGCGGAATCGGTCTTGTTGATGTGCTGGCCGCCTGCACCGCTGGCGCGAAAGGTGTCGGTGCGCACGTCGGCGGGGTTGATGTCGATCTCGATCGAGTCGTCGACTTCCGGGTACACGAAGACGGAAGCGAACGACGTATGGCGCCCGCCCGCCGAGTCGAACGGGCTCTTGCGCACCAGGCGGTGGACGCCGGTCTCGGTGCGCAACAAGCCGAACGCATAGTCGCCTTCGATCTTGATCGTCGCGCTTCGGATGCCGGCCACATCGCCGTCGCTCATTTCCATGACTTCGGCCTTGAAACCCTTGCGCTCGCAATAGCGCAGGTATTGGCGGAGCAACATCTGCGCCCAGTCGCAGGCCTCGGTGCCGCCGGCACCCGCTTGCAGGTCGAGAAAACAATTGCTCGGGTCGGCCGGGTTGTTGAACATGCGCCGGAACTCGAGATCGGCCACCGCCGCTTCGAGCTTGGCAGCTTCTTTCTCGATGCTCTGAATGCCCGTGAAATCGGCGTCGGCCTTCGACATCTCGAACAGCTCGGTGTTGTCGGCCAGGTTGCTCGTCAGGTGGTCGATCGTCTGCACCACGGTCTCGAGCACACGCTTCTCGCGCCCGAGGTCCTGCGCACGCTTCGGTTCGTCCCAGACCTTGGGGTTCTCCAGCGCGGCGTTGACTTCGTTCAGGCGCAGTGCTTTGCGGTCGTAGTCAAAGATACCCCCGGAGAGCGAGCGTGCGTTGCGTCAGGTCGGACAGCGAGTTGGCGATGGCATTGACGTGTTCGATGTCCATGGGGCGGGCCGATTCGGTAAGAGCGAAGGCGGCGATTTTGACACGCGCTTGACTCAGCTTCGCTGCGCCGGTCCGGTTTGGTCCGGGCCGGCGCCACAGCCGGCGGCTGTCTGCCGCCCAGGCTGCTGGTACTGCTCAGGTGCCGAGAAAGGGTGCCAGGCACTGTGCCAGCTCGTGCGGCTGGTCATGGTGCAGCATGTGGCCTGCATTCGCCAGCCGCTCCTTGCGCAGATTCGGCACCAGGCCCAGGCGCGCCTCGAACTCTTGATGCGAGTAGCGGCCGCCCCACCACTTCGTGATGTCGGTGTGCTCGCCCTCGACCCACAGCAGCGGCGCCGTGATGAGCTTCCAGCACGCCAACGTCTCGTCGACCTGGTGCAACACCGGGTTGCTGCGTTTGTGCGCCGGGTCGCCCAGGATCTCCCACGCGCCGTCGGCGCGCCGGCGCGACCAATGAGGCGCGAGCCAGGCGGCACGCTGCTTGCTGAGCAAGGGATTGTTCTTGCGCAGGCGCATCGCGACCGCGTCCAGATCGGCGTAGCTGCGCAGCTCGACCGGCGCGCGCAGTTCGTCGAGCCATTTCGCATAGCGCTTCGGCGCCATCGACGGCTCGGTGCGCGGCACACCGAAACCTTCGAGGTTGATGAGTCTGCGAATCCGTTGCGGGCGCACGCCGGCGTAGGTCATGACGATGTTGCCGCCCATGCTGTGGCCGAGCAGGTCAACGGCCTGGTCCGGCCAGACGCTGTCGAGCACTGCGTCGAGATCGCCCAGGTAGTCGGGGAACCAGTAGCAGTCGGCGTCGGGCGCCTGCGTCAGGCCGAAGCCGCGCCAGTCGAGCGCGATCACCCAACGCGTCGGGCCCTCGAGAGCTGCCAGCGCATCGACGACGAACTGGAACGACGCCGCAACGTCCATCCAGCCGTGCAGCAACAGCAGCGGCGGGCGCGCCGGTGTCGCCAGGCTCGCATCGCCCCAGTGCAGGGCGTGGTAGCGCAGGCCGCGAATCTGCATGAAGCGCGATCTCGGCTCGCGCAACGGCTGGTAGCTGGTTTCCATGCCCGCACTGTAGATGGCAATCGCGGGTCGGGCCCAGGGCGCGTAGCGCTCTTACCAAAATGGTGACGCTGGTCGTGTGTAGAGACCTCAGTGTTCATGCGCGGTAGCCCGGGCATGGAAGCGGTCAATTGCGGTTTCCAGGTTCAAGGTCAGGGCAGCGCTGGGCGCGATATGCTTACCTCCATGATGCGAACCAACACCACAAGCTTCCTTCTGCGCCTGGCGCTGCTCGCGCTGTGGGTTCTGGCCGGGTCGGCACTGGCGCAGGCACCGGCGCAGGCGCAGGCGCGCTTCGATTTTCGTGCCACGCCGGGTCATCTGTCGAAAGACGTGCGGCCGTCGCATTACCGCTTGCAGCTTGATCTCGACCCGCAGCTCGACACGTTCAAGGGCACCGCCAGCATCACGCTGCGCGTGCTGCGCAGCACGCCCGAGATCGAGCTGCACGCGCATGAGCTAGAAGCCGATTCGGTGCGCCTTGTGCGCTCCGGGCAGGCGCGCGCGATGCGCGTCAGCCCGATTGCGGCGAGCCAGACCTGGCGCCTCGTGCCGGCTGACGCCGGGACCATCCAGCCCGGGCAGTACCGGCTCGAGATCGCATACCGCGGCGTCGTGCATCGCAGCGGCGAGGGTCTGTATCGCGCCGAGTATGGAAGCGCCGGCCAGCCGCGGCCGATGCTGGCGACGCAGCTCGAATCGATCTTTGCGCGCACCCTGTTCCCTGGTTTCGACGAACCGGCGTTTCGCGCCGTGTTCGAGATCGCGGTGCGCGCGCCGGCGCAGTACGAGGTGCTGTCCAACATGCCGCGCAAGGCTGGCGCGCTGGGCCGAAGCGGCACCGACTTCGCAGTGCTGCACCAGTTCGCTCCCACGCCGCCGATGCCGAGTTACCTGGTGAGCGTGGCGGTGGGTGAATTCGATGCGCTCGAAGGCCGGGCCGCGGGCGTGCCGTTGCGCGTGCTCACGGTGCCCGGCAAGCGCGAACTCGCTCGCTACGCGCTCGATGCCAGCCAACGCCTGTTGCCGTTCTACACGCGCTACTTCAACCAGCCATACACGCTGCCGCGCCTGGATCAACTCGCGGTGCCGAGCACGCGTTGGGGCGCGATGGAAGACTGGGGCCTGATCTCCTACGCCGAAAACAACCTGTTGGTCGACCCGCAGCGCAGCAGCCCGCACACGCAACGCAAGGTGTTCGAAATCGTCGCCCACGAGATCGCGCACCAATGGTTCGGCAACCTCGTCACCGCCGCCTCGTGGAGCGAAATCTGGCTGAACGAGGCCTTCGCCACCTGGATATCCGGAAAAGCCACCGACGATCTGAATCCGGACTGGTACCTGCCGCTGCAGCGGCGCGCCGATCTCGACCGCACGATGCAGCGCGACGCCGGTGCCGCGACGCGCGCCATCCGCTCCGGCCCGGTTGACGAGGCGCGGGTCTTCGATGTCTTCGACAACATCACTTACGCCAAGGGCGGCGCGGTGCTGAGCATGCTCGAGGAATGGCTTGGCCCGGAAACGTTTCAGCGTGGCCTGGCGGCCTACATTGCGCAGCGCAAGTTCTCGAATGCCACCGCCGGCGATCTGTGGTTTCACGTTGGCGCTGCCGCCGGGCGCGATGTCGCCGGCGTTGCCGCGAGTTGGACCGACCAGGAAGGATTTCCGCTGCTGCAGGTGCGAGTCGAATGCGAGTCGGGGATGACGCTGTTGCACATCGCGCAGCGCCGCTTCGGTCTCGATCCGGGCGCGGCGGATTCCGGTCAGCGCTGGCAAATTCCGGTTCGCGTGGCACGCGGCGCTCGCTTCGATACGGTGCTGCAGACGCAACTGCAGCAGACGCATCGCCTGACCGGTTGCCGCACCGAACCCTTGCTGGTGAACGCGGGCGGTGCCGGCTTCTACCGAGTCGCCTATGAACCGACGCACCTCGCGGCGCTGCAGCGCGCCTTCGCCGACTTGAGCGCGCCGGACCAGGTGACGCTGCTCAGCGACAGCTTCGCGCTCGCGCAGGCCGGCAGGGCGAACCTGCAAGACAGCTTTGCGCTGCTGGCGCAGTTGCCGCGGATCCGCGGCCCGGGCCGGGCGATGCTCGCCACGCAGGCCGGCGATGCGCTGTTGCTGCTCGACACGGCGCTGGCGGGCAGCAGCGCCCAAGCTGTGTTGCGCGCGGCCGGCAGCGCGCTGCTGGCGCCGGAGCTGGCGCGCCTGGGCTGGCTGCCGCGTGCGGGCGATGATGCGCAAGCGTTGGCCTTGCGCGCCACGTTGATCGAGCTCCTGGCGCGCTTCGACGATGCGCCGACGATTCAGGGGGTGCTGCGCCGGTTCGACCTCGATGCCAGCGGTGCCGAGAAACTCCCCGCCGCGACGCGTGAGGCCGTGGTGCGCGCGGCGGGCATGCACGCGGACCGGCGCCGCTTCGATGCGTTGCTGCTGCAACTGCAACGCGCAGGTGGTGAAGAAGAGCGTTGGCTGTTCGCCTCGGCGCTGGCGCGTGGGCGCGACGCATCGCGCGCCGCCGAGTTGCTCGAGTTGGCGTTGACCAAGCTGTTGCCACCGAACGTCGCCAGCGCAATTCCGGGCATGGTGGCGCGCGATTCGCCGTTCGGCGAACTGGCCTACCGCTACACCCGCGACCATTGGCCGGCACTGGCCGAACTCGCTGGGCAGTCCGGTCGGGCCCGGCTGCTGCCCGGCGCCGCCGAAAGCTTCAATGACGCTGAACTTGGAGCGAGATTGCTCGAAGACCAACGCCGCGCAGCCGGCGTCCAGGGCGATGCCCGCGCGGCGACCGTTGCCGCACGCATTGCCTTGCTGGCGCAGATCAAACAGCGCGAAAGCGCGAGCCTCGAAACGCTGCTGGCCAGGTGGCGGCCCAACGATTGAACTCGTGGTTTCTCATCAATTCTGATGAGACGCAATCCGCGAATGGCAGCTCGCAGGCTGTGCCCAAAGATATAACCCACACGAGTCTACGTCGTGATGAGAATCTCGCGTCGGCATTGAGCCCGCAACGAGCGGACGGGTTTGGGGTGCCGCGAGGACCGCGTCGGGATCGCGGCGACTCCCGCAGGTTTGTCTTGGAGGTGTCGATGAAGTCCTGTTTCATGAGTCCCGCAGGCGCCTCCTGGCACAATCTGCGCATGACTTTCACCCCCGCGTTCACGCTGCGCCCTGCTGAGTTGCGCGACGTGTCGGCGATCGTCGATTTGATTCGCGAACTGGCGGAGTTCGAGCACCTGACACACCTGCTGCAGGTAACCCCTGAAAAGCTGCGCCCGCATCTGTTCGGCGAAAGGCCGGCCGCCGAGTGCCTGGTGGCCGAAACCACACCGGGGGCCGATGCGCACGCACCACGCAGCGGCAGTGTCGTGGGTTTCGCGCTGTTCTTCACCAACTTCTCGACCTTCCTCGCGCAACCCGGCCTGTACCTCGAAGACCTGTACGTGAAACCGGCAATGCGTGGCCAGGGCATCGGCGAAGCCTTGCTGACACGCCTGGCGCGCCTGGCGCTGGAGCGCAAGTACGGCCGCTTCGAGTGGAGCGTGCTCGACTGGAATGAAAACGCGATCCGTTTCTACCAGCGCATGGGCGCCAGCATGATGCCCGACTGGCGCATTTGCCGCGTCACGGGCGACGCGTTGCAGGCGTTCGGCACGGGGGGCATGGCTGCGGACAACGTTTCCAGACTGCGCGCTTGACCCGATAGCCGCGCGCCACGGCGGCGATTAGGCTGCGCGTATGACGCATGACGCTGCCGCTGCCACCGACGCCCACGCCAATCTTCACGCCGGTTTTCGCTGGCAGGTTCCGGCCAACTTCAATATCGCGCAGGCCTGCTGCGCGCGCTGGGCGCAGCAGACGCCACAGGCAACGGCGATCCACTACGAACACGAAGACGGCCGCGCCGGGCGCTTCACGTTCGCCGATCTGCAGCACAACGCGAATCGGCTCGCGAATGCGCTGCGCGGCCTGGGCGTGGGGTGCGGCGACCGGGTCGCGGTTCTGATGCCGCAGCGCTTCGAAACCGCGGTTGCGCACATGGCGATCTACAGCATCGGCGCGGTGGCGACACCGCTCACCGTGCTCTTCGGCCCCGAGGCGCTGGAATACCGGCTGAACCACAGCGACTGCGTGGTCGCGATCGCCGACGAAGCCGGCATCGAGAATCTGCTGGCGGTGCGCGCCCTGTGCCCGGCGTTGCGCCACGTGATTGCGGTGGGCGATGCGCAGGGCCGGGGCGACGCCGACTGGAGCGAGCTGCTGCTGCGCGCGAGTCCGGAGTTCACTGCGCTGCAGACCCGGGCCGACGACCCCGCAGTGCTCATCTACACCAGCGGCACGACCGGCCCGCCGAAGGGCGCATTGCTCGCGCACCGGGCACTGATCGGCAACCTCAGCGGCTTCGTCTGCAGTCAGAACTGGTTTCCTGACCGCGCCAATGCGTTCTGGTCGCCGGCCGACTGGGCCTGGGCCGGCGGCCTGCTGGACGCGCTGTTGCCGACGTTGTATTTCGGCCGCGCCATCGTCGCCTACCAGGGCCGCTTCACGCCCGAGCGCGCATTCGAGCTCATGCAGCGCCACGGCGTGACGCACAGCTTTCTGTTCCCGACCGCGCTGAAGGCGATGCTCAAGGCCGTACCGCACCCGCGCTCGCGCTACAAGCTGAAGCTGCGCGCCATCATGAGCGCGGGCGAGGCGGTGGGCGACACCGTGTTCGCCTACTGCCGCGAGCAACTCGGCGTCAGCGTGAATGAGATGTTCGGCCAGACCGAGATCAACTACATCGTCGGCAACTGCGCAACGTTTCTCGATGACCAAGGGCGCCGTCACCCCGGCTGGCCGGCGCGCCCGGGCAGCATGGGCCGGGCCTACCCGGGGCACCGCATTGCCGTGCTCGACGAAGCAGGCCGCGAGTGCGCGCGCGGCGTGGCCGGCGATGTGGCAGCACATCGCCGCGATGTGCATGGCGCGCCCGACCCGGTGTTCTTTCTCGGCTACTGGAAGAACAACGAGGCAACGCGCGCCAAGTACAGCGGCGACCCCAAGGACAGTTGGTGCCGCACCGGCGACATGGCGGTGATGGACCTGGACGGCTATCTCTGGTACCAGGGCCGCGCCGACGACATGTTCAAGGCCGCCGGCTACCGCATCGGGCCGAGCGAGGTCGAGAACTGCCTCGTCAAACACCCCGCGGTGGCGAATGCCGCGGTCGTTCCCAAGCCCGATGCCGAGCGCGGCGCGCTCGTCAAGGCCTACGTCGTGCTCGCTGCCGGCCATGTGGCGTCCGACGCCTTGATCGAAGAACTGCAGCGCCACGTGCGCGGCAAACTCGCGCCCTACGAATACCCGAAGGAGATCGAGTTCATCGACGCGCTGCCGATGACGACCACGGGCAAGGTGCAGCGGCGGATTTTGCGCTTGCAGGAGCAGGCGAGGGCGGCGGCGCGCTGAGGGTGGCGCTCGCCTGAAGCAACACGTAGGGCGTGCAGCGCGCGACACATCAGTGCGCGCGCGCTGCGCGCTCAGTCCCGGCGCTGCAGTTCGATGCGCTCGACGTGGAATCCGCGCTCGCGCAGCAGCGTCGGCAGCGATGCCGGTCCCGTCATGTGCAGGCTGCCGACGGCGGCAAAAACGCCTCGACTCGAAGCATGGAGTTGCTCGATGCGCTCGGCCAGGGCAGGGTTGCGCGCATCGAGCAGGCGCGTCAAGAAGTCCTGGTCCGCCGCGGTCTGCATGCACTCGCACCATTGCGCGTAACTCGCCAGCCGCGCATGGTCGGAGTCGGCCCACACCTGCGCAATGCGCATCAGGCGGGGTGCGAGACGTCGCGCTTCGAGGTCGGCCAGCCCCTGCAGCAGCAGCACCTGGGATTGCGCGGGGTCGCCCTCGAGCAGGGTCTGCATCTGCGCTTCCGGTGTTTCGAGCGAGACCACCGACTTGCCGGCGCTGCGCGCGAAGCCGGCGAGGAACAGGTCGATGCCGTACTGCGGGTCCAGGCCCTCGTGCCGCGCCGCGAGCAGGCTCAAGGTCATGACCTGCAGGAGTGGGTTCAGGCGTGCCAGCGCGGCGTCGTCGACGCAGGCAGCCTGTGCCTGGCGCTTGAGCCGCGCGCTAACGTCGTCGCTGAGCGGCATGGCGCCGGCCTTCGTCATCGCCTCGGCCACGCGGCGCTGAATCGAGGGGTCGAGCATGTCGAGCTCGAGCGCGACCGTGTCGCTGGCCAGCAAGGCCCGGCGCACCGCAGGGCCAGGAAACATCCAGTCGAATTTGGCGATGTGCACGGTACCGAAGAGGTAGGAGACGCGCGAGTCCTTCTCCACACGCCAGAGGAAACCACGGTCCTGCGCATTGCGCATTGCCGCTTGAACGGCCTGCTGCGTGGGCGCCTGTGCCGGTGGCGGGCAAGGCGCCGCGGCGGCGCTCGGCGCTGCCGTGCCTGCCAGTGCCCAGGCGATGATGAGTGCCGGCCAAAGGTGTTGCATGCGTTCGTGGCGCAACGCTATCACGGCTGCGAGGTACGACGAGCCGGTGGCGACACGCTTCGCGATGGATCAGGCCCGTGGCTTGTGGCAGTGCTGCGTGCCGCGTCGGGTCTCGGCAGGCGCGAGTTCTCGCAGCAGGTGGATCGGGGCTGCGTCGAGCCTTGCGCTGGCTGCTTGTCAGCCGTGTTCACGTCCGCGCCGCGTCTTCGCCGTGTAGTCTGGAAGCGCCCCCCGATTCAAGTGTCGCGCCGCCGCCGCCAATCCAATAGACTCCGGCGAGCTTGCACATGAGCGGCATCACGGTCATGCCACCTAGGGAATTCCCGGATTGAAGCTTGCAGGCTCCGGGCCAATTGAAAGTTAGGATACACGGTGGCGTCAGAGTGTGCCGTTCAAGGCGTCCCTGATGAACATGGAATCGTTGGCTCAGGCTTTCTCATTCACGCAGGAGAGAACATGAAATCAGGAAAGTTGACGAGATTCAACCTGCGCGCAGTGACTGCGGCGTTGGCGTCTTTGGTTGTGCTGGGGGGGGTCGGTGTTGGCATGCACGCCTATGCGGCCACAGCCACCGGCACTGCGAACGCGACGGTGGTCACTCCGATTGCCATCGTGGCTGCCAATCCACTGACCTTTGGCGCATTCAGCACCGACGCGGCAGGCCAAACGGTGACGATCACGCCCGCGGGCGGGCGATCAGGCACGGTCACTAGGCTCGTTACAGCCGGGAATGCCGGCGCTCCAAACTTCGGCGCAGGCACCTTTTCGGTCACCGGTGACAACGTCTTGAATCTGACCTACGCCATTACGCTGCCGATAGACGGTGTGGTGAGCATCACCACGCCCGGCGTCGGCTCCACCAGAACCATGGCAGTCAGTACCTTCACGAGCAACCCTTCTGGTACCGGCACGCTGACTTCAGGTGCGCAGACCCTGGCGGTGGGTGCAACCCTGACCACGGTGGCATCTCAGGTTTCGGGGGCCTACACCGGAACCTACAACGTCACGGTCGAGTACAACTGAACTGCCCCCCATGTCAGCGAGGCAATCCACGATCCGCATGCCGCCTGGGTCTGAACACCAGACGCTTGCGGCTCACAAGTAGCCTTGGTTTTTTGGGGTGCCGAGGCAGGATTCGTTGCTGCAAGGGAACGCGCGTTGGGTAACGCCTGCGATGCAAAAGCTCTGTCGTCTTCTTGCAGTCTCATTTGCCGCCACCTTCGCGCCCGTGAATTGGGCGCAAACTGTCACT
>Ga0315270_10000917_pt1 | contig 15876 bp, 16 predicted proteins | sample C1_bottom_MG_FD_204932 | JGI IMG/M metagenome (GOLD analysis project Ga0315270, IMG submission 204932) | Sediment microbial communities from Yellowstone Lake, YNP, Wyoming, USA - C1_bottom | ecosystem: Environmental > Aquatic > Freshwater > Lake > Sediment | place: USA: Wyoming | collected... | reverse complement strand
GCGCCCATGCGACGCATCTCGAGCATGTGCATGAAGCGGTTTTCGAAAATGGTTTCAACTACCGTGCCCACGCCATTGGCTACGGTGTCGAGCGCGGCGAACTGCGCCTGCATGTCAGTTGGAAAAGCCGGATAGGGCGCGGTGCGCACATCGACCGACCTGGGTCGCCGGCCGCGCATGTCGATCTCCACCCAGTTGGGACCGGTGCCGATCGTGGCGCCGGCTTCGGCGAGCTTGCCGAGAATGGAATCCAGATGCGCCGGTCGGGTGTTCTTGATGCGTATGTGGCCACGGGTAATGGCTGCGGCTACCAGATAGGTGCCCGCTTCGATCCGATCGGGCAGCACTTCATATTCGGTGCCGTGCAGGCTCTTGACACCCTGAATCACAATCTTGTCGGTGCCAGCCCCTTCGATGCGGGCGCCCATCGCGATCAGAAAATTAGCCAGATCGACCACTTCGGGTTCACGCGCCGCGTTTTCAAGCACCGTTTCGCCATCGGCGAGCGCCGCGGCCATCATCAGGTTTTCGGTGCCGGTGACCGTGACGGTATCGAGCACCAGGCGCGCGCCGTGCAAACGCGCGGCCCGGGCACGGATGTACCCGCCTTCGATATGAATATCGGCGCCCATGGCCTGCAGGCCGGCGACGTGAATATTCACGGGCCGCGCGCCGATGGCGCAGCCGCCCGGCAGCGAGACGTCGGCGCGTCCATAGCGCGCCAGCAACGGGCCGAGTACCAGGATCGAGGCGCGCATGGTCTTGACCAGCTCATAGGGCGCGAAGCATTCGCGAATGCTCGACGGATCAACCTCGATACGCATGCGCTCATCGACCGTAACCGTGACGCCCATGCGCGCCAGCAGTTCGATCATCGTGGTCACATCCTGCAGATGCGGCACATTGGCAATTGTCACCGGGCCATCGGCGAGCAGTGCTCCCGCCAGGATCGGCAAGGTCGCGTTCTTGGCGCCGGAAATACGCGTCTCGCCTTCCAGCGGCACGCCGCCGGTGATCTGCAGTTTGTCCAAGCTCAGCTCCTTGCTAGCGACCCGGTGCGCGCGACCTGCTCATCGGGCGTCAGCGCTTCGATGGACAGCGCGTGCAATTCGCGACCCACCAGTTCGCCCAGCGCTTTGTAAACCAGTTGGTGACGGGCGACACCACGCAGCCCCACAAAAGCGCTGCTGACGATGTGCGCTTCGAAATGCGTCTGATCGGGAGATTCGACCCGTACTTCAGCGCCGGGCATGGCGCTGCGGATCAGATCGGCCACTTGAGTTGGGTGCATGGGATATCGGCCTTGCGGTGAATAACGCCGGTGGCTGCCGGCCCTGGCGCCATCTTAGAAGAATCCACGTGCCGGGGCGCGTTATGATGCGCATCCAATGGGCAAAGCCGGCGCCAACATCATCGACGACACTGCGCTGCTGGCGAGTGCGCGGCGTACGCTGCAGGGCGAACAGACCGGGATCGGGTCCGTCGCCGCGCGACTTGATGCCCGGTTCGCGCTCGCCTGTCGCACGCTATTGGGCTGCCAGGGGCGGGTCATCGTCACCGGCATGGGCAAATCCGGCCATATCGGCGGCAAGATCGCCGCCACCTTTGCCAGCACCGGCACCCCGGCCTTCTTCATGCATCCGGCCGAGGCCGGACACGGGGATCTGGGCATGATTACCCGCCAGGATGTCGTGCTGGCGCTCTCCAACTCGGGCGAAACCACCGAGATTCTCGTACTGCTGCCACACCTGAAACGACTGGGCGTGCCGCTCATCGCGCTCACCGGTCGTGAGGCTTCCACGCTGGCGCGCGCCGCCACTATTGCCCTTGATGTCAGCGTTGAGCACGAAGCCTGCCCGCACAATCTCGCGCCCACCACCAGCACCACCGCCACGCTGGCCATGGGCGATGCGCTGGCGGTGGCCGTGCTCGAAGCGCGCGGCTTTTCCGCCGAGGATTTTGCCCGCGCCCATCCGGGCGGGAATCTTGGCCGGCGCCTGCTGCTGCACGTTGAAGACATCATGCGCCGCGACGCCGCGCTGCCGCGCGTCGGGCCTGACACGCCGTTGGCAGCAGGTCTGATCGAGATGAGCGCCAAGGGTCTGGGGCTCACCGCCGTAGTCGACGAAACGGGCCAGGTGCTCGGCGTATTTTCGGATGGCGACCTGCGCCGCGCACTTGACAAGCGCCTCGACGTACACGCCGCCACCATGCGCCAGGTGATGACCACGGGTGGCCGCAGCATCGGTCCACGCGAGCTGGCGGCGTCCGCCGCGCTGCTGATGGAGACGCATCGTGTGACGGCATTGCTGGTGGTTGATGAGGCGCAGCGCCTGATCGGCGCTCTCAACGTGCATGACCTGATGCGCGCGGGCGTGGTCTGAAGCGCCATGGCACGACGCTCCAGCGCGCTCGCCGCAATCCGCCTGCTGGTGCTGGATGTCGATGGCGTACTCACTGACGGCAGATTGTGCTACGGGCCTGCTGGCGAAATCGAAAAAATGTTTCATGTGCGCGACGGCCACGGCATCAAGGCTCTGGCACGCTCAGGGATCATCATCGCGGTCATCTCCGGGCGCGACTCGGCGGCGGTGGCGCGGCGCTGCGACGATCTGGGCATCAGCGAAGTACTGCAGGGCGTGGCAGATAAACGCACCGCCTTCAACACACTGATTGCGCGACTCGGCATCGCCGCCAGCGCCTGCGCCTGTATTGGCGATGACACGCCGGATGTGCCGCTGATGCAGTGCGTCGGGCTGGCCTACGCGGTGGCCGACGCCCATGCCGACGCACGGCGGGCCGCGCACCGCCGCACGCGCCTGCGCGGCGGCCAGGGCGCCGTACGCGAGGTGTGTGATGCGCTGCTGGCCGCCCGTGCGCGGCGTCGCTGATGCGCCGCTGGTGGCTACTACTGGTATTCGCCGCCGCCCTGGCGCTGTGGCTGTGGCAGGCCAGCCCGCGCCAGGAAGCAAATGACCCTGGCACTGCGACCGCCCGCCAGAATGCGCAGCCGGGTTACGTGGCGATCGGCGCCGACCTGCTCGACACCGGAGCCGACGGCCAGCCGCAGTTTCGTCTGCGCGCTGCGCGCATTGAGCAAGCCGCGCCGAACGCCGACGTGGTGCTCACCAACCCCGAGTTTGAACATCAGGGCGGGAGCGTCTGGCGCCTGAGTGCGCAGCGTGGCGTGTTGCCGCCGGCTACGCAGCGCCTGCAGCTCACCGGGAACGTGCTCGCCACCGGCGCGCTCGGTGGCGTGCCGATCCGCATTCGCAGCGAGGCTTTGGCTGTCGATCTGCAGCAGCAACAGCTCGACACGGCTCTGGCCGTGAACATCGAGTGGGGACGCAACCGGCTGAACGCCACCGGTATACATGCGGATATGAAGAGCGACAGTCTGCGACTAGAATCGCACATTCATGGCGAATTTACGCACTGACTTGCGCGCCGGCCCGGCGCGCCCCTTGTCGAACATGCCGGGCCGGTGGCGCCCCGGCCTGCTTGCGCTGCTCATGCTGCCCGTGGCTTTAAGCTGGCGGCACGGGGCGCGCGCCGCCAGCAGTGAAGCGGACGCCGCCTGCGCCCCTGGCAATCTGTGTTTCAGCGCCGACGGTCCGGCTGATTACCAGCGCGACAAGGTCGTGTTGCATGACATCGTGGTCTATCAGGGCGGCAGTCCGATGCGGGTCAGCGCGCGCCTGGCCGAAGCGTCAAGCCTCGATTTCAATGACAGCACCTGGGCGCTCAGCGGCGCGGTTGAAGTGCGCGTCGCCCAGGGCAAGCTCGCGGCCGACAATGCCCAGGTGCATTTTCTTGGCAGCAGACTTGCCATGGCACGCGCCAGCGGTACGCCCGCCACCTTTGAGAGTGACACCGGCGTTAGCGGCCACGCTGCCAGTATTGACTACGACCTGAAAGCCGGAGAAATCCGCCTGCGCGGCGACGCCTGGATCAGTCGCGATGGCTGCAATGAAACGCGCGCTGCGCTGTTCGTCTACAACCTGGCGCAAAAGAGCGTGCACGCGCAGGGTTCAGAGACGCCCGGGGGATCCGGGCGCGTGCAGGGCACCATCCGTCAGTGCAAGCCGGTACGGGCACCGCCAGTCGCTGCTGCAGGCGACAAACCGTGAGTACGCTGCGCGCCGAAAAACTTTGCAAGAGCTATCACGCGCGCCAGGTAGTGAATGGGTTGTCGCTTGAGATAGCCCCCGGTGAGGTGGTCGGGTTACTGGGTCCCAACGGCGCCGGCAAGACCACGGCCTTTTACATGATCGTGGGTCTGGTGCGCGCCGACAGCGGCAGCATTCGCCTCGATGATCGCGATCTCACCGCCCTGGGTATCGATGAGCGCGCGCGCCTGGGGCTGGGGTATCTGCCGCAGGAGGCCTCGGTGTTCCGCCGACTCTCGAGCGCCGATAACATAATGGCGATTCTGGAGTTGCGCGCCGACCTTGATGACGCAGCGCGCAAGCTCCGCCTGGAAGAGCTGCTCGAGCAACTGCACATCGGCCACCTGCGCGCCATTTTGGGGCTGTCGCTCTCGGGCGGCGAACGCCGGCGCGTGGAAATCGCGCGCGCGCTGGCGGCCGAGCCGCGGTTTATACTGCTCGACGAGCCCTTTGCAGGCATTGATCCGCTGTCGGTTGCCGATATCCAGCAGATCATCCGCGAACTGGCGGCGCGCGGCATCGGCGTGCTGATCACCGACCATAATGTGCGCGAAACGCTCGGCGTATGCGCGCGCGCCTACATCGTCAACCACGGCGCGGTCATTGCCTCCGGATCAGCAGCAGAAGTGCTTGCCAACCCGGTGGTGCGTGAGGTGTACTTGGGTGAATCCTTCAGCCTGTAGACTACTCATTGCTTAAAGCCTCCCTGCAGCTCCGACTTGGCCAGCAGCTGTCGATGACCCCGCAGCTGCAACAGGCCATACGCCTGCTGCAATTGCCGACCATCGAGTTGCTGGCGCACATACGCGAGGCGCTCGAATCCAACGTCATGCTCGAACAGGACGAAGACGCCGAGAGCGCCGCGTTTCAACCGCTTGCCACCACCGAGATGGGTGGCGAGCAGACCTCGAGCGAACCGGCCACCGAAGTCGAGGTGCTCGACGATAGCTGGAACGATCAGAGCGTCGGGCCCGCCGAAAATCCCTGGAGCCCGGGCGATGATGAGCGTCAGCAGGAATTCGCCGACGAGGGCGGCGCTTCGTTGCGCGATCATCTGCTCTGGCAACTCGAGCTGGCGCAACTGACACCACGGGCTCTGGCCATTGGTCGCGCCATTGTCGATGCCATCAAGGACGATGGCTATCTCGGCGACCCGCTGGAAGAGATTGCAGCCACGTTGCACCCCGAGATTGACTGCGATGCTCAGGAAGTGGCCAGCGTGCTCGACATGGTGCAGACCCTCGACCCTTCCGGCGTCGGCGCCCGCACGGTGAGCGAATGCCTGCTGCTGCAGCTGGCGCAACTCGACGTCGACACACCGGGGCTGGCGACCGCGCGCATCCTGGCGCGCGAGCATCTCGAGCTGGTCGCCAGCCGTGATTTAACCGCACTGCACCATGCGCTGCAGGGCTCGGATGAAGAGCTGGAAGAGGCGCTGGTGCTGGTGCGCGCCTGTCACCCACGGCCCGGATCAGTATTCAGTACCGCCGCGCCGGAATACGTGGTGCCCGATGTATTCGTGCGCCGCACCGCCCGCGGCTGGTCGGTCGAGATCAACGGCGCCACGCTGCCGCGCGTACGGGTCAACCAGGGATACGCGCAACTGCTGGGGCGCGGCGCCGCCCATGCCACCATGCGCACCCAGCTACAGGAAGCACGCTGGCTGCTCAAGAGCCTCGAGATCCGCCAGGATACCCTGATCAAAGTCGCGCGCTCGATCGTCGAACGGCAGAGTGAATTTCTTGAGCATGGCGAAGAACACATGCGGCCGATGATTCTGCGCGATATCGCCGCCGCCATCGAAATGCACGAATCAACCGTGTCACGCATCACCTCGGGAAAATACATGCACACGCCGCGTGGCGTGTTCGAGCTGCGTTATTTCTTTTCCAGCCAGGTCGAAGGCGCCAATGGCGGCGCCGGCACCTCCTCGACCGCCATTCGCGCCAAGATCCGTAAATTGATACGTGAAGAAGATGCCAGCAACCCGCTGAGCGACAGCCGTCTGGCCGAGCTGCTCTCGGGCGAGGGCATACCGGTGGCGCGCCGTACGGTGGCCAAATACCGCGAAATCATGGGACTCGCGCCCTCCAATGAGCGGCGCCGGGTCGCAGCACAATGACAGATTCATGCCTCTCACCACCAGCTACCCGCAACTCCAGGAGAAGCCCATGCAATTGAGCGTCACCGGCCATCATGTCGAGATCACGGCCTCACTACGCAGTTACGTGGAAAAGAAGCTGGAGCGCCTGGCGCGCCATTTCGAACACGTCATCGACGCGCATTGCATACTGACCGTGGAAAAACTCCAGCACCGGGCCGAAGCGACGCTGCATCTGCGCGGTGAAACCATTCACGCACTGGCCGAAGAGGAAAACATGTACGCATCGATCGATGCGCTGGTCGACAAGCTCGACCGGCGGGTGCGCAAGCACAAGGAAAAGGCCAGCGATCATCACGCCGCTGAGGCGCAAAAGAGCGCGCGCCCGTAGGGCGCCGGCCGGCATGAGCTCACGCCATTGCGCTTGATCATCGTCAGCGGCCTGTCGGGCGCCGGTAAGAGCGTGGCGCTGCACATGCTTGAGGATCTGGGCTACTACTGCATCGACAACATTCCGGCGGCGCTGCTCAAGCCCTTCATATCGCACACCGTACGCGGCAGCGAAAAGATCTATGAACGCACCGCCATCGGTCTGGATGCGCGCAATACCGACGCCGAAATTGCTTCGGTACCGACGCTGGTCGATGAGCTCGAACGCAGTGGTATCGACTGCGAGGTTCTGTTTCTGGTCGCCAATGACGATGAGCTGCTGCGCCGTTTCGCCGAGACCCGTCGCGCCCATCCCCTGAGCCGCCAGGGCGAGAGCCTGCGCGAGGCCATCGCCACCGAACACCGGCTGCTTGAGCCGGTGCTCAATCGCGCTGACCTGGTGATCGACACTTCACGCATGGGCGTGCACGGACTGCGCGATCTGATCTACCGGCGTCTCGATCCGCGCTCGAAGGACCGCCTGTCGATCCTGGTCGAATCCTTCGGCTTCAAGCATGGCATTCCCGGCGATGCCGACTTCGTGTTCGACGCCCGTTCACTCCCCAACCCCTACTGGGAAAGCGCGCTGCGCCCGCTTACCGGCCGCGATGCGCCGGTGGTGCGCTTCCTCGAAGCGCAGCCGGGTGTGCTTGGCTTCATCGATGACGTGGAAAAGTTCATGCAGGCCCGCATTCCAGAGTATCGCGCCAGCGCGCGCCGCTATCTGACCGTGGCCATCGGCTGCACCGGTGGCCAGCATCGCTCGGTGTACATTGCCGAGCAGCTGGCGGCGCGTTTCGCCAGGAGTTTTCCGGAAGTGCGGGTACGCCATTCGGGGCTGGCGGAAGCGGGCGGGCCACCGACCGTGGCGCGCACCGTACGCGCCGAACACAGCAGCTGAGTGTCGGCGGACGCTAGCCGCCGGCGCGCCTGGCCGCATAGCCGCGCCGGATCAGTTCACTGACCAGCGTGTCGCGGTGTTCGCCCTGAATCTCGATCGCGCCCTCACGCACCGTGCCGCCTGAGCCGCAGCGGCGCTTGAGCTCGCCCGCCAGCGCCGTCAGTGCCTCATCGCCCAGCGGCAGGCCGGTGATCAGCGTGACCGCTTTACCGCCGCGGCCCTGCGTCTGTCGCGCAACGCGCACCACGCCGGCGTCCGCACGCACACTCTTGCCGCGCTGATCCTTGCAGGCGCATTGCGCAATGGGCCGGCGGCAGCCGGGGCAAATGCGGCCGACGTCGCTGCGATAGACGATGCTCACCTGGCAGCAGGACCCCTGGTAGCAGCACCAACCGCTCTCGCCACCGGCGCGCTGGCCCCGGCATCCGCCACCGCCAGGGCCGTCATATCGACGATGCGCCGCACCGTGGCCGAAGTAGTCAGGATATGCACCGGGCGCGCGATGCCGAGCAAAATGCCACCCACCGTGACGCCGCCGCCGGCTGCGACGCGCAGCGCGTTGTAGGTGATATTGGCGGCATCGACGTTGGGCATGATGAGCAGGTTGGCATCGCCCTTGAGCCGCGAACCGGGAAACTCGAGCTCACGGATTGTGCTCGAGAGCGCTGAATCGGCGCGCATTTCGCCATCCACCTCAAGCCCGGGCGCACGCGCGATGATCAACTCCAGCGCGGCGCGCATCTTCTGTGCCGAGACGGCCTCACTGGTGCCAAAGTTGGAATGCGAGAGCAACGCCACCCGCGGCGTGAGTCCGAAGCGTGTCACCTGCTCGGCAGCAAGCAGCGTCATTTCGGCCACCTGCGCGGCGTCCGGGTCGCGATTTACGTGCGTGTCGCAGATGAATAGCTGCCGTTCCGGCAGGATCAGCATCTGCATGTTCGCGACAGTGGCGACGCCGGGCCGCATGCCGATCACGCGCCGCACGTATTTCAGGTGATCGAGATAGTTACCGACCGTGCCGCACAGCATGGCGTCGGCATCACCGCGCCGCACCAGTACTGCGCCGATCAGCGACGTGCGGTTGCGCATCTCTTCCATGGCAATCTCGCGAGTCACACCGCTGCGCCGCGCCAACTGGTAATACTCGCTCCAGGCGTCGCGAAAGCGCGCATCGTGGTGCACGTTCACGCCCTCGCAATTGACGCCGAGCCGCAGGCGCAGCCCCAGTTTCTCGATGCGCGCGGCGATCAGTTCGGTGCGGCCGATGAGCGCCGGATAAGCCAGGCCCTCGTCGACGACCACCTGTACGGCCTGCAGTACGCGCGGGTCTTCGCCTTCAGCGTAAATCACGCGCTGCGGGCGCGCCTGCGCCGAAGCGTATACGGTGCGCATTGCCGAGGCGGTTTGATAGACAAACTGCGTAAGCCGCGCCCGATAAGCGGCCAGGTCGCTGATCGGGCGCGTCGCCACTCCGCTGTCCATGGCCGCTTTGGCGACCGCCGGCGCGATGGTCGTGATCAGGCGCGGATCGAAGGCGCGCGGAATCAGAAACTCCGGACCAAAACTGGCGCCGCTGGCACCATAGGCGGCGGTGGCGACATCCGACTGCTCAGCCTGCGCCAGCTCGGCCAGCGCATGCACCGTGGCCAGTTTCATCGTTTCGTTGATCACCGTGGCGCCAACATCGAGCGCGCCGCGAAAAATAAAAGGAAAGCACAGCGAATTGTTCACCTGATTCGGGTAGTCCGAGCGGCCGGTGCCGACAATGCAATCGGGCCGGGCAGCGCGCGCCAGCTCCGGCCGAATCTCAGGTTCGGGGTTGGCCAGCGCCAGGATGATGGGCCGCGTGGCCATGCGCGCCACATCCTCGCCCTTGAGCACACCGGGCCCCGACAAGCCCAGAAATATATCGGCGCCTTCGACAATCTGCGCCAGGGTGCGCAGCGCCGTGGCCTGCGCATAACGCAGTTTGTCGCTGTCGGTCCTGGCCCGGCCCACATAGACCACGCCGCGGCTGTCGGCGATGGTGATGTTTTCCTTGCGCAGCCCCACTGCCGTCAGCAGATCGAGGCAGGCCAGCGCCGCGGCCCCGGCCCCCGAAACCGCCACCTTCACTGTGTCGATCGGCTTGCCAACTACCTTGAGGCCATTGAGCACGGCCGCCGCCACGATGATTGCCGTGCCGTGCTGATCGTCGTGAAACACCGGTATCTTCATGCGCTCGCGCAGCTTGCGCTCGATATAGAAACATTCCGGCGCCTTGATGTCCTCGAGATTGATGCCGCCAAAAGTGGGCTCGAGCGCCGCGATGATGTCCACCAGCTTATCCGGATCGGTCTCGGCAACCTCGATGTCGAATACGTCGATACCAGCGAATTTCTTGAACAGGCAGCCCTTGCCTTCCATTACCGGCTTGGCCGCCAGCGGCCCGATATTCCCCAGGCCCAGCACGGCAGTACCATTGCTGATCACGGCGACCAGATTGGCGCGCGCCGTCATATTGGCGGCTTCCAGCGGGTTATCCCTGATCGCCAGGCTCGCGTAGGCGACCCCCGGGGAATAGGCCAGCGACAGATCGCGCTGATTGGCGAGCGCCTTGGTGGGCGTCAGTGAAATCTTGCCTGGCATCGGCAGGCGGTGATAATCAAGTGCCGCCTGTTTGAGTTCATCTTCCACGGCTGTTTTCCCCCAACCCGAAACGCCCAACCTGAAGCCGGCACGATACTGCGTCTCTGTTATTGATGCATCTTTGCCTGACCCCGGCTGAGCGCGTCCTGCGTCAGTGCGGGCAATTTTATAGTGTGATCGAGCGGCGCGCCGCTCAGAAATTCCAGTAACTCGTCGCGCTGCGCCAGCGCATCGCGCCGACCCAGCGCGATGAGTTCCTGGGTAAAGCTGGCTTCGAATAACAGGTAGCTGACCAGCTGCGCCCCCGCCGTGCCGCGCGCTCCCATCACGCGCAGCAGGGCGCGCAGGCTGCGTGGCAAGCTGCGAATGTGGCGCGTGGCAATGATGCGCAGATCTTCGCTGGGCGCGATCATCAGGGTGGCGATCTTGTGCACGCCGGGCACAGCCTGCGGCGCCACTTCGGCCACCTGATTGAGGCGCGCCACGTGCTCGACGTTGGCGTAAATCTGGTCCATGAACAGGGTATCGAGCATGTAGCCAAACAATTGCCCCAGGGTCGGCGGCAACGCCGCAGTGCGCGGCCGCGGAGTCACGCCGGCACCCTGTTCGGAGCGCACCCCGATAATCAGCAGACGATCAGCCCCCAGGTGAATGGCCGGGCTCAGTGGCCACAGCTGCCGCTGGGCGCCATCGCCATAATATTCGCCGTCGAGCAGCACCGGTGGGAACAGGAACGGCACGGCCATGCTGGCCATCAGATGATCGAGCGTCAGCGGCTCGCGCCGGCCCACGCGCTGATGCCGCTCCCAGACACCCAGATCACTGGCGCCATCGAAGAACGCCACCGACGCGGCGCTGCCATAGCTGGTACCGCACAGCGCCAGGGCGCGCAGGGCGCCAACGCGTACGCTGCGCTCCAGATGATGCCAGTTAATGTTGCGCTCCAGCAGGTGGCGCAATGGCGTGTTATCGAACAGGGCGCGTGGCGGTGGCAGCAGCAGGCCGCCCGACATCAGCGACAGTCCCCAGTGCAGCCCCGAACGCAGCATGCTGAAGGCATCGGCGCGGAACACCTGATCGACATGAAAGCCGGCCCAGACCGATTCCAGGGCAGCGACGCCGCGTTGCCAGCGAAAGGCCTCAGTCGCCAGTACCGTAGCCGCCACGGCGCCAGCCGAAGTGCCAACGATTATGGGAAACGGATTGGGCGCATCGGGCAGCAGATCTGCGATCGCGCGCAGCACCCCAACCTGATAGGCGGCGCGCGCGCCGCCACCTGGCAACACCAGCCCAACCGTGTTGCCAACCCCGGCACGCGCGGCTGTTGGTGACTTGCTACTCACACGCATAAGATACGCCCATTCGCCCGAGGTCCGACATGAACGCAAGTCTCGTTTCGCGTGCTAATTCGCTCATTCTCGGAACCCTGCTCAGCCTGCCTTTGTCCGGCCTGTTGCCCGCCCTGGCCACCACCCAGGCCGCGATCGGTACACCCGCCCCGGGCTTTCGCCTGCAGGATCAGCACGACGCCTGGATCAGCCTGGCCGATCAAAAAGGCAAATGGCTGGTGGTCTACTTCTATCCGATGGATGAAACGCCCGGCTGCACTACCGAAGCCTGCGAATTTCGCGACAACATGTTCGCGTTTCGAAAGCTCGGCGTACAGGTGCTCGGCATCAGCGTGCAGGACGTGGCCTCCAAAAAACAGTTCGCCAGCAAGCACAGCCTGCCTTTCTCGGTGCTCGCCGATAGCGATAAATCGGTGGCCAGGGCCTATGGCGTGCTGAGCATACTGGGCTATGCGCGGCGCGAAACCTTCGTGATTGACCCGCAGGGGCGGATTGCGCGGCATTACGCCAGCGTTGATCCGAAGCAGCACTCACGGCAGTTGCTGAGCGACCTGCAGGCGTTGATCAAGCCTGCGGCGTAACTGAATCGCGCGCGCGGATTCGAGGCGACGGAAAGGAAAACAATGGGCGACGGGCGCGGCGCTGCGCGCTCGGCTCTCTCCCGCTGCGAAAACGCCATGAACCCATCCATGGGGGCTTCGGCGCCGACATCCTGTCGGCGACGATTTCGCAGCGGGAGAGAGCCGAGCACACAGCGCCTCGTGCGGAACACATCGCTGGCCGTTGCGTTGCATCGGAGCCGGAGCGCGCGCGTGAGTGCGTGCGTGCGGGCAAATTACGTACCGGCTCGTTCCCGGCAGCGCCGCCGCGGCGCCGACGCGCGCAGCGCCGCGCTAATTGCGCGAACCGCCACGGTGTGAGCGGTTGGCGGGGTGGCGGTTCAGCATTTCAGGGCGGCGAAATCGTCGCCGACAGGATGTCGGCGCCGAAGCCCCCATGGATGGGTTCATGGCGGTTTCGCCGCTCTGAAATGCTGAACCGCCGCCCCGCCAACCGCACGCGCAGTGACGCTCCGAACGCTCTTACCGCTGCGTAACCCGCACGATCTGCATCGAGTTGGTGCCCCCCGACACCCCCGACAGATCCCCCTTGGTCAGAATCACCAGATCATTCACATCCACCAGGCCCAGCTCCAGCAGGCGATCAAAGATCGTCTGATACAGCTTGAGAGCGTCCGTGTGCGTGATATCGAAGGGCACCGCGTAGACACCGCGATAGAGCGTGACGCGCCGGCGGGTGCCTTCGTGACGGGTGAAGGCATAGATGGGAATGTCGGCGCGGATGCGGCTCATCCACAGCGGCGTCATGCCGGATTCGGTCAGCGCCACAATCGCCCGCACCCGCATGTGATTGGCGGTGTACATGACGGCGCGTGAGATGGCCTCTTCAGTATTGCCAAATTCATCTTCAGCACGCACCAGGGCGCGCTGCGTGCCGAGCTGGTATTTTTCGGCGCCGCGAATCACATCGGCCATCGCCTGCACGGCTTTCACCGGGTATCTGCCGGCCGCGGTCTCGGCCGAGAGCATGACGGCATCGGTGCCATCGAGCACTGCATTGGCGACGTCGCTGACTTCGGCGCGGGTCGGCATCGGATTCTGGATCATCGATTCCATCATCTGCGTGGCCGTGATCACCACGCGATTGCGCGCCAGTGACTGCGCGATGATGGTTTTTTGCAGGCCGGTGAGTTCGGCGTAGCCCATCTCGACGCCCAGATCGCCGCGCGCCACCATCACCACGTCGGTAACGGCGAGTATGCTGGCCAGATTGTCGAGCGCCTCATGGCGTTCGATCTTGGCCACCACGCGCGCCTCGCCGCGCCACTTGCGCAGCTCACTCTGTGCGCGCCGGATATCATCGCCGTCACGCGCGAAGGAAACCGCCAGATAGTCAATGCCGAGCTCGGCGGCCAACCGGATGTCTTCGAAGTCCTTTTCCGTGAGCGCCGGCGCCGAAATGCCGCCGCCCTGGCGATTGACGCCTTTGCGGTTGGATAGCTCACCGCCCGCCGTGACCACACAGTGGATACGTGAACCCACGACGCGCTCGACGCCGAGGATGATCTGGCCATCGGCGAGCAGCAGGGTATCCCCGGAGCGCACATCGGCGGGCAGGTTCTGATAGGCGCAACCCACCTCGTTGATATTGCCGCCCGCCGGGTCGAGCGCGGTATCGAGATCAAAGGCGGCGCCTTCGACCAGCTGGACACTGCCAGCGCTGAAGCTCTCGATGCGAATCTTGGGACCAGCCAGATCGGCGAGCACGCCGATGTAACGGTCGGCCGCCTTACCGGCAGCGCGTACCATGTCGATACGCTGGCGCTGCGAATCGCGCGTGCCATGTGAAAAATTGATGCGCGCCACATCGAGGCCGGCGGCCACCATGCCGGCGATGACTGCCGGATCATCCGTGGCGGGACCGAGCGTGGCGACGATCTTGGTGCGACGGGCAGTATCCACTCAACCTCCAGCGCGCGCTTGCAGCATGGCGACGGCGGGCAGCGTCTTGCCCTCGACGAATTCGAGAAAGGCACCGCCACCGGTGGAGATGTAGGAAATGCTGTCCTCGACACCATATTTTTCAATCGCGGCGAGCGTGTCGCCGCCACCGGCCAGCGAATAGGCGGTGCTGCTGGCGATGGCATTGGCGATCGCCCTGGTGCCCTCGCCGAACTGGTCGAATTCGAACACGCCGACCGGACCGTTCCAGAGAATGGTGCCGGCGCTCTTGAGCCGCGCACTCAGGTCGTCGGCGGTGTCGGGGCCAATGTCGAGAATCATTTCATCGGCGGCCACTTCACCCACTGCGCGCACGTCAGCGTGCGCGGTGGCGGCAAACTCACGTGCCACGACCACGTCCGTGGGCAGCGGAATAGCCGCGCCGCGTGCGCGCGCGTGCTCGAGCAGCCGGCGCGCCATATCGAGCATATCCATTTCGCACAGCGATTTGCCCACCTGCACGCCGCTGGCGGCCAGGAAGGTATTGGCGATGCCGCCACCGACAATGAGCAGGTCGACCTTGTCGAGCAGCGTTTCCAGTACGCTCAGCTTGGTCGACACCTTGGAACCAGCGACAATCGCCACCAGCGGCCGGCGCGGATTCAGCAGCGCACGCTCAAGTGCATCGAGCTCGGCCACCAGCAAGGGACCGGCGCAGGCCACGGGCGCAAAGCGACCGACACCGTGGGTGCTGCATTCGGCACGATGCGCGGTGCCAAAGGCGTCCATGACATAGACATCACACAACGCGGCCATGCGGCGCGAGAGCGCCTCGTCATCGGCCTTCTCGCCCGGGTTATAGCGTACGTTTTCACACAACACCGCCTGGCCGGGTTGGCAGTCAACACCGTCGAGCCAGTTCCTGACGAGTGGCACCGCGTGGCCAAGCAATTCCGAAAGCCGCGTGGCCACCGGCGCCAGTGAAAACTCGGGCTCGAATTTGCCTTCCTTGGGCCGCCCGAGGTGCGAGAGGATCAGCACCCGGGCGCCCTTCTCGAGCGCCATGCGAATGGTGGGCAAGGCGGCGCGGATGCGCGCATCGCTGCTGACCATGCCATTCTGCACCGGCACGTTCAGATCCTCGCGGATCAGCACGCGCTTGCCCCTGAGATCCAGGTCGGCCATCCGCAGCAGCGGCATGGATGCGGCTCGTGTGTCCAGCTGCGGCGCGTTCAGACGGCGCGCGCCCAGGCGAGCGTGGTGTCGAGCATGCGATTGGAGAAACCCCACTCGTTGTCGTACCAGGCACACACCTTGACCAGATTGCCGTCGATCACCCGCGTCATGGTCGCGTCATAGGTGGAAGAAGCCGGATCATGGTTGTAGTCGATCGAGACCAGCGGCGCTTCGGTGTAAACGAGGATGCCCTTGAGCGGCCCGCTCGCTGCCGCCGCCTTGACCAGCGCATTGATCTCATCGACCGCGGTCGCGCGCCCGGGGGTGAAGGTCAGATCGACCAGCGAGACATTAATCGTCGGCACGCGGATCGCAAAGCCATCGAGCTTGCCTTTGAGCTCCGGCAGCACCAGGCCTACAGCCGCCGCGGCGCCGGTCTTGGTTGGAATCATCGACATGGTGGCCGAACGCGCGCGCCGGATATCTTCGTGATAGACATCGGTGAGGCGTTGATCGTTGGTGTAGGCGTGAATCGTCGTCATCAGGCCGTGCCTGATGCCGATGCCATCGTTGATCACCTTGGCGAGCGGCGCCAGGCAGTTGGTGGTGCACGAAGCATTGG
>Ga0315270_10000916_pt1 | contig 15895 bp, 16 predicted proteins | sample C1_bottom_MG_FD_204932 | JGI IMG/M metagenome (GOLD analysis project Ga0315270, IMG submission 204932) | Sediment microbial communities from Yellowstone Lake, YNP, Wyoming, USA - C1_bottom | ecosystem: Environmental > Aquatic > Freshwater > Lake > Sediment | place: USA: Wyoming | collected... | reverse complement strand
GATCAGGAGCCTTAACGATCGCTTTATTGCGCGCAGTGGGCGATCGCGGGAGCGTTCGGTCTTTTGAAAAGCGCCCTGAATTTGGCGAAATTGCCACTACAAATATTTCCAATTTTTTTGGCACCAAGCCTACGAATTGGGATTTAAGCCTTGGCGCCCTGCAAGAGTGCCTAGACGAGACCGGAGTGGATCGGGTAGTGCTAGACATGTTGGCTCCTTGGGAATGTATCGAGTCAGTAGCTGGGGCGTTGAGACCAGGCGGCGTACTTATCTGTTACGTGGCGACAACGACACAGTTATCAAGGGTCGCTGAGGCGTTAAAGGCCAGCGAGTTATTCACCGAACCAATCGCCTGGGAATCTTTGGTTCGAGGTTGGCACTTAGAAGGATTAGCAGTTCGCCCAGAGCATCGGATGATTGGTCACACTGGATTCTTGATTCAAGCTCGACGAATGGCACCAGGCCACCCAGCGCCAGTTAGGCGTAGGCGCCCCGCCAAGGGCTCATATGGAACGCCGCTCGTCGAGGATTAAGACTTCACCGCCCAGTCGGGAGTATCTTGGCTAAGTGAGCACCTCTCAACCCGGACCCCAAGAGGTCCCCACTGCCAATAGTTTGATTGCTCAAAACGAACGTCTGGTCACCCTGCTAAAGGATGCCAGGGAGCAATTGGAGACCTTACGAAACGAGATTGACCGACTGGCTTCGCCACCATCGGGTTATGGGATCGTTTTAGAAACACATGAAGATAAGACTTTGGACATTTTTACCGGTGGCCGGAAATTGAGAGTTAAGACCAGTCCGACGTTAGATGACCTCACCTTAAAACCTGGCCAAGAGGTCATGCTTAACGAATCTCTAAATGTGGTTGCCGCCTTTGGATATGAGAGCGCAGGCGAAATTGTCACGTTAAAAGAAGTGTTGACTAATGGAAGAGTCCTCGTCGTTTCACGCGCAGATGAAGAAAGAGTGGCCAGACTTGCTCAGTCCTTACTAACTGAGCCGATTAAACCTGGAGACGCTCTGCTCCTAGAACCCAAATCTTTGTTCGTTTTTGAGCGAATTCCGCGAGCTGAAGTCGAGGAGCTTGTTCTGGAAGATGTCCCTGACATTTCCTATGAAAGCATTGGAGGACTAACAAATCAGATTGAACAGATTCGTGATGCCGTCGAATTGCCATATCTCCATGCCGATTTATTCAAGGCATACAACTTGCGACCGCCTAAAGGGGTGTTGTTATACGGCCCGCCAGGTTGCGGTAAAACTCTGATTGCAAAGGCAGTAGCAAACTCACTGGCTAAGCAGGTTGCGCTTCAAACAGGCATGGGGGAGGGGCGCTCCTATTTCTTAAATATCAAAGGCCCAGAGCTGCTCAATAAGTACGTCGGAGAATCAGAAAGACGCATTCGATTGGTTTTCCAGCGCGCTCGAGAAAAGGCAAGTGAGGGCGCGCCGGTCATCATCTTTTTCGACGAAATGGATTCACTGTTTCGAACCAGAGGTAGTGGCGTCTCAAGTGATGTGGAAAATACGATTGTTCCCCAATTGCTTAGCGAAATAGATGGTGTGGAAAAACTGGAGAACGTGATAATCATCGGCGCCAGTAATCGCGAAGACATGATTGATCCAGCTATTTTGCGTCCTGGTCGATTAGATGTGAAAATCAAGATCGATAGGCCAGATGCAGAGTCGGCAATTGATATTTTCTCCAAATATCTCACGTCAAGCCTTCCGATACACCGCGATGATCTTGCTGAACATGGCGGAGATATAGATACGACTTTGCAGGCGATGATCAGGACTGTAGTTAGCAGAATGTATTCGGAAGACGACGAGAACCGATTCTTAGAAGTCACTTATGCAAACGGAGATAAAGAGGTTCTATATTTCAAGGACTTCAACTCAGGCGCGATGATCTCAAATATCGTGAGTCGTTCAAAGAAGATGGCTATCAAGTCGCAGATCGATGGTGGCGATGGTGGCATAAGAATTTCGCATTTGCTTAATTCTGCTCTAGACGAGTTCAGGGAGAATGAAGATCTGCCCAACACCACCAACCCTGATGACTGGGCGAGAATCTCAGGGAAGAAGGGTGAACGTATTGTGTACATACGTACCTTGATTACCCACAAACCCGGAGATGACACTGGTCGCGCTTTGGACACCGGTTCTACTGGTCAATACCTATAACAACTATTAGCCCTATACCTATGACCCAAAGCTCACCAATAGGCGTTTCGAGAGTCATGGGCATTGAGACAGAGTATGGAATCAGTCTTCAAGGGTCGCCAGCGGCCAACCCAATGATTTTGGCCAACCAATTGATTAACGCTTACCTGGAGAAATTCGTACCCATTAACGATCACGCTCGTTGGGATTATGATCAAGAATCGCCTTTGCGGGATGCCAGAGGCTTTGATTTAGCTAGAAAACTTGCCGATCCGAGCCTATTAACAAATGAAGATTTCGGATTAGCCAATGCCATTTTGCGCAATGGAGCCAGGCTTTATGTGGATCACGCCCATCCAGAGTATTCAGCACCAGAAACCATTACTCCTTTTGATGCGGTTAAGTGGGAGAGAGCAGGTGATCTCATAGTTTCCACCGCCTCTGATCTTGTTTATGAGAGGACTGGTGAACGAATTCTTCTTTATAAAAATAATACAGACGGCAAAGGTGCTTCCTACGGATGCCATGAAAATTATCTTGTGTCTCGCTCCACCCCATTCGCTCATCTGGTCAGGTACTTGACTCCCTTCTTTGTTTCACGTCAGATTATTTGCGGAGCTGGCAGAGTTGGAATCGGTCAAAATAGTGAAATACCTGGTTTCCAACTTAGCCAGCGCTCAGATTTCTTCGAAGCTGAAGTCGGTCTTGAAACAACAATGAAACGTCCAATAATCAATACGCGTGACGAGCCACATGCTGATCCGCAGAAATTCCGTCGATTACACGTAATCATCGGGGACTCGAACATGAGTGAAGTTTCCTCATATTTGAAGTTAGGTACCACAGCCATCATTTTGTCCATGATCGAGGACGGATTTTTTACTGAAGATCTTGCGCTGAAATCCCCGGTTTCAGCATTGAGAGCAATCAGTCACGATGCGAGTTTGAAAATGCGCGTACTTTTGAGGGACGGTCGATCAGTAACTGGCCTAGAAATACAAAGAAGGTACTTTGAATTAGCCACAGATTATGTGGCTCAAAGATGCTCTGATCACGAGCCGACCGTCTTATTAATGAGTTTGTGGGGTCAAACTTTAACCCAGTTGGAAACCGATCCCACGACCGCGATAGCTTCAGTGGAATGGGTTGCCAAGCAGTACCTACTCTCTAGCTATAGAGATCGAAACCAATCGCCATGGGCTGACCCGAAACTGGCGCTAATAGATTTACAGTGGGCAGAACTCAGATCGGACAACAACCTGTTCGCAAGACTGGTCGAGCGAGGTTTGGCCGCTAATCTGCACGGCGCGGAAAGCTTGTCTGAAGCCACCCAATTGCCGCCAAGCCAAACTCGGGCTTGGTTTCGAGGAGAGTGTGTCTCGCGTTTGCCGGCGCATTTAGTCTCTGCTTCCTGGGACAGCGTGGTTCTTGATCTACCGGACTCGACCGATCTAATAAGAATCAAGATGTCTGATCCATATCTTGGGGGACGAGAACAGACAGAGGTTGCGCTATCGGGATCTCTTTCAGACTTACCCATGACACTCGCAGACATCTTCGAAGTTACGTAGGATGATCAGAAGATAGGCTGGCTTCTGTACCAAGGTGAAAAGGAGCGATGATGTCTGGGCAGATCAACTCAGGGCCGCCGCGCAAGGATGAAGAATCCTCGGAAGTGGATAGCATCCAGGTTAGTAAGCAAAGTCATGATGTGGATGACATCCTGGCCGAAATTGATGCCACCCTTGAAACTAACGCCGCAGCATTCGTTAACAGTTTTGTTCAGAAGGGTGGACAGTGATGAACGAGCGGATGGCAACGCTCCCCCCGGCGTTCTTTAGCGTCGGTGGTTCTTCATTTAGCCAGTTTCTTGCAGCGTATTCACCTGATGCGCTTCCGGCGTTTCACCCTTCAGCCTCGGGAAACCTTGATGCTCCGCATGGAACAACTATTGTCGCGATGACCTTTGATGGCGGCGTGCTTATGGCTGGAGATCGACGAGCCACAATGGGCAATTTGATTGCTCAACGAGATATTGACAAGGTATTTCCATCGGATGATTTTTCATGCATTGGCATTGCTGGTTCTGCAGGAATTGCTATTGAAATCGTAAAACTTTTCCAAGTTGAACTGGAACATTACGAAAAGATTGAGGGAAGCCCACTCAGTCTCAATGGCAAAGCTAATCGATTAGCTGCACTTATCCGATCAAATCTGGGTTTGGCTATGCAAGGTTTGGCGGTTCTTCCAATTTTTGCTGGTTTCGAAGCGAACTTGGGCCGCCTTTTTTCCTTTGATGTCACCGGTGGACGCTACGACGAGGTCGGTTACCACGCTGTTGGGTCAGGATCGGCATTTGCTCGCGGAGCTTTGAAGAAGAGTTACCGAGAGAACTTCAACCGCGACGAAGCAATCCTTGCTTCTTTAGGTGCCCTTTACGATGCCGCCGAAGAAGACAGTTCTACCGGCGGATTGGATTTGGCTAGACGAATATTTCCGGGCATCAGCATCGTGACTGCCAATGGATACCAGAGGGTTCCAGATGCAGAGACAGCAACTTTCGCCGAACAGATCATTGCTTCCAGAATGACCAAGCCTGATGGTCCGATAGCTCCGTTGGTATAGGTGAGGTAACGATGAGCATTCCTTATTACGTCGCACCTGAACAATTAATGAAAGATCGCGCTGATTACGCGCGCAAAGGAATAGCCAGAGGACGCAGCGTCATAGTTCTTCAGTATTGCGACGGCATCCTATTCGCGGCGGAAAACCCTTCTCGCGCTCTACATAAAATTAGCGAAATGTATGATCGAATTGGATTCGCCGCAGTCGGCAAATATAACGAATTCGAAGTTCTTCGAGTCGCAGGTGTGCGATTGGCGGATTTACGTGGCTATTCCTATGACCGCGTCGATGTGACTGGACGTGGTCTAGCTAATGCCTATGCGCAAACCTTGGGAACTGTATTCACTACCGAACCTAAACCGTATGAGGTTGAGTTGGTGGTCGCTGAAATCGGCATGAGTTCCGAAGGCGATCAGATTTATCGCCTAACATATGACGGTTCGGTTGCCGATGAACATGGGTTTGCGGCGATGGGCGGGCAAGCCGAACAGATAAGTAGCGAATTGACCCGCTTATGGCGACCAGGACTGACTCTGAAGGAGTCAGTCCAATTGGCAGGGGCACTACTTAGCACTTCAGGGAACGCATCAGAGGAGAGAAAATTGCAAGAATCCTCTCTCGAGGTAGCGATACTGGATCGGACCAGAACTGCCGCCAGAAAGTTCACGCGCATTACTGGAAACGCTCTTGCCTCATTGCTTGCCGAATAGCGCGGTCATTCGTGAAAAAACGAATTTACGGGATCGAAAATGAGTATGGAATCACCTGTATATCTGAGGGTGAAAGACGAATTTCTCCAGACGAAGTCTCTAGATATCTCTTTCGCAAGGTGGTCTCATGGGGTCGTTCTTCGAATGTTTTTTTACGAAACGGTGCTCGCCTATATTTAGACGTTGGTTCACATCCTGAATACGCCACGGCCGAATGCGATGACATAGGCGAATTGATCGCGCAAGACAAGGCGGGGGAGCGAATTCTTGAGGAGTTAGCCGTTGATGCGCAGGAGAGATTGCGGGCGGATGGCATAGAGGGCGATATCTATATTTTTAAGAACAATACGGATTCAGCGGGCAATAGTTATGGTTGTCACGAGAATTTTTTGATAACTCGACAGTTGGATTTCCAACGAATTATCGATGTTTTTATTCCGTTCTTAATTTCCAGACAGTTGTTAGTGGGGGCTGGGAAGGTTCTGCCTGGCGTTCGCGGAGCAAGTTATTGCATTAGTCAGCGGGCTGAGCACATTTGGGAAGGTGTGTCTTCAGCCACCACTCGCTCCAGGCCCATCATTAATACCCGAGATGAGCCTCATGCAGATGCTGACCAATATCGACGCCTGCATGTGATCGTCGGTGACTCGAATATGTCCGAGGTGACTACCTTGCTCAAAGTTGCATCTGCTGACCTCGTTCTTCAGATGATTGAATCTGGCGTGGTGATGAGGGATCTAACTCTTGAAAATCCGATGAAGGCGATCCGTGAAATTTCAGCGGATATTACTGGTGCTCGGCTATTGAAACTTGCCAATGGAAGAGAGATCAGCACGCTTGATTTGCAAGGCGAATATCTGATGAAGGCAAAGGAGTTCGTAAGCCGAAATCAGATGCTGGATAAAAGAACTGTCTTTGTTGTTGATCTATGGGAACGGACCCTGGCGGCGATCCAAGCCCAAAATTTCACCTTGATCAACCGTGAAATTGACTGGGTGGTTAAGAAGAATCTTCTGGAGCGTTATATGAATAAACACGATCTGGACTGGGATTCTCCACGAGTGGCTCAGATTGATCTTGCCTTTCACGACATCTCACGTAATCGTGGTTTGTATTACCTCTTGGAGAATAAGGACCTGGTCGACCGCTATTGCACCGAGGCCGAGGTAGCAATAGCCAAAGAACTGCCACCGCAAACAACCCGCGCTAAATTGCGAGGGGACTTTATTGCGGCAGCTCAAGAAAAGGGCAGAGATTTCACCGCTGACTGGGTTCATTTAAAACTTAATGACCAAGCTCAACGTTCAGTTCTCTGCAAAGACCCCTTCAAATCCGTTGATGACCGAGTGGAGCGGTTAATCAACTCGATGTAAGAACTAGACCGCTAGTAGGTCAACCACAAAGATCAGCGTTTCCCCACCTTTGATCGCCCCACCGGCGCCCCGATCTCCATACCCCAGATGTGGGGGAATGATGAGCTTGCGTCGACCGCCAATTTTCATGCCGGGAATTCCTTGCTGCCAGCCAGCAATCACTTGATTGAGTCCAAATGTGATCGGTTCTTGACGCGCCCAGGAGGAATCGAACTCTTCACCGGTTGAGTAGGCAACACCTACATAATGCACGGTTACTTTCGACCCAGGCGTGGCCTCCTCGCCTGAACCAATTGTTATGTCTTCTATTACCAAATCAGTTGGAACTGGAAAGTCAGGGAATTCAATTTCGGGTTTAACCAAACTCATTTTCTGCTCCTTGATCTCGACCGTTATTTGACGGCTAGTAGGTCTACTACAAATACCAAAGTCTCATTCGGCTTGATTGAGCCAGTTCCTGCTGCTCCATAGCCCATGTCAGGTGGAATTACGATCAATCGTCGACCGCCGATTTTCATTCCCAGCAGCCCTTGTTGCCAGCCTACGATGACCTGATTGAGGCCAAAAGTGGCTGCTTGTCCACGCTGCCATGAAGAGTCGAAGGTCTGTCCATCAGACCAGGACAGACCGAGGTATTGGACAGTGACGGTAGAAGTCGAGACGACTTCAGTTCCCGTTCCGGTGACCACATCGCTCATTTGCAGACCTGATGGGGCAGGCCCGGAAGGTTTGCTAATCACTGGCGCCTGCGTAAGCGGGCCAGAAACAGAGGGCATGACCGTCTGTGCTTTAGGGGCGCTAGCAATGGGAGTTTCCGGCTGCGAGGAGCACGCACTGAGGCCGAGACCAAGAACCAGGGTGAGAGTGATGCCTAAACGATTCATGGACAAACCCTATTGGATCCAACACCTGAACTGTGCCGACGGTAGCCTTGCCTCATGTCAGCGGCAAAGACTGAGCGCCTCCTCAATTTAACAATGGCACTGCTGGCGACTCGTCGTTTTCTTACCAAAGCTGAAATATTCAATCGAGTAGCCGGTTACAGCGGTGCCCCAGAGGCAAATGATCGAATGTTTGAACGGGATAAGGAAGATCTTCGCGAATTGGGCATCCCGCTAGTGACGGGAGGTAGCGACCCCTTGTTAGATCTGGAAGACGGCTATCGAATTGACCCAAAGGCTTACTCGCTACCGCCCATCGTTTTCACCCCGAGTGAGGCCTCGGTAATAGCCGTTGCAGCTCAAATCTGGCGGGAATACGGCTTCGCCGAGCCGGCAAAGTCGGGTCTTCGTAAATTGCGGGCGGCTGGCGAAGATCTGGTTGGCGAGGAGTTCTTTCGAGCCCAAGTCTCAGGGAAGGAAAGTTCATTTCCAACTATCTGGGGGGCTGTAAAGGACCGTTGCCGCATCAGTTTTGACTATCGACGTAAAGATGGGGAGATCTCTCGAAGAGAAGTCGAACCCTGGGGCGTGCTTTCCTGGCACGGCGCTTGGTACTTAGTGGGGATGGATCTGGCCCGTGAAGACAGTCGAGTATTTAGGCTTTCACGATTCACTAGCGAGACTAAAGTCGTTTCGAAGACTTCCGCTTTCGAAGTGCCAGAGTCACTTAATTTACGAGATCTCGTTACCCATTCCGGAAATGTCGAAGAACAGCTTGCGATCCTGAGGGTAGCTAAAAATTGCGGATTACCTCTGAGAAGAAGAGCTGTCGAGACCAAATCACTGTCAGAATCTTGGGACGAGATTCGCCTGTCATTTACTGACCTCGATTCCTTGGCCAGAGAGGTGCTTTGGCTCGCAAATAAAGTCATCGTCGTTGAACCTCAACTCTTACGAACTCGCGTAATGGATTCACTAAAGGTGATGGCCCGATGAGTGCACAGAATGCGGTAGGTCGTTTCGCACGGTTACTAGCCTTGGTTCCGTTTCTTCAATCTCACCAAGGAATCCCCATCAGCCAAGCCGCTGAGAGTATGGGAGTTTCAGAGAAAGAACTTCTGGCTGATTTACATTTGTTATGGGTTTGCGGTCTACCTGGATATACCCACTCAGAGTTAATTGATCTGGAGTTCGAGAGTGGTCGGATAACGATAGAAAATGCAGATACTCTCGCAAAACCTCTATCTCTGACCTCAGATGAGGTGATCGCGCTCTCAATGGGCTTGGCAATGTTGGCCGCACTTCCCAAAAATGATCTGTCTGATGATTTAAGATCTGCCCAGATTAAAATTCAGGCAATGGCATTACAGGCCGCAGAACTAACACAGTTAACCAAGCAAGTCATGGTCATACCCGCAAGCCTAGAAGCCGAGGACACTGCACATCTGCTCGCTTTGGAGAATGCGATAACCAATAAGAAACAAATTGAGATCGATTATTACGTGGCCAGTCGTGATGAGATGACAACTCGAATCATTGAAGCAGAGCGAATCAGACTTGTCGACGGAGTCAGTTATGTCGATGCCTGGTGCCAAACAGCGGATGCGGCCAGGATTTTCAGACTGGATCGAATTTTCAGGACCGAATTATTGGCAACAGCGCATAGTCATGAAAGCGACACCTTTTCGCAATTCCAGGAGCCTGGCCCACAACCCGAGTATCAAATCGCCCTGGCCCCCACCGGCCGGTGGATCCTGGAGCAATACGGAGCTCAATTGCTCGCCAACCAAACCTCGTCAAAGGCTTCAGCCACCATCCCGGTCGGCGATCGAAATTGGCTGCTCAGATTGGCCCTAAGCGCAGGAGGAGACCTGGAGATCATGAGCGAGGCCGAACTCCAAGATGACTTGATCTATTTGGCTCGTCTGGCCCTGGCTAATTATGAAGGGGAGTAGGTTGAACTCATGAGCACTAAGGCCTGGCTGATCCTATGGGCACTGCTCCTTGTGGGATCCTTGGTTATCTGGGTTTGGGTTCTTTTAAGGACATATCGGAGTTTCCGCGGGCTTAGAAAAGAAGTTCAAAGCCTGATAGGAGCGGCTAATTCAGTGAAATTCAAGGAGCAAACTAGACTCAAGCAGAACGTCCAGGCACCCAATGAGGAAGAGCGCAGATGAACCTTAGAGACCCGCTACACGTACTTGTCGTGCTCCTAGTCGTCGTGCTGCTATTCGGGGCCAAGCGCCTGCCAGATAGCGCCCGTGCGCTCGGCCGATCGCTAAGAATTTTCAAGGCCGAAATTAAGGACCTTGATGATCCAAAAGGTGACGAGCAGGATAAAAAACCTACGACGCCACCAACGCAGTAATAGTTGACCTGCTTCCAGGGCTGTAATGGCGCGAACTGAGAGCATGCCTCTTTTTGCTCATTTGAGGGAATTGCGGCGAAGGGTGCTCATTTCCAGCATCTCGATTTTTGCCTTCTCCGCTGTGGGTTGGGCAGGTTACCGAACAATTATCAGAATACTTTCGGCGCCCATTTGCGATCTGCGGGGCATCCACGACTCCGCTAATTGCGGAATTCTCTATATCAATGGAGTTTTGGGCCCGATCAATTTACAGATACGCGTTGCCCTGATCACCGGCATCGTTTTGTCAGCCCCAATCTGGCTATACCAAATTTGGGCTTTCACAGCACCGGGTCTACACCGCAAAGAGCGGAAATGGACTCTGCTATTTGTGGTTGTGGCCACTCCTTTTTTTGCAGCCGGAACAACTGTTGCGATAAAGATTCTGCCGGTGGCCGTTCGAATGCTGATTGGTCTGACGCCAAGCACTCTGACAAATCTAATTAGGTTTGATGACTACCTAGACTTCGTTACTCGATTGATCCTTCTTTTTGGTTTTGCTTTTGAGCTTCCAGTTATTTTGGTGTCCCTTAACTTGGCTGGCCTATTGGCTGGACGAACCATTATTGGTTGGTGGCGAATAGCAATATTTTTAATCTTTCTTTTTACCGCTGCATTTACGCCAACTCCTGATCCCTTGACGATGACGTTGCTAGCTATCCCTCTTTGTTTTCTATTTTTTGCTGCTGCAGGCATTGCCTTGCTGGTTGATCGAAAACGAGCGAAGCGATTAGCTAAGAATGCGATTAGCGACGATGTTGCCTCGCCCATTAGCCCACCGGAGGCGATTTGATGCCCAAGATCAGTGTTGTTATCAATCCGGTTTCCGGTCGTGGTCGTGGTGCAAAAATTGGTGCCCAAGTGGTCGAGCAATTGAAGCAGGCAGGAAGTTTGGGGACTGTTATCAGCGCCGACTCTGCAGAGGCGAGCCTAGATCGGACTAGAGAAATTGTTGCATCCGGAAGTGATGGAATCATTGCAGTAGGTGGAGATGGATTGGTCCATCTTGTTCTTCAAGCTGTGGCGCAAAGCGGTGTTGGTCTGGGCATAGTTCCAGCTGGTACTGGAAATGATTTCGCGAGGGCTTTGGGTCTACCTTTGAATTCCCCGAATGAAATTGTCGATCGTGTTCTCACCTCACAGCCAGGTCTAACAGATCTGGGCCTTGCAAATCAAAGGTTTTTTGGAGCTATCTTGTCTACCGGCTTCGACTCTATGGTTAATGAACGCGCTAACAAGATGAGTTGGCCTCGAGGTCCCATCCGTTACAACCTAGCTATTGCTAGAGAGCTGCCAGTTTTCAAACCTCGTCAATACCGTTTCAGTATCGACGGAGAATCCTTTAACACCGAAGCGATGCTGGTGGCTGTGGCAAACGCTCCTTCATACGGGGGAGGAATGAAAATTTGTCCGCAAGCAGAAATCCATGATGGTTGGCTTGACGTCTTAATCCTGAAGCCACTTTCAAAATTGGAGTTTCTGAGAGTATTCCCGCGCGTATATGCAGGGACGCACATAAATCATCCAGCAGTCGTGATTCGCCGTGCCAGAACCGTTGAAATCGAAGCTGACGCCATTTCATATGCAGATGGTGAGCGCCAAGGAGAATTGCCGACCCGAGTGACGATTGCGCAGAACGCCCTTTTGGCTTGGAACTCGCTGCGTGACCCTTTGAACACCTAGGCTCTCGTTATGCCAACTCCAGCTGAGAGATACTCCGCAGCGCAAGCGCGAACCGATTTTTCTCGCACCCAGTTGAGCGCGTTTGTTGACACTTATGACTTTCCACTTGATAGTTTTCAAATAGAGGCATGCCAAAGTCTGGAAAATGGACATGACATTCTGGTTGCTGCCCCAACGGGTGCAGGTAAGACGGTTGTCGGGGAATTTGCCGCGCACCTGGCAATGCAGGATGGCAAGAAATGTTTTTACACCACTCCCATTAAAGCTCTATCCAATCAAAAGTATGCCGAATTCGCCCAAAAATATGGCTCCGAGTCAGTTGGCTTGCTGACCGGTGACACCAGCATTAACAGTGAAGCATCGATAGTGGTTATGACCACCGAGGTTTTGCGTAACATGATTTACGCCGGTTCATCGACGCTAAATGACTTGGGATATGTTGTTTTGGACGAGGTTCACTATCTAGCTGATCGTTTCCGCGGGGCAGTCTGGGAAGAGGTGTTAATTCATCTTCCTAAATCCGTGCGTACAATTTCGTTATCTGCCACTGTCTCAAATGCTGAAGAATTTGGTGAATGGCTACAGAGCATTCGTGGGAAAGTTGACACCATTGTCAGTGAGCATCGGCCTGTTCCACTTTTTCAGCACGTGATTCTTGGGCAACGGATGTTTGATCTGTTCAGTGACGAAGAGCACCGCGAGGTTAATCGCGACCTAATTCGAATAGCACATGATGCTCAGCGCTCTCTTGTTCACCATCAAAGGCGTCGTGGGGAATATGACGTTTTCACTCCTTCGAGAGCGGAAGTAATTTCAGCGCTTCAAGCTGAAGATCTCCTCCCAGCTATCACATTTATCTTCAGCAGAGCTGGTTGTGAGTCCGCTGTCCATCAATGTCTTGCCAGTGGTTTACGCCTCACTGATCAAAAAGAACGAGAGACTATTCGTCGAATTGTTCTAGAACGAACTACCCAGCTACCGGATGAAGATCTTTATGTTCTCGGTTTCAACGAGTGGCTTGATGGTCTGGAACGTGGCGTAGCTGCCCACCATGCTGGATTGATCCCCACCTTTAAAGAGGTTGTGGAGACTCTTTTTCAAATGGGGTTGGTGAAAGCGGTCTTTGCCACAGAGACACTGGCGCTGGGTATAAACATGCCAGCGCGATGCGTTGTGTTGGAAAGACTCGTGAAATGGAACGGGGAAGCGCACGTCGATATCACTGCGGGGGAGTACACCCAACTAACCGGACGAGCCGGGCGACGTGGAATCGATGTGGAAGGGCACGCGGTTGCGGTCTGGAGTCAGAATCTTGACCCTTCATATCTTGCGGGCTTAGCCTCCGCGCGCACATACCCTCTCAAATCTTCGTTCAGCCCCACCTACAACATGGCTATCAATATGGTGGAACGACTTGGCTTTCAAAAGGCACGAGACTCTCTCGAATCATCGTTTGCCCAATTCCAAGCAGATCGATCAGTTAGCGGATTGCTTAGACAAGCCAATGGTCATCGCGAGGCGATGGAGGGGTATCAAAAATCTATGAATTGTTATCTTGGCGATTTTGTGGAATACGCCAAGATTCGTAGGGACATTAAGAACAGAGAGCAAGAACTCTCGCGCAATGGAAGTCGCTCAAGAAGTGCCGCAGTTGCAGCATCGTTAGAAGAACTTCACCGAGGCGATGTGATCTCAATCAGTTTGGGACGACGGCGTGGGCTAGCTCTTATTCTTGACCCAGGAATTGGGATTGGCTTCGATGGGCTTAGGCCCACTGTCCTATCCGGCGATGGGAAAGTTATTCGCTTGACCGTAAATGATTTCTCCGAGCCAGTAACCGCCCTTGGTCGCCTTCGAATTCCTCCGCATTTTGATGCCAGAAGTCCAAAGGCTCGAAGACAAATGACTTCGGTACTACTGGACTCAGACTTCACTGTGGAAAGTAAATCACGCACTCGGTCCTCTGCTGCAGATGACACAGTTCTGATTGATCTACGCTCTGCACTTAGACATCATTCTTGCCATTCCTGTGATGAACGTGAAGATCACGCTAGATGGGCTGAACGGTTGGATCGAATCAGACGAGAGACCAAACAGCTTGATGATCAGATTCAAAATCGAACTCACGTCATTGCCCGAACTTTTGAAAGAATCTGTGCTGTCCTTACCGAACTGGGCTATCTGGCTGAATCTCAGGCCACCGCATCTGGCCGACTTCTTGGAGCTATCAATACCGAACTGGATTTGTTAACTGCCGAATGCATTCAGCAAAATGTTTGGACAGGGCTAACGCCGGCTGAACTGGCTGGAGCGGTATCGCTTCTGGTTCACGAATCGCGTGGAGATGATCACTTGGCGGTTAAAACTCCCAGTGGTCGAAGTCAGGATGCAATGGGGGCGATGGTTGCTATCTGGTCGAATCTAAGTGCCATTGAACATTCACACCGACTCGCTGAGTCAAGAGAACCTAATCCTGGTTTCTCTTGGGCTGCCTATAGATGGGCCAGCGGGCATCGACTTGAGTCTGTGCTGCGTGATTCGGATTTAACAGCTGGCGATTTTGTTCGCAACTGCAAGCAACTGATTGATTTATTGGGACAAATTGCCATGGTGACTGATGATGCTGCCTTGCGAACAGCGGCGACCAGCGCACGAAGATCACTTTTCAGAGGAGTAGTTGCGACTGCTTCAGAAAGTATTGCAGAGGCAGTATGAGTTCGCTTCTGCTGCTTGATACCGCATCTCTCTGGTATCGCGCATACTATGGAGTTCCGGAGAGTTTTGTCTCTGATGACGGACAACCAGTAAATGCGATTCGTGGCGTTCTTGATATGACTGCCAGACTTATTTCTCGATACCAGCCGGATCGAATTGTGGCTTGTTTGGATTGTGAATGGCGCCCCACTTGGCGAGTCGCTCTTTTCCCTGAATATAAGGCCAAGAGAGTCAAAGGTGAGATCGATGAAGATATTCCAGACACCCTAGCTCCTCAGATTCCAATAATTTTGAAAGCTTTTGAAACTTTTGGCATCACTATGCACGGTGCGGATGATTACGAAGCTGATGACGTTATCGCGACGCTTTCACATAGTGAACCGGGACCAACCACCATTGTCACCGGGGATCGAGATCTTTTTCAACTTGTGGATGATCAAAGAGAAGTGACGGTTGCCTATATCGCTAGAGGCGTTTCGCAACATGAATTGGTAGATGAGGCTTGGATTGCTAACAAATATGGCATTCCCAGCAAGTCCTATTCATTTTTTGCAACTTTGCGAGGCGACCCCTCAGATGGGTTGCCTGGCGTTCGCGGAGTGGGAGAAAAGGGTGCAGCGAATCTCGTAAATCGTTTTGAAACACTGGACAACCTGATTGCTGCTGCTAGCGACTCGTCAAGCGATCTGACTTCTTCTGTGCGCAATAAAATTCTTGCCTCTTTGGACTACCTTCAGATTGCCCCGGCTGTAGTCAATTGCGTCAAAGATGTTCCATTGGAGAAACTTTCACTGTCGATTCCGACCGATGTCAGCAATCTTTCTGGCGTTCGATTGCTACAAAAGGAGCACGGGCTTGGAACAAGCGTGGATCGACTTCTCTCCGCGCTAAAGCAATGAACATACGTCCGTTATCGGTTCTTAAGGTTCGATACTTTCTTTTAGCCGGTCTCTTGATGAGCGCTGGATATGCGCCATTTTCTATTTGGTTTCTACTGCCGGTGGGTATTTCTTTATGGGTGCATGCTGTTAGGCGAAGTAAGACTCTAAGCGAGGCTGCTTTAGGCTCATTGATCACTTCGTCGGTCTTTTTCCTAATTGTTCTTCATTGGTCATCAACTTATGTTGGCTGGTTTCCTTGGGTGGCGCTTGCTTTATTCGAGGCGTTGTTTTTGGCACCTGTCGGTATGGCTATGAGACTTTTTAAAGATAGCCGGTGGCTCCCACTTTTGCTTGGCGGTTCTTTCGTTTTGGATGAGGCAATCAGATCTCGCATCCCATGGGGCGGCTTTGGGTGGGCCAGAATTGCTTTCGTACAGCCAAGTTATTTCAC
>Ga0315270_10000914_pt1 | contig 15909 bp, 11 predicted proteins | sample C1_bottom_MG_FD_204932 | JGI IMG/M metagenome (GOLD analysis project Ga0315270, IMG submission 204932) | Sediment microbial communities from Yellowstone Lake, YNP, Wyoming, USA - C1_bottom | ecosystem: Environmental > Aquatic > Freshwater > Lake > Sediment | place: USA: Wyoming | collected... | reverse complement strand
GCGTCGAGAAGTGCTTGGCGTAATGGTTCGACTCTCGTTCCGTAGCGACGCCACCGTTCCAGGGAATCGCGATAAATGGGGCGCCGCGCTTGTGCGAAGCTGGCGGTATAGATAGGGGTTTCCGCAGGGGGAATTGCGGAAAAGGAGTGGTTGTCGTCGATATACAGCGCTGTTCGCAAAAAATCCACCACGCGTTGCTTGTTGTCGACAACATCGCGATACGTAACGGTGGCAATGTTGTCAGGGAACGCGGCTTTCCAGTGTTTCATGAGTCCCTGGTAAAGTGCGTAGTACTGCGCCAATTCATCGATGTCATAACTAAACTCATTGCTTACGCTAAAAAGCGTGAAGTAACACGATAAGCATGTATCGAGCGGATCACGCGTCGCGTCGATGAATCGCGCGTCCGGAAACAGTTGCTTGATGAATCCGACGTTAAAGAAATTGAACAAGTATTTGTCCACGATGTTGACTCTGGTCCCGAATCGTTGGTCAAGCCAGCGCAAATACGCGTTAGCGTAGAATAAACGATCTTCTGATGTTAGGGCGTGCAGCGAGGCGGGACTGCTCGCATTGCCGAACATCGACATTTCTTCGGCAATCTCGCTTATGGCTGTCAGCTCTCCGCCGATGCCTAAACCGAATTGCTGTGCCAAGATGCGTTCTAGTAGCGTTGAACCGGAGCGTGGCATCCCAATGATAAAAATTGGTCTCGCGGCTGACGCAAGGGGCGCGTTGTCAGTTCCGACGAGTTGACCAACGGGCGATAGCTTAATTTCTTCAGCAAGTGTTTGTACTCCTGCAATGTCGAAATTGAGTGTTGCACGTTTGAGTCGGTTGCCGGCGGTGAAATGATCAAAGGCTTCCGCAAATCGATTTGTTTCGTCGTAAAGCTTGCCAAGTGTGAAATGGGCGAGAATCGCTTTGTTGTCGTCGCCCTTGGCGAGCATGGTCGTGCCGAGTTGTTCGGCTCGCCGCAAGTCCGACTCGCTAAGCCCGCCACCAATTAGCCAGTTGTAGAGCGCTGGAGCATTGTCGGGGTCGATGTCTAATGCGTGTCGCAGGCAGCGGCTAGCTTCGTCAAACTCTCCCAGAGTTGCGAGGGTATGTCCCAGGTTAGCTAAACAACTTGAATTGTCGCCTGCGCACTCAACCGCTTTCGCAAACTGTCCGGCCGCCTTTTTGGCGTGTTGCAATTGCATATACGTGGCGCCAAGCAGATTGTGTGCCTGCGCGTTAGTCCGATCTTTCGTCACGAATTCTTCAAGGATGCGGCACGATAGTGTGTAGTTCTTCTGCTCGTAAGCACGTAGTGCGTTGCCGTAAAGCGTCCCACACTCTGGTTTTGGAGTGCGAGCAGTATGGCCAAAGACGGAGAATAGTAGGCTCATGCTTGAAGCTGCGCCATCAAATTGGATTTAACCGCAACGAGCGCGCTGTGCCCCGCCGAAAATGAAGACACCTTCAGCGCCAACCGCGACCGGGTCGCAAACAAGATTCTGGCATTCATTGACTGCAGTCCGTCATGTTTTGTCCGAAACCCTCAGTCCTTTGTTTGTCCTGCTCACGACGACTAGTTCGATAGGAACCAATGCCGGATACTTTGGAGGATCAAGAGAAGTAAAAGAAAGCTAGGATCACAACAATGTCGGCACTAGGTGCCAGTTTGATAATAGCGAATAGTGTTTTGTTTGCGATTCGAAGGGGGGGTTAGGTCCGGTCCAAGGGCTGTTGTTTCCGCGAGCATGAGGGGAGCCGTGTAACAGCGAGGCTTCATCAAACGAATTGCGCCTTTTTTAGCATCTATGAGTAAGCGAGGAGCAATTTCAATTGGGGAGATGCCGCCGACCGCATCTACATTTTTTTGCTTTTATCTATCGGGAAAGATCCGATGAACATGGAGTTGTCGGCAGCATATGATGACTAAGATGCCGCAACTGCATTCGACTTTGAGTTGCTTGTAACAATCGACAGCTAATACGCCACAATCAAAGGAGCGGCCCATGTCACTGCTATTCTCGGAAACGACCGTAGGGCCTTTGAAATTGCAAAATCGATTGGTGATGGCGCCGATGACCCGCTGTCGTGCGATAAACAACATTCCCAATGAATTGATGGCGCAGTATTACGCGCAACGATCTAGCGCGGGCCTGATCTTAACGGAAGGAACTTCCCCTTCTCCGAACGGATTAGGTTATGCGCGGATCCCAGGTATTTTCTCGCTGGCACAGGTTGAGGGGTGGAAACGAGTGACCGAAGCCGTGCATCGCCACGGGGCGAAATTCTTTATGCAGTTGATGCATACTGGCCGGGTGTCGCACCCGCTCAATATGCCCGCCGGTGCTCGCGTGCTGGCACCATCAGCGATCGCGGCGGCAGGTGAGATGTATACCGATGCTGAAGGAATGAAGCCGCAGCCGGTACCGATAGCGATGACGTCCGCAGATATCGAAACAACAAAAGGCGAGTACGTTCAGGCGGCAACAAATGCTATTGCGGCGGGTTGCGATGGTGTTGAATTGCACAGTGCTAACGGTTACTTGCTTGAGCAATTTATTCGTCCCACCAGCAATCATCGTGATGATCGTTACGGTGGCTCTATTGAAAACCGCGCGCGCTTTGTTTTGGAAGTGGCGGCCGCCGCTGTGGCGGCGATTGGCAAAGACAAGGTCGGCATTCGCTTATCGCCTTATGGAATCTACAATGACATGCCGTTTTACGATCAGATGGAAAGCGATTACGGCTATCTGGCCGAAAAGCTCAATGCGTTGGGCTTGATACACATTCACTTGGTGGATCACTCTTCAGCTGGCGCGCCGACAGTTCCAGAATCTATCAAAGCGACAATTCGGCACGTGTTTGAACGTACGCTTATTCTATCGGGTGGCTACGACGCGGCGCGGGCAGAAAAAGACTTGTCAGAGCGCAAAGGCGACCTCATCGCTGTGGGCAAACAGTTTCTCGCCAATCCTGATTTACCCGCGCGTTGGAAAGCAGGCGCTGCATTAAATGAAGTGGATTTTGCCACGTTTTATACGCCGGGGCCGAAGGGCTATACCGATTATCCGGCGCTCTGATCTGCTGTTTCGCCAAATAGCGCACGACACAAGAATGACAAATTATTTCTCAATTAATTGTAAGCAATCCGTCAGTCCTCCGTAAGTTCAGTTCGCGATACTGATTTCAACAGAACGAAATCACTGAACAACTTGGAGGAAGAAGATTTGCGTTACCAAACGCACAATCGCCTCGACGTCGGCATGGGTTCTCAATGTAACGCTTGCTGCTACCGCGAACGCGGGAATGGGCGGTGGCATGGATGGCGGGATGTAAGTGCCGCGGGGCGAGGAGATTTCCACTGCAATCACATTACATAAGCAAGAGTAAATTCACTATGAGGAGCTGCTGCAAACGGCGCTCCTCATCTTTTTTGCCCAGAAACTTTATTTCGCCGCGCGGCGTGTCGTCCGTTTGCTGCGCGCCGGAGTTGTGTTTCGCGCGGGCAGTTTCGACGTTGCACTGGCGAGTTCTTTTGCCAAGCGTTGACCTTCTTGTTTGAGAAAGTCAACAAACTCGCGTGCGACGACGGACAGCATTTTGCCGCGCGGATAGACGACATTCCACTGCCGTTGCAGCGGAAAGCCTTCGACATCGAGCACGGCCAGTGGGCCGCGTCCGCTTTCGAAAAGAATGCTGTGCAGTGACAACACAGAGATGCCAAGCTCCCCGATGACGGCGTGCTTGATCGCTTCGTTGCTGCTAAGTTCCATGCGAATCTTGGGTTTCAAGCCGTGCTGACTCAGCAATTGTTCCGTTGCCGCGCGAATGCCTGAGCCTGGTTCACGCGCGAGAAAGGGCTCGTTGGCGATACTTGCCAGCGGTATGTTGCGTTGTTTGGCTAAGGGATGGTTCTTGTGGGCGACGACGAAAAGCGGATTGGGCGCGAAGGGTATCGATTCTATATTTAGCTCGGTTTGTGCGTTGTGACCAATGATATAAAGATCGTCCTCATTTTGACTGAGCCGTTTTAATATAGCGTCTCGATTGGCTACCGCGATCGAAACTTCGATCTCGGGATAACGCTTCGCAAATTTACCCAGCACTTCCGGCGCGAAGTATTTCGCGGTGGAAATGACTGCCAATCGCAATGAACCCTTTTTCATTCCCTGCAAATCGGCGATTTGCATTTCGGCGCGATCGAGTGTTTCAAACATTTCGCGCGCCGCTTGGTGCAGTACCTTGCCAGCGTCAGTAAGAAATATTTTCTTGCCCACTTGCTCAATGAGCGGCGTGCCGACGGTGTCGCTTAATGTGCGCAGTTGCGTTGATACCGTTGGCTGCGTGAGATGCAGCACTTCGGCGGCGCGCGTAACGCTGTTTAATCGGGCAATGGACTCGAATACTTGCAGTTGCCGTAACGTAATATATCGAGCGAGTTTTAGCATGGAACGATCCCCGTGTTTATACATCGATAATCGTCGATGTATTTGGCGGTAAAGATCGATTTTACTGGATTATTCTTTTGCGCGAAACTGGTTCCAAGTCGCGGTGAGTGGGCGGCGATGAGGCAAAGCCCACGGCAATTCACCAACGACAACTAGCACTAAAGCGAAAAGGAGACAGTTATGAAAGCGATGGAAACACCCCGGTATGCCTTGCACACTTATTCGAACATCGGTTCGTTGGATCGTGTTGCGAGATTGGTCTTGGCCAGTGTTTTGATTGGTATTCCGCTCTCAGGTGTAGAGCCGATGGCGGCCAACGTGACCATGATGTTGGTGGCGATACCGCTGGTGATGAGCGCGATCATGGCATGGGATCCAATCTACGCTTTCTTTAACGTGCGTACCGCGACACTGAAAGCGCGCCCGCTCGCGGCCTGGAACAGCGATGCGCGTGACAATGATGGATTGAATGTTGGGTGGATTGATCGCATCGGGCGCTTTGGTTTGGGTGCGGCGTTGTTGAGCGTGACACTGCTTGGAACGGTAGACGGCGCGATGCATTCGTATGCGGCGCTCGCTTCGATTCCAGTGATCATGACAGGCGTTATCGGTTGGGATCCGTTCTATCACTTCTTTGGTCTACGCACGGCGACCTTGCCGATTGAGACCGCAGAAGATTACGGCTCGACCAAAGTAACCGACATGTTCACGGTGTTTGACGCAGAACCTGAAACGCAGGAGGACTTCAAGAAAGCGGCTTAACGATCGTGTATCTGTCGAATGTCGAAGCTTAATGTCTAGCCCGCAAGCGTCTGATCCTCCCCTCCCTCGGATCAGACGCTTTTTTTTTATCGCGATTGCCTTGCTACATACTTCCATTGTTACCATGTGTCAGAGAGTGGGAGGAAAATGCAATGTCAGAGCACGATGAATCAGCGCATGCGTGGCATAACTCAGCGATCGAGGATGTCCTTACTCGCCTCGCGGCTCCTCGCTCCGGGCTGAGTACCGCCGAGGCGCAGCAGCGCCTTGTCCGTTTTGGCGAAAATCGACTGCCGCCACCCTATCGGCGCGGGCCTTTGCTGCGTTTTTTGTTGCAATTTCACAATGTATTGATTTACGTGCTGCTTGCTTCGGCCGGATTGACGGCGCTTGTTGCGGACTGGACCGACACATTGGTGATTGTCGGCGTTGTGCTTATCAATGCGCTGATCGGTTTTGTACAAGAAGGTAAGGCGGAAAAAGCTGTAATGGCCATACAGCGCATGTTGCCTCTGCGCGCGGTGGTGCAGCGCGACGGACAGCGACGTGAGATTCCCGCCGAGCAACTGGTGCCGGGCGATGTGGTGTTCGTGCAAACCGGCGACAAAGTGCCCGCGGACCTGCGTCTTTTCGACACTAAAAATTTGCGCATTGAAGAAGCAGCGCTCACCGGCGAATCCGAAGCGGTGGAAAAATCGCCACACGCGGTAAGTGTCGAGTCACCACTGGGCGATCGCTTTTGTATGAGTTATTCGGGCACGCTTGTGGTGTATGGCCAAGGCACGGGCGTTGTCGTGACGACCGGCGCGGCAACGGAACTTGGTCGCATCAGCGCATTGCTCGCAACGGTGCAAGAGTTGTCCACACCGTTGATGCGCCGCATGGTGAGTTTTGGCCGCTGGCTTGCGCTGGTAATTGTCGGTGTCGCTGTTGCCACCTTTGTCGTCGGCTTTGGTCTGCGCAATTATCCGGTCGAAGAGTTGCTCATGGCGGTAGTTGGTCTTGCGGTCGCGGCGATTCCTGAGGGATTGCCTGCGATCATGACCATTACGCTCGCCATCGGTGTGCAACGCATGGCTCGCCGCAACGCGATCATTCGACGCTTGCCTGCGGTGGAAACATTGGGTTCTGTGACCGTGGTCTGCACTGACAAAACCGGTACACTGACGAAAAATGAAATGACGGTGAATCATGTGATCACCGCCGCGGCGAGTTACTCGGTGACCGGTGCGGGCTATGCACCGCACGGCGGATTCACTGTGGTAGGTCGCGATGTTCGCGCCGACACGGATTTGGAATTAATCGAAATCGCGCGCGCTGCGTTGTTGTGCAATGACGGTGCGCTGCGTTTACACGACGGCCAATGGGAATTAACCGGCGATCCTACCGACGGCGCATTGCTTACATTGGGCATGAAGGCGGGCTTGGAACGTGGTTTTTTGCAAGAGGCATTGCCGCGCACCGACGCGATTCCATTTGAATCAGAACATCGCTTCATGGCCACGTTGCATCATGATCACGTGGGCAATGGTTTCATCTATCTCAAAGGTGCGCCGGAGCGCGTGTTGGAAATGTGCAGTGCGCAGAGGTCCGGGGCAGTGGATCAACCACTCGATCGCGGTTGCTGGCAACAGCATATTGGGTCGCTTGCTGCAGGTGGTCAGCGCGTGCTCGCGTTGGCGATGAAACATGTTGCTCCAACGCAACGCGAGCTGAGTTTCGCCGACACCGCCGATGGATTTGCGCTGCTCGGTTTGTGCGGCATTATCGATCCGCCGCGCGAGGAAGCGATCCGTGCCGTGGCGCAATGTCGCGCGGCCGGCGTCAGCGTCAAAATGATCACCGGCGATCACGCCGCGACGGCCAGCGCGATCGGCGTGCAACTAGGAATCGGCGACGGTGCAACGGCGTTGACGGGAGCGCAGTTGGAGAAAATGGATGATACGGAGTTGCGCCGAGCGGTGCAGGTCACCGATGTCTTTGCGCGTGCGAGCCCGGAACACAAATTGCGTTTAGTGCAAGCGTTGCAGGCGAATGGCGAGATCATCGCCATGACCGGAGATGGCGTTAATGATGCGCCCGCCCTCAAGCGCGCCGATGTCGGCGTGGCGATGGGCGTCAAGGGCACTGAGGCGGCGAAGGAGGCGGCAGAAATGGTGCTGGCGGATGACAATTTTGCTTCCGTCGCCATTGCCATCGAGGAAGGGCGCACGGTATACGACAATTTGCGCAAGTCCATGTTGTTCATGTTGCCGACCAACGGTGGTCAAGCGAGTGTGATCATTGCCGCGATTTTATTTGGCGTCACTTTGCCTATTACGCCGATTCAAATTTTGTGGGTGAACTTGATTACTGCCGTGACCTTGGCGCTCGCGCTGGCCTTTGAGCCATCCGAGCCCGGCGTGATGCAGCGACCGCCGCGCGATCCACTTGAACCGCTGTTGTCGGGTTTTCTTGTTTGGCGCGTTGCGTTCGTGTCCACGCTGTTGCTGGCGGGATCGCTCGGTTTGTTTCTGTGGGAGACTGGACGCGGAGTGTCCGTGGAAGCGGGCCGCACCATCGCGGTAAATGCGCTGATATTTGGGCAGGTGTTTTACTTGTTTAGCAGTCGTCATATCTACGGATCAGCGTTCAATCGCGCAAGCCTATTCGGCAATCGTTTTGTTTTGCTGGCCGTTGCCGCAATTCTAGCGCTGCAATTGTTGTTCACTTATCTGCCCTGGCTGCAACGTGGATTTGATACCGCTGCGCTGGATCTGGCCGCGTGGTGGCGGATTGTTCTGTTCGGTCTTGTGGTATTTTTGCTGGTCGAGGCCGAGAAGCGGCTCATTCGAAGTATCTGGAAATTACAGTAACAAACTGAAACGAGGAATTGCGATGAGCGATAATACGTCAAAGCAAACTGTGCATGAGGATGGCTCGATGCCGGCATCTCATCACAAAGAAGACGAGGATCCGTTGATCCCGCGCTTGCGTACAGCAATCCGTTACGCGGTGCGTGTGTTAGCTGTGCTGATGGTGTTGGTAATCTGGGGCGGCGTCGCCGATGTCGTCTATGTGCTCTATGAGCGCGTTATGGCGCATCCCTACCATTTATTGAACATCAGCGACATTTTGGCGACCTTCGGTGCATTCATCGCGGTGTTGATTGCGATTGAGCTCTTTATCAATATCACAAGCTATCTGCGCGATAACGTCATTCACATCAAGCTCGTTTTGGCTACAGCATTTATGGCCATTGCGCGCAAAGTGATTGTGCTCGACTACAAAGAAGTGAGTGCCGACTACGTCTACGCCACGGCCGCTGTTTTGCTCGCGCTAGCGATAGCCTACTGGTTAGCCGTTGTAAAAAATCCATCGGAAGAAAAGTACGGGGAGTTATAACGATGGCGAAAGTTTCGGTGTTGTGGACAAGCTAATAGTCACGCGCCTTGCATAAATTCAACGTGCGTGCAGCTTGCGCGACAAACGCAACGAGCCGCGCGCATCACTTTCATTCGATCGTCTAATTCGTTCCGCTAGGCGATACATCGATAATCCTCGATGGTCGGCCTTGTTAAGATCGATTTTACTGGATTATTCTTTTGCGCGAAACTGGTCCCAAGTCGCGGTGAATGGGTGGCGATGAGGCAAAACCCACGGCAATTCACCAACGACAACTAGCACTAAAGCGAAAGGAGACAGTTATGAAAGCGATGGAAAAACCTCGGTATGCCTTGCACACGTATTCGAACATCGGTTCGTTGGATCGCGTTGCAAGATTGGTCTTGGCCAGTGTTTTGATTGGTATCCCGCTCTCCGGTGTTGAGCCGATGGCGGCTAACGTGACCATGATGTTGGTGGCGATACCGCTGGTAATGAGCGCAATCATGGCATGGGATCCGATCTACGCTTTCTTTAACGTGCGTACGGCGACGCTGAAAGCGCGACCACTGGCGGCATGGAGCAGCGATACGCGTGACAACGACGGACTGAATGTCGGCTGGATCGATCGCATCGGGCGCTTTGGTTTGGGTGCCGCGTTGTTGAGCGTGACATTGCTCGGTACGGTAGACGGTGCGATGCATTCGTATGCGGCGCTCGCCTCGATCCCAGTGATCATGACAGGTGTAATCGGTTGGGATCCGTTCTACCACTTCTTTGGTCTACGCACGGCGACACTGTCAATTGACCGGGCAGAAGATTATGGTTCGACCAAAGTAACGGAAATGTTCACGGTGTTTGATGCCGAACCTGAAACGCAGGAGGACTTCAAGAAAGCAGCTTAACGATCGTGTCTTAGTCGAATGTTGAAGTGTAATGTCTAGCCCGACAAGCGTCTGATCCTCCCCTCCCTCGGATCAGACGCTTTTTTTCGCTCCACTTTCCTCATAAATCGCATCGCAGTCCATTGGATTTCAGTTTCGGGTCAGCGGGCGATCTTGCGCACCGGTGCATTTTTCACTTGCCGCTTATGCTGCTGTTGAAGTTCGGCGACGGTGATATTTCGCGCCGTCATTTGACTCTTGCGGATGTGATCAATCATCGCGGCGCGTGCCGCTTTGATATTGCGTTTGAGTAGCAGGCGGCAGATTTCCGAGTGTTCGCGGAATGTGTCGGTTACCGTCTGTTCGTCGAGAAAAGCGAGTCTACGCACTACTCGAATGTGATCGTTAACGTCGCGCAGGTAGTCGGCTAACACCTTGTTGCCGCTGCTCTCTGCGAGAGTAATGTGAAAGGATTCTTCCGCGTCCTTTATTTTTTCCACCGCATTGCGGCCGTGTGGGCGGTTGGAAGGGCGCCAAAAATCGGCGAGTTGTTTTATGGCCTCATCAGGCATATGCGCGCAAGCGAGCTCAATTGCCATCGCTTCCAAGCCCACGCGGACGTCGTAATAATTGCTGATTTCCTCAATGTCGACTTGGCGAATGAAGCCACCCTGCTTTGATCGAATCTCCAAGAATCCCTCGACTTCCAAGCGGTGGAGCGCTTCTCGAATCGGTGTGCGGCTCACCAAGAAATGCGCAGCAAGTTCGCTTTCGGTGACGCGCGCGCCGGGTAACAACTCCGAATCCAAAATCATGCGGCGCAAGTCGAGATAGATTTCCGGCGAAGAAAGTTTGCGTTTGTGCAAGTTCCGTTTCCTTTGATGTCTTCCATCTCAAATAACTGTAGCACAGCCAGAAGCAACAAAACCGCGCTCCCGTTTTGTGCACAACGCCTCGCCTGTGCACTGTTCAAAGGCGTCTCTTGAATTGTAGTCATGTCTTAACTTTTGGCGTTATCGCAAAAATCTATTCCTAAATCATAGCGCTGTGTACGCCAATTAAAAATCGCAACGTTCTGGCACGTCACATGCAACGTTGTATACAAGCGCGCAATCTGGGCGTTGGGAAATCTGTAGTTGAAGTTACGGGAGAAAAGAAAGATGAAGCACGGCGACGTCGAGTCAGAAAATTACGGTTGGACCAAGCGCTGCGTCCAGGTCAGCATTTTCTCATTGTTTATGCTGGGTGGAGCAGCAAGTGAAGCCGGCAGCGCAACGTTTAGCACGACCAATATTCAATATCTACACGGTAACAAATATGAGCTGGGCGATGAGTCTCGTTCCATCGTCACGTTGGAGCATGTGGATGCCTGGAAGTACGGTGACAACTTTTTTTTCGTCGACATCACGAATCCTGATCGCCAGGGCAGCTCCACCGGCACCGAATTTTACGGTGAAATTTCCCCGCGACTCAGCCTCAGCGCATTGACCGGTAAAAAAATGTCGGCCGGTATCATCAAAGATACGTTAATTACGACCACGATCGAAATGGGTGATGCCGGCAGCGGGTTTCATAATTACCTCTACGGCTTGGCTATTGACTTGGCGATCCCCAACGTTCCCGTTGCCCAAGTCAACTATTACATTCGCAACGAGATCGCTTCAGGCAATGACCTTGGCAATCAAATTACCTTAGTGTGGTTGGCGCCATTTAATCTCGGTCCGGCGGCAATGACTTTCGAAGGCTTTTTTGACTACGCCTGGGGTAACGATCCTAAGGAGGACAATATCGTTTCTGGTCCACGCTTGCTACTTGATATCGGCAAATTCTTCGATGCACCAGGCCAATTGCAAGGCGGAATCGAGTACCAAATATGGCGCAACAAGTTTGGTGTTAAGGATGTCAACGAAAACGTGCCGCAGTTTATGTTGAAGTGGATTTTGTAACGCGCCACTTTCCGCCTGTCTCGGCATAAATGCGAAAAAATTAGGAGCAAACCATGCAACGTAGGACGATTTTAAAAGGGATGGCCGCCGCTGGCGTGGCTTCGAGTTTAGGTTTGATTGGCTCACGGGCTGTATTTGCCGCCGAGAAAGTACGCATGGGTTTTATTTATGTCGGTCCGCGCGATGACTACGGTTACAACCAAGCGCACTATCAAGGCAAGTCGGCCGTTGGCGCATTGGATTGGGTGAAAGCCGTTGACGAAGAAAACGTGCCGGAAACCATCGAAGCTGTCAAAACGATGGAAAGCATGATCAATCTCGACGGCGCCCAAGTGTTGTTTCCTACCTCATTCGGTTACTTCGACCCTCATATTTTAAAAGTTGCACCTAAGTATCCGCAGGTGATGTTTTTGCATTGTGGTGGACTTTGGGATGCGAGCAAGCATCCCAAGAATGTCGGCAGCTACTTCGGTTACATCGACGAACCCGTTTATCTATCCGGCGTCGTGGCAGGCCACATGTCGAAAACGGGCAAGCTCGGTTACATCGCGGCGATACCGATTCCCCAGGTCTTGCGCAACATCAATAGTTTTACGATGGGCGCGCGCAGCGTGAATCCCAATTGCACAACCACGGTTGTTTTTACCGGTGGATGGTCCAATCCGGTGAAAGAAGCCGAAGCCGCCAACAGCATGGCGGATCAAGGCATCGATGTGTTAACGGCGCATGTGGACAGTCCAAAGGTTGTTATCGAAACAGCGGAAAAACGGGGCATATTTTCTTGCGGTTATCACGCGGATCAAAGTGTGTTGGCGCCAAAAGGCTTCTTGACGGGCGCAGAGTGGAATTGGAGCAAGGTATATCTCGATTACGCTGAGCTAATCAAAACAAAAAAACCCATTCCAAATTTGGTGCGTGGCGGATTGAAAGAAGGCATCGTCAAAAGCTCGCCCTACGGAGCAGTCGTTTCCGAAAAGGCGCGCAAGAACGCCGATGATATTCGTGCGAAATTCATGAGTGGCGAGTTTGTGGTTTACAAAGGACCCATCAAAGACAATACAGGCAAGGAGGTGATTCCAGCCGGTAAGTCTTATGCGCAAACTGACATCTGGCTAGAAAGCATGAGTTGGTTAGTGGAGGGCGCGATCGGTTCTACGAAGGGCTAAGCGTAAACGGCTTTTGTACGCAACGAAGTGTAATCGCGGCACCCAACTATGAGCGTGACGGAACCTGTTATTTTGGCGACTTCGCGTTGGCGCGGTATTTTGCAATGGGCGGCGTGTGGCGGAAAATGTGCGCGATCGTTGGAGTCTTTGTTGATTCCGCTTGGGGCGCTTGTTGTCTCGCTGTTGCTATTTGCGATTTTCGTAGCGTTCTCCGGCCACGACCCGTGGGCAGTTTTCGGTTCACTTTATGTGGGCGCGTTTGGCAGTTGGTTTTCTTGGCAGAACTCTCTGCTGCGCGCTTCGCCGATTATGTTAACCGCATTGTGTACCGCGCTACCTGCTCGTGTCGGATTGGTCGTGATCGGTGGCGAGGGCGCCGTCGTGTTGGGAGGGTTGACCGCCGCGCTTGCCGGCATTGCACTCAACGGTAGTGCGCCACCCGGCGTGGTGCTGCTGCTGATGCTGGTGACTGGCGCAGTCGGCGGCGGCGCTTGGCTCTCACTCGTTGGCGTGTTGAAACATTATCGCGGCGTGAATGAAACGATCAGTTCACTGCTGATGAATTACATTGCGATCGCGGTACTGAACTTTCTTGTGTTTGGCTATTTGAAAGATCCCGCGACGTTAAACAAACCGTCCACTTATTCCGTGGGCGAGGCCAACATGATTGGCAACATCGGTGACAGCTCGGTTCACTGGGGTGTGCCTTTGGCGTTGTGCGCTTGCGTGGCACTTTGGTTTTTGATGCGGCGCACAACTTTCGGTTTCAGCGCGGATATCGTTGGCGGCAATGTACGCGCCGCACAAGTATGCGGCTTGTCGGTGGGTCGGGTGATGATTATCGTATGTTGTTTAGGCGGCGCTGCGGCGGGCATTGCCGGTGCCATTGAAGTGGCCGCGGTACATGGTCGCGCCAACGCGTCACTGAACGCGGGCTACGGCTACGCTGGAATTCTTGTGGCGTTCATGGCGCGCCACAATCCCTTGGCGATCATTCCCGTTGCGATTCTCTTGGGCGGAATTCGTGCCAGCAGTGGTTTGTTACAACGTGTGCACGATCTGCCGGATGCAACAGTCTTAGTATTACAGGGAATTATTTTTGTCGTAATTCTTGCCAGCGAAACGTTGTACGGTCGAATCAAATGGTTCAACGCAAAATAAATATCGCATACGAGTGACATGTTATGAATGGCGAAGACATAGGTGCGTGGGGAGTGTTGTTCGCTGTCTTGGGCGGGGCAGTTCGTGTTGGCACGCCGTTTTTGTTCGTAAGTCTTGGTGAGTGCTTAACCGAAAAAAGTGGACGCATTAATTTAGGCCTCGAAGGCAATTTGATCATGGGTGCTATGGTGGGCTACGGTGTTTCCTATTTGACCAAAAGTCCTTGGTTGGGCGTCTTAGCGGCTGGTTGCACGGGCATGGTGTTAGGCGCGATGCACGCCTTGCTGTGCCAAATGCGCCGCGTCAATGACATTGCCGTGGGCATTGGCATGATGATTTTCGGAACCGGATTGGCGGCTTTTCTTGGTAAGCCGCTCATTCAACCCGCCGCTCCTCATTTGCCGTCGTTTAATCTCGCCGTCTGGAGCGATTCGCCCATCTTGCGTTCAGCATTGGAGATGAACGCATTGTTTGTGGTGGGCGTTGTGTTGGCGCCGTGCTTGGCGTGGTTTCTAAAACACACGCGCTGGGGATTAATGGTACGTGCGACCGGTGAAAGCGCAGAAGCGGCGCGCGCACTCGGCTTCCCTGTCGTGCGCATACGGTTATTGGCAACGATGTTTGGTGGTTTTCTCGCCGGCGTTGGCGGTTCATATCTGTCGCTGTATTACCCAGGTAGTTGGAACGAAGGATTATCCACTGGCCAAGGTTTGATGGCCGTTGCGTTGGTTATTTTTGCCCGCTGGAATCCTATGTATTGTGTTTATGCGTCGCTGCTCTTTGGCGGCGCGGCGGCGTTGGGTCCGTCGCTGCAGTCGGTGGGAATCAGCTGGGGATACTATTTGTTCAATGCTGCGCCGTACGTGTTAACGCTGGGCATCATGGTTGCGACTTCATCTTCGTCGCGCCGGTTAGCGGGCATGCCAAATGAGTTGGGCAAAGTTTCATAAAAGTTGGAGGGCGATATGACTCGTTTCATTACAGCGGATCCTTATCCATGGCCGTACAATGGTGTGCTGCGCAGCGACAATACGGCGTTGATCATTATCGATATGCAAACGGATTTTTGTGGTGTCGGTGGTTATGTCGATAAGATGGGTTACGATTTGAGTTTGACGCGAGCGCCCATTGAGCCTATTAAAAAAATATTGAACTTGGCGCGGCGCGTGGGTTGGAAAATTTTTCATACGCGGGAAGGTCATCGCGCGGATTTGTCTGATTTGCCGGCCAACAAACGCTGGCGTAGTCAACGCATCGGCGCAGGAATTGGCGATCCAGGTCCATGTGGTCGAATCTTAGTACGTGGCGAGCCGGGTTGGGACATTATCGATGAACTGAAACCGTTATCAGGCGAGCCAATTATTGACAAGCCTGGCAAAGGCTCGTTTTGTGCGACCGATCTCGACTTGATGTTACGCCAGGGCGCCATCCAAAACATTCTCCTGACCGGCATTACAACGGATGTATGCGTCCACACGACGATGCGCGAAGCCAATGATCGCGGCTACGAATGCATGCTGCTAGAAGATTGTTGCGGCGCGACGGATCACGGTAATCATCTGGCGGCAATTAATATGATCAAAATGCAAGGCGGTGTCTTTGGCGCTGTTGCCAATTCCAAAAACGTGCTGCAGGCTTACGCATGACGACGACATCGTCGCGCACTGTTTTAGAAGCGATCAACATCGGCAAGCGGTTTGGTGAGCTGGTGGCGCTAAGCGGCGTGTCGTTGAAATTACAAGCCGGCACGATCCACGCGTTGCTTGGCGAGAACGGTGCCGGGAAAAGTACCTTGGTGAAATGCATCATGGGTTATCACCGGCCCACGGAAGGGGAGGTGCTGGTCGGCGCTCGTCAACAAATCATCGACAATCCGCAAGCTGCGATGTTGTGTGGCATTGGTATGGTGTACCAACATTTTACTTTGATTCCCAATATGACCGTTGCCGAAAATCTTGTGTTGGCGCGACCACGTTTGCCCGGCGTAATTAATTGGGAAAAAGAAATGCGCGAGTTGGAGCGACGCGTTGTCACGATGCCTTTTCCTGTGCCGCTAAACAAAATGGTTTCGCAATTGGCTGCCGGCGAAAAACAAAAAATCGAAATCGTTAAGCAGCTCATTCAAGACATCAAGATTTTAATCCTCGATGAACCCACGTCGGTATTGACGCCCAGTGAAGCG
>Ga0315270_10000913_pt1 | contig 15924 bp, 9 predicted proteins | sample C1_bottom_MG_FD_204932 | JGI IMG/M metagenome (GOLD analysis project Ga0315270, IMG submission 204932) | Sediment microbial communities from Yellowstone Lake, YNP, Wyoming, USA - C1_bottom | ecosystem: Environmental > Aquatic > Freshwater > Lake > Sediment | place: USA: Wyoming | collected... | reverse complement strand
CCGGAATCAAACCAGACATCCAGAATGTCGGTTTCCTTGGTGAAGGCGGCATTCCCGCAGGCCTTGCACACCGAGCCTTTCGGCAAGAGCTCTTCAACGGTTTTCTCAAACCAGACATCCGCCCCGTTCGCCTTGAACAGTTCGAAAATATGATCCATGATTTCCGGGTTGATCAGAATTTGATCGCATTTCTCACAGCAGAACACGGCAATGGGAACGCCCCACGCCCGCTGCCGGGAGACGCACCAGTCCGGCCGGTTTTCGATCATGCCGTAAATGCGGTCCCGTCCCCATCCGGGGATCCATTTCACCCGGTCGATTTCTTCAAGGGCCTTTTTTCTGAGCCCGGTCTTGTCCATGGAAATGAACCACTGGGGCGTTGCCCGGAAAATAACGGGTTTTTTACATCGCCAGCAGTGGGGATAGGAATGCTGCAGCGTTTCCTGTTCCACCAGGCTGCCCGTTTCCCGCAGTTTTTCAATGATCGGGGCATTGGCTTTGAACACGAACTGTCCGGAAAAAAAGTCCACGTCCGGGGTAAAACATCCGTGGTCGTTGACCGGGGAATAGGTTTCCAGTCCGTACTGCATGCCGACCTCGTAGTCTTCACGGCCATGCCCGGGCGCCGTATGCACGCAACCGGTTCCGGCCTCGAGGGTCACATGACTTCCCAGAATCACCAGCGAATCCCTCTCATAGAAGGGATGATGGCATTTCAGGTTTTCCAGTCCGCGGGAAGGAATCTCGGCCAGAATCGTGTAATTTGAAATACCGAAGGTTTTCATGCAGGATTCCACCATGTCCCGCGCCAGAATATACACTTCCTTGTCCGAGACCTTGACGGCCGCGTAAACAAAGTCCGGATGCAGGGCAATGGCCAGGTTTGCCGGAAGGGTCCAGGGCGTAGTGGTCCAGATCACGATGGAAACGGTTTCACCGGATAGACCCGGAACATCACGGCTCAAGTCCGCCTGAAGCGCAAACTTGACAAAGACCGACGGCGAGGATTCATCATGATATTCAATTTCAGCCTCTGCCAGGGCCGTCTGGCACTGACAGCACCAGTGTATGGGCTTTTTGCTGCGGAACAGGTTGTCCGCCAGGGCGAATTTCAGGCATTCGGTGGCGATGATCGCCTCGTAGGTGTAGTTCATGGTCAGGTAGGGATCGTCCCATTCACCCATGACGCCAAGTCTTTTGAATTCATCTCTTTGAATATCAATGAATTTTTCGGCATACGCCCGGCACTGCCGGCGGATATCGGCCTGGGACAAGTCTTTTTTCCTGTCCCCAAGCTCCTTGTCCACATTATGCTCAATGGGGAGGCCGTGGCAGTCCCAACCCGGAACATACGGCGCATCAAAGCCCGCCATCTGACGGGACCGGACGACAATGTCCTTTAAAATTTTGTTCAGCGCGGTTCCGATATGAATATGGCCGTTGGCGTACGGCGGGCCGTCGTGAAGAATAAACTGCTCCCTACCCTTGGATGCCTTGCGGATCGCATCATAGAGGCGGGTTTCGTCCCATTGCTTGATCTGCTCGGGTTCACGCTGGGCCAGGCTGGCTTTCATCGGGAAGGCGGTTGCCGGCAGATTCAGGGTTTTTTTGTAATCCATTCAGTCCTCCAACGTCAGATAATTGATATTTAAGTCAAAAATTTTAGTCGCAAATCCCTGTTGTGTCAAGGAAATACATGCCGGACTTGCGCATACGTCTTTCACGATTTCCTTTGGTTGTGCGATGCGGCCGGCCCTAATTATTTTGACAACGGGCTTCATGAAATGATAAGAATTATTTGTTTTTACCATCTCGGCATTTTTGTAACCAATTGTTTTTTATTACCCTCTTAATCGTCGGACGTGGAGAACGCCAAACATGGATACCACTGCCCTGGAACCGCTGGAAAACGACCCGAAAAGCCTGCGGGAATCCCTGTCCAGACATCTGAGATATTCCCTCGGAAAGGAATTTCAAAGCAAAACCATTCGCGACATTTATCTCGCCCTTACCCTGTCTCTGCGCGACCGGCTGCTGGAAAAACTTCTGGAAACCGAGGCCCGGTATCAGGCGGCGGATGCCAGGCGACTGTATTATTTATCCATGGAATTTCTGATCGGCAGATCCCTGGGAATCAATTTAACCAACCTGGGCATATTCGACGCCTGCCACACGGCATTGATGGATATGGGCATTGACCTGGAAGAGGTCCGGGAACAGGAAACCGATGCGGCGCTGGGAAACGGCGGCCTGGGACGGCTGGCCGCCTGTTTTCTGGATTCTCTGGCAACCCTTGATTATCCGGGGTTTGGCTACGGCATTCATTATGAATACGGCCTGTTCCAGCAGGAAATTGTCAACGGATACCAGAAGGAAAAGCCCGATCACTGGCTTTCCAAGGCCGGGCCTTTTCAAATCGAGCGAACCGAGGAATCCTGCATTATTCCGCTTTATGGCCGCATCGAGCATGGACTGGATTTGAACGGGAATTACAACCCCATGTGGATGGACTGGCGGGTGATTATCGGCGTTCCGCATGACATCCCGATTGTGGGATACGGCGCAAAAACCGTCAACTATTTAAGACTATACGCCGCAAAGCCCTCTTCTGATTTTGATATTCAGATTTTCAATGCCGGCGATTATTTCAGAGCAGTAGCACAAAAAATCGAATCCGAAACCGTATCCAAAATTCTTTATCCCAGCGACACCATGGATACCGGAAGAGAGCTTCGGCTGGTTCAGGAATATTTTCTGGTTGCCTGTTCCCTTCGGGACATTATTCGGAGATACCTCAAAAATCATGAGGGATTTGACGGATTTCCGAATAAAGTCAATATTCAACTGAACGATACGCATCCCGCTCTTACGGTTGCTGAACTCATGCGTATTCTTGTAGATGAGCATTCCCTGGAATGGGAAGCTGCCTGGAATATTACCCAGAAAACCCTGGCCTATACCAATCATACCCTGCTTTCCGAAGCACTTGAAAAATGGCCTGTCAGTCTATTGGAACATGTACTGCCCAGGCACCTGCAGATCATTTACGAAATCAATCACCGGTTTCTGGGAGAAATTGCCGTTCTGTGGCCGGGCGATACAGACCGGTTGAACCGAATGTCCCTGATTGAAGAAGGCGCGGAAAAACAGGTGCGGATGGCGCATCTGGCCATTATCGGATCACATTCCGTCAACGGCGTGTCCGCCCTTCATACCGAACTGATCAAAACCTCCCTGGTTCCGGATTTTTTTGCCAGATGGCCGGAGCGCTTCAACAACAAAACCAATGGCATTACCCAGCGCAGGTGGCTTCTGAAAGCCAATCCGCTTCTGGCCGAGTTGCTGAGCGAAACCATAGGCAGCGAATGGATCACGGACTTATCCCTTCTTCGGCGCCTGGAGCCTTTTGCGAACGACCCCGCGTTTCAGGACCGGTTTCGAAAAATCAAACAGGCCAACAAGGAACAACTGGGGAAAATCATTTATCAGACCACGCGCCTGAAAATCAATCCCGATTCCCTGTTCGACATTCACGCCAAAAGGATTCATGAATACAAGCGCCAGCTCTTGAATGTCATGCACATCATTCATGAATATTTCCGCATTATCGAAGACGGCATTGAGCCGGCCGTGCCCAAGACCTATATTTTCGCGGGAAAGGCGGCCCCCGGGTATTGGGCGGCCAAACAGATCATCAAGCTGATCCATAATGTCGGGGATATCATCCATAAGGACCGACGGGTCAAGGACAGGCTGAAGGTGGTCTTTATTCCGGACTACCGGGTATCGCTTGCCGAAAAAATTATCCCCGCGGCGGAAGTGAGCGAACAGATTTCGACTGCCGGCACCGAAGCCTCCGGCACGGGAAACATGAAATTTGCGTTGAACGGCAGCCTGACCATCGGGACCCTGGATGGGGCCAATGTGGAAATGCTGGAAGAAGTGGGAGAAGACAACATCTATATTTTCGGGCTTAAAACCAGCGAGGTTCATGAAATGAAACAAACCGGCACCTACCGCCCCCTGAATTATTATCATGAACATGACAGCATTCGCCGGGTGATGGACGCCTTCTGGGATAACCGCTTCTGTCCGCAGGAACCCGGGCTTTTTCGCTGGCTTTACCACCATATCCTTGAAAAAGGAGATGATTATTTTCATCTGGCGGATTTTCAATCCTATTCACGAATTCATGAAACCATTTATACGGATTATTTGCAGATACCGGTATGGAATCGAAAATCCATACTCAATGTCGCCCGAATGGGAAAATTTTCCAGCGACAGGACCATTACCGAATATGCCCGGGAGATATGGGATCTGACGCCGGTACTTTAACGGGCAACGCCCGCAGTTATCAGGAGGGCTCATGAAGATTGAAGCAGAACAAATCGCCGACATTCTGGTATTGACGCCTTATGACTATCGTATTGACGCATCCTCTGTTGCTGATTTCAAGGGGCAACTCGTGGCGTGGATACAAGAAGGCAATTACCGTATTCTGCTGGATTTGTCGCAGATCGATTTTATCGACAGCAGCGGCCTGGGGGCCATTGTATCCCTTTGGAAGCTGCTTTCCGGAAAAGGGGATATTTGTCTGTGCGGTATTCGCGAACCCGTAATGTCCTTGTTTAAACTGACCCGGATGGACCGGATATTCAGGATTTATTCATCTTCGGTTGAGGCTGTCGAGGCCATGAAACCCGCTGCCTGAGGCTTGTCATGATGCATGGAAAAGGTTCCGGAACCATCCGGCTGGTTATTGACAGCAGCCTGAAAGATGTTTTTTTAATGGGACTGGCTGCCAAATCTTTCTGCGCCTTTACTCCCCTGCCAAAGGACCTCTGTTATCTGATTGAACTTTGCGTCATCGAAGCCGTTACCAACGCAGTCAAACATGCCTATCTGGGTCAGCCCGATCATGAGGTTGATCTGATTGTATCGATGGACCCGCAACAAATCAAATTTCAGGTCTGCGATACCGGCATAGCCATGAAGTCCCTGGAAGAGGCTTCCATGGATTTTGACCCTGAAGATCATCAGTCCGTGCCCGAGGGGGGTATGGGGCTTTTTATCATCCAGACGGTTATGGATGATGTCACTTATGAAACAGTGGGTGAAACAAACATTCTGACCATGCGTAAGCTTTTCTGAAAAAGATATGAAAATTCCCGCTATTGCCTGAAAGGATCATTGATTTTATGGAATTTGAACCGGTTATCGGGCTGGAAGTGCATGCCCAACTGAAAACCATATCCAAAATATTCTGCGGATGCTCCACCCAATTCGGCGCGGAACCCAATACCCACGTGTGTCCGGTCTGCCTGGGAATGCCCGGTGTATTGCCCGTATTAAATAAAAAGGTGGTTGAATACGCGCTTCGAATGGCCATTGCAACACATTGCCGGATTTCGCCGGAAAGTCGCTTCGCCCGAAAAAACTATTTTTATCCGGACCTTCCCAAAGGCTATCAGATTTCCCAGTATGAACTTCCGATCGCCCTCGGCGGATATATTGATATTGAATTGAGCGGATACAACAAGCGTATCGGCATCACCCGGATACACATGGAAGAAGACGCGGGAAAACTCCTGCATGACCCGGATCAATCCTTCAGCCGGGTGGATTTGAACCGCACCGGCGTTCCGCTGATTGAAATCGTCAGTGAACCCGATATGCGGTCTCCGGAAGAAGCCGGCGCCTATCTTCGAAAACTGCGATCCTTCCTGAGGTATCTGGATATCTGCGACGGCAACATGGAGGAAGGCAGTTTTCGCTGTGACGCCAATGTTTCGATCCGGCCCGCCGGGACGCAGCCTTTGGGTACGAGAACCGAGCTGAAAAACCTCAATTCCTTCAAGCATGTCGAAAAAGCCATTGCTTACGAAATCAACCGGCAGAAAGATGTCGTGATGGACGGCGGCCGGATTTTTCAGGAAACCCTGCTCTGGAATCCGGACAAGGGCCAGACCACGTCCATGCGCAGCAAGGAAGAGGCCCATGACTACCGCTATTTTCCCGATCCCGACCTGTTGCCGCTGACCGTGGACAACGACTGGGTTCAGCAGATCACGCAAAGCCTGCCGGAGCTTCCGGATGCCAAACGGGAAAGATTTTTAGCTGCATATCACCTTCCCGCCTACGATGCCGAAGTCCTGACCACCAGTCGCGAACTGGCTGATTATTTCGAATCATGTCTGGAAAATTATGCAAAGCCCAAGCAGGTCAGCAACTGGATCATGGGGTCGCTGCTGGCGCTGTTAAACGCCGAAGGCAAGGATATTCAGCAGTCCCCGGTTTCTCCCCGGGCGCTTGCCGCGCTGCTGAAGCTGATCGATGGCAACGTCATCAGCGGCAAAATCGCCAAGACCGTTTTTGACGAAATGGCCCGGACCGGCAAGCCGCCCGAAACCATTGTTCAGGAAAAAGGACTCGTTCAGGTCACTGATTCCTCGGAAATTGAGATGATCGTTCAGAAAATCCTTGCAGAAAACCCCAGGGAAGTTTCGGATTATCAAAACGGCAAAGAAAAGGTATTTGGCTTTTTTGTCGGCCAGGTCATGCGGGAAACCGGAGGAAAAGCCAATCCCCAGCGGGTCAATGAAATCTTGAAAATTCAGCTTGTCGTGAGTGCTAATCACAAATAGCTTTAAAACACGCCTTGTTTGAGAGGACCGACTACTCCCCTCTTTTTGTGTTTTCAAGGCAAATAAATGTAAATCGAATGGCCGATCGTATCATCGGGCCGACGGGTTTTCAGTGAAAATGGAATGGCTTTTCGAATGGAATCGTTGTCTGCATGATACAGCCATGTGGCGCTGATGGCCCATGGACTTCGGGCAACCCGTTCCGGCGGAGCCTGTCTGATGCCATAATATCGGGTTTCCGGAGATCCATTCGGCCCGTAATACATCAGGTTGATTTCCGGAATGCCTTTCTTGTCCATGTAAGCCTTCAACCCCTTGATATCCTCTCCCCAGTCGATATTGGAATCCGCAAAATAGTGAATCCCCTTTTCAGGTCCGCCTGCCAGTTCATTGAAATAGGACAGATAATGGGGATGAATCAAAAGCGAAGACAGAATGAACCAGCCGGTTAATGCGGCAATGACGGGGGCAACCGGTTTCCGGTTTGGGAACATGCGGGGTATCAATAAACCGGCCGTGACATACAGAAACGGATATATCGGCAGAATCAGACGCAATCCGAGTTGCGACTGACAGATCAGGCTGAAAAAAAGAAAAAAGACGGCGCAGGGAATCAGAAGGAATAGCAATTGATATCGGGCGAATGAATCCAGGGGGATGAATCGTTCAACCGGGTTCGCAGAAATCTGTCCAGGTTTTAACTTCTTGCCATGATGGTTTTTTTTGAAGCGGGCGATCATTGGATATAGCGTCAGCAGGCCGGGAAGCACTAAAACGAGCAGAAGCGACAGCGGCGTTTTAAGGGCGAAAGCGGTCAGATAATAGCCGGGCAGGTTGCCGCCCTTGGGGTGAAGTTTTCCCAGATACCAGTTGGGATGTTGACTTTCCCGATCCTCATGCAGGGTCAGATCCAGACCCCTGAGATAGGCTGCCGGCAGACAGACCGGAAGGCTGGAAATGATCGGCGCTTCCGCCAATCGGCGGAAAATGGTGCTTTCGACAGCTTCCGGACGGTTCTGAAGGGATTTGTGATAACCCCGAAGGGATGAAAAACTTCCGTTAAACAGATAGATGGCATTCGTCAGCACCACTGCCGTACAGCATACCAGCAGAAAGAGACCGACAGGTGTTACCCGAAGGGATGAAGATCGGAAACCGAAAGGGGACGGATCATCATTCGGCTTTCCGATGGAATACCGGAAAAGCAGGCTTGACAGGATAAAAATTGGAAAAAGGAGAAGACCGGTGTATTTGGCGTTGATGGCCAGAAACGTAAAAAAGGACGCGCCGATCAGATCGGTTATGCGCCGATGGCTCAGGGCCCGGTGATAATGATAGACGGCGATAAAGACAAATGCGGTCAGTGCCAGATCGAGTGTCACGAGTCTGGAATGCGCCAGGATATTGGGGCAGAACACATAAAACAGCAAGGCCATATACCCGGAAGTCCAGCCGGAAATGTCTTTGGCAAACCGGAAAACATACAGACCCAGAAGGATGGACAACCCAACGATCATCAGTCTGCCTTTAAACAGGATTGAATCCGCATCGTTAACCTGATACAGAAACCGGGATCCCTGCTCGAATGGATACATGTCATCGGGCGGCGGTTCCCCTTCCGGAAGCTTGGCATTCGATATCCAAAGGGGTAATGCCGCATAAGCCCGAATCAGCCAGGGATATCCGGGCGGAGCGTTCCGGCTGGCGGTCGATAAATGGTATGCCCCCGCATACAGATGAACGCCTTCTTCAACCGAAGCGGATTTCAGCCGAATGCTGGTGATGGTCTGAAGCGGAATCAGGCAGAGCAGCAAAACAAGCAGGCCGCTTCGTTGCAGGTTCCAATGATCGGGCCGGTCTGTTTTTTTCTTCATGAATGCGTTCACTTCGTGTTATTACCGTAAAACACCCTGTCTCATACCATTATCATGGATTATCGAGGTTGCCAAAAGAAAAAATCAAGATGGAAACGTGTCACTCATGAAACGAACCCGATCCACAACTGCGGCATCATATTCAACTCCCCGAACGCATCAGCCGGCTTTTCAGATGAAGACAGGGATGGTCTGCGGCCTGATTTTTATGCTCGCCCTGATCGTCAGAGGTGTTTATCTGTGGGAAATTCAACACACGGACGCCTTTTCTCTGCTTCTGGGAGATGCGCAACTGTTCGACGCATGGGCCCGTGAAATTTCCGCGGGCAACTGGGCAGGTGATCAGATTTTTTTCAATGCACCGCTTTACCCCTATTTTCTGGCTGTTGTCTATTCGATAACCGGCCGGGATTTAATGCTGGTCAGGCTGATTCAGATCGGTTTGGGATCACTCAGTTGCGTATTGGTGACAATAGCCGGGAACAACCTGTTTTCAAGACGGGTCGGGCTTGTGTCCGGGGTTCTTCTGGCCGTTTACCCCACGGCCATTTTTACCGACTGCCTGATTCAGAAAGAGGTTCTGGCGCTTTTGCTGATGGCCATCCTGGTGGTGTTATTGTCAGGAGAATGGAATCATGAACGATCCGGAACCGGATGGTGGATCGGCGTTGTGCTGGGCTGCCTGGCCCTGGTCAGGGAAAATGCGCTGGTGATCCTGATCACCGTGATGCTGGTGTATGGCCTTTCCCATTTCCGGGAACAGAAAAAAGCCATGACCTGGATTGTGTCATGTATGCTGGGCGCCGGTCTGATTCTGCTGCCGGTTGCGTCCAGAAACTGGATGGTCGCCAAGGAATTTGTTCTGATCACGGCGAATTCCGGCTTCAATTTTTACATCGGCAATCACAAAAATGCGGATGGCAGTTACAATCCGGTGATCAAGGGGCATGGGGACTGGCAGGATGAACGGCAGGATGCCACCCGAATTGCCGAGCGGTCTGCGGGGCGAAAACTCCCGGCAGCCGGAGTTTCCCTGTACTGGTTTGAAAAGACGCTGAGTGAAATACGGGCGGATATCCCCGCCTGGCTCCGGTTGATGGTGAGGAAATGGTTTCTGGTCTGGAATTCTGTTGAGATCAGTGATTCCGAAAGCCAGTATGTTGCGGCGGACGGGTCGAAATTGCTCTCTTTTCTGATGATTTTCCTTCATTTCGGCGTGTTGGGGCCGCTGGCGGTTTTCGGGGCTGCATTGACCTGGGATCAGTGGAAACGGCTCTGCGTATATCCCGTCATTGTCGTTTCATATATGGCGAGCATCGCGCTTTTCTTCGTTTTTGCCCGATTCCGATATCCCGTCATTTCCATTCTGATCCCGTTTGCCGCTGCGGGGCTCGTCCATGGCATTGAATGCCTTCGTCAACACGCATACCGGAAAATAGCGCTTCCGGTATGCATGATGGGGCTGGCCGCCATCGCAATGAACTGGCCCCTGGTTTCCACCAAACCCTACCGGTCCAATACCTATTACAATATTGCGGTCAGCCTGGAGAAACTGGGCCGGGCCGATGCGGCGATGGCGAATTATGTCAGATCCCTGGAAATCGACCCCAATCAAGCCATGGCCCATAACAATGCCGGAATTCTTTTGTATCGCAAAGGCCTGGCGGCTGATGCCGGAGTCCATTTTGAAAAAGCCGTCGCCATCAATCCCGATCTTTCGGAGCCGCACTATAATCTGGGCATATTACGGTTCAGTCGGGGAGACATGCAGCAGGCCCTGGTTCATTTCACCCGGGCTGTCACGTTGAATCCGGATGAAAACCCTTCGGCGTATTACAATCTGGCCTGTGTCTATTCACGAATGAATGAACCGGCCGAATCCGCAGACTGGTTAAAAAAAGCCATTGATAAAGGATATCGCAACTGGAAGGCGATTCATTCCGACCCGGATCTGGAAAATCTCAGGCAGGCGAGCCGGTATTGGAACGAAATCGGGTTGGTGATAAAAGACAAGACGCGCGACTCATGAGGAAAACCGGGCATAAAAAAAACCGGCCGGGAAATTCCCGGCCGGTTTATTTATCCATCAGTAAATCAAACAGCCATACACTTAGAAAGCAAGTGACAATTGGGTACCGATTTCAATCGGATTGGCATTGCCGGTAGCGGAAAGTGATTTGGTAATGGCATCACCCGCCCACAGATAAGCACCGACAAGATCGATCTTCAGATTATCAACGATGGTATAGGTGAGCTTAAGATCAAGTTCCGTACCATAATAATCTGAATTTGAGTTCGTTGTCGGCATATAGATTGAATCGGCAGCATAGGCCATCCATATATCAGCGCTGAATTTCAGATCCGGAAGAAGTTTGTAGCTTCCGCCCAAGCCACCGATGATGGCGTTGGAGATTGCGCTGCCCAACTGGTTCTGAGTGCCATTCATGGGCATCTGATAATCAAACATGCCGCCGCCCATGATTTCCGCCCAGTTAGCCTGATCATAAATGTTGTAATTTCCACCGACATTAAACTGATAACCGGGGACAACAAAACCATAATTATTACCGGTTTTCGCAAAATCAGCCTTGCCGTCACCGGAAGCATAAATCCCTTTTAAATGAATATTTGCGGGTCCCAGGTCAACGGCGCCATGACCTTCATACAAATAACCCTTGTAATTAACAGTGCCGATATTGTTGGCTTTAAAAAGCGGATTAAGTGGATTAACGGTCGCATCACCAAACTCCATAATACCTGTTAAGCCAAAAGTGAAGATATCGAACTTGCCGTCATATTCTATACCGGCGCTCCAGAGGTTCACTTTGGTTGCCTGGGCCGGGTTTAAAAGTGCATTGGTTACACCCTTTGTTGCTGCACGTGTATAATTTTCAGCTTGAATGGTAGCAACATGCGGCTTAAAGACATGGTCTTTGGTCAGATAGAGGGTGGGATAAAATACATACGCATCCACGTCATAATTATCGGAATTCGGGCCGTTAGCGGCATTATTGGTCGTTCCCCAGCCGCCTTCATAGATTTTCATATAGATTAACGGCAGGTAAATGGCATCGTTGACCTTGAAAATGGCCTTGACACCGGCGGCGTCATCATCAAACAGAAACCCTCTGGCCAGCGTAAAATCCTGGACACCGACCGTAAACCGCTGTTGAGCCAGCTTGAAATCCACATAGGATTGCTTTACAACAAAGTTTGCGCCATCAGCGGCAAGCTGGCCGTAGGAATTGCCGCCGCCTAATGTTGCGGCAGTCCCGACACCATAGGTGGAAGTAGTTGAGTTGACAGATCCGCCCCAACGCGCATTCATTTCAAACTTATTGACGAATTTCAGATTATCGCTGAATTTTGCGGTGTAGTACAGCCGGGTACGGGTATCAATATTTTCGACATTCATTCTTTTGTCATTGGTATTACCGGTAAAATCCCAGTTTGAAAACGCTCTGGTTCTCCAGTATCCACCGAATTCATTTTCAAATGCTGCCGCCGGCATGGTAAGGGCAAGTACCATAATGACTGCGCCCAACAATACGGATAATTTCTTCATTCTGAGTCCCTCCTCGAATAATTTCAATTAAAATAGATAATCAACCTAATAATCAATTAAATCAAGACAATAACTGAAAATACCACCTCCTTTCACAATCTTCTTAATCCTTTTCGCTTTTTTCTATTACAGATAATTCACGTTAAATCAAGCAAAATCTTAAATTATTATCAATATATTTTCAGCGGGATAACCGTATTTTTCATTGCCGTGCCAACGTAACTACAACATGAAGTATAAAATAAAATTGGACTACAACAGGACGTGTTGTTTCATCAGAAAACGAAATTCCTGCGCCGTTTTTGAAATCCGTTAACAAATTTCTTCGTTGATTCTTTAAATCTCTATACAGGAGTTTCAATTAAATTTCAAATTGATTTTAATGCGTTTTCCGGATGCCTGCCGGAAAAGAGCGATTCATTACAGGGAGCCCGGACTTTTTTCACGCCTGCCGGACACTGCAAACAAAATTCTTTATCAAATCCTTTTTTTTATATACAGTACCCTACCATGAATATCAAATTGTTTTATACCCTGTAGGGATCATTGGGTCATGGATCGTCCGAAACAGAACATGGACGGCCTCAATAAGACCATACAATAAATGAATAGTTCCGACCATAAAGGGGAGTTGAATTAACTTGCGGCTTATTAAATTGTTTTCTTGCATTGCCCTGATCCTTTTTTTATCGCTGGCGTCTTCCGGCGCTGCATCGGGTGCATCCCGCGTACTGATTTTGCCGTTTGATATCCAGTCCGGCAGCGATCTGTCTTTTCTCCAACAAGGCATTTCCCGGATGCTGGCATCCCGCCTGGCTTCGGATGTATCCATTGAAGTCATCAGCCTGGATGGTCCGTCTGCTGCAAACATTTCCAAGCCTATCGGCGATGCGGCTGCGACGGCCGCTGCCGCAAAGCTGAAAGCCGATTACGTATCTTACGGAACCGTCACGGTTACGAATGAAAGCGTTCGCACGGACGCCCGGCTTGTCCGGACTGCGGATGGAACCCCCCAGGTGGTCTTCAGCCAGACCGGGAAAAACCAGGGAGATGCTCTGCAGCAGGTCAAATCATACGCAGCCGAAATCCTGAAGGCGCTGGGCTCTACTAAAGCGTCTGTTTTGACCCAGCCCGTGCCAGAGCCCCGGCAGCAGCAGACGGCGGTGGATGAGAGTCACCGTCATCCCGACTCCCTGTGGACCGGAGCGGTTTCCACCGGCTCGACACCGATCCGGATGATGGCATCCGACGGAAAAACCGAGGCTGAAGTCTGGAGAAGCCCCAAATTCGATATGGAAATCAAAAGCCTGGCCATTGGTGACGTTCTCGGCAACAAGCAAAACCAACTGGTCATGATTAACGACAATTCCGTATCGTTATACCGATATGCCGCCGGAAAGCTTGAACTGATAGACGAGGTCATCGGCGAGAAGGATCATACCCCCATTCGGGTGGATGTGGCCGATATCAACCAGAATGGCCGGGCCGAGATCTTCGTCACCAATCTCTATCACGACAAGACCTTGTTAAAATCCTATGTCCTGGAATGGGATGGGTCCAAACTGGAAAAAATTGTTCAGGACGCCGACTGGTATTTCAGAGTGTTGACGGTTCCGGGGAAAAAACCGGTGTTGCTGGGACAACAGCGGGGAATGACGGAGCTTTTCTCAAAAGGCATTCACCAGATGGCATGGATGAATGGGACTTACGCTGAATCTTCTTTGGCGGATGTCCCCCGGGGGCTGTCATTGTATGCTTTTTCTTCCGGAAATGCGCTGAATGAAGGCAAGGAGATGACGGTTGCCTTAACGTCCGATCTTCGGCTTCGCGTTTTCGATCAGGCTGGAGATATGGAATGGACAAGTTCGGAGCGGTTTACCGGCGGTGGGGGCTATATGCCGTACCTTGCCGACGTGAATGACTCCAAGTCCGGAGAACTTCGGAACAAGCGCTACTATCTGCCGCAACGCCTGATTATTTCCGATATTGATAAAGATGGAAAGAATGAAGTGATTCTGATTAATAACAAGGATTTCGCGAAGAATTTGCTGCCCAATCTCCGGGTTTTCAAAAGCGGGCATATTGAATGCCTGCAGTGGGAGGGTTTGGCGTTTGGTTCAAAATGGAGAACCACGGAAGTATCCGGCCAGATCAGCGATATGGTCGTGGGAGATCTGAACAATGACGGGGTGGATGAAATCGTGTATTCCGTGGTGGATACTCCCGGCTTTGCTTTTAGAAACGCCCGCAGCTACCTGGTTTCCTGGCAGCTTGGTAAATGAGGTTATTGTTAAATATTAACTGGTTAACATAATGAGTGAGCCCAATGAAACATGCTGGTTTTATCCTTCTGACAGTTCTCTTCTTTGCATTCTCTGGTTGCATCACTTCAAATACATCCCCCAACATTACTGCCGGGACCGTTTCTGAAAAACCGACTATATTCTGCACCGTTTTGAATGAACCCGATCCCATGCTGATAGGGGGATGGCAATGTCGAACGATCCCAGATTCAAGCCGCTCGAAGGGAGTGTCGCCTATAGCCTTCAATGATCCTGTTGAATACTGGCTTGTCAAAAATGGCAATCGGTATGCTTTGTATTATTATTTTAAGTCGCCAAACAGTTCTAATATCGGCTGGAAGCCGTTTATTGTAAACGGAAATGAGATTCGATTCTCAAGGGATGGTAAAACACCATCGTCAGGTTACAGAAAATTTATGACAAAAAATGGAAAAGTCTATTTCGTACCCCCCAATGGTGAGAAAAATGAAATGACCAGAATTCCGGAAAAGCAAATGGCCATGAATTGACTGGGATTTGCCCCAGATATGAAAATGACTCTCTTCCCCCATTGAAAATGGGTTGGATGACTGAGGGGGGAATCATTTTCACGGCTTACACCATCGTGTTTTTTAGAGACCCTTATCCCAAGGAGTATGGTATGAAAAAATTCAAGCGAAGCATTTGGATGGGAATTGCTGTTCTGATGAGTTTAACACTCCTGCTGACGGTCCATACGGGTTTTGCCGGTGCAGCGGGTAAAGAAGCCAAAATCGGCCTGGCCTTCAGCATGACCGGTGCAGCCGCGGGGTATGGCTCCACCCAGAAGAACGGCGTTCAGCTTGCGGTGGACGAAATCAACGCCGCTGCCGGAGCCGACGGCCTCAAGCTGGTACCGGTTTTTGATGACGACGCCAGCACCCCCCAGCAGGGCATCAATGTGTTCAATAAATTCATCAACGCCGACAAGGTGTCTCTCATCATCGGGCCGACGCTCAGCAACACCGCCAAAGTGACCGACCGCATCGCCCAGCAGGCGGGCGTGCCGGTACTCGGTATCAGCAACACGGCCGAAGGCATCACGGAAATCGGCGATTTTATCTTTCGCGACTCGCTCACGGAAATGGTGGTAATCCCCAACACCATCCGGGTCACCAGGGAGAAACTCAAGGTCAGCAAGGTGGCGCTGTTTTACGGCAATGACGATGCCTTCACCAAGTCCGGTTATGAAGCGTTTAAAAAAGCCCTGCAGGATGCCGGCATCACCATTCTGACGGAACAGACCTTTGCAAAGGGAGATCGCGACTTTTCCCCGCAGCTCACCCAGATCAAATCACAGAATCCGGATGCCATCGTGGTGTCGGCTCTGGTGGAGGAAGCCTCCGGGATTGTCGGCCAGGCGCGCAAGCTGGATATTCCGGCATCGGTACCGATCATCGGCGGCAACGGCTTCAATTCACCGGGTCTCATGAAGAATGCCGGTGAGGCCGCCGAAGGCGTGATCGTGGGCGCCGCCTGGAATGCAAGCTCTTCCAATGCGCTCAATCGCAAGTTTT
>Ga0315270_10000911_pt1 | contig 15965 bp, 12 predicted proteins | sample C1_bottom_MG_FD_204932 | JGI IMG/M metagenome (GOLD analysis project Ga0315270, IMG submission 204932) | Sediment microbial communities from Yellowstone Lake, YNP, Wyoming, USA - C1_bottom | ecosystem: Environmental > Aquatic > Freshwater > Lake > Sediment | place: USA: Wyoming | collected... | reverse complement strand
GCCTGCGTCAGGTAAGCTGCCGCATTTGCTATGTCGTCATCCGACAAACGCTTCGCTATAGCCTGCATTTGACCCTTTGGATCGTTAGCACGGCTACCATCGCGCCAGTTTTTCAACTGATTTACCAAGTAGGCATACCGCTGCTGACCAATCATCGGATACATCGGAGGCGCACCATTTCCAGCCACACCGTGGCAAGACTTACAGGCCGACACGCCAACACCCTTGCTGCCAAGTTCTTTCGGGAAGCCGTCATTGCGCTCGGGGCTGCCGTATTCAACCAACGCACGACCTTTGTAGATTTCACCCACTTTTTCGCCGCTCGCCTTGATCGCTGCAAGATCAGAACCCTTGAACTCTGTATGCTTGCTTGAAACATAGGTTGCAACATCGCGACGATCTTGCTCAGTCAGACCTTTCGCGTTTGCATTCATTACGCTCATGGTCCGATCAATACGGCGATCAGCCGCAAAATCTTCAAGCTGCTTATAAATGAAGTTGAAATATTGGCCGGCCAAACGTGGCGTTTTCATGTCGTCATTGCCCGAACCGTCTTCGCCGTGGCAACTTTGGCACGCTGGCACATCGCCTTTACCGTTTTTGAAAATCGCCTCACCGTTGGCAACATTTCCGTTTCCAGTTGAGTAGTACGCCTTCGATGCATACGCACCTGGCACCGCTACCAAACCCAGAAACAATGCCGCAATAGATACCGTATTTTTTAACTGCCGCATGAACAGAACCCCTCCCAGGCAAACGTTAGTGTCTTCAGCACACACTCCAACGCCGACACAACGCGACTCGCGTCGATCTTAAAGCGCGCCGAATACCCCATTACTGTCTGCTCGCCCTCTCGTTGACAAAAAGGCGGCAAGACATGCTTCGCACCGAATCCAACGCAGAGCGAGTCGGCCAATCCGGCTTCCCCCCAATGCACTTGTATCGATATTAAAGCTTAAGAATTGATTTTAAGTAAAACCGCTGCAAAGCCAAGCACAAGCGGAAACCAAATAGCGTAGAGCGTTAAAACAGACGCTGTATTCAACATGTCCCCATCTCCATATTGTTGTATCGAAGAAGCCACACGTTGCATTAAAAAATTGCGAGGCCCCCACAATGTGGGAGCGACGTTCTAATTCGCCGCAACCGTGCTTAAAGTGCGAGTAGCAACGAGCAGATAGCCCGATCACCACGCCCCATAACATCCCGGCTTTTTGTTAGTCCGGTTAAAGAAACTATGTAACACAGCGCGCCAGATTAACGCAAGCCTCACACACTTCTTTTTTGTTTTGCGCGGAGAAACAAGCGAATTTCCGAATGGAATGGTCAGGAATTTGCACTGGCGTACAGCGGGCGAAAATGCTTTGGACACACAAATACAATAACTAGGACAACGGAATTGTCGAAAGACAAGAAAGCTGCGCGTACGTAACCAGCCTCGCAAGGCAAGAACGCCAAACTACACCAACAAAGCAATTAGCTTCCCCCAACGCCACATTTCGTTGCATAATTCATCGCGACGCGTAGAACACACTTAACGTAAAGGGTCAGAAAGAACCCAACGTAGCACTGCGCATCCATGACCTGCAATCGCTCACTGACGAGAACTTGGCGGCACGATCACACAGATAAACGCAGAGCGCTTATCTCGATCGGCATCGCGCAACTTCGCCGTGTGGGCCAAAAGCAGCATGAGAATTACGACAATCAAACTCAAATTTAAATAAATTATTAGTGAAAGCCAAAAAGCAGTTATGACCTCTGAAACGAATTCGACGGAAAAGACTTCGACACCAACCGGCGTCACGCAGCTCGCCAGCCAATACTGGGGCTTTGCAGCGCTCGCCATCTGGGGCGGTACTCTTTACGGACTTGGACTCATCAGGCTCGACGGCTTCGGACTAGAAGAAAGCGCAGCGCAATCGCTCGTACTCATCTGGTCGATCTTTGACCGCATTGCCAATCCAATTCTCGCCGTAGGTGTCCCGGATTTTCGCGCATTGTTGTTTGTGCCGTTGGGCGCGTACTGGGCTGGCAGCGTCATTGCTGCCAAGGTCTACACGGCGCTGTTAGCATTTGGCACAGCCACGCTACTGTACAAATGGAGCAAACGCACCGCAGGCGCAGAGTCCAGCCTTGCGGCAAGCGCGCTCATTTTAATCTCGCCGTTTTTTCTAAATGAGATCGACGCGCTTGGCGCAGGCATCTTCACTCTCCTCACCTTCGCGGTTGGCGCATCAATTAACAACGCGTATCAGCGTTCGCAGGGCGTTTTTGGCACATTGTATTTTGTGCAAATGATTTGGGTCGCCATCGCTGTCTCTATTCATCCTATGGGGCTTGCCTATCCAATCGCGCTCGCCTGGACATGGACACAAGAGCCGCGCGACCCTCGCGTCAAGCGGCAGCTGATATCCGGGCTCGCACTTGTCACCAGCATTTTAATTGCGCTGCGCGGAGGCTGGCGCAACATTGAATGGCTCAACAATCCCGCGGCCGCACTTGGCCTCGCTCATCAACCTTTCGAAGGCATGACAGAACCGAACTGGATCATCGGCAATGGGCTACTACTTTTGGTAGCATTGGTTATCTGGAAAGACCGCAAATTCCTCGTCACTGACTTTGTCGGGAAAATGTTGCTTGTTGGAGCAGGCATCGGACTGTTCGTTGCCGGTGACAATTGGGCGGTCATCATCAGCGCGCTTGTCCTTTATCGCGGATCAGCACTCTTGATGGGCCAATCGCAAACGGGCTTGACGCCTTACTCATCGCAAAAACAAGGTGTCGTACTCATTGCCTTACTCGCATGTTCGACCGCCTTCATGCTGGCCGATAAAGCTCGCTACTTATCCCTAAAAGCGCATGCGCTGGGGCCGCAGGATCGCATCATTCAGTTGCTCGCAAACGATGCCGCAGATCCGGCCCTGAAAATTCGTATTGCAAGCCAATGGCCGGCACGCACGATGATCGCGACAAAACGTGAAGTATTTCCCTTGCCGATGGCTGCAAAAACTGGCGAAGAGCTACTCGCCAATATCAAAGGCATTACGCATCTCGTTTTCGACCACAATGATCCGAAAAATAAAGACCTGGCCCGCAACATCGCAGACGTTGGCGGCGCAACAGAAACGGTTGTGCTTGATGAAGGCGGCGTCATAGTACAAGTGCGTCAGAGTGAGCCGAGCGTAGCGCAAGCGCCGCGGCCACCAACAGACCAAGGAGTGCGCATGGACGTTCCCGCGGCGGAACCGGGCAAAGAATAACTCTACTGCAACTAGCGTCCAAGATCTAACAGTGGAGTCCTGCAGCGAGAGAGCAAAATGCCGGCTCAGCGCTCGCAGTCTCTGCGCTCGCAAACTGAAAATTTTATTCTTCACCGTATAACGAGCGACCGGCCCCGAAAAAGTTTCGCGCTCACGCACACATCTGCAGCAATTTTTTCGCACCCGCAATGAACTCCAAACGCACCTCGGCGCCAAAGCATTCGGCTAATACGCGCGCCGAATGCTGGGCACAAGGCCGCACTGCAGCGGCAGGTCGCGGCGGGAAAACGACATTGAATTGCACGACTGAAACGCCGCAAACACAACTGAGGCTCGCTTAATGGAAGTCCAACTGCAGCAACTTGCCGCCCGTTTTAGCCGCTAGCGTTTTGTATTCTTGCGTCGCTTCGGCATCGGATATGCCAATCGGCATCGTGAATACCGGACTGGGAATTTGGGAATAGGAAATTGTATCGTCCGAAGCCTCATCGCCTACCAATAGATACGCACCCGGCGCCGGCGCACTTTGGGTTGCCATGCGAAATGCCCGACCAATATTTTCCATGCTCCCCGCAAAGGGCGCACCAGCAACGAGCCCGTCGAACATCTGGCCCATCGTCCCGGTAATCGTCTTCGCCGTATTGTCGGCAAACCATGTTAGCGCAGACAATTGCTTACCTGCCCGCGTAATCACCAAGCGCAATACCGGCACCAGAAATCCGGAAACGCCATGCATTGAGCCAGTCGCATCAACGATCAGGTGGACGTCGCGCCCGGGCATATCTTTCAAGCCTTTGACGAACAGGTCGAAGTCTTTTTTTCCCACGCCTGCCGCGTCGAGATAGGCCTCAACTTGTTTATCGGGATCCATGTAGAGTGCGCGCTCAACTGTTTTGCTCAAGCGCTCGTTAGAAACAGTGACTGTTTGAAGTTGGCTTTGTAGTTTTTCGATTTCTTTTTTAAGCTCCGGCGCTTCGTCCTTGCTCATGCTGCGCGCCGACATCAGCACCAACACTAACAAAAACACCATCGTGATCAGCGTCAGAAACGCTACATCAGAAAAGATCTGGTATAAACTGCCCGATGATTCATCTTTTCTTCTCCGCGCCATTTCCGCCTCTGAGTCTAGTTATCGCGCGACGTGGTGCGTGTCTTAGCCACCGAGCGCTTTAACTTAGCCCACCAAGAACGATTGAGTCGATTGAGCATTTTGACTTCTTCTTTGAGCAGATCGGAATAGTAATGCTGCAACACAACCGCATCGCGCAAAGTCTGCTTGGAGTCGGCGTCGTCTGAAAGATTTTTGAGACGCGTCGCCTCGTCACGAAAGCTCACCAATGAGCGCCGCGTTTCGTCCATTGCCGCTTGCAACATCCGCACATTCTCGCCGAGCAAGACAATTTCCGCATTGGTACTGCGCAGGTCACGCTCCAATGTTGGCTTAATGTCAGCCGCACAATAAACCCACGTTATTTTCTTGAGATAATCCACCAGGCCATCGATGCCATGATGCGTAATCAGTGCAAAGACGCGCAACAACACACCACCCATCACAGCGCCCATCAAGGTTGCGTAAAACGCCGTCCCCATGCCGCCCATTGCGCTGCGTAAGCCACTCATCAACCGCTCTTGATCTTCTCCCAACGCGGCAATGGATGTCGCAAGACCAGTTAGCGTCAACGTCAAGCCCATCACGGTGCCGATCAAGCCCAAGGTGATCAGCATCGTGCCAAACACCTCGACCGTAAAGCTCGTCCGCTGATAGCGCGCAAACTCGACATCCAGCAAAGCTTCGACGTCAGGACGATCATTGCTTTGCGTCACTTGCCGTATAGCGACAAAATACCGCTCGACAGCAATTGTCATCCGATTGTTTGGGTTAATACCAACCAATCCCGTTTCGCTGGCGATGGTACCTATGCGAATGGCATGGGACATCTCTTGCGTAATAGAAAGAGCCAACCAGAAGCTGATAAAGAAGGCCACCAAAAATAGCCCGGCGATAACCCAGGTAACCCGAGCTTTATCCTCGGCGATATAGCCGATGAGATTGATTTCTAGCTGCAGCCCGAATAAAACCACCAACGCAATCGAAGCCCAGCCCAACCAAAGAATCAACGTGCGGAATGCCGTTTCGTGCGCGAGATGCTTTTGACGACTCATGCGGAAGTGAATCCCACTGCGCCCCGACCAAACCGGCCAGCGACTGCTGTTTTGTTATTTATGTTATGTGAACAGAATACGTCGACTACCAGCACTGGACGCTAACCGATTGTTGTCCAACAGGGTCTCCGACGTCAAGAATAAACTCACGGCAAACATTTCCGCCGCGACCCTTCCAATAGTGCGCCATAGCAAGGTTCTCGGACGTAAAAGTCACGCTCTAAAATCGAATCTCGAGATCTTGACCGTTTTACTTTTGTATGCCATAAAATGCACTCTCAGTTTTGGTTGTGGGGAAACTCGAATTACTTTATTTTCAGCTTTGGGAGAAAGAAAAAATGAAAGCACCTAATTCCACCGACATCAGCACCGACGACATCAAGATCGTTCTTGTCATGGCCTCAATTTGCTTACTGCTTGGCTTTTTGGGTAGCAATTTGCCCGCGTAATATCCTCGGCGGATAGATTCACTGATAGCAAGCCTGCCGCCAGTGAAAAGCTACCTCGATAGTTATTAAATAGAAGCACTGCCACGGAAACGCGGTGGTGCTTTTGTTTTTCCCGATATTAACCCAGATTTTCCATTAGAACTTTACTGCGAGCGATCAATATGCTGAATCTGCGCGCGACAGCGTGGCGTCGCCGAACCTTTCCGTCCTCACGCCCAGTCATCGTTGGCAAACACCGCAGAAGTAGGTCGCGCGCTGGCCAACGCGCTGGCACTTAATCGCCATCCCACACGCCAAACATGGCTCACCGGCACGACCGTACACTCGTAGTTGTTGGCGAAAATAGCCTGGCTTGCCTTCACCGTGAACAAAATCACGTAGCGTCGTCCCACCCGATTCAATTGCCTCCTGCAACACTTCGCGAATCGCGACCGCTAATGCGACATAGCGTGCAGCACTGATGCGCCCAGCCAATCGCAACGGATGAATGCCGGCACGATACAAGGCTTCACTCGCGTAAATATTGCCAACACCGACCACCACGACGTTGTCCATAATAAAGGTTTTGACAGGCGACTTTCGCCCACGCGCGCGCTGCGCTAGATAGTCACCGGAAAAACTGTCACTCAATGGCTCCGGCCCCAAACGCCTTAACAATGGGTGCTGTGCCGGATCTTGGGTCGTCCAAATAACACTGCCGAAGCGACGCGGGTCGCGCATTCGCAAACACAACCCATCGGCCAAAACAAAATCCACGTGGTCATGCTTCTCGGGCGCCACAACAGCTGAGACAACGCGCAGACTACCCGACATCCCCAAGTGCAGGATGACTGTGCCACACTGAGTGCGGAGCAATAAATATTTAGCGCGGCGCTCTACATGCTCCACGACCTGCTGAGCTAATGCCGCCACCAAATCGGGATCAACGCCGTAACGCAACCGAGCGTCACGTAACACCACGCGCTCGATACGGCGCCCTTCAACATGGGGCGCGATGCCGCGCAAGGTCGTTTCAACTTCTGGTAATTCAGGCACGCACTAACCCGCCATAAAGACAGCGACGAATTCACTCAGCGACGATTGCGACGCCAACCAATTACGAAGCCAAGTGTAACCATCAACGCTGGCGCAACAACCAACAGACCAAATCCGAGCACGGCCAACGCGTTTGTGGACAAGGTCAACGTCGAATCTGCGGTGTCGCGACTTGATAATGAAATGAGCTCATCGTCATGGCTTAGCCAGTTCATCATGCGCAAACCCAACTCCAAATTGCCGCCATTACCCAAATACGCATTGGAGAGAAAGTCGCCATCGCCCACCACCACAACGCGCTGCTCCGTCTGTTGCGCTGCGACCACGCGCGGTTTATTGAGGGCAACAGCGAGCGTTGCCGGCCCCGCAATATCCGTCGCCTTATCGAAACTCACGTCCTGAGCCAACGAGCCTTGCTCGATCCAACTTTGATCGCTCGTAAACGCGAGAGCATCACTGTGCCACCCATCCACATCGAGCACACCCAGGCCCGCGGCAAACGGAAAAACCGTAACGAGATTGAATCCCTGCGTAATGGGATGTCGCCCATAACTTGCCGCCAACACCAAGGCGGGATTTTTTATCCCTAGCCGCTGCGTATCGGGATCAATCACTAAACCCACCTGCGGCTCCACGCCCAACTGCGTTGCCAACGGCGCCAAACCGCGCAGCGATTGCGGCTCCTGTAACCACAATACGTTGCCACCGTGCGCTAAATAATCCTGCGCCAACGCCACTTCGCCGGGCAACCAATCAACTTGCGGACTGGCAATGACTAACGTCGCTGTGTTATCCGGAATCGCTTCCAGCACCGCCAAATTTAGCCGGTGCAAACGAAAGCCCTTGGCAACAAGTTGTTTGCCAAATAAGCCCAAATCAAAATTCGCCTCACCCAGCGGATCGCGTTCGCCATGCCCTGTAACAAACACTAGCCAACGTTCATCACCGCGCGCCAATGCAACAAGGGCACTCGTTAACTGTACTTCGCGCACGCCGCGCACAGTACGCTGCACGCCTTTGTACTCCACCAGCAGATCGCCCGCTTGAGTGCGCGATGTCGCGCTGTCAGGCGCATCGAGTTTGTCGCCGATCACGACAAAACTAAGCTCAATGTCATGTTTATAACGCTGATAGCGCGCTACCAAATCACCGATCTGACGTCGAAGCGGCGATCCGTCCTCAACAAACGCGGTAATTTTGAGCGGGCCTGCTAAGTGCTGCAGCGTCTCCTGACTCATCGCACCTAAGGTATTACGCCCTGACGCACTTACGTCCACCTGCCAAGACCAACGCTGAGACACCCACAGCAGCAACACAAAACCACCGAGGAGCAACAACACAAACGCCACCGAGCGCGCCCGGCGCCACCACGACGGCGCTACTTGATTGCCCTCCGCTGCTGCCGTCATATTATTTTCGCACCATAGCAGCGAGACGATGAACGGCAAGACCGAGAAACAATGCGATCAACGCGAAAAAGAAAACGACATCACGCGTATCCACCAAGCCAGACAACATAGGACGAATATGTGCCAGTAAAGATAGCTGCGCCAACCAAGACTCGGCACCGGCAACGTCGCCCTGCCAATCCAATATCCACAACAGTAACAACACCCCGAACGATGCAATGGCCGCTGTCACGGGTTGCGCTGTCAATGCCGACATAAACAACCCTACCGCCGCGAAGCTCGCCAACAATAACAATAAACCGAGCGCACCGACGCTCCACATTCCCAAATCAAGCTGGCTGCCCCACAACAACGCCAACGGCATCGCCGCCAACAACGTTACCAGCACCACCAAAAACAACATCACGCCGAGAAATTTTCCCAACACGAGCTCCGTGAAACTCAGTGGTGCCGCGAGCAACAGCGACAAAGTTTGCGCGCGCCGTTCTTCGCTGATCAAACGCATCGTCAACAAAGGCACCACCATCAACAACAGAAAAGCCGCGTTGCCGTAAAACGGCATAACGATAACTTCAGTCACACCGGGGGCCCCTGGAATCCCCGCCAATTTACCCTGCACCCGCAAAAAATTGTCGACTTGAACAAGAAAGGAATAACTCAGCAATCCTTGCGTGACGGCCAAAATAATCCAACCGGCAGGAGTCAACAGCAGCGCACGCAACTCTCGCATCGCAATGGTACCGATCATGACGGCAACTCCGTTGTATCGCGCGCGACCACATCGAGAAACACGCGCTCTAAACTTGCGCGCTGCGGCGTTAACTCAACCAAGCCCCAACCTTTTGTCACAGCTTGCACAACAAACTTTTCGAGCGCCGCGTCATCAAGAAATTTTGCGCGATAACGACCTTGATCAGCCGTCGCGCGCAATTCGCCGCCCACGACAGCAACCACTTCAGCGAAGGACGGCGGATGTTGCAGCATAATTTCAAACCATTTGTCTTGCCCGACAAAATCCGCCATCGCCGCACCATAGACAATCCGCCCGGCATGCAAGACAAAGACGCGATCGCACAAGCTTTGCGCTTCCGCCAAAATATGCGTCGACAGCAATACCGCATGATCGCTACGTAACTGACGGATCAGATCACGCAAAGCATTCACCTGCACAACATCGAGACCAACAGTGGGCTCATCAAGAATCAACAAGCGCGGCCCATGCACCAACGCGGCCGCGATACCCACGCGCTGACGAAAACCTTTCGACAGGTTGCCAATCAAACGGCGCGCCACCGTCCCAAGATCACATTGCTCAATCACCCGCGCCACGGCGGGCGCCGTTTGCGTTGCGGTTAATCGATGCAATTTTGCGGCGTAAACTAAGAATTCGCGCACCGTCATATCGCCATACAACGGCGCGTGATCGGGCAGATAACCCAGCATGCTCTTGGCCGCCCGCGCCTCGCACTGCAAATCGTGACCGCCAATGCGAATGCTGCCCGTGGTCGGTGCGACATTGCCACTCAGCATTTGCAATGTTGTCGATTTGCCCGCGCCATTCACGCCAAGTAAGGCGACGATTTCACCACGGTGCAATTGCAAGGAAATATTGTCCACAGCCAACACACTGCCGAAGCGGCGCGACACGCCAACGAGTTCGGCGATCACCTCAACAGAGCCCGCCGACGCGGCCACACTCGTATGTGAGATTTCTTGCATCATTGACAATGCGGCTGCTGGCCACTGCGGCGCGCCGCTTCATAAAGCTGCATCGCATCGGGCACCCGTGCCGATAAATCACGAATACGACTTTCGTGCGACGGATGTGTCGACAAAAATTGAGGTGGCTGCTTGCCACCATTCTCCGACATGTTCTGCCACAACGTCACGCTTTCCTTGGGATCGAAACCGGCGCGCGCCATGAGATCCAACCCCAGCATATCCGCTTCGCTTTCTTGCAGGCGGCCGTACGGCAACAAAATTCCCACTTGCGCGCCGACACCAAGCAAACCCATTAACAGGCGCCGATCCTGTGAGGATTCAGCCGCCCCCATTAAGGCTACCAATTGCAAACCTGTTTGCGTGGCAAATTGTGTCGAAACGCGTTCGTTACCATGACTCGACAACACGTGCGCCACTTCATGACCCAACACCGTTGCTAGTTGATCTTGCGTTTTGGCCACTTTTAGCAAGCCGGTATGCACACCGATTTTGCCGCCCGGTAAAGCGAACGCGTTGGCGGTGTCGTCCTTAAACACGTTGATTTCCCAATCGCGGCCGGCGTACTCGCCCGTAATCGCGCCGGTAACCGCCTTAGCGACACAACGTACATACGCCACCGTTTTCTCATCGCTCGCGACCGGCGTGTTTTTTTTCATTTCTTGATAGGCGCTAAGCCCCATCTGCTCCATTTCCGCTTCGGGAAAAAGCCGCAATTGCTTGCGCCCCATGGGCGTTGTCGCACAAGCCATCAGCAGCAAGCAAGTGCAAACTAAAATCGTCCCTGTTTTACTCATGCTTCCTCTCATCTCTGCTAAATTACGCCGTCAACACTGGCAGTAATCTATGACACATATTTGGCTGGGCATCGACACCGGCGGCACCTTTACCGATTTCGTTTGCTACGACGGCGCCACGCTGCGCGTCCACAAACGCTTGTCCACGCCCGCCGCGCCGGATCGCGCGATTACCGAGGGCGTAGCAGAACTTGCATTACCGCCAGGAAAATTCGAAATCATCCACGGCTCCACCGTCGCCACCAACGCTGTATTGGAACACAAAGGCGTCCGCACAGCGTACATCACCAATCGCGGCCTCGCCGATATTCTCACCATCGGCCGCCAAGCACGCCGAGAATTATACAACTTACAGCCCGCGCTGGATGTCCCTCCTGTGCCAACCGAGCTGTGCTGGGAAACGGGCGGTCGTCTCGGCGCCGATGGTTCTATCGTCGAAAATCTCACTGACGCGGATTTACAACAATTACACAAACAACTCGCGCAGTGGCAACCTGCGGCCGTGGCAATCAATTTATTGTTTTCCTGTCTCGACGATCGTTTCGAACGAATCGTCGCCGACACATTGCCAAAAAATTTATTCGTCACACGTTCATCGGCAATTTTGCCAGAGCTCAACGAATACGAACGCGGCATCGTCACTTGGTTAAACTCCTACGTCGGACCGATTGTGGCCGGTTATTTGCGTGACCTGCAACAGTCGATGCCATCCACACCGATCAGCGTCATGCAAAGTTCCGGTGGGACCGTCGCCGCAAAACGCGCAGGGCAACTCGCTGTCCATATGTTGCTGTCCGGTCCGGCGGGTGGCCTGGCTGGCGCGCGCTTTGTCGCTAAACAAAGTAACGTTGAACGCCTGTTAACCTTCGATATGGGCGGCACCTCCACCGATGTCGCACTCATTGATGGCGCGAACACTCTCACTACCGAAGGCCACATCGCGGGCTATCCCGTCGCCGTGCCAATGGTTGATATTCACACGATCGGCGCCGGCGGCGGCTCCATCGCGCGCGTCGACGCCGGTGGTTTATTGCAAGTAGGACCGGAATCTGCCGGCGCTGTACCTGGACCAGCTTGTTATGGGCGCGGCGGCAAGGCCGCCACCGTTACCGATGCGAACGTGGTACTCGGACGTTTGCCGGCGAGTTCGTTACTCGGTGATTCGTTGGCGCTAAACGCTGCAGCAGCGCGCACCGCAATCGCACAACTCGCCGCACAAATGGGTACCAATGTTGAGACAGCCGCCGCGGGCGTCATACGCTTAGCCAACGAACACATGGTGCAAGCGTTACGCGTCATTACAGTGCAGCGAGGCATTGATCCACGCCGTTTCACGTTAGTGTCGTTCGGTGGTGCCGGTGGCTTACATGTGTGCGAACTGGCGGAGGCCTTAGCAATCAACCACGCATTGGTGCCTGTTTACGCCGGTGTTTTGTCGGCGCTTGGCATGTTGGTGGCGCCGCGCAGTCGAACGCTGTCAGCAACACTACGCAACCGATTAACAGAGCTGAGCGATGTAGAAATCGCAAACAAATTTGTGGAGCTCGTGCGCACTGGTTCTGCTGAACTCACGGACGAAGGTGTAGCAACAACTGATCTTACCGTCCAACACAGCGTCGATGTACGCTATCGTGGCCAGTCTTTTGCGCTCACAATGCCTTGGCATTCGCTGGCGCAACTGAGCACTGATTTCCCCATGGCGCACGAGGCGCGCTATGGTCATCGCTTACCGCTGGAACTGGAAATCGTGACCTTACGCGTCACCGTTGCGGGACCCACTCGCAACCTACACATCGCCCAAGACGCGCCCGCGGAGTTAGCGCAACCCATCGCGACGTGCTCGCTGCACAGCATTGCCGATGCCGTGCCGTTGTATGCGCGCGATTCCCTCGCTGTCGATCAGGTCATCCATGGGCCAGCGTTAATCACCGAATCGATCGCGACGACGTATGTCGCACCGCATTGGCATTGTCACCGTGATCACGTGGGTAATTTATTGTTGCGCCGCGAGCGTTAGGCTTCGGCATTAAGTACCGTCATTAAACGACTAAATGACTCCGGATCCGCCGCCGTCAACACCGCGTTTACCGCTTTCGTTAATGGCTCCAAATGACTTTGCGTAACGATGCGTTTGATCTCCAACAAAAATGCCGGATGCATACTGAAGTTGCGCAAACCCAAGCCCAACAACAAACGCGTGTAACGCGCATCGCCCGCCATTTCACCGCACATGGCGACGGGAATGTTCGCGTTGCGTCCGGCTTGGATCGTCATCTGAATCAAACGCAACACAGCCGGATGCAAGGGGTCATACAAATAACTCACCGAATCATCAATGCGATCCGCTGCCAACGTATATTGAATTAAATCGTTCGTGCCGATGGAGAGAAAATCCAAATGCCGAGCAAATACATCCGCCATAATCGCGGCGGCGGGCACTTCGACCATGCCACCGAGCGGAAGATTGGCATTGAATGGCAACTCTTCCTCGGCGAGCTCCTGCGCGAGTTCAACCAACAACTGCCGCACTTGCAGCACTTCGTTAACATTACTTAGCATCGGCAACATCAAACGCACAGGACCTTGCGCGGCGGCGCGCATAATGGCGCGCAACTGCGTGCGAAAAATTCCCGCCTCTTTGAGACACCAACGCACGCCACGCAAGCTTAAAGCCGGATTGACGACATTGTTGTCGGCGCTCGCCATCCAGGACACGGTTTTATCGGCACCAATATCCAAGCTACGGATCGTGACCGGCGCACCACCCGCCGCCGCCAGCGCGCGCGCGTAGACGCCAAGCTGTTCTTCCTCATCAGGCGGTTCGTCGCGGTTAAGAAAAATCATTTCCGTGCGCAACAACCCTATGCCATCGGCAGCAACGCGCTCGACCACTAACAAATCATCCGGCATTTCCACGTTCGCCAACAATTGTATGCGCTGGCCATCGGCCGTCACCGCCGCTTGACCGACTAACGATTCCAGCGCGTTCCATTCGTCGGCTTCACGCTGTTGACGTTGGCGAAAAAACTCAATCGCATTCGGATCAGCTCCGGCATACAAAACACCTTGCCAGCCGTCGACCACCAAAGTTTCGCCCGCTTGCACTTGGCGACGGGCGTTGTGCACACCGACTAAGGCAGGAATACCAAAGCTGCGAGCCAAGATCGCCGTGTGCGACGTTGCGCCGCCAAATTCAGTGACGAAGCCGGCGATGCCTTGGTTGTGCATGCGCATCGTGTCGGCCGGCGACAGATCATCTGCCAGCACGATGGCGCCCTGCAACGAGGCTTGTGCGGCAGGGGCGCCGTGCGGCGTCGCCGTCAGCAACATGCGCTGAATACCGTTGATGACATAATCGACATCGTCTTGGCGAGTGCGCAGATAAGGGTCTGCCATATCGTCAAACACCTTCACCAAAGAATCGCGTTGCAGCTTCAACGCCCATTCCGCATTGCAGCGTCGAATGCGAATGATGTCGACAGGTACTTGAGCAAAGGCCGCGTCGGCGAGCATTAAAATGTGGGTATCAAGAAAAGAACGAATTTCGGGTGAGGTGTGGGCTGGAATCTCTTCTTTTAGCTGCTGCAACTCCGCCTTGGCCTGATCGAGCGCCGCGAGAAACCTTTCTACCTCAATGTCAATTTCCGCTTCGGCGACGCGGTATTCGACGATATTGAGCCAGGCGCGTGACAGCACATAGGCTTTACCGACGCCAATACCGCGCGAAACACCGAGCCCATGCAAAGCCAAGGTCATGAATTGTCTGTCCTGCTCATACTAGTAGCTCGCGATGATTTATTTTATAAAAACGCAACGCCACAAAATGAATTTCTGAGCGCCCATATAGGATTGTAGAAAAATGGCAGGATTTTGCGAAGAAAAGGCGGCCTACAATGAAAATAAAGACAGCGCCAAATTACCACTTAACTAGCGTGGGTAAGAAAGGCAGTAGCTGATGCGACGCTAGCCATTCGTTATTTCACCAACTAGCTCGCCTCGCCAAAGCGTTTGTCGATCAATTCAGCCAGCATAGCAATGGACTCGGACTCATCGTCACCGTGTGCGATAAGGTCCAGCTCCGTGCCTTTGCCTGCAGCGAGCATCATGACGCCCATGATGCTTTTGCCATTCACTGTCCGCTCGCCACGAGCGAGTTGTATTTCGCTCTTGAATACCGACGCCATTGTGACAAATTTCGCCGCAGCGCGGGCATGGAGGCCAAGCTTGTTGACGATGAGAACTTTTTTACGAATCACAGCGGGTTCCACTTGAGAATCTTGGGTTGCGCCAACCGTTGCTACGCCTCGGCGGCAAAATCCCAAGTCATAACGCCTTCGCGACCACCCTCGACGGCCTTTTTCACCAACTCAGCCAGCGAAAGCCGCGGATAATTTAAAATACGCACTAACATCGGCAAGTTCAATCCGGCAATCGCTCTGACGTTGGGCGAGTCCAGGAGTGTTGATGCAATATTGCTAGGCGTGGACCCGTACATATCAGTCAGCACCAAAACGCCATCACCTTGATCCAAACGCTGCAACGCGTGACGCGCTTGTGTACGCAGCCACTCTGGGTCATCGCCGCGACGCACGGCAATCAGCTCAACTTGTAATGGGCACATGCCCAGCATGCCACTCGCGGCTTCAAACAAGGAACCACCAACAGTGTCGTGACTAATTATCACCACCCCAACGGTCATGGCAACTCCCGATGTCGAACCAACATATTGCTGCGCGTTTGTTTCATTTCGCGGGCAAGCGTCTCCACCATATAAACGGATCGGTGTTGACCACCAGTACAACCGATGGCAATGGTCATATAACTACGATTTTCCGCCTCAAAACGCGGTAACCACGTGGTTAAAAAGTCGCGAATGCCCGCATACATTTTGCCAACCAACGCGTGGGACTCAAGAAAATTCACCACATCGATGTCCTTACCCGTCTTGCTGCGCATACCCGGATCCCAGTGAGGATTAGGCAAACACCTAACATCGAAGAGAAAATCCGCATCCCGTGGCACACCGTATTTGTAGCCAAAAGAAAGCAACAAGACAGACAGTGTTTGCGCTGTGCCAGGCCGCACGCGATCGCGAATCGACTCACGTAGCTGGTGAATTGTAGTGCGCGT
>Ga0315270_10000910_pt1 | contig 15967 bp, 6 predicted proteins | sample C1_bottom_MG_FD_204932 | JGI IMG/M metagenome (GOLD analysis project Ga0315270, IMG submission 204932) | Sediment microbial communities from Yellowstone Lake, YNP, Wyoming, USA - C1_bottom | ecosystem: Environmental > Aquatic > Freshwater > Lake > Sediment | place: USA: Wyoming | collected... | reverse complement strand
GCACGCTGGACTCGTAAATCATCCGTGCGTGGGCCAGCGCAGGTTCGGCCGCATCAAAGCGGGTGGGCGCAAAGAACGGGCCTTGGACCAGCGCTGCGGCGTCGCCTTGAGGCGAGCGGGTGTCTTTTGAGTGCCGCGATGGGCTAGGGCGAGCAGAGTGCGGCATGTCTTCCCTGACAGGTTTTCGGATGAGGGGATGGTGGCTTGGCGGCTGCGTCAGCCGAGCATTGTGCAGCGTATCCGGGTCAACAAGTCTTGCGTATTGAGGAATTTGACCGGCTGGCCCCAAGGGCAAAGCCAGCCGGGCGCGGTACATCTCCAGTGTCATGCAAGAATGGCCGAAATCATTGCCAGGTCTCCTGCGTCGACCCGGGCATGGCCGCCACAATTTGGTGAACGCTGACCTGCCACATGAGACAAACCTTCAACCCGATCCACCTGCTTGCCGAGATCCTCTTGATCGTGGTCCTGGCTCAAGTTGCGGTGATGCTGGCGCTGCCTGTGCTGGCCCCCGATTCGGCGGATCAGACCCGCATGCTGCTGGGGGTGGCCCTGCTGGTGTTGCTGGCCGCGCCCACTGTCTATTGGCGCAGCATGGTGGCCGCCGGCCGCGCACCCAGAGTCCCGGTCAGCAAGTCGCAAGGCAATCGCAGCCTCGGCTGGGCCGTCGTCATGACAGCCGCCGCGCAGTTGCTGGGACTGGCTTTGACAGCGGCTGCCGTGGTATGGCAGCGCAGCAGCATTGAAGAAGACGCCCGGCTCAAGTTCGATCGGGGGGCGGAGCGCATCGAAGCCGAGGTCAAGCGCCGCCTCGACCAACCTCTGTATGGCCTGATGGGGGCGCGGGGCATGTTTGCGGCCGCAGGTGCGGTCGACCGCAGCGCATTCCGCGCTTATGTCGAATCAAGGGATTTGAACGAGGAGTTTCGCGGCGTGCGCGGCTTTGGTTTCGTCGAGCGCGTGATGCGCAGTGACCTGGCGCGCTTTGTCGCCGCCGCGCGGGCCGACCACGCGCCCGACTTTGCGGTGCGCAGCAGCGGCGATGCGCCCGACCTGTTCGTCGTCAAATACATCGAGCCGCTGGCCAAAAATCGCGAGGCCCTGGGTTTCGATCTGGGCCAGGAGGCAGTGCGTCGCGAGGCAGTCGAGCGCGCGGTAAGCAGTGGTGCGCCCACGCTTACCGCGCGCATTGCCCTGGTACAGGACGGCAGGCAGGGGGCTGGATTTATCTACATCGTGCCGGTCTATCGCCGAGGTGCAGCGCTTGATACTTTGAGGCGGCGCCAGGATGCGCTGGTCGGCTTGTTGTCGGCGCCCATCGTGCTGTCCGAAATCATGGTCGGGGTGAGAGATGCCGCCGACGGTCTGCTCGAATTCAAGCTGTTCGATGGCAGTACGGCCCAGGCGAACGAACTTGTCTTCGGTGCAATCGATCCCTTGTCCGGGCCGCAAGGCGACATGAGCAAGGGCTTGTTCGGCGGACGGAGCTTCGAGTCGTCGCGCGGCTTCGTGGTCGGCGGGCGCAAGCTGGTGCTGCGCATCGCCACGACTCCGGCGTTCGATGCGGCAATGGACCGCTCCAGTCTTGCCATCGTCGGCTTGAGCGGGACGCTGGCCAGCGTCTTGCTCGCCTTGACGGTCTGGCTGCTGGCGGTAGGTCGCGTGCGCGCGCAACGGCGCGCCGAGCGCATGACGGCCGATCTCGACCGGCTCGCCAAGGTGGTGCAGCACACCACGAACGCGGTCGTGCTGAGCGACCCGCAACTGCGCATCACCTGGGTCAACGAGGCCTTCACGAAGATCAGCGGCTACACGCTGGCCGAGTCTCAGGGACGCACGCCGGGCGAACTGCTGGCCAACCCCGACGCCGATCCGGCCGCGGCGCAAGCACTGCTTGATGCCGGGGCCGCCGGCGAGGCGTGCCGGGTCGAGGTGCTCAATCGCGCCAAGGACGGCCGCGAATACTGGATCGAGACCGAAATTCAGCCGACGCGCGATGCGCAGGGTGTGTTGACGGGTTTCATGGAAATCGGCGCCGACATCACGGCACGCAAGGAAGCCGAACAAGCCCGGCGCGCCGTCGAAAGCGAACTGCGCACCATGCTGGACGTGTTTCCCGGCTACATCGCCCGGACCAGCGAGGACTTCCATTTCGAGTACGCGAACCAGCGCTTTGCCGCCCTGTTCGGCCTCAGTCCTGAGCAGGTCATTGGCCGCCATGCACGCGACTTGCTGGGCGAGGCAGCTTATGAAGCTACGCGCAAACGGCGCGAGCAAATCGTCGCCAGCGGTCAGCCGATCAGCTTCGAGAGGCACGTCGAATCGCCATCGGGCGGCAAGGGACTCGATCTGCTGATGACCCACTTCATGGTCGAGTCGGCGCGTCTTGACGGGCGACGAAAGTTCTACCAATTCGCCATCGACATCAGCGAACGCAAGCGCGCAGAGCGCGCGTTGGCGGCACGCGAGGCCGAGTTGAGCGCCGCGCGCGACGAAGCTGAGCGCGCCAACCGGGCCAAGTCCGATTTCCTCTCCAGCATGAGCCACGAGTTGCGCACGCCGATGAACGCGATCCTCGGTTTTGGCCAACTGATGGAATTCGACAAGACGCTGCCCGACGAACACCAGGAGAATTTGCGCGAGATTCTCAAGGCCGGCCATCACCTGCTCGAACTCATCAACGAGGTGCTCGATCTCGCCAGGGTGGAATCGGGCCGCGTCGATCTGTCGCTGGAGCCTGTCGAGCTGCGTCCCCTGGTCGGTGAGTGTCTGGGCCTTGTCAGCACGCTGGCGGACAAGCGCGCCATCCGCATCAGCCACAGCTGTCCGCCCGGGGTGGCGGTGCGGGCCGACCGCACGCGGCTCAAGCAGGCGCTGCTCAACCTGCTGTCCAACGCGATCAAGTACAACCGTGAGAGCGGCAGCGTGACGCTTACGTTCGAGCCCTGCGACGGAGATCGGCTGCGCATCCGGATCACCGATACGGGTCCGGGCATCCCAGCTGCCCGCTTCGTGGAGTTGTTCCAACCCTTCTATCGTCTCGGCGCCGAGAACAGCGAGATCGAAGGCACCGGCATCGGCCTGACCATCACGCGGCGCATCGTCGAGTTGATGGGTGGCACGGTGGATGTGGAAAGCCAGCTCGGCGTCGGCTCCACCTTCTGGATCGAGCTGCCGTCCGAATCCTTGCCTGGTCCCGATCACGTCGATGAAACGACGGATCTGGTTGACGTTCCTGCGGTGCAGAACGGCGACGCCGCGCAGCACACCGTGCTCTACATCGAGGACAACGCGTCGAACATCCGGCTCGTGGCGCGTATTCTGGGCGGACGCAAACACATCCACCTGCTCACCGCCCACACACCGGCCTTGGGGCTGGAGCTGGCGGCAACGCATCGTCCGGCACTGATTCTGCTCGATATCAATATGCCTGGGATGAACGGCTACCAGGTGCTGGACGTGCTCAAGTCAGATGCGCGCCTGAAAGATACGCCGGTGGTTGCGGTTACCGCCAACGCCATGCCGAGCGACATCGAGCGCGGTGTGGCAGCCGGGTTCAACGACTACCTGACCAAGCCGATCGACGTGCGGCGGTTTCATGAGTTGATCGACCGGATGCTCAAGGTCGCGGCGAGGACAGAATCTTCCGGTGTGATCTTCAATAAAGATCGAGAAGAATGAAATCCCATCTACGCGGAGAGATCAGCGCGTTGCGGCTGCACGCCAGCCATCTGAACGCCATGCGCAATACCGGCGTGGTGCTGGCCGCACTCGCGGTTGGCCTGCTGCTGGCATGGGCGATGCCGTCCCTGCCAGGCGCGCGCGGCGTCGCCAACTACCTGCCGCTGCACACGCTGCTTGAGACCATCGCCATCGTGATTGCCGTGCTGGTGTTCTCGGTGGGCTGGAACGCCAAGGTGGAAAGATTGTCGGGCAGCATTCTGATACTGTCGTGTGCGTTCATCGGCGTGGCTTTGCTCGATTTTTCGCACGTGCTGTCCTATGCCGGCATGCCCGAATTTGTCACGCCGAGCAGTCCGGAGAAATCGATCAATTTCTGGCTGGCGGCACGGCTGCTTGCCGCCGTCGCCTTGCTTGTGTTCGCGGTCGCGCCCTGGCGACCACTGCTTTCCAAGGCATTGCGCCACTATTTGCTGACGGCCGTGCTCGCCCTGACTGCAGCGACGTACTGGTTGTTCCTGTTCCATGCGGAGCTGTTGCCCGAAACATTCATCCCGGGCAAAGGGCTGACCACGTTCAAGGTGATTTCTGAATACCTGATCATCGCGATCAATCTTGTCAGCGCACTGGCCCTGTGGCTGCGCATGAACAAGCCGCAACAGTTCAATGTTGCGGCAATGTTCGGCGCAGTCTGCACGATGGCGATGAGCGAATTCTTCTTCACGCTCTACGCCGATGTGACCGACATCTTCAATGTGTTGGGGCATTTGTACAAAGTCATTTCCTATCTGTTCATTTATCGCGCGATTTTTGTCGCCGCCATCGATGACCCTTACCGCCGGTTGGGTGCGTCGCAAAATCAGCTGCAAGCCACGCTCGACGCCCTGCCCGACCTGTTGTTCGAGCTGGATCTGGAGGGCCGCTACCATGCCTATCACGCGCCACGCTCCGGGTTCGCCAGCAAGTCCGGCGCGGAGTTTGTCGGCAAGTCGCTGCACGACATGCTGCCTAGCCTCGCAGCAGCGTCGCTCATGTCGGCCTTGCGCAAGGCCAGCGTGACAGGAAACGCCGGCGGCGACTATCAGCTTGAACTGCCGCAGGGGAAACGTTGGTTCGAGTTTTCCGTTGTCAAGAAATCTGACGACGCCGGACAAGAGCCGCGCTTCATTGTCCTGTCACGCGACGTCACCGAACGCAGGCAGATCGAGGAGCGGAATTCCCGGCTGACCGAGAGGCTGGAACTGGCCACCCGCTCGGCACGCATCGGCATCTGGGATTGGGATGTTGTCAGCAACACCCTTGGCTGGGACAAGCTGATGTATGAACTGTACGGCGTGAAGCAGGCTGAATTCGGCGGTGTTTATGAGGCATGGCGTTCAGCGCTTCATCCGGACGACATGACGCATGCCGACGAAGCCATGCAGTTGGCTCTGCGAGGCGAGAAGACCTATGACGCCGAGTTCCGCGCGCAATGGAAGGACGGCACGATCCATCACATCCAGGCCCATGGGATCGTGGTACGCGACGCACAAAATACGCCGCTGCGCATGGTCGGAATCAACTACGACATCACCGAAAAGAAGCGGGCGGAGGAGACGCTCAGGCAACTCAATGAAGAGCTCGAGCAGCGCGTCGAGCAGCGCACGGCTGCCATGAAGATTTCAATGGAAGCGGCGGAACGCGCCAATGTCGCCAAGTCCGACTTCCTCTCGCGCATGAGCCACGAGCTGCGCACGCCGCTCAACGCCATCCTCGGCTTCGGCCAGTTGCTCGAAAGCGACCCGCAGCAGCCGCTGACGGCTGACCAAGCCGACAATGTGCATGAGATCCTCGAGGCCGGCCGCCACCTGCTGGAACTGATCAACGAGGTGCTGGACCTCTCGCGCATCGAAAGCGGACGGCTGGAACTCTCGATCGAGGCGCTGCCGGTCGCTGCGCTGATCGAGCAGTGCATGGCGCAGATCCAGCCGATGGCGGCGCAACGTGGCATCGGCGTGACGCTGGAAGCGGATGCTGCTGCCGTGCTGCAGGCGGACCGCATGCGGATCAAGGAGGTATTGCTCAATCTGCTGTCCAACGCCGTCAAGTACAACCGCCCAGGCGGCAGCATCCATGTCAGCTGCACGCCAGCGGGCGAGCAGCGCCTGCGCATCAGTGTCCGCGACAGCGGCCGCGGCATTCCCGCCGACGCCTTGCCGCGCCTGTTCCGCCCCTTCGAGCGCCTCGAATCGTCTTACGACGGCATCGAGGGCACCGGCATCGGCTTGGCGCTGGCCAAGATGTTGACGCAAGCCATGGACGGCAGCATCGGCGTAGACAGCGTGGTCGGCCAAGGCAGCAGCTTCTGGGTCGAGTTCCCACTTGCGGCAGCAGGGCCAGCGCAGCCGTCGGGCAAGCAGAAAGTGCACTGAGCGATGGACAGCTCCCGCATGACACACTTTCTCCACGCCGTCCGACCGCGGCTTTCCGTGGCGGCTGGCATCTGCTTGATGGCTGGTCAACTGGCCCTCACCCTGCTGCTGTGGAACGGCTTGCAAGGCCATGAGCAAGAGCACCAGGCACGTCATGTCGAGGCCGAGTCACGTTGGCTGCACCAGCGCCTCGAAGCTGCGATCCGGGAGCGCGTCAACGCCATTGATCGCATGGCGCAACGCTGGGACGCCGGCGGCGGCACGCCACGCCCGCTATGGCAGCGCGACGCCGAAACTTACCTGCGCGACCTGCCGGGCGGATTCGTGGCCCTGCAGTGGGTCGATGCAGATGATCGCCTGCGCTGGGTTGCGCCCGATGCGATGGGCGAGACTGCCACACATCTTCACGCCGCGCGGGCGCACCTGCTCAGCAGCACGTTCGCACGGGCGCGCGCCACGGGCACCCCGGTCTTCTCCTCGCAGATCGCGCTGGCCCAGGGCGGCCAAGGCATCGTGCTGGTGCGCGCGCTGTCGGTGTCGGGACGCTTCGACGGTTATCTGATCGCCGTATTCCGCACCACCGAACTGTTTGCCCATCTGAGTGAGGAAATTGACGCACGCGGCTACAACCTGGAAGTATCGAGTGCCGGAATCACGCTGTACCGGCGCGGCACGATGCCGGTGGACGCCGCCGCGTCGAACTTGATCAACAGCTTTGAGTTCGACAACAGCGGCAGCGTCTGGAAAGTCCGGCTGTGGCCTACGCCAGATTCATCGGACATAGAGAGTACGCGGCTGCCCGAACTGGTGCTGACCAGCGGCCTTGCATTGACCTTGCTGCTCGCCGTCGCGGTCTGGCTGTGGGAGCTGAGCATGCGCCGGGCGCGCCAGACCGCTGTGGCAAACCGCGCGCAACAAGAGTCCACCCAGCATCTTCAGGCGATTCTGGACAACGTCATCGACGGCATCATCACCATCGATGAGCGCGGCTCAATGATCTCGTTCAACGCGGCTGCCGAGCGCATTTTCGGCTTCGCTTCTGGCGAAGTCATCGGCCACAACATCAGCATGCTGATGCCGGAACCGCACCGCAGCCAGCACGATGGCTACCTGCACAACTATTTGAGCACTGGCGTGGCGCGCGTCATCGGCATAGGCCGCGAAGCGCAGGGCCAGCACAAGGACGGCAGCGTGTTCCCGATCGACCTCTCGGTCTCGCAGATTGCCCGCGACGGCAAACGCATGTTCATCGGACTGGTGCGCGACATCACGGCCCGCAAGCACGCTGAGGACCTGCTGGTCTCCGCGAAAGAAGCCGCCGAACACGCCAGTCTGGCCAAGTCGCAGTTTCTCGCCAGCATGTCGCACGAATTGCGCACGCCGATGAATGCCGTGCTCGGATTTGCCCAGTTGATTGAAGCCGAACAAGCACTGACACCAGAGAGCAGGGAGAATCTGGAGGAAATAATCAAGGCCGGCTGGCACCTGCTGCAACTCATCAACGAAGTGCTGGATCTGTCGAATATCGAAGAAGGCAAGGCCGAGCTTGCCATCGAGCCGGTCGGGGTCGCCGATCTGGTGGACGAATGTCTGATCGCGCTGGAACCGCTGGCGCAAGAACGCCAGATTCGCATTGAACGCGGCGACTTCGATCAAATGACCGTGCGCGCCGATCGCAAACATCTCAAACAGGCCTTGCTCAACCTGCTGTCGAATGCCGTCAAGTACAACCGGCCCGCCGGCCATGTGCGTGTGCACGCCGCCATCATTGACACCGGCATGCTGCGCCTGCTGGTCAGCGACACCGGCCCGGGCATTCCGGCAGACCGCCTGAAGGAACTGCTTCAGCCCTTCAACCGGCTCGGCCTGGAGGCGGGCAGCATCGCGGGCACCGGCATCGGTCTGGTCCTCGCCAGGCGAATCGTCGAACTGATGGGCGGACGCATCGGTGTCGACAGTCAACATGGCACGGGCAGCACGTTCTGGATCGAATTGCCGCTAAGCACTTCAATGCCGGCCACCCTTGAGGTGGTGGACGCCTTGCTCGCAAGGACGGACTCCTCGGATACTAAACATCTTTAATCAATCGAAGCATGCTTACCAGCCAAACCCCCAGCCTCGGGCGTCGATCCCGCGTTGCGCTTTGCCTGATCGGCTTGCTGATGCTGTCGGTGGCCTTGCTGCAGAGCGCTTGCCAGCCGCCGCCATCCACCTTGCGCATCGGTACCAATGTGTGGCAAGGCTACGAACCCTTGTACCTTGCGCGCGACCAGGGCTACTACGGCGACAGCCAGATCCGGCTGGTGGAGTACACGTCGGCGACCCAACTCCTGCAGGCGTTTCGCAATGGCGCCATCGACGGGGCGACGCTCACGCTGGACGAGGCGCTGCAACTCGCACAATACGGAGGCGATTTCGGCATTGTGTTGGTCCTGGATTTTTCGCACGGAGCCGACGCCTTGCTGGCCCGTGCAGACATCGATTCACTGGCAGGTCTGCGCGGCAAACGGGTCGGCATGGAAAACACGGCGCTAGGCACCTACATGCTGACGCGTGCGCTGCAGAAGGCCGGACTGAGCACGCAGGACGTCACCCCCGTCACCGTGCGTGTCGATGAGCACGAGCGTGCCTATCGTGACGGTCGCGTTGATGCCCTCGTCAGCTTCGAACCCGCCCGTTCGCGCTTGCGCGCACTGGGGGCAATCGAGCTGTTCAATAGCAGCGAAATCCCGAACGAGGTCATGGATGTGCTGGTGCTGCGGCGTTCCTCGATGGAAAAGAACCCCGTTCAGGTACATGACCTGCTGCAGGGTTGGTTCCGTTCCCTGGACTCTATTGTCAGTGATGCGTCGGGCACCGCACGCAAGATGGCGCCTCGCCTGGGCATCAGTCCGGAGCAAGTCATCGCGACCTTCCTCGAAATCAAGCTGGCCGACCAGGAGAGCAACCGCGTCATGCTGACCGCGGACCCGCCCCGTCTGCCGGAAATTGCCGGCAATTTGCAACAGATCATGCTTGGCAATCAATTGCTGCGTGGCCCCGTCGATATCGCCGGTTTGATCGAGCCCGGTCCGTTGCGAGCACTGAAGCGATGAGCAATGCAACCCATCCCCCCACTGCGCAAGCCTCTTCGACTTCTGACGGGGCAGGCTACTGGTTGTCCATGCGCATAGGCATTCCGGCAGCGCTGATCCTCTTTGCCGCCCTGCTGACTTTCTTCAGTCTGCAGTACAACACCCGCATTGCCTACCGAGCCGTCGAGAAGAACGGCGTGGAAGACCTCACCCGTGCCATGACCCGGCTGCAAAGCACGGTCGAGTTCCTCATGCAAAGGAACGAGCTTGAGCGGGTGCGCAGCGAACTGGTTGCGCTCGGCACGCAGGCAAGCATCCATACAGCGCTGCTGATTGACGACAAGCAACGCGTGCTGGCCTCGTTCAAGCTGGCCGACATCGGCAAGCCACTGGCCGATGTCCTGCCGTCCGCCACGGGCTTTGCTGGCGACCTGAATCAGGCCATGCACGATGTTCGCAGCCGCCTGAGCGGCAAGGTCGTGCTCAACGATGCGGGCGAAGCGGTCAGAGGTCTCTATCCCATTGTGCTGGGAGCCGACCCAGGCGCGCTGCGCCCCAACAGGGAGGGCATTCTTTTCGTGCAGCAGGACCTGGTGCAGGAACGCGACATTCAGCATCATCAGGTCCAGCAGCAGGCGCTCCAGTTTGGCGGATTTCTCGTTCTTCTGGCCGGAATGCTCTGGCTCTTCCTGCATCTCGGTGTCACGCGCCGGACCAATCGGCTGCTCACTGCGGTGGGGCACCTCGCCGCCGGTGATCTGGGCACGCGGGTTGCCCTGGGCGGTGGGGACGAGTTCGCACGCATCGGTGCCGCTTTCGACGACATGGCCGCAAATCTTCAAGACCAGCGACGCCGCCTCGCCGAGAGTGGGGAGCAGCTCGCGCTGGCCCTCAACGCCTCGGGGCAGGGGCTTTGGGATCTAGATCTCGCCACAGGCGATGCCTTGTTCTCGGCGGAATACGCACACATGCTGGGCCACGAGGCCCAGGAATATGAGCTGAGCCTCTCATCGTGGACGGAGCAACTTCATCCCGAAGACCGCGAAGCTACCCTGCAGGCTTTCAACAACTATGTCTCGGGGCTTGCTGCCGACTTTGACGTCGAGTTCCGCATGCGTACGCACAGTGGTGAATGGATCTGGATTCAATCGATGGGCAAGATCGTCGAGCACGATGCCGATGGCAGGCCTGTGCGCATGGTCGGTACGCACATGGACATCACCGAGCGCAAGGCGGCCGAGGAGGCCCTGCAACTGACCCAGTTCGCCGTCGATCAGAGCCGGGACGGCGTGTTCTTGGTCGACGCGCAGGGTTGCATCATCAGGGGCAACGATCAGGCCTGCCGCAACCTCGGCTGTCAGCAGGAAGAGCTGATCGGCATCCACATCTGGGAGTTCGACCAGGATTTCTCCCAGGCAGACTGGCTGCCGCTGTTTGCACGGATGCGCCGGGAGGGGGCCGTGATCTTCGAAACCCGCCACCGGCGCAAGGACGGTAGCACCCTGCCCGTCGAAATCTCCGCCAGCTACATCCGCTTCGGCGACAAGGAATATGGCTTCTCCTTCGCGCGCGACATCAGCGAACGCAAGCGTGCCGAGGAGGCGCTCAGGCGCCTCAACGAGGAGTTGGAGGAACGCGTCGAGCAGCGCACGGCGGAGCTGTCCTTGGCCAAGGCGGAGTCCGAGCGTGCCAACTTGGCCAAGTCCGAATTCCTGTCGCGCATGAGTCATGAGTTGCGCACACCGCTGAACGCCATTCTGGGCTTCGGCCAGTTGCTGGAGCTCGAGATCCGGGAGGTCGAACAAGCGGACAACGTGCAAGAGATCATGCACGCCGGCCAGCACCTGCTGGAGCTGATCAACGAAGTGCTGGATCTGGCGCGCATCGAATCGGGCAAGTTCACGATCAGCCAGGAATCGGTGCCGCTGCTGCCGCTGATCGAAGAATGCCTGACGCTGATCCGGCCGCTGGCCGAGACGCGTGACATCCGCTTCGTCGAGACCGGGCGCGACTGCGCCGGACATGTGCTGGCCGACCGCACGCGGCTCAAGCAGGTGCTGCTCAACTTGCTGTCCAACGCGGTGAAGTACAACCGCGTGCAGGGCACGGTCGGCATCGCCTGCGTGGTAGACGGCGACAGCGTGCAGATCCGTATCAGCGACAGCGGCCCCGGCCTCACGCCCGAGCAGCAGGGGCGGTTGTTCGTGGCCTTCGAGCGCCTGAGCGCCGATCAGAGCGGGGTGGAAGGCACGGGCATCGGCCTGGCGCTAAGCAAGCGCTTGACCGAGCTGATGGGAGGCCAGATCGGCGTGGAGAGCGCGCCTGGGCAGGGCAGCACCTTCTGGGTGCGCATGCCGATCACGGATGCCCATCCCGGCGCTACTGCCGAGACCGAGGTGCTCGAAGTGCCGGCCAGGGTGGCCGGGCACAGCCAGTTCGACGTGCTGTGCATCGAGGACAACCCGGCCAACTTGCGCTTGATCGAACGCATTCTGGCGCGGCGCGCGGACATCCGGCTGCTCAGCGCGAGCGCGCCGGGTCTGGGGCTGGAGCTGGCGGTGGCGTACAAGCCGGCGCTGATCCTGCTGGACATCAACCTGCCCGACATGGACGGCTACGAGGTGATGCAGTGCCTGCGCGAGAGTGCGGTGACGCGAGACATTCCGGTGGTGGCGATCAGCGCCAACGCAATGGCCAAGGACCTGGCGCGCGGCAAGGCGGCGGGATTTGTCGAATATCTCACCAAACCCTTGAACGTCGTGCGTTTCAACAGCGTTGTCGATGACATCCTCAAGTCCACCGTCAGCGCCGCACTGCCGACAGGACAGGACATGAAATGAGTGATCAGCTACGCTGCCAAGTGGTCAACCCTGCCGGCATGAGCATCGGTGCGGGGAGATGGTCTTGAGTTCGCGCTTCACAGCGCTGAACCGCATCGCCGGCGCGCTGCGAGGGCTCAGCCTGAAGACGAAGATGGCGGTCGCCTTGTCGCTGCTGTTCATCCTGGCCGTCAACATCAGGGCGGTGGTCGCGCTCGAATATTTCGAGCGCGATCGCCAAGCGTCGACGATGGCAGAGACCCTCAACACCGCGTCATTGCTCGCCGATGCCGTCGATTCGAAGCTCAAGTTGGTGCACTCGGCACTCATCGGCGTGGCCGCGGCCGTGCCGGCCGATGCATTGCACGACGCTGACCGGGCGCAGACCTTTCTTGATGCGCAGCCGGCATTGCACGCGCTGTTCGACAACGGCTTGTTCCTCATCTCATTGGACGGACGACTGATCGCCGAGAGTCCGTTCAAACCCGATCGTCGCGGCCGTGACATATCGGCGCGGGAGTTCTTCCAGACGACGGTCGAGACGCGCAAGCCCTATATATCCAAACCCTACGAATCGACCCACACCCCGGGACAACCGGCGCTGATGATGACCGCGCCGGTGTTCGGCAAAGACGGCACGATGATCGGACTGATAGCGGGCAGCTTTGATCTTCTTGGCGCGAACATCCTCGCCGACATAGGCAAGGCGAAGCTTGGCAAGAAGGGATATGCCTTCTTGATGCAGGGGCGCGAGACGATGATCTCGCATCCCGACAAGTCGCGCATCATGAAGCCGGTGGCCAAGCCGGGCCAGAACCTACTGTTAGATCGCGCGGTTGACGCTGGATTCGAAGGCAGCGGTGAAACGGTGACATCGTTCGGCGCGACCATGCTGGCGAGCTACAAGCGCGTGCCCGCGACCGGCTGGATACTCGGCGTCGTGATCCCGAGAGCGGAGGCCTACGCGCCGGTTCTCGAAGCACGGCGCAAATTTTTCGGCGTGCTGGTGCTCGGCACGCTGCTGGTGCTGTTCTCAGTGTGGTGGCTGACGCGACGTCTGCTCACGCCGCTGTCGCGCTTGACCGAGCAGGTCGATCAGGTCACGCACAGCGCACGCGAGCGCGTGGATGTCGGTGCGGGTGACGAAATCGGCCGGCTCGCCGCGAGCTTCAATGATCACCTCGCGGTGATCGCCGAGCGCCAGACCGAGATCCTCACGTCGCGCGACGCACTGGCGCAGAGCCAGGCGCGGCTCGACCAGGTCATGGACATCACCGGCGAGGGCATCTGGGACTGGGACCTGGGCAGCGATCGGGTCCGACACAATGCCAGCATGTGCACGATTCTCGGGCTCGACGGCGGTCTGGTTGAGCATGCGCAGGCCGACTTTGCCGCCATGCTGCATCAGGACGACCGCGCTGCGGTGCTGGCCCGGATGCAGGATTGCCTGACGGGCAAAGGTCCGTTCGAAAGCGAACATCGCATGCAGCGCAGCGACGGCACCTTGATCTGGGTGCTGGACGGCGGCGATGTGGTCGAGCGCGACGGCAATGGGCGGCCCCTTCGCATGATGGGCAGACTGGTCGACATCACCGAACGCAAGCAAGCCGAACAAAAGCTCAAGCGGCTCAATGAAGAACTGGAGGCACGGGTGGAGCGGCGCACCGCGGGCATGAAGGCCGCCAAGGAAGAAGCCGAACGCGCCAATGCCGCCAAGAGCGAATTCCTGTCGCGCATGAGCCATGAACTGCGCACGCCGATGAACGCCATCCTCGGCTTCAGCCAGTTGATGGAATACGACGCGGCGCTGTCCGGCGAGCATCAGGAGAATGTGCGGGAGATTCTCAATGCAGGCTATCACCTGCTGGGCCTGATCAACGATGTGCTTGATCTTGCCAAGGTCGAGTCGGGCCGCATCGAGCTTTCGTTGGAGCCGGTCGAGCTGAGCCCGGTGTTCGATGAATGTCTGAGTCTGGCCGGCATGTTGGCGGACGAGCGCCAGATCCGGATCACACGCATGGATATGACAGGGACGGTGGTGCGTGCCGACCGCACGCGACTCAAGCAGGCGCTGCTCAACCTGCTGTCCAACGCCATCAAGTACAACCGCCAGGGCGGCAGCGTCAGGCTTGAGGTCTCGCACGAAGGCCGGGCCTGGACGCGCATCCGCGTCACCGACACCGGGCCGGGCATCCCCTCCCATCGTCTCGCGGAACTGTTCCAACCTTTCAACCGCCTTGGCGCCGAAAGCAGCGAGGTCGAAGGCACCGGCATCGGCCTGACCATCACGCGGCGCCTCGTCGAGATGATGGGGGGCTCGGTGGATGTCGAAAGCGCGCTCGGCGTGGGCAGCAGTTTCTGGATCGAACTGCCCTCCGACCCAGCGTCTTCGATCGCGCAGGAGACGCGGTCCGAGCTTGGCGGCACGCCGGCGCGCGCCGATGGGCGACAGCCCACGGTGCTCTAATCCGAAGACAAACATGAACACGGTGAAAATCACCCTGGCCGACTGCCGGGCTCGTTGTGGAAATAGCCTTGGTGCTGCCAAGCAGGCGAGCGTCGTGAACGCCGCAAAGGGGTGGCAGTGAAGCCCTTGCGCCCCTTCAAGCACATGCTGGTGCGCCGCAAACTGTTGGCCATCACGACATTGAGCACCGGCGTGGCGCTCTTGCTTGCGTTGGCGATACTGGTTTCACAGCAGTGGGTCCTGCTGCGCGATCAATTGATCAATACGGTGGGCAGTCAAGCCACCATCATCGCGGCCAACAGCGCTGCGGCATTGAAGTTCAACGATGCAAAGTCGGCCGAGCTGACATTGAGCACGCTCGTCGGGGTCAAGGAGATTGACTTCGCGATGATCAGCGACAAGGACGGCCGACACTTTGCCGGCTATGTGCGCACCGGAGAGCCGAGTACAGGTCACCACGCGATGCCGCCCGGAGTCGGGTACTTTTTCGCCGGCAACCATCTCGAGGTCTATCGACCCGTCATGTACGACGGCGAGGAAATCGGTCTGATCGACCTGCACGCCAGCCTGGCCCCGCTGAAGCGCGCGATGTGGCGCAGCGTCGCGCTTTATGTGAGCGTTGCCTTGGGTGCGATGGGGATTGCCTTTCTGTTGGTTTCGAGGCTTCAAGGCGTCATCACCAGCCCCATCGCCAGGCTGGTCGGGTTGATGGACCGGGTTTCGAGCGAGAGCAACTATGCGCTGCGCATCGAGTTGCGTAGCAAGGACGAGTTGGGCGTGCTGGGCGAGCGGTTCAACGACATGCTGGCGCAGATCCAGCAGCGCGACGCGGCGCTCGCGCGCTACAGCGCACAGTTGGAGCGCGAAGTCGTGCAGCGCACCACCAGGCTCACCGAAGCACAACGCATTGGCCATCTCGGCAACTGGGAATGGGATGTCGTCAACAACACCGCGGCCTGGTCGGACGAGATCTACCGCATCCTCGGTCTCGCTCAGGCGTCGCCTGGCGGTCCGGAAGTCTTTATGCGCGCCGTGCACGCGCAGGATCGCGAGCTTGTACAAGAGCGGTTTGTCGAGGCGATCAAGCGATCATGTCCATTCAGTATGGACCACCGCATCGAGCGGCCGGACGGCACGCTGCGTCATGTGCATGTCGAGGTCGAGGCGAGCCGCGGCGAAGACGGGAGGACCAGGCTCATGTTCGGCACCTTGCAGGACATCACCGAACGCAAACAAGCCGAACAGGCCTTGATGGCGGCACGCGAAGAGGCGGAACGTGCGAACCGCGCCAAAAGCGAATTCCTTTCCAGCATGAGCCACGAATTGCGCACACCGATGAACGCCATCCTGGGCTTCGGACAGTTGATGGAGTACGACACCGACCTGACGAGCGATCAGCACGAGAATGTGCGCGAGATTCTGAAGGCAGGCCATCACCTGCTCGGACTCATCAACGAGGTGCTCGATCTGGCCAAGGTCGAATCGGGCCGCATCGAACTTTCGTTGGAACCGGTC
>Ga0315270_10000909_pt1 | contig 15968 bp, 26 predicted proteins | sample C1_bottom_MG_FD_204932 | JGI IMG/M metagenome (GOLD analysis project Ga0315270, IMG submission 204932) | Sediment microbial communities from Yellowstone Lake, YNP, Wyoming, USA - C1_bottom | ecosystem: Environmental > Aquatic > Freshwater > Lake > Sediment | place: USA: Wyoming | collected... | reverse complement strand
TTTAATGTAATGGAATCCTTTGCAAGCGTCAAGAAGTTTGTTGCAAACTTTTGATCTTGTTCTTTGCGTCTTCTGCCCCCTTGCACACCAGCACCTCGTAATCCAAGCCTTTCAAGTATGCAATCCAGTCCTTCTGCTCTGCGCTGACTGAGCCACCTTTTTGCCGCTTCATCTCGATCCACAGTGCCCAAGCTGGGATGAAGAGATCGGGCACTCCAGCGCAGACCCCCTCAACCTTTAATCTGGCGGCTGTTGAAATGCTTCTGGCCCCCCCGTTAGGGATGGCGAAAATCCTAACCCCAGGGTAGGTCTGGCGGAACCACATCACCAGTTCGCGCTGCTCAAAATGTTCGGTGGGGATCAAAAGGGAATTACCTCAAACCAGACATCACAGGCGTTTTCGGTGCCCAAGAACTCAACTGGCGGCTCTGCGTCAAACTTCTCGCACTTGCCGTTCTCGTCGTAGTGGTCACAGCTATGGCAACACCTTGGCGGCCCACCACGGATGTTCTGTAGGTAGTCAATAAGGAACTGAGGCGGCTTCGGTTTCATTCCATTCTCTCCGTAGTATTTTAAAAAACTTCCCCTCGCGCTTGTACTCAATCAGCCGAGGCGGTTGTGAATCCCGCATGGCTGCAACCGCTTCATCTAGGCCCACCGGCTTGCTATCCACACCGGCGTTCTTGGCCATAGTGACGAACAACAGAGCAGCCTTCTGGCCTGCATACCCCTCGTGCATCACAGCCAAATACTCCGTCACAGTAGGCTCACTCAAGCCCCCGTAGTACGTTACAGCCAGCATCTCCTTGCCGCTGGCCTTGCTCGTGTGCTTGCGCCATGCCCAGGCCCGTACATTCATCTCCAGACCTTGCACCCCCATGATGTCGTCCAGGTGAAGTGTCAGATCTTTCTTAACTGGGGGAGGAAAAGGCGTACCGCAGGCCGGGCACTTTTGAGCCGAGATAGCACACAGCTCGTTGCATACCTCACAGACCTTGACCGGCGGCTCACCATTGCCTGATCCAGCCTTCTTTGGTGGCTGCACGTTGGTGATGGGGCCATGCGTACTGACTACCCCGGCAAAGTCCAGCACCAAGCAATGATCGGTATGGCTCTTGGGGCGAAGACCTCGACCAGCCATTTGAACGTAAAGGCTGGCTGACATGGTGGGGCGCAGCATGGCAATCAGATCAATATCCGGATAGTCAAAGCCTGTCGTCAGGACATTGGCGTTTGTCAATGCTTTGATCGCCCCAGCCTTATACATCTTGAGCAGATTCTCACGCTCGGCCTTCGGTGTCTCACCAGTGATGCAAGCCGCACCCACGCCATAGGCTTTAAGCGTCTGGGCCACTGCCTCCGCATGTTTCACCCCGGCGCAGAAGAACAGCCATGCCTTGCGGTCCCCTGCCAAACGCAAGACTTCTTTAACAGCAGCCGTGTTGTTAACGTCCGTGTTAACAGCAGCTTGCAGCTCTGACTCAATGTACTCTCCGCCCCTCTTGTTAACCCCGTCAACATTTAACTGCAACGTGTTAAATTTTGAGCGTAATTTCGACAGGTGGCCTTTGCGGATCAGCTCCTCGATGCTGACAGGCTCAATCAGATCATCAAACAGCGCAGGCTTATCAGTGATTAGGCCATGACCCAGGCGGTAGGGCGTTGCTGTAAGCCCCACAACACGCATGGCCGGGTTGATCTCCTTCAGCTCGGCCAGCAGGTTGCGATAGCCCCCCTCTTCTTTGTGGTTCACGAGGTGGCACTCATCAATCAACACCAAATCAATGTGGCCAATCTCCTTTGATTTCGTGCGTACTGACTGGATACCGGCAAACGTGATAGGCTCTCCAAGTTGCCTTTTGCCGATGCTTGCGCTATAAATACCCATTGGCGCGCCTGGCCAATGGAGTCGCATTTTCTCCGCGTTTTGCTCAATCAGCTCCTTGACATGGGTGAGCATCAGAACCCGGGTCTCAGGCCACTTCTGCAAAGCATCCTTGCACAGCGCAGCAACAATATGGCTCTTGCCTGATCCTGTAGGCAACACAATGCACGGATTGCCTTCGTTGCCTGCCTCAAACCAGGCGTAAAGCTGCTCAACGGTGCGTTGCTGGTAGTCACGGAGCATTGCCACAACCCCCCGGGTTAGCCAGCAGCTCCCTGCTGGAGTACACGCCATCCCCAGGCGCACCATTCGCAAGCGTCTTACCCTTCACTACATAGACGGCTTGCCATTCACTAGCGCTCTCTTTGCGCTCCCAAGGCACCAGATCGGGGTGCAACACATGCGACTCGCAAGCCTCACGCTGTGCTTCCACAGGAATCAGGTCATCCCAACGAGCACAATGCCACGTTGAATCAGGCAAAGCCGAGGCATGGGCGCATGTACGGCAGTTCACTTGAAGATATTTTGTCCATTCATTATTTGACATTTAAGTATCTCCGTTGGTTTTTCACTTGTTCGGAATGAGTTGACCATTTGCAGTTGTTCGGCTCATAGTTTCCATCTACATCAATCCGATCTAACGATTTACCTTCTGGTCTTTCACCCATATCGGCCAAAAAATTCTCAAACTTTATCCATTGATCACAGATGGATATTCTCCTACCTCCGTAATGTTTGAAATTTCTTGCATTTGGATTACCGCATCTTGTTCGCATAGAACACCAAGAAACATAAGTTGGGGAAAGTTTTCCATATCGTGCATGACCATGTTTTGTGTGCGTTTCAAGCAAAACATCCAAATGCAAACAGCCGCATGATTTTTTGTTTCCACTTCGGATTTCAACCCCAGATGCAAGCGTTACTTGACCACAATCACAAACACACTTCCAAATAATATTACGTTTCAAATTGCTTAATTTTTCAGCTTGCAAAACAAGCAAACGATCAAACTTTTTGCCAGTCAAATCATGTTTTTGTCTTTGAAAATCTTTAGATGCACACCCACAACTTGGCTCACGACCAGTTCTAAGAGAAACAGCAGTTCTTACACATTGATTTCCACAATCACAAACACACTTCCAGCTTGGATGACGACCTGTAACGCGCTCTCCAATCATTTCCAAAACTGTCAATCTGCCAAATTTATACCCCATTATTTCTGTGCGCTTTGTCATGTTTTACCCCTTGATCACGAAAGCACACTATACCATAAGCAGGGCACATCTTGCACTCGTACCACGTTGGATTGGTGCTGATGGGCTCAGGCATACGGTCCGACTGGGTGATCCTGTGGCCACGCTCCACCAGTTTCTGAGCCGCTGGCAGATCCAAGCGCACCCGCTCTGTGTAGATACGATCATCATCTTTGCAGACTGCTACATACAACGCCCTGTTCAGATCAGTACCAAGCATGTAGAGCTGCATTTGCGCCCAGTGCATCGGCTTTGATTCTTTTACACCCTTCGCTTTTACGTCATTGAATGACTTCAACGAGTGCGTTTTGAACTCGGCGACATGGGGCGTTTTCTTTGCGTCAGGCACACCCGACTCAACCCGAGCATCAATAGACCCAGAGACATGGCTCCCAAAGTCAACTCGGCTCTGACCCGCCGAGGGAGTCCGAACATCAAGGCCAATAGCCCGCAAATCGCTGATAATTTGCTGCTCTTCATTCTGGCCCCTGCGAAAAAGCCGCAAGATGCGGCCTGGAAACTTCTCAACTACAGCCCACCGAAACGACAACCACAACCAACGATCACAGTGATGGCCAAGCATTGAGGCACCCAAGTGGGGACGTGGTTGCTCTTTCTGATCCGCGTGATGCTGGTCAATTAACTGCTGGATTTGATCAAATTCAGGTATTTGCATATAATGGCCTCGGTCTCCTTGAAGTTGATTAGCCCCTCGCGTGAGGGGCTTTTTTTTGCTTACTTCTTAGCCCAAGGTGGCGCAGCTTTGCCGCCAGCAGGCGTAGCCAAGGCAGGCATTGGCAAGCCTGGCGTTGGCATAGAACCACCAGCCACAGCTTTGAAGCCCTTCACCTCGTTGCTATCGCCATACTGTTCACTTGACTTCACTTCCAGCTTGATTGACAGGCTTCCGCCGATAAGCTGATCGGTGTCGTCAACACGAGCCAAGCCGATAGCCCGCATGACTTCACCAAGTTGCTGACGACCAATTTCCTCGGCCTTCGGATTGGGGTTCTTGATGTTCAGGTTAGCAAACACGACTCGGCCTTGGTGAGTTGGGCCTGTGATTGAGTATTTCACGGCAACGTATTCGCCATTTCCCGCCTTCGTTTGCTTGATCTCAGCGCCGGAAATAGTGGCCGAGTACCAGCCAGGTGGCAAAGGCTGAAAGTCGCTAGTGCCTTTTGGCAGATCAGATATGTCATACGATTGTGAGAGTGAGGCCATGATTAGGTTTCCTTGCGTGTAATTGAGAATGATGGCCGTGAGGCCGTTGTAGTGATTGCATCTAGCAGTGGGCCAGTGATTGATTCATGTGCAGCTTTCCAAGCAGACATGTTGATCTCGGGCTTCCATCTAAACAAACTTGAGAGGTGTTCGGTAAGCCCGGCTTCCTCTGCTAGTGACTGAAGTTTAGCACTATCTATCTTGTGGTCAATACGTCCAGCTACTTTTATTTCATAGAGAGGCGTTATTTCTTTAACAGTGCCTTCTAAGTTCTTAGCCAGATTCAAGGCTTCAAACAGCTTGTCTTCTGCCTCACGGCGCATTGCCGTGGCTCGGCGCTCCTCGTTCTTGGCATCTTCCCAGTCAGCAGCCAAAGATTCAATTGTTATCTTGTCCATCAGCTTAGATCCCACAACATGTAAAGAACGATTGCTAAGGCGATCCCGAACAGGGTTCCCATCAACCAAAGTACATCGTTCATAAGTTTTCCTCCAACGAGCTCAACAGATCAGAATAAATCCAGTCTGCTACTGAAGATTGCCCAAACATGCGCTCATGGTTTTGCTTTGATTTAACAAACAATGCAACAAGCGAATTGCTTTTCTCTTTAATCTTGCTTTTCTCTTCAATCCAGCGCGTCATGTTGAAGGCTTCAAGCATTGTGATGACAAGAATCTCCCGGCCCTCGGTGTCTTCATAAATTGCTTCCGAAATGCACTTTGTGCTTACGTGTTCTTTGAAATCTTCGTAGTTCATTCCTCACCCCTTGCGCGGATCATGTCGGCACAATCCATCGGCCCCATACTGTCGTAAAAGGAGACCGTTTCGCACACCTTCGCACACGCTTCACGCTCGGCAGCTGCAACAAGGGCGGCGAAGCGTTCAAGGAATTGGTTTGTTTTTGCTGCATACAGCACCGTGTTTTTCCCATCTTCACGGTTTGTAGAACCGTCTTCAGTCGCAGCATCCCGAGCCATCTTGAAGATGTCTTCTCTTGTCATTCCTCCCCCCTCGACACGGCCAGCATGGCGTCGGCCAGGGCGTAGCACTCGCGTGCGATACCGATCGCGGTCGCGCCTGGGTCATTCGGTTCGCCCAGCGTGAGAATCTCGCCGTCATTACGAAGCGTGAGACAGTAGTCTTTGGCTACCCACGGCAGGGCCTTCGCGGCGATGTAGTCGCGTAGCGGGATGGTGGGGGGTGTGGTTGGTGTTGGCGCGGGCTGCGCGTAAGTTGCTGCGGGGATGTTGAATTTTGTGTCGTTCATTTTGCTCTCCAGTGTGGTTAACGTATTTGTCATACAACCCCCCCAATCTTGGCAATGACGGCCCCCAGATCCGGCCCTTCCCAAGTGCCGAGCTTGCCAGAGCGATCCTTGGCCAGCCACAACCCGTCCGAGTCGCACATCAGCGCACGCTGGGTATTGCCGTCCCCATCTTTCTCAACTCGTAGGGCCAGCACTTCATCAAAAAAATACGGGAGCGCCTGCCCGGTTTTGTTACCCGGCATCGATGGCGAATACAGAACTCGGCCCATTTCGTCCTGGGTCTTCTCTAACTTAGCAGTCATCAGTACGTGGCGGCCTGGCAGGTCACGGAAGGCGCGGATCACATCGGCCATCTGTTCCTGCATTGCGCCATAAGCAGCACGGGGGTCTTTGTTCGTCTTCTTCTCGTGGTTAAGCACGACCTCGGCAATCTCCGAGATTGAATCAATGGCTACTGACTTGAACCCCTTTGCTTCGTCAGATTTCGTGAGCCATTCGTAGGCTTCTCGCAAGGCATCCATGGAGTTGATTTCAATGAAAGGTACATCAGCACCAGCGATAGAGAGCAGCCCGCCTTCGGCTGATAGGACAACAGGAGTCGGCAGTGTAGGAATAAGGGAAGTCTTGCCTGCGCCAGCTTGGCCGTAAACGAGGAGTTTGACCCCAGAGGCTGCAAGTTGGCCGGTAGTTTTGAGATTGATTGCCATGAGTTACTTTCAAAAAGGCGCTAGTGGCGCAGGTTGTTGTGGGGTTTGACGAAATGGGGTGGGCTTAGGCTTAGGCAAAGCCACCCCCTTGTATGTTGGGAATGGCCAGTCTTTCATTCAGGGCCCAATTCTTGAACAAGGAGCTTTACCTTTTCTTCAATGCTTGCTTGATAAAACGCATCCTCGTCCATCAAATGTCCTACCGTCCAGGAACATTCGCTACACCCATCCGGGGCTAGGTTGTAAGACCACAGGCCCCAGTCCTCGGCGATGTCTGCATAGGTGCAGTGCCCGTAATGAAAGTCGTAGTTATAGATGTAGTTGCTGCCCATCAGAAGGCCACCCCGTTATTGATGCAATCTGCATAAACTTCAGCAGCGTCTTTTGCTTCGTCGCGGCTGTCGCAGGTCGTGATCATCCGGTCACGACAGGGATAGTCAGACTCCCACACGCACCAGTAATCGCCCACCTGGGCGGCGTACACTTTGATGAAGCCGTCTTTGTGAATCAGTTCCATTTGTCTATCTCCGTTCGCTGCACCGTCAGGGGATCTGTTCGTGCAGTGTTGACACTATAACTTGTTGAGGTGTAGGATGTCAACATCCCAACACAACATTTTTCACAATCATGCTAACACTAGAACAGATCAGGGAACAGCTCCAAGATCGTCGTTTGACGATCATTGCGGAGCGCACGAAGCTACATCCGAACACGCTGCGGGACATACGTAATAACCCTCAATGCAATCCGTCTCACAGAGTGTTGTCTGCTCTGAGTGAATATCTGACAAGCAGTGCAAAATTAGTTCAAGACTGATTGCACACCTATTGCTTTCCTGTTAGTCTTTCATGCCAACATGAAAAGGAGTGCGGAAAGTGACGACACAAGAAGCGATAGAGTTTTTTGGGGGGCGCAGGCAACTGGCGGAGATGCTGAGTGTTTGGCCCCAAGTAATTTATGCATGGGGTGAAGAGCCCCCGATGTCCCGGCAGTACGAATTAGAAGTAAAAACTAAAGGCGTACTGAGGGCACGAAATGACGCAACGATCAAATCTTGAGGTTGCGTTAACTTATGCTTCATGGGGCTGGAAAGTCTTGCCGGTGATGGCTAACAGCAAATTACCTGCTACGGCTCACGGCGTACATGATGCAACTGATGATCCTGAGCAAATCAGGGCATGGTTTGCACAAAATAATCAATTGAACATTGGTGTTGCAGCGGGCCAGGCGTCCGGCATTATTGTGTACGACATCGATCCTCGCAACGGGGGCCAAGACAGTTGGGATGAGTGGACAACAAAACACGGGAACCTACCGGACGGCATCACAGCATTGACGGCTGGGGGCGGCTTTCACTATCTTGCAGCTTATGAAGACGGCATCAAGTCTTGTAAGCTCTTAGACGGCGTTGATCTTCTTGCGAATGGCCGTTACTTTGTAGCGTACCCTTCCGAGATTGAGGGTAAAACGTATCAATGGGAAGCATCAAGCGATCCATTTGATGGTGTTGCACCAACTAGCACCCCGGCAAATTGGCTTGCCTCAATGATGCCGATCAAGAAGGAGCGGTCGGCATCTAATGATTCATCACTCATCAAAGGCAATCGCAACTCTGGCTTGACTAGTCTTGCTGGTGCAATGAGATCGTACGGCATGAGCGAAGCGGAAATTCTTGCTGCTCTAAGCGTAGCGAATGAAACCCGTTGCGAGATCCCGTTGCCTAGTTCTGAGATACGGCAAATTGCTCATTCGGTCTCACGTTATGAGCCGAACAGCGACGTTGCAAGTTCTGTTGCGCTTGGTGCAGAAGCGGCAGAATCTTTGCTTGAGAATTCTTCTCCCCAAGCAAGTGACTATTTTCTGACACGTGGCAGCTCGTTTATTGATGAACCCTCACCCACAAAGTGGATCATCAAAGAGTGGTTAGCGGCCCATTGTGTAGCAATGATCTTCGGCCCATCAGGTGCAGGAAAAAGCTTCATTGCACTAGACATGGCTTGCTCGATTGCCGCCGGTATCCCATGGCAGGGCATCAAAACAAAGCCTGGCGTTGTGGTTTATCTTGCTGGTGAAGGTAACTACGGAATTCGCAAACGGATTGCTTCATGGGCAATTGAGCACAATACAAAACAGCTTGACAACCTTCTAATCAGCAATAGACCTATTGATTTAGACAGCCCAAGAGCTGCGGCAGAAGTGATAAAGCTTGTTCGATCAATCACTCAAGACCCCATCAGCCTATTGGTTGTGGACACGGTGAACAACCACATGAGCGGAGACGAAAACGCAGCAAAGGATGTACGCGCAATGGTCAATTCATGCAGCACAGCCTCATCAGCTTTGGGCGCCACCACAGTCTTCATTCACCACACTGGCGTAAGCGAGACAGCTCAAGGCCGAGAACGAGGCTCAAGCGCATGGCGTGGCGGCCTTGACTTCTCAATATACGTCTCGCGCACAACCGACAAGTTTATTAAGATAGAAGCAAAGAAAGTCAAAGACGACAAAGAGCCCGAGCCTATATATGGAACCCTTAAACCCGTCGCCTTGGGCTGGAAAGACGAAGACGGCGAAGAAATATCTGGAGCGGTTTTCTCAATGACCAAAGACTATGAGGTTAAAGAGAAAAGTAAGGAATCGGATTATTCAAGGGATTTGAAGATTTTCATATCTTCTTGGATTGAGTCAGGGAAAGAGCGCCAAGATGGACAGCCTTTCCTGTACAGAAGCGCTCTCATTGACCATCTGGTGAAAGCCGGTCGCACCCAGTCAGCCGCCGAAACATACGTCAAACCAGGGGCGAAGGGGCGGCTCATAAACAACCTACTTTTGGCCGGAGTGATAGAGATTGTCAAAAATGGCTTCGTCGTCGTTGAGCCAGTTACGGCCAGTGCAATGGCGCTGCAAGGGGGGAAAAATTAGCTTAAATTGCTTAAAAAAGAGGCAGTTGTTAGATTGTTAATAGGTGTCAGAAAATTAACAAGTTCGCGGGACAAATGTTGGAATAGCACAAGGGATTGTTTAAAAGTCAAAATGTCTCGCGGGACAAACGGGACATTTTGTTAAAAAACTCTGCTTCCTTGTTTAAAACGTGATACAGGTAAAAATGCTCAAATTATAGTGAAATGGTAATAGTGTTTAAAAGTTGTTGGCGCGGTGTTAAAATGTTAACGCGGGACAACGGGACAAACGCGGGACAATGGGGAAATTGTCCCGTTTGGCAAGGCATAATTAGCGGGACAAACGGGACACTCTCTTTAGAGAGTGTCACGATGTCCCGTGAAATGATGCGGAAATCAACGTAGGAGAAAGAGATGAGTGAAAAGGAAGAAATCAGGCTGGAAATGGAAAGCCGAATGACAGAAGAAATGAAGCTCTGGTTCAGGAAGCTTATTGAAGCAACTCATGCCGGAGATGAGCTCGGAGTCGCTAGAGCCGGTAAGCGTTACAACGAATTGCAAGATAAAGTTAGGGAGCACTAACATGGATGAAGATTTTGAAAAGTCCGGTCAAGAAATTGACAAGCCGGTTCGAGGGGGGGCGAGAGAGGGGGCTGGTAAGCCTCCTTTAGTTCCAACGGACGAAGAACGGGCATACGTTGAGAAACTATCGGGTATCGGACTGGTGCAGGAGCAGATCGCAGCATTGATCCGGGATGGTATTCATAGCGACACTCTGAGGGATCACTTTGGGAAGGAGTTATTGGCTGGTAAGGCAAAGGCTAATGCGGCGATCGGTGGGACGCTGTACCAGAAGGCGATTAAGGGAGATACTGGCTCACTTATCTGGTGGACTAAAACACAGATGAGATGGGCAGAAACTCAGAAACACGAGATAGTGCATACTGGTATTAGTATTACTGATGCGCTGGAGGCTGCGAAGGCCCGGCTGATTGCTGGGGACATCATCGAGGCGAAGATCGTGGAACCTCGCCAGATTGAGGATGGGTCAGGGCAGGGGGAGACGTAAAAAAAGGCCCTTGGGGGCCTTGTGGTGAGTTGGTGGGCTATTTGTCCTTGGTGACGCAGAGCACGATGATGATTAGTAGGAAGATCACAGTGGGCTCGAAAAGGTCGTTCATTCGTCTTCGTCCTGGTTGAAGATGGTGCAGCTCAGAAAGAGCAGGATGATGCAGACAAGGTTGGGATCAAGTTGCATGGGGGGCCTCCTTGCTGGATTGTGTAGGGCGCCCCCCCCCAATGTCTGTAGGGCCATTTCTATTTCTTGTATGCATCGCCGATTAGCGTGAATCGATAGAGGCAGGCGATGCATTGAAGGCGTCTGCGCTTGCCCCCCAGGCGCTTGCATAACCTTGTCTCAAGTACCCGGCCTGGGGATTTGCATAGTGGGCACATCAGAGGCCCCTGTGGAAGAGCTGCTCTACATACGCTGGGCTTACATTGAACTGGAGGGCCGTGAGTTGGGTTGCTATGTGGAAGGGCGCCTGGTGGTCTGAGATCAAGCTTAGGAGGTGGCTCAGGATCGTTTGGGGCATTGTGGGCCTCAGAAGTAGATTGCTAGGACGTAGCCGGCGAGTGAGCCCAGGATAAGGGCGAAGGCTACTTCTTGCCAAAATTCATTGGGGTTCTTCATATGATCCTTTGCTGGGGCCGGAGCCCCTGGGTGGTTAGGTGCGCTTGAATTTGCAACCCGCGAAAACCTTCAATGCCTCATCCTTTGCTTCTGCCAATGAAGAGAAGCCTCGAACCTTTCCGTCACCCTTCAGCAGCAACCAGGGGGCTGATTCGTTTGCTTTGTATGTGTCGGCAGATTTATCAATCTTGTTGATTGAGGCAACGTACTTGCTTGCTTGGTAGATGTGGATCATGGTCATTCCTTAGTTAGTTGCTGCGAGGTCCGTTAATTCGTGTTCCGCAGTGACTCCAATGTAAACGATTCTTTTGCAAAAGAACACTAGGGAAAACACTAGGCGTACGTTTGACACAGCAAAAGTACCCACGCCCACGCTGTCGCACAGCTCATGCATGTTTTTATGTTCTCCGCGCATGAGGCTACCCCTGCCGCTGCCATGCTCGTTTGACAATCGAGGGGGGGGTAGGGCCCTGCCGACCGGGCCGTGTGGAAGCCATCCCCCACACAAAATTTTATTTTCTTCTATAGACTCTCCACATATTCTCACACTCCTTCATTAACTATGCAAACCACCATTTACAAGCCTCAGCAGGAGCAGGAGCTGATGTCGTTGATCTGGAGTTCTCAGATTAGGGACAACCCGTTGGCGTTTGTGTTGTATGCGTTTCCTTGGGGTGAGAAGGGTACTCCGCTGGAGCGTTTTTCTGGGCCGAGGAAGTGGCAGAGGGAGGTGTTGAGTGAGATGGCGGAGCATATTAAGGCGAACAAGGAGTTAGCTGATGCCAAGTTGCCCCACGAGAGTGAGGACGATATTGGTTTTAAGGTGTTGCGGAGTGCGGTGAGTTCTGGGCGGGGGATTGGCAAGTCGGCGTTGGTGTCGTGGATTGTGATTTGGATGTTGTCGACGCGGATTGGGTCTACGACGATCATTTCGGCCAATAGTGAGCCGCAGTTAAGGTCTGTGACGTGGGCTGAGATTACGAAGTGGTTGGCGATGGGGTTGAATTCGCACTGGTTTGAGATTAGTGCGACGAGGGTGTTACCGGCGAAGTGGTTAGCGGAGTTGGTGGAGAAGGATTTACGCAAGGGGACGAGGTATTGGGGTGTGGAGGGTCGGTTGTGGAGTGCTGAGAACCCGGATGCGTATGCGGGGGTGCACAACTTTGATGGTGTGATGGTGATTTTTGATGAGGCGTCGGGTATTGATGACTCTATTTGGTCTGTGGCGACGGGGTTTTTTACTGAGAACACGCCGAATCGGTTTTGGTTGGCGTTTAGCAATCCACGGCGTAATGCGGGGTACTTTTTTGAGTGTTTTGGGGCGAAGAGGGACTTTTGGAAGACGAAGGTGATTGATGCGAGGTCGGTGGAGGGGACTGACAAGGCGGTGTATGAGCAGATCATTGAGGAGTATGGTGAGGACTCGATTCAGGCGCGGGTGGAGGTGTATGGGGAGTTTCCTGCGGCTGGGGAGGATCAGTTCATCTCTCCGGTGGTGGTTGAGGATGCGTTTAAGCGACCAAGGTACAAAGACCCAACAGCACCCATAGTGATTGGTGTGGATCCGGCGCGGGGTGGGATGGATTCGACTGTGATTGTGGTGAGGCAGGGGCGGGACATTGTGGCGATCAAGCGGTACAAGGGTGAGGACACGATGGCTGTTGTGGGGCACGTTATTGATGCCATTGAAGAGTACAAGCCAGTCCTTACCGTAATTGACGAAGGAGGGTTGGGTTATGGGATTCTTGATCGGCTTAACGAGCAAAAGTACAAAGTAAAAGGTGTGAATTTCGGATCAAAATCCAAAACTCCGCTCATGTATTTGAACAAGCGGGCTGAAATGTGGGGCACAATGAAGGAATGGCTAAAAACTGCGTCAATGCCCGTTGATCGCAGCCTTAAAGCTGACTTAACTGGCCCACTAAAGAAGATGAACTCAACCGGAACAATACAATTGGAAGGCAAGAAAGAAATGAAGGCCAGAGGATTGGCGTCTCCCGATGCCGCAGATGCGCTTTGTGTCACCTTTGCATTTCCTGTTTCTCACCGTGAACAACGCGAATTGTCAAGGGCTGTAAAGCACTATGGTGGAAATTCTCCATCCACGGGTTGGATGGGATCATGACTCGCGCAGAAGCGTTGGCTAATGGCTTGTCTGTTTACTTTACGGGCAATCCTTGCAAGCAAGGTCACATAGCTGATAGGTGGGTTGCAAATTGGACATGCGTGGTTTGCCATGCAAAAAGATGTGCTGAGTTTTTGCCAAAGTGGCGCGAAAAGAACCCCGAAAAAACCAAAGCGTACTCACAAAAGTATGCAAAAGTCCATGCCGAGCAAAACAAAGCTTGGAGGCTTGCAAACAAGGAAAGATGCGCTGAAACCGGGAGGAGTTGGCGGCAAAAGAACCCTAAAAAGTGCAATGCATTTAGCCGGGAATGGAGGGGCCGCAACCGCGATTTGATGAATGTTCTGAAGGCTAAACGCCGGGCCGATCTGCTTATGCGGATTCCAAAATGGTTGTCTGTAGACGAGAAATGGATGATTGGTCAGGCATATGCACTAGCCAAACTACGAGCCAAAATGACTGGCTTTGATTGGCATGTAGATCATGTGATCCCCTTGCGCGGCAAGAACGTGTCTGGTTTGCACACTCCGTACAATTTGCAAGTAATCCCGGCGGTTGAAAATCTGAGGAAAGGAAACAGGCACGGACTCGCCACCAGTAGCGAGTAGGGAGTACAATCCGAAAAACGTGCGTCGGTTGAGTAGCTTAGGCCCTGGCGGCGTTACTAACTCTTGGATGGGATCTTAATCATGGCTAACACTAAACCTATTGGCGTTGCGTATTCTGACCAGGACATTACTGGTGCTGACACTGTATCGGCTAACTTGGTGTATTCAACGGCTGAGTTGGGGTATGCGACTGCGGCGCAGGGGACTGTGACTCAGTTGACCAGCAAATCTACGGCTGTTACGTTGAACAAGTCTGCTGGTCAGATCACGATGAACAATGCTGCGCTAACGAATGGCGCGATCATTTCGTTCACGTTGAACAACACTTTGTTGTCTGCTCGTGATGTGTTGACTGTCAATGTGTCTGGCGGTATTGCCACTACCGGCACTTACACTGCGTTTGTTTCCACGGTTGCTGCTGGTTCGGCTGTCATTAGCTTGTACAACGTCAGTGCTGGTTCGTTGTCTGAAGCTGTTGTGTTGAATTACGCGGTTATTCACTGCGTGTAATCATGGCTGGCAAGAAGAACGTATCTCTTAGCGTAGGTCGTGGTGAGAAGTTGCCTACGGCTAAGGGTGCTGGATTAACTGCCAAGGGGCGCGAGAAGTACAATGCGGCCACTGGCAGTAATTTGAAGGCTCCTGCGCCGAGTCCAAAGACTGAGGCGGACAAGGGGCGTAAGGCTTCTTTTTGTGCCCGTATGGGCGGCGTGGCTGAGAAGGCCAAAGATGGCGAACGTGCTAAGGCTGCACTTAAAAGGTGGAAATGCTAATGGCTACCAAACCTGGGCTATATGCCAACATTCACGCAAAGCAAGCTCGTATTAAGGCTGGCAGTGGTGAGAAGATGAGAAGTCCTGGCGCTTCTAATGCGCCAACGGCCAAGGCTTTTAAAGAGTCTGCCAAGACTGCCAAGACTGCCAAAACTGCCAAAAAGGGTAAATGATGCCTTTGGTCAAATCTAAATCTGCTGAAGCGTTCCGCAAAAACGTGAAGGCTGAGGTGGGTGCTGGCAAGCCTGTGAAGCAGGCGGTGGCCATTGCTTACTCTGTCAAGCGATCTGCTGCCAAACCTACACCAAAGAAGAAATAGCACATGGGTGAATTGACTGCGGCGGGATCGGTTACTAATGAGAAGCGATCTGGGGGCAAGTCAGACTCTGACGTGCTGGCTAAGGCGCGTTCTCGGCTTAACATGGCGATCTCGGCGTATTCAGAGAGCCGTGAGGATGAGCTGGACGATCTGAAGTTCTTTGCTGGCTCTCCTGACAACCATTGGCAGTGGCCTGCGGATGTGTTGGCTACTCGTGGGGCGGTGCAGGGTCAGACGATCAATGCACGGCCTTGCCTGACGATGAACAAGCTGCCTCAGCATGTGCGTCAGGTGACGAACGATCAGCGCCAGAATCGTCCCTCAATCAAGGTCATTCCGGTGGACGATCAAGCTGATCCTGAGATGGCTGAGATCTATGACGGGCTGGTGCGTCATATTGAGTACATCTCGGACGCTGATGTGGCGTATGACACGGCTTGTGAGAACCAGGTTGTGTACGGCGAGGGCTACATCCGGCTGTTGACGGAGTATTGCGACGAAAACTCCTTTGACCAGGACATCAAGATTGGCCGGGTCAGAAATGCGTTCTCGGTGTACATGGATCCAACGATTCAGGATCCTTGTGGGTCGGATGCCAAGTGGTGCTTCATTACTGAGGACATTCTCAAGGAAGACTACGAGCGCATGTTCCCGGATGCTAATCCTATCTCTACGTTGGAAACGTTGGGGGTGGGGGATCAGTCGTTGTCGCAGTGGGTCAATGAGGACACAGTACGGATTGCTGAGTATTTTCACATTGAGCATGAGAAGAAGACTCTGAACCTGTACCACGGGAATGTGTCTGCTTTTGTGGGCGATCCGCAGGACAAGCAGATGAAAGCGATGGGCATGAAGCCTATCCGTACCCGGCTGGTGGATGTGCAGCGCGTAAAGTGGTGCAAGATTAACGGATATGAGATTCTGGAAGAGCAGGACTGGGCGGGGAAGTTTATTCCTGTGGTTCGCGTGGTTGGCAATGAATTTGAGGTGGATGGTCGGCTGTATGTGTCTGGTTTGGTGCGTAACGCCAAGGATGCACAGCGGATGTACAACTATTGGGTGAGCCAAGAGGCCGAGATGTTGGCTTTGGCACCTAAAGCGCCGTTCATTGGGTATGGGGGCCAGTTTGAGGGTTATGAGAACCAGTGGAAGACGGCTAACACGCAGAACTGGCCGTATTTGGAGGTCAACCCGGACGTTACAGATGGTCAGGG
>Ga0315270_10000908_pt1 | contig 15973 bp, 9 predicted proteins | sample C1_bottom_MG_FD_204932 | JGI IMG/M metagenome (GOLD analysis project Ga0315270, IMG submission 204932) | Sediment microbial communities from Yellowstone Lake, YNP, Wyoming, USA - C1_bottom | ecosystem: Environmental > Aquatic > Freshwater > Lake > Sediment | place: USA: Wyoming | collected... | reverse complement strand
GTGATACTGCGAAAGCGTTAGGCCGAGGCCGGGCCCGGCGTGAGCACGGCGGGATCAAGGCGTTTGGTGAATTCTTCAAGCGCCGGGCGCAGCGCGCGCATGAGCGCGGCATCGTGGCGCGTGGCGAGCCCAAACAGCTCGCGCAGCCACTGCACGGCGTCGAGCTGCTGGTTTTCATGACCGAGGAGCAGGCGCGCCACCAGTTCCTCAACCGGCAGATTCTGCAGCGCGATGCGCTCGGGCTCATCGGCGGTGGAGCAGAGTCCCGAGTTCTGGCGAATTTCACGCTGCGTGCGCGCCAGGTTCTTGATGCCCACCAGCGCTTCGCGCAGCAACAGGCCGGCGAGCCGCAGCAGTCGGTCGTGACCCTCGAGCGGTAACTGGCGCGGATTCATGCCGGCGCCCTGACTAAAGGCATCAAGCCCCTTGCCACCAGCGCCGCCGGCATTGCCATTGCCGGCGCCGTTGCCAGGGGTATGAGCCGGGGCCCGCGGCGGTGGGGCCCGCGGCGCAGGAGCGCGCATGGCGCGGGCAGCCGATTGCTGGGCGTGATCAAACTGCAGCAGCGCCGAATCGTCGACCGGTTGTCCCCAGGGGTCGAAAGCGCGTCGCTGGTTGCTCAAATCGCTGTCGCTCACCAGCAGCTCGCTGATACTCAGTTCAACGCCGATATCCTGCTGCATGCCAGCGCCGTCGGCGTCCGGTGTGCTGTAGGCGAACACCGAGCTGGCATCAACCGAAGGTGTGGCATCGTCGCTGACTCTGATCTGGTAGGCGCCGAGGCGCAGCGTGTCGCCCGGGCGCAGGGGCTGGGGGCCGAGGCGGCCCACCGGGTCGGTGCCGTCATTGAGAAACAGGCCGTTGGTGCTGGTGTCTTCGATCAGGAAGCCACCGTTGCGAAATCTCACATGGGCATGGTGGGAGGACAAGAAGCGCTTGGGATCCGGCAAAACCCACTCATTGTCGTGCGCACGGCCGATCCGGCCCCCCTCGGGACCGATGAGCACGCTGGCCCGGTCACCGAGTTCCGGACCCTGTTCGCTGGTAACGGTCAGGCGTAACGCCACCAATCAATTCCTCGCCACGGGTGATCACCCAATATAATAGGCGGGTCAGCCCAGGCGGGCTGCCACAATCGCATACAGATGGCATCCAATCACATCTTCAAGATTATGTTCGTGAACCAGGGCAAGGTTTACGAGGTTTATGCGCGCAAAATCAGCCATGGGAGCCTGCTGGGCTTCGTGGAAATCGAAGAACTGGTGTTTGGCGAGCGCTCCAGCGTAGTGCTCGATCCTGGTGAAGAGCGCATCAAGACCGAGTTTGCGGGCGTGAAACGCAGCTTTCTGCCGGTGCAGTCGGTGCTGCGCATCGATGAGGTGCGCAAGCAGGGCGTCAGCAAGATCGTGGCACTCGAGGGTGGCAGCAATGTCATGCCATTTCCGACCTCGATATTCACCGCACCGGCCGGCGATTCCGGCCCCAAGAAGTAAGCATGCTGGTGCTGCCTGGTGCGCCGGCTGCCTCGGCGTTCCGTCTCGCGCGCCAGTTTGAACGCCTGCGGCGACTCGATCCGCAGATTGTCGCGCTGCACTCCCGCTATCTGCACTTCGTCCAATGCGAGAGTCCGCCTTCGGCGACGCAGCGCGCCGCTCTCGAGCAGCTCCTCGAGGCACCGGGCGGAGCGCGCCTGGACGAGGGTCCGCAGACCCTGACCGTGGCGCCTCGCCCGGGTACGATTTCGCCCTGGTCGAGCAAAGCCACTGACATTGCCAGGGTGTGCGGGCTGCAGTTCGTTGGGCGTATCGAACGCGGCATTCATTACCAGCTGGATGGTCCCTTAAGCGTGCCGCTGAGTGCGCTGGCAGCGGTGCTGCATGATCGCATGACCGAGGCGGTATTCACGCGCAGCAGCGACGCCGCCGCAATGTTCGCGGTGCACGCGCCACGACCCCTGGCATTCATCGCCCTGGCAACGGGTCGTAGTGCGTTGCAGGCTGCCAACCAGCGCCTGGGTCTGGCACTGGCAGGTGACGAGATCGACTATCTGTACGACATCTTCATGCGGCTGCGGCGCGATCCTACCGACGTTGAACTGATGATGTTCGCGCAGGCGAATTCCGAGCACTGTCGTCACAAGATTTTCAACGCCGAGTTCATTATCGACGGCGTGGCGCAGGAGAAATCGCTGTTCGCGATGATCCGCAACACCCACGAGCGCGCGCCGCAGGGTGTGCTCTCGGCCTATCGCGACAATGCGGCGGTGATCGCCGGCAGCCAGGGTGTGCGCTATTTTCCAGACCCAGAGAGTGGCATCTATCGCGGCAGCGACGAGCCGATTGATATCCTGATCAAGGTGGAAACGCACAACCACCCGACGGCGATCGCGCCATTTCCTGGGGCTGCGACCGGCGCGGGCGGCGAGATTCGTGATGAAGGTGCCACCGGCGTGGGCGCCAAGCCCAAAGCTGGGCTGGTTGGCTTTTCTGTGTCGCACCTGCGCATTCCGGGCTATGAGCAGCCCTGGGAGCAATCGCAGGGGTACCCGGCACGTATCGCCTCAGCACTGGAGATCATGCTGGAAGGGCCGATTGGCGCCGCGGCCTTCAACAACGAATTCGGACGACCCGGAATCTGCGGGTACTTTCGCACTTTTGAACAACAGCAGGTAGGCGATGCCCCCGGTCGGGTACGTGGTTATCACAAGCCCATCATGCTGGCGGGTGGGCTCGGCAATGTGCGCCGCACGCAGGTGAACAAGGGCGTGGTGTCGGTCGGCGCTCACCTCGTGGTGCTCGGCGGTCCGGCCATGCTGATAGGCCTGGGCGGTGGCGCGGCTTCGTCGGTCGGCAGCGGCGCCAGCAGCACGGAGCTCGATTTCGCCTCCGTGCAGCGCGGCAATCCCGAGATGCAGCGGCGTGCGCAGGAAGTGATCGATCGCTGCTGGGCACTGGGCGAGGCGAACCCGATTGAGCTCATTCACGACGTGGGCGCGGGGGGCTTATCCAACGCGGTGCCTGAGGCCGTGGCCCACAGTGAGCGCGGTGCGCGCATTCAGCTGCGCGATATCCCGAGCGCTGAGCCTGGCATGTCACCACTCGAGCTGTGGTGCAATGAAGCGCAGGAACGCTATGTGCTGGCAATCAGGCCTGCGGCACTGGCGCAGTTTGCTGCCCTGGCGCAACGTGAGCGCTGCCCGTTTGCGCGCATCGGCACGATTACCGATGACGGCGAGCTGATCGTGACCGACAGCTTGCTGGCCAACGAGCCGGTGCACCTGCCCATCGCGGCACTGCTGGGCAAGCCACCGCGCATGCGTCGTGATGCGCGTAGTGTCGTGCCAGAGAATCTCGAGCTGGCGCGCGAACTTAAGGAAGTCAATCTGCGCGAGGCGCTCTATCGGGTGCTGCGGCTCCCGGCTGTGGCAGACAAGACCTTTCTGATTACCATCGGCGATCGCAGCGTTGGCGGTCAGATCAGTCGTGATCAGTTTGTCGGGCCCTGGCAGGTGCCGGTAGCCGATGTGGCGGTAACGATTGCTGATTACACAAATTTTGCCGGCGAAGCCATGGCGATTGGTGAGCGCACGCCGGTGGCGCTGCTCGATGCTGCCGCAGCCGCGCGGCTCGCAGTGGCGGAAGCCGTGACCAACATGCTCGCGGCCGACATCAGCGATTTGAGCCAGATCCGCCTGTCCGCCAACTGGATGGCAGCCTGCGGCGAGCCGGGAGAGGATGCCGCGCTCTATGCCGCGGTGCGTGCGGTGGGTGAAGAATTCTGTCCGGCGCTGGGCTTGGCCATTCCGGTCGGCAAAGACTCGCTGTCGATGAAAACCAGCTGGCAGGCAGGTGGCGAGCCGCATTCCGTGGTCGCGCCACTGTCGCTGATTATTTCAGCGTTTGCCCCGGTGCTTGATGTGCGGCGCACGCTTACGCCATTGCTGCAACTCGATCAGGGTCCGACTACCCTGCTGCTCATTGATCTGGGCGAGGGTCGCAATCACCTGGGTGCCTCGGCGCTGGCCCAGGTGTACAGCCTGCAGGGTGGGGCGGGCGCTGACATGAACAACCCGCAGCTGCTGCGTCGCTGTGCCGCAGCCGTGAACGCGCTGCGCGCCCGCGATCTGCTGCTCGCCTATCACGATCGCTCCGATGGCGGACTCGCCATCACCCTGGCCGAGATGGCTTTTGCCAGTCATTGCGGCCTGGAAATTTCACTGGACCCGGTGCGTGGCCCTGCCCATGCGCAACTGTTCAGCGAGGAATGCGGCTTAGTGCTGCAGGTGGCAACAGCACGCCTGCACGAAGTGTGGCAGGAGTTGATCGCGCAGCAGCTCCAGGACTGCAGCCGCGTCATTGGCAGACCCATCACCGATATGCGTCTGCGCATCGCTGTGGGTGAGGCAGTCCTGGATGAACCCTGGACGGAGCTGCGCCGCGCCTGGTCGGAGACTTCCTGGCAGATGCGCCGGTTGCGCGATGATCCGGAGTGCGCCGACGAAGAGCATGCCGCGGCGCTCGATGCCGCCGCACCCGGTCTGCGCTGGCAACTGGAATTTGATCCACAAGAGGACGTGGCCGCGCCCTATATCGCCAGCGGGGTGCGGCCGGCCATCGCGGTGCTCAGAGAACAGGGCGTTAACAGTCAGGTCGAGATGGCGGCAGCGCTGGAACGCGCCGGCTTCGAGCCACACGATGTGCATATGAGTGATCTGCTCAGTGGCGCGCGCACACTGGCGCCATTTCATGGTCTGGTGGCCTGCGGCGGCTTCTCTTACGGCGATGTGCTCGGTGCCGGCGGCGGCTGGGCGCAGTCGATTTTGTCCCACCAGCCTGTGCGCACTGCCTTCGCTGAGTTCTTCGCGCGCAGCGATCGCTTCATGCTCGGCGTGTGCAACGGCTGTCAGATGCTGGCGCTGCTGCGTGAGCTCATTCCAGGCGCCGAACACTGGCCACGATTCCTGCGCAATCGTAGTGAGCAGTTTGAGTCGCGGCTGAGTCTGGTGGAAATACTCGATTCGCCTTCGGTGTTGCTGGCTGGCATGAAAGGTTCATTGCTGCCGGTGGCGGTGGCGCATGGCGAGGGGCGGGCGGTCTTTGCCGATGATGCTGATCAGCAGTACTGTGTCCAGCAGCGCCTGATCGCCTTCCGTCACAGCGACGCCCGTGGCAATGCGGCGAGGCAATATCCGGCCAACCCCAACGGTACGCCCGCCGGCATCGCCGCGCTGACCACGCCCGACGGGCGCGTCACCATCATGATGCCGCACCCCGAGCGGGTTTATCGCACGGTGCAGAATTCCTGGTATCCACCGCAGGCCGGCGCGGATAGCGGCTGGATGCGGTTGTTTCGCAATGCGCGAGTGTGGGTGGCGGGGTCCTGAAATGGGTCAGTGTCGAGCAGCTGAGATATTGGAGAGGTCCAGTTGAAAATCGTCCGGGCAGCGCTGTCCTTTGTGATTGTGCTGAGTTTCGGCGCAGCGAGCTTTGGCTGATAGCGCCGCGGCAACTGGTGATCACCTATGACTGACAATCGTATCCAGAACATCGTAATTGCCGGTGGCGGCACGGCGGGCTGGATGAGTGCCGCCTTTCTGGCAAAAATGCTACCGTTGGATACGCGCATACGCCTGATCGAATCGGATGAGATTGCCACGATCGGCGTCGGCGAGGCCACGATTCCCGCCATCAAGTTATTCAATTCCGCTCTTGAGCTTGACGAGAACGATTTCATTCGTCGCACCCAGGGCACCTTCAAGCTTGGCATCGAATTCGTCGATTGGCGCCGCATCGGAGAATCGTACATTCATGGCTTTGGGAAGATTGGCCAGGACCTGGGCGCAGTAAAGTGCTATCAGTACTGGCTGAAAATGCGCGGGCTGAATGCCGTGCCACCGATTGGCAGCTACTCGATCAACACCGTGGCCCCGCGCCAGGGTAAGTTCATGCGTAGCGTACCAACCATGAAGAAGTCGCCGCTGGCGGATATTGCCAATGCCTTTCATTTTGACGCCAGCCTGTACGCACGCTTTCTGCGCGGCTATGCCGAGGCACGCGGTGTCGTGCGTACCGAGGGGAAGATTGTCGACACCCAGCTGCGCGAGCCCGACGGTTTCATAGACGCGGTGGTGCTGGCAAGTGGCGAGCGGGTGACAGGTGATCTGTTTCTTGACTGCACGGGAATGCGTGGCCTGCTGATCGAGCAGACGCTACACAGTGGTTTCGAGAACTGGAGCCACTGGTTGCCTTGTGATCGCGCCATCGCCGCGCCCAGCGAGTCCGATGGCGTGCTGCTGCCCTATACCCGATCAACCGCGCGCCAGGCTGGCTGGCAGTGGCGCATTCCTCTCCAGCATCGCACCGGCAACGGTCTGGTATACGCCTCGGCCTGGCTTGATGACGACGCGGCCACGGCGGAGTTGCTGAGCAACCTGGATACCAGGCCAATCGGCAGTCCGCGGTACATTCGCTATACGGCCGGCAAGCGTCGGCGCATGTGGATCCGCAACTGCGTTGCCATAGGATTGGCCAGCGGTTTTCTCGAGCCGCTTGAATCCACCAGCATCCACCTCATCCAGACGGCGCTGGTACGCCTGGCCAGGTTGTTTCCGACGCGCAGTTTCAACCCAGTCGACGTCGAGGAGTACAATCGTCGTGCCGATTTTGAGTACGAGCGCATCCGTGACTTTCTGATTCTTCACTACAAGTCGACCGAGCGGAGCGATACGCCCTTCTGGGACTACTGTCGCAATATGTCGATACCCGTCACGCTGCAGGAAAAAATCGATCTGTTCCGCAGCCACGGGCGCATATTCCGTGAGAACGAGGAGTTGTTTGCGGAGGAGAGTTGGCTGCAGGTCATGCTAGGACAAGGCATTGTGCCGGAGGATTACGACCCCTTGGCCGATCAGCAACCGGTTGCCGAGGTAGCGCGTTACTTGCAGGACATCGAAGCGGTAATTACCAAGTGCGTCGCCGTCATGCCGGCGCACAGGGATTACATCGCCGCCAATTGCGCCGCCAACGAGCGCTAGCGTTGCCCCGCTAGCGGGCGCGAGCGCTGCGCTGCGCGCGCAGGCCTGCAGCAATGGCGCGCTCGGCCAGCGGGCGCATTACGGCGTAGCCGGCCGCATTCGGGTGCACGCCATCATCGGCCAGAGTGACCTTAAGGCCACCGACGGCGTCCGCCAGCGCGCTGTGGTAATCGACGTAAACGAGATGTTCGCGCGCAGCATAGCCGCGCAGCCAGTTATTCAAAGCAACTATAGTCGCTGCAGGTTGCAGCGACGGGTACCACCAGAAGCGCGCCGCCGGTGGAATCGAGGCGAGCACCACGCCTATGCCATGCGCATGCGCCAGCTCGACCATGGTGGCGATGTTGCCCTGGATGGTGGCCAACGAGGTCGGGCCGGTATTGCCGGCGACATCGTTGGTTCCGGCCATGATGTGTACTAATGCCGGATGCAGTTCGAGTACGTCGGCGCGAAAGCGCACCAGCATCTGTGCAGTAGTCTGGCCGCTGATGCCCCGGTCGAGCGTGTCATCGCCGAAAAACCCGGGATCGAGCGATTTCCAGCCTGCGGTGATGGAATCACCCAGGAACACGACTCGTCGCTTCGAGGTCGCTGGCAGCGCGGCGTTATCGTGCTGGTAACGGCACATCTGGCCCCAGTCGAGGCCGAGCCATTCGTGCATCCAACTGCCATACGGGTCGGGCGTCAGCTTGTGCGCCGCTGTAGGTTCGATCGGTACACCAGCGCAAGGGTCGGCGGACACGCCGATTTGCACTGCGGGCAGGGGGGCGTCGGCCGCATTCCCTGGTAGCGGGGAGACAGCGCCACCGATGACGAGCAGAACTGTGCAGATACCAGAAAAATCACGTGCTGAAGTCATGACTTGCCTCTGTTCAAAGCTCAGCGCAGCTGCGCCCGCCAATCCAGGTATCTACTATATTAAAAGAGCCATCAGCGATCACCATGTCAGCGCGCATGCCAGGCTCAAGGCGCCCGTGGCTCGCGCCGAGACCGAGAAAGGTTGCCGGGTATTCGCTCGCCATGGCTATTGCTTCCACAGCCGACAGCTCAAGCATCGCCATCGAGTTGCGCAGAGCGCTACTCATGTCGAGCGCCGTGCCGGCCAGCGTGCCTTGCTCATCGACGCAGTAGTCATTCTCAACCAGGATCGTGCGCCCCTGCAGCTGGAAGCTGCGCGCGCTGGTTCCCACCACCGGCATCGCATCCGTGACCAGCATGAATCGATTATGAGCCTTCGCCCGCAGCGCGATTTTCAGCGAGCGCGGATCGACATGCTTGCCATCGACGATAATGCCGCAATAGGTGTCATCGTCACTCAGGGCTGCTCCGACCACGCCCGGCTCGCGCGCGCCTAGCGGTGACATCGCGTTGAACAAATGGGTGTAGCCTTTGAGTCCGTGAAGTCTGGCAGCCGCGATGTCATCAAAAGTCGCATTGGTGTGGCCGGCCATGACGATGACGCCGGCAGCGCTCAGGCTCTCGAGCATATCGCCACTGGTGAGCTCTGGCGCCAAAGTGACCACGGTGACGCCATGTTCAAGTGAAGTCAGTAGGGCGAGGGCACTGCTATCCAGTGCCCGCAGGCGCCTGGCGTCATGCACGCCCTTGCGCGCTTCGTTCAGGTAGGGTCCTTCGATATGAATGCCAAGTACACCAGGTACGCCCGCAGCGATTGCTGCATCAACAGCGCTGATCGCCTTGCTGAGGATGGCGGCATCGTCGCTGATTAAAGTTGGCAGGAAACCCGTGGTGCCAAACCGAGCATGAGCCCGGCCGATGGCGCTTATGCCCGCCACTGTCGGTTCATCATTGAATAGTACGCCGCCACCTCCATTGACCTGCGTATCGATGAACCCGGGCAGCAACATCTTGCCGGCCAGATCAATGCGCGTCGCAAGATGCAGGCGGTCGTCATGCTCCGGGACCAGCGCTGCGATGAGTGCGCCCTCGACGAGTAATGCGTGACCGGTGATAAAGCCGCGCCGCGAAAATATCAGTCCATTGGTAAGAGCGTGTGGCATCAGACAGTCTCGGTAACCTTGCGCAGGTGAGGTGGCCGATCCGGGTCATGGCCGCGCTCGACGGCCAGTGCCGCCAGCAGCCGGTAAACACTGGGCGCCAGAAGTATGGGTGCAAGAACCGCAGAACCGGGCAGGGTTGGCAACTGCGTGACTCCGGGCGCGTGCGCACCGGCCATCAGAACCGTGACACCCCGGGCAGCGAGTTCGTTGCCCAGCAGTTCGAGGCCGGGACGCGCTGCGTCATCTTGCGCCAGAATAAGTGCCGGAAAGCCCGGCCCCAGCAACGCAAAAGGACCATGGCGCACTTCGGCGCCGCTGTAGGCCTCGGCATGCAAACCGCAGGTCTCTTTGCACTTGAGCGCCGTTTCCTGCGCTGCGCCCAGACCAAGGCCGCGGCCAATCACATACAGATGCTCAACTGTGCGCAACGCAGGTAGCGCCGCCCGCCAGTCCAATTCCCAGGCGGCCGCCAGAGCCGCAGGCAGCGCGCGCGTGGCGGCGAGTAACTGGGTGTCCTCAGTCCATTCAGCTGTCAGGTGTGCAAGTGCCGTAAGAGTGGCGATGTAAGACTTGGTCGCGGCGATGCTGAGTTCCGCGCCGGCCCACAACGGGATAGCGTGATCAGCCACTGCGCACAGTGGCGCATTCGGCACATTGCACAATGCCACGATGGTTGCGCCGCTGCGCTTTGCGGCGGCTACCGAGGCCAGCAAATCCGGGCTGCGACCGGACTGCGAAATAGCAATAAACAGGCAGTCGCTCAGATCCTGCTCAATGCCGTACACAGAACTCACCGAAGGCGCAGCCGAGGAGGTCAGCACGCGCGCACGCGTCTCGATCAGGTATTTTGCATAAGTAGCCGCGTGATCCGAGCTGCCGCGGGCGCAGGTGACGACCGCTCGTGGCGGCCGACGGCGCAGCTGCGCACCCAGGTCAGAAATAAGCTGGGCGTTAGCGTTCAGCTGCCGGGCGACCACTGCGGGCGACTCGGCGGCCTCATCGTGCATCCGACTCAAGTCGCCGCGCTCAGTTCTGCCACGAAATCATAGACGTCGCCGCGGTAGTAGGACTGCGAGAACTCGACCGCACGACCGTCACGCAGTGAACCCAGGCGTTCGACCAGCAATCCGGCGTCGCCTTCCCTGGCCTTGAGCAGTTTCGCCTGCTCGGCCGTGAGTAACACGGCGCGCAAGCGCTGCAATGCGCTTACTGGTCGCTGGCCGCTGCGCTCCAGCGCCTCATAAAGCGATTCGCTGACCGACTCCAACGAGGGCAGTGCCGTCGCCACGAGTGTGGCGACTTCGATCGCCATCGGCGCTTCGTCCGCGTAGCGGAGACGATGGAAGCGATACACCGGAGTGCCGGGGCTAAGTCGCAGCGCCAATGCCTCTTCAGGCGAGACGGTGCCTTCCGAGCGCTTGAGCCACACACTACGCGGCGTGCGACCGCGGGCCCGCATGTCCTCGGAGAACGAGGTCAGCATCGCAAAATTCTTTTCGACCCGGGCCGAAACGAAGTTCCCGGACCCCTGGCGCCTCATCAGCAAACCCTCACCGACCAGAGCGTCGAGTGCCTTGCGCACCGTGATCCGTGAGACATCAAAGTCCGTGGCCAGGTCACGCTCGGCCGGCAGGGCGTCATCGGGCGCAAGAATTCGGCTGTCGATCGCGGCCTTTAGCACCCTGTGCAGCTGCAGGTAGAGCGGCATGCTGCTTCGCCCATCAAGCGGCCCCACGGTCTTGGCGAGGGATGTCATATATCGATATCCAATATTCAATTGCTGGCCCCAGCATTTAATACCAAAGAGATACCAGTTACAAGTCCGAGAAACAAGTCAGTTTTCCGGGTAATTTGCTAAAAACAGTGGCACGTACTGTTGACCAGCTGCGGGTAGTTGTTGAATTAATCTATAAGTGGTATTAGAGTGGCATGTAACTGGTCTTGCCCCATTGGAAACACAGGTGGCGAACTCTTGGTGAATCGTGCACGTCACACCGCTCGGTGGAGCGCAGCGAGCAGTCAATGGTCATGGGCAATGACCTGTGCCGTGTCGCTGTGCGCGATGAATGCCTTGTCGGCGCGGGCGGCCACCAGAGCAGTGTTGCCGTTACGTCTGAGTTGGGCTGTAGAACAGGATGCAGGCGACGACCGGAAGAGCAATGAGCGCACGCGTGCCGTACTGACATTAAGACCGACCGGCCAGACACCGCTGCCAGCGCGTGGCTGGGCGCTCTATTTCAATTGTCTGGCTGGTGTCGAAATTGGTTCACTGGCAGGCGGGTTCACACTCGAACGTGTGGTTGGCGCCTTGTTTCGAGTGAGACCCGGAGCGGGTTCCACGGGCGTAGCAGCGGGCGGGACGCTGCAGATTCACATTATTCATCCTGAAGTGCTGGTCAATGAGACTAAAGCGCCGACCGGCCCTTTCCTGGTCTTCGACGATCAGCCGAATGCTGGGCGTGCACTGGCCGCGTACCATGTAGCGACACCACCCGTCAGTGCCGACGTGGTGACGCCGCAGGATGTCTATGCGCGCAATGCCGCAATCGGTGCGCTGTCTGCACAGTCCCTGCCACCGGTGTTTCCGACGCCGCGTGATTTTGCGCGGCACGAAGGAACCTTGCATTGGTCGACACGACCGGTTATCACTGCGTCGGTGGCGTTGCGTGCGGAAGCCACTATGGCACGCGCACTACTCGCGCATTTGCTGCCGACAGCGCCTACAAACGCGGCCAGACCGGCTCTGCGCCTGGCGATTGCGCGGTTGTCGAATCTGGATTCTCCAGAGGCTTACCAGCTGACTATCGATCCGTTCGCTGGAGTTCAGATCACGGGTAACTCGGCAGCGGGCGTGGCGCGGGGTCTCGCTTCACTGAGCGTGCTGCTGCCGCCACGCAGGTTGGCGAGCTACACGGTGGACCTGCCGGCGCTGTCGATCAGTGACACCCCGCGTTTTCCGTATCGCGGCTTCATGCTGGATGTCGCCCGAAATTTTCAGTCTAAGTCGACCGTGCTGCGACTGCTCGATCTGATGGCACGCTTCAAACTTAATGTGCTGCACCTGCATTTGTGCGATGACGAAGGTTGGCGCCTGGAAATTTCCGGCCTGCCGGAATTGACGGCAGTCGGGGCGCGACGCGGTCATTCATCTGACCCCTGGCGAGAATTGCCTCCCGCCTACGGCTCCGGACCTGAGGCCGCGGATGCCTATGGCAGCGGTTACTACAATCGCGCAGAGTACCTTGAGATTCTCCGTTACGCCGCAGCCCGGCATATCGAAGTGATTCCGGAATTTGAGATGCCGGGGCACGCGCGGGCGGCCGTGGTGGCGATGAAGAGTCGTGCGCACCGCCTAGCCGCCGCCGGCTTGGCGACCGCCGGGCGCTTTCAACTGGCCGACCCGGAGGATCAATCCGCCTACCTGTCGGCGCAGCTCTACAGTGACAACGTGATGAATCCGGCACTGCCGTCGACCTATACTTTCATCGAGCAGGTCGTCGCACAGATCGTGGCTCTGCATCGTGAGGCGGGAGTGCCGTTGCATACGCTTCACGTCGGCGGCGATGAACTGCCGGACGGTTCCTGGGATCGATCGCCCGCCTGTCAGGCGCTGATGCGGCACGAAAACATTGCCGACAAGGCAGGTCTCTGGAATTATTTTTATGCGCGCGTCGATGCCATTCTGAAGCGACATAGGCTCTTGGCTGCAGGATGGGAAGAGCTGGGCGCGTCGCGCGTCATGCAGCAGGGCGCGGGCCAGTTGGCGCCGAACCCGACCTTCAAAGACCACGGCTTCACGCTCTATGTCTGGCGCAATATTGAGGGGGCCGAAGACCTGGCCAATCAGCTTGCCAACGCCGGCTACGACACGGTGCTGACGCCTGCGACGCGGCTGTATTTCGACATGGTTCATTACCCGAGTCCGGAAGAGCCCGGCCAGAACTGGGCCGGCTACGCCGATCTCGACCGGGTGTTTGATTTTGATCCTTATAACGACATTCGCCTGAGCGTCGACGATGCCACGCCTGCGCCTGGCAAAGAGCGCCTCACGGAGGCAGGTAAGCAGCACATTCGCGGCATTGAAGGCACGCTGTTCACCGAGACAGTCCGCGATCCGGCGCGCCTCGAGTACATGTTGATGCCACGCCTGCTGGCACTCGCCGAGCGTGCCTGGGCGCCAGAACCGTCCTGGGCGCTGGCGACAGATCGCTCGCAGGCCGCCACATTGCACGCTGCCGCCTGGTCGCAGTTCGTGAACCAGCTTGGCCAGCAGGTGCTGCCGGCACTCGACGCTGGCGAACCCGCCATCCGTTATCGCATCCCGCCGCCCGGCCTGGCGATTATCGATGGTGCAGTGATGGTGAATGAGCAGTTGCCAGGTTTCGCGCTGCGCTACAGCGTTGATGGTTACGAACCCACCGTACTGAGCCCTTTGGTGGCTGGGCCGATCAGGTCAATGGGCGCAGTTCAGGTTTCCGCATTCGATCACAGTGGTCGGCACAGCCGTCCTTCACGCATTGAGATTCACTGAGCTACTAGAGGGGAGAGATAAAGTGAGCAAGGCCAAGAATAAGTTTCACTCCGTGCGCAAACCAGTTCGTACCCTGGCTGCAATTTGCCCAATATCCGCCGCTGTGTCGGCGATCCTGCTGCAAGCCGGCGCCGCTTACGCAGACCAGGCGAATGACATCGAGGAAGTGATCGTTACCGGGTTGCGCCACAGCATCGAGAGCTCGATCGAAACCAAACGCATGTCCGACTCTATCGTCGAATCTGTTACTGCTGAGGACATTGGCAAGCTCCCGGATCAGAGCATTGCCGAGTCCATCGCGCGCCTGCCAGGCCTGGCCGCGCAGCGCGTCAACGGGCGCGCCTCGGAGATTTCAGTGCGCGGCCTCGCGCCCGACTTCTCCGTGACGCTGATGAACGGCCGTGAGCTCCTGAGCGTCGGCAACAACCGCGGCATCGAGTATGACCAGTACCCATCAGAGCTGATCAGCGCGGTCACGGTGTACAAGACGCCGGATGCCGCGCTCGGCGTACAGGGCCTGTCGGGTACCGTCGACCTGAGAACCCTGCGACCGCTCGACGAGAAAAAGCGCGTGCTGGTCGTCAACGGGCGCTACGAGAAAAACTCCAATGGTGCATTGAACAATGAAGTTTCCGGGATGGGTAATCGTTTCAGCGTCAGCTATATCGACCGGTTTGCGGATGGCAAGGTTGGCTTTGCCATCAACTTTGCGCACCTGGATTCGCCGGAGCAGGAGCGGCATTTTGCCGCCTGGGGTTGGGCCACGGGCATGCTGCCGCCCCCCGATGACGATGTGCTGATGATGTTCGGTTCCGAGGTCCAGGCCACTTCGGCGAAGCAGGTGCGCGATGCCGCCATGGCGGTGCTCGACTTCCAAGCGACTGAATCATGGCGGTCAGCAATTGACCTGTACTACTCGAAATACGACGTTGACACGACGTCCCGCGGGCTGCTGTGGAGCTCGGCGCCTGGCTGGGGCGATGGCTCGGGAGTCTTAAACCCGCTCATCCAGGCCGATCAGCGTAACGGCCAGCGAGTGCTGGTGGGTGGTACGCTCACGGGACTGCAGCCCGTGGAGCAGAGCAACCAGAACGCCCGCACCGACAAGCTCATGAATGTGGGTTGGAACAATGCCCTGTCGCTCAACCAATGGACGCTGGAAAGCGATCTCAGCTATTCGACGGTCAAGCGCCGCGAGCAGACCTTTGAGATGTACGCGGGCCTCGGCAACACCAATGATGGCATCGTCGACAACAACTTCGGCTTCAGCGCGCCGATCGGCACACAACTACCAAGCTTCACTCCCGGCATGAACTACGCGGACGCGTCGATCATCGTGCTTTCGGATCCGGCGGCCTGGGGTGGCTGGGGACAGGACGGCTTCATGCGCCGGCCAACGGTGGACGATAAGCTCAGCACTCTACGGTTATCCGGCAAGCGCAAACTGGCAGGTTGGCTGAACGAACTGGAGACCGGCCTGATCTACTCCGATCACGAAAAGACCCGGTCCGACAACGACTTCCAGTTCTTCCTGAAGAACGGCGGCGCCACGGTACACGTCGACGCCGACCTGCTGCGCTCCCCGACCAGTCTCGCCTGGGCGGGGATCCCTGGCGTGATCGCCTACGATATCAATGGCGCCCTGGGGCGTTATTTTGATCCGCCGATCGTCGATACGGTTCAGAACGCGGACTGGAAGCGCAATTACACAATTACCGAAAAGGTGACGACGGCTTTTGCCAAGCTGAATACTGATATGCATATGGGCTCGGTACCGGTGCGGGGCAGTGTCGGCGTGCAGCTGGTGCATACCGAGCAGGGTTCTACGGGTATCGTCTTCACGAGCCGCGACGTCAGTCTTGCGGGCGGCGCTACGTACTCAGACGTGCTGCCCAGCCTCAATCTGAACTTCGATCTGAGCAAACTCAGTCGCGACCTGCACCTGCGCGTTGGCGCCTCGCGCACGATGGCGAGGGCGCGCATGGATGATCTGAAGGCTGGTACGGATGCCGGAGTGGGGCTGGACCATATCTGGAGCGGCACCGCCGGCAACCCGAAACTCCGCCCCTGGCTGGCCGATGCGCTGGATCTGTCGGTCGAGAAGTACTTTGGCAAGCGCAGCTATATGGCCGCTGCGGCGTTCCGCAAGAATCTGAAGAGCTACATCTACAGTGTGACTGAGCAATTTGATTTCACGGGTTATCCGAATCCGGGGGGCATTCCGGCTGACACACCGCAAGGAAACCTGGGCTTGATCAACTATCCGATCAATGGCAAGGGCGGCAAGATCTCCGGGACGGAATTCAGTGTCGCCCTGGACGGTGAACTGCTGTGGTCCGCGCTCGACGGGTTCGGGCTGATGGGCAGCTACTCGCTGACTTCCAGCGA
>Ga0315270_10000907_pt1 | contig 15978 bp, 13 predicted proteins | sample C1_bottom_MG_FD_204932 | JGI IMG/M metagenome (GOLD analysis project Ga0315270, IMG submission 204932) | Sediment microbial communities from Yellowstone Lake, YNP, Wyoming, USA - C1_bottom | ecosystem: Environmental > Aquatic > Freshwater > Lake > Sediment | place: USA: Wyoming | collected... | reverse complement strand
CGCGGCTTCGAGCGCGACGAGCCGGGCGCGTTCCTTCGCGCTCGCCCGCTGCCAGTCGAGGAAGCGTCCCGTGAGGCCGTCGGAAGTGGCCGGCGGGCGCGACGGGAAGCCTCCCGCGGGCACCGGCACCGGCGCACGCGGGCCGACCGGCTCCGGGAAGAATGCGTCGAGGCGCGCGAGCGTCTCGAACGTGTTCAGGAAGTCGAACTGGTGCAGAGCCGCCGCCTGTGCCTTCTCTTCGTTCGTGAGAGGCGGGCGGTCGAGGCTGATCGGGGTCGAGCCCACCGCGACGATGTCGGGTGGGCGCTCGGACGGCGCGGGACGGGCGCTCGAGGCGGCGGGGAACTTGGGCGCCGGCGCGGCGGCGGGATTTTCGGCGGCCGGTGTGCGGCGCAGCGCCCGGGCCGCGAAGAAGGCGAGGACGAGCACCGCGGCGGCCGCGGCGAGGAGGGCCGCGGGCTGTGTCCACGGGTTCGCGGGCGGCGTGGAGAGCCGTTGCAGCAGCCGGGCGTCGAGGTCGGCCGGCGGCTCGGGAGCCGCGGCGGGTTTCAGGAGGCGGTCGATCGCCGCGAAGTCGCGGGCGGAGGCACGGCAGGCCGCGCACTGCTCGAGGTGCTCGACGACGGGTGCGTGCCCGCCTTGCCCGGCGGACGCGGGATCGACGATGCGCTCGCGCAGCTCGTCGCAGTTCACGGCGCGTCTCCGAACGGCGGCGGCTCCGTCGTCGCCGCGTCGGGCGACGGATCGGCGCCGCCGACGCCGAGGTCGAGAAGGGGCCGAAGGGACGTGCGGAGCGTCTCGAGCGCGCGCACGAGGCGCCGGCGGACGTCGCCTTCGGACGTGCCGAGAGCGGCAGCGGCCGTGGCCAGCGGGAGCCGCGCGACGCGGGTGAGGAGGAAAGCGGCGCGCTCGGGCGGCGGGAGAGCCGCGAGTGCGGAGCGCTGCAGCGCGGTGCGCGCGGCGGCGGACTCGGCCAGGCGCGCGGGCGAGACGGAGACGGGCTGAACCTGGGGGAGCTCCTGCGCGACGCGCGCGGCGTGTTCCCACAGCGTCGCCGGGAACGAAGCGCCGGGCTCGAAGCGCCCGGCCGCGCGCACGAGGCGCTCGAACGTCTGGAGCGTCGCCTCGGCCGCCGCGGACGGCTCGCGGAGGCGCTCGAAAGCCGCGTAGACCGGCTGCTTCCAGCGCGAGAGAAGGCGCCTCAGCGCGCCGTCGTCCCCGGTCGCCACGAGGAGGAGGTCGCCGGGGTCCGGCCCGTAGGCGGCCGCGGAGTGCGCGGAGACGGCCATCGGGTCATTCTGCCAGAGGGGGTCTCCTACTGATCGGCTTTCGCAAACCGCTTGAGGAGCCACTCCTGGACCGCGGGCTCGCCCTTCTTCGCGATCGCCGCCATCTCGCCGTGCGCGAGCGCCTCGAGGAGGCGCCCGTCGGGCATGAAGATGAGGATCGCGGGCAGTTCCGCCTTCGGGTTGATGATGTACTTGTCGATCAACGCGGCGTTCGGCAGGTTCGAGACGTCGATCTCCGTTGGAATGAACTGCTCGATGAACGCGCTGAAGAACTTGTCCTTGTGGAGCGCGCGGTTGAAGACGGCGCACGGCCCGCAGTCGTTCGTGCCGAGGTTCACGAGAAGGCGCCTTCCCGAGTCGCTCGCGACCTTCTGGGCGGCCGCAATCGCCTTCTCGCCGAGGAGATCCGGGTCGTAGATCGGAAGCGCGGGCGCGGCGGTCGGAGTGTTCTTCTTCGCGGGCTCGGCGGCGGAAGCCGGGGCGCAGGCGAAGGCGAGGAGGATGAGGGCCGGCAGGGCGGAGCGGATCGGGAGCGGCATCGGGATTCAGTCTCCTTGGGTGGTCTTCGGTCTTCAGTTCGGCCGAGTGGGGTCGGTCGAGGGCGGCGCGGAGGCCGCCTCGAAATCGGTGCGGATCGGGCCGAACGTCTTCTCGTAAAGGGCGACGTTCTGGGACAGGGCGTTCAGAAGCTGCTTGGCATGGACGGGGGAGGTCAGGACGCGCGAGAGGACGCGCACGTCCGTGCGCCCGGGGACGACGCGGCCGAAGTCGAGGACGAACTCGGCCGGGTTGTGGATGATGTTCGCGAAGTTCACGTAGACGCCGTTCGCGACCGTGTCGTCGATCGAGAACTGCAGGGTGGGGGGCTGGGGTCCTTCGGTCTTCGGTTCGTCGGCCACGGCGGCACCTCGCAGGTCGATTCGGGAGCCTCTTCGCAAAAGGCGCGCCAGTATAGTGTCACGGATGAGAGTCGCTCTCCTTGTCCTCGCGCTCCCTCTCGCCTTTCTCGCGCCTGTTTCTGCCGACGACGCGACGCCCCTCGCCGAGGCCGACCGGCTCTGGGCGCTCCGCGCCGAGGGCTCGACGGGCGGGCGTGCCCGCGGCGAGGCGATCGACCCCGTGATCGCCGCGAGCCGCGCCGCGCTCGCGAAGGAGCCCGACTCCATCGCCGCACGCGGCGGGCTGATGCGCGCGCTGTACTTCAAGGGCGAGCACGTCGCGGACGACGTGACTGCGAAGAGGGACGTCTTCGACGAGGGCCGCAAGGTCGCCGAGGAGGCGCTCGGCCTCCTGCGGCGCGACGCGTCGAAGGCTTCGGGGAAGGACCTCACGAAGGCGTCGCCGGTCGAGCTCGTGCCTCATCTCAAGGGCCGCTCCGACGCGGTCGACGCGTTCTACTGGGCGGCCGCCGACTGGGGCAAGTGGTCGCTCGCGTTCGGGAAGATGGCCGCCGTCAAGCAGGGCGCCGCGGCGAAGATCCGCGACTACGCGCAGGCGGTCATCCTCCTCGACCCCTCGTTCAACGGCGGCGGCGGCTACCGGATCCTCGGGCGGCTTCACCACCAGACGCCGTCCGTCCCTTTCCTGACGGGCTGGGCGTCCCGCACGGAGGCGCTGAAGAACCTGCGTCTCGCGGTCGCAACGGGGCCGAAGGACTTTCTCGGGCGCCAGTTCCTCGCCGAGGCGATCTGGGACTACGAGCCGGAGAAACACGGCGAGGCGCGCGCCCTGATGCAGGCCCTCGTGGACGAGACCCCGCAGCCGGAATGGCTCGTCGAATGCCGGCGATCCCAGGAGGACGCGGCCGCGAAGCTCCGGGAGTGGGGCCGGTGAGAGAATGAGTCGCATGAACGACCCCCGCCTCCGCGAGGCGATCGGCCGCGTGGTTGCGGGCGCCGAAAACCGGAAGCTGCTCTCCGCGATCGACGCGCCTCCGCGGCCGCGCAGCAGCGAGCTCGTCGAGATCCTCCGGATGCTCCAGGAGGTCGTGTACCCGGGCTTCTACGGCGATGCCCCGCTCACCCGCGCGAATCTGGGCGACCGCCTCGCCTACGTCCTGCACCAGGTCCACGCGAAGCTCTCGAACCAGATCGAGAAGGCGCTGATGCCGGACGACCCTTCCGGCGCCGCCGCGCGCGCGCCGGAGCTCGCGACGGGGTTCCTCGAGACGCTGCCCGCGATCGCGGACATGGTCGCCGACGACGTGCGCGCCGCGTTCGATGGCGATCCCGCCGCGACGGGCTTCGACGAGATCATCCTCTCCTATCCCGGGGTCATGGCCATCTTCACGTACCGCGTCGCCCATGCCCTGCACGTGGCGGGCGTGCCGCTCATCCCGCGCATGATGACCGAGTTCGCCCACCTCGAGACGGGCGTCGACGTCCACCCCGGCGCGCGCATCGGGCGCTCGTTCTTCATCGACCACGGCACCGGAATCGTCATCGGCGAGACGACGGACATCGGGAACAACGTCAAGCTCTACCAGGGCGTCACGCTCGGCGCGCTCTCGTTCCCGAAGAACGAGCGTGGCGAGCTCATCCGCGGGACGAAGCGCCACCCGACGGTCGAGGACGACGTCGTGATTTACGCGGGAGCGACGATCCTCGGCGGCGAGACGGTCGTCGGGCGCGGGTCCGTGATCGGCGGCAGCGTGTGGCTCACGGCGTCGGTTCCGCCCGGGACGCGCGTCACGCTCCAGGGCGACCAGCTGAAGCGCGAGCCGCGCGTCGCGGCCGTCGCGCCCGCCCGGCGATGACCTGGGACGCGGTGGTCCTCGGCGCCGGCCCCGCCGGGTGCTCCGCGGCGACGGCACTCGCGCGCCGCGGACGCTCCGTACTCCTCCTCGACCGCGACCCGGAGCCGCGCTTCAAGATCGGCGAGTCGCTGCTCCCGTGGAACACGCCGATCTTCGAGGAGCTCGGGCTGCTCGCGAAGATCGAAAGTGCGGGCTTCCAGAGAAAGTACGGCGCGCTCTTCACGAACGAGCGAACGGGCGGAACGCGGCAGGTGGACTTTCGCGGGGCCTGGGACGGCTCGAAGCCCTCCGCGTGGCAGGTGAAGAGGAAGGACTTCGACGGCCTCCTCGCCGCCCACGCGGCGGACTCCGGCGCGACGGTGCGCCGCGGCGCCACGGTCGAGGATGTGCTCTTCGACGGCGCGCGCGCCACGAGCGTGAGGATCGCGGCCCCCGGCGGCCCGGAGGAGATCGCCGCGAAGGTCGTCGTGGACGCTACCGGCCAGGCCGCCTTCCTCGCCTCGCGCCTGAAGATCCGCCGCCAGGACACGAACCTCCGCAAGGCCGCCCTCTACGCGCACTTCACGGGCGTCTGGCGCGGCGAAGGGGACCGCGCCGGCGACATCCTCCTGCCGTTCCTGCCGGACGTCTGGTACTGGCTGATCCCGTTCGCCGACGGGAGCACGTCCGTCGGCGCGGTCTTCGCACCGTCCGTCCTCGCGACTCTCTCCGGGAAGACGAACCTCGAACGATTCGAGGAGCTGCTCCTCCGCTCCCCGAAGGTGAAGGAGTACATGGCGCGCGCGGAGCAGACGAGCGAAGTTGGGTCCGTGTCGGACTACTCGTTCACGTCGACGCGCTACGGGGGCGACGGCTGGGTGCTGGCGGGCGACGCCGGGACGTTCCTCGACCCCGTGTTCTCGACGGGCGTCTTCCTCGGCATGTCGGCCGGCCTCAGGGCCGCGAAGGTCATCGACGCGGCGCTCGCCGCGAAGGGGCGCGTGGACGCATCCGACTTCGACGCGTACGGCCGAACGACCGAGCGGATGGTCGCGCGGTTCCGCCCGTTCGTATACGGCTACTACGACCCGGTCTTCACGCGGATGTTCTGCGAGGAGGCGCCGCTCGACGCGCTCCGCGCGGCCGTCACCTCCACGCTCGCGGGCGACGTCGAGAGCCCGCCCCTCGCCGTGCGGTTCTTCAACCGCTTGACGCTGATGGCGTTCGCGTTCTCGCGCCTCGTCGAGAAGGACGACGGCGCCTCCGCCACGGCCTGACGACGTCGGTCGACACGCGCCGCGCCTCCGCGAGGAGGCGGGCGACGGTCTTTCCGGTGCCGGGCACGACGCGCCGCGGCGCGAGATCCGCGAGGGGGACGAGGACGAACAGGCGGGTCGTCATGCGCGGGTGCGGGACGGTCAGGACGCGGCTCGCGATTTTCCGGTTTTCGTAGAGGAGAATGTCGAGATCCAGGGGGCGCGGGCCGTTCCGCGCCTCACGCGCCCGCCTTCTGCCGGCCGAGGATTCGGAATTTCTTAGAAGGGTGAGAAGGGCCGGAGCGGAGAGCCTCGTCCGTCCCGTGATGACGGCGTTGAGGTAATCGGGCTGACGGGGAAGTGGAGGGACGGGAGAAGATTCATAGAAGGGCGAAGAGCGCATCCGCATCAGGTGCGGCGCGACGGCCTCCATACCCTTTCTAAGAAAAGCTTCTCTTTCTCCGAGATTCGACCCGAGGCCGATGGCGACGAAGACCGGCCGTGGGCGCAGAAATCGCGGGCGCGCGGTGCGCGCCCGCACGTCAGTACTCGTCGTCCGACTCGTTCGCGCCTTCCAGCGTCGGGGCCTCGCCGAGCGGGAGCTCCTCGTCGTCGTCGACGCGCTTGGCCGCGGGATCCTCGGGCTCGGTGACGACGTCCTCTTCCTCGCGGTTGCGGTCGAAGACGTCCGGATCCGCGAATTCGTCGCGCTTGGCGCGCCGCGCCGCGTGCAGGACGACGGGCGACGTCGGCTGAGGTGGCGCGTCCTTCTGATCCGCTCCGCACTTCGGGCACAGGACGGGGTTCTTCTTGAGATCGTAGAACTTCGTCCCGCATTTGAAGCACGTATGTTTCGTTCCCAGTTCGGCCATGAGCCTCCCGAAAAGACGCCGGAACATAGCATCCGTGTTTTTTTGGGTCAACGCGCCCCGCCACGTACACTCGGCCGGACCATGGGTGAGCTCTCTCGAACCTCCCTCCGGCCGGCCCGGGCCGCCCTCGCGGCCGCGGCGTTTTTCGCCGCCGCCGCCGCCCTCCCCGTGCGCGCGCAGATGCCCTTCGGAGCCGTGACCGCCCGCGCGACCGCCCTCGGCGGCGCCGCCGTGGGCCTGGGCCCCGACGTCGCGGGCGCCGTGGACAACCCCGCGCTCGCCCCCGACAAGAACTTCGCGTTTGCGCTTTCCGCGGGCCTCGTCACGCGCGAGAGCGGCGACTACTTCGCGCCGCTCAAGATCATCGCCGGGAACGACCCGGTGAAGCTCGCGACCGGCACCCAGCCGCAGAGCTACGCGGACGTCGTCGCGGCGCTCCACACGCTTGCGGACCCGGGCAACGGGATGCTCGGGAACGGAAACGTCTCGCTCGCGGCCGCGCACGGAGGCTGGGAGCTGTCGTTCACGGACCGCGCGTTCAGCGGCACGTTCGTGCGGGCGGACCTCGTCCACACGGCGCTCGGGGCGAATCCCGCGACGTCGATCGCCTTCAACAAGTCGGCGGCCGTCTTCCGCGGCCTCGAGCTGAAGGACCTCGCGCTCGCGAAGTCCGTGTCGTTCCTCGAGGGCACGATCACGGTCGGCGCGGCCGTGCACGCGCTCTGGGGAACGACGTACGTCTCACAGGAGTCCGCCTTCACGACGGACGCGGGCGCCGGGCCCTGGAGCTTCGCCCAGACGTCCCTCGACGGCCTCGCCCAGTCGCACACCGACTGGTCCGCGGACCTCGGCGCCCTAGTGTCGATCGGCCCGGTCCACGTCGGCGCGGTCTGGCGGGGCATCAACAAGCCGTCCTTCCCGTACGCGGACGGCGCGCCCGCGGCCGAGCGGGGGCAGTCCGTGACGTGGGGCCAGCAGCTGCGCGTCGGCGCCTCCGTTCACGTCCCGCTCATCGGCCTCACGTTCGCGGCGGACGCCGACCTCACGGCGAACGACACGCTCGTCGAGGGCCTGAAGAGCCGGGAGATCGGCGGTGGCGTCGAGTGGACGATCGTCGCCCTCGTCGTCCGCGCCGGGGCGTCGATCAACCTCGAGTCGCCCGACAGGAAGCCGGCGCTCACCGGCGGCGCGGGCGTCGTGATCGGCCCCGCCAAGGTCGACCTCAGCGGCGTGTACCGCACGGCCGACGGGGCGCTCGGCCTCGTCGCGACCGCGCGCTTCGGCATCTGATCCGATGCTCCGTTTCGAACGGCTCACGGCCGCCGGCCCAGGCCCGCGCCGCGGACGCGTGACGCTGGATCACGGCACGGTCGAGACGCCGGCGTTCATGCCCGTCGGGACCGCGGGCACCGTCAAGGCCGCGCGCTGGAGCGACCTCGAGGCGGCCGGCGCGGAGATCGTCCTCGCGAACACGTACCACCTCATGCTCCGGCCGGGCGGCGACACCGTGCGGCGGCTCGGAGGCCTGCACCGGTTCACCGGATGGGACCGGCCGATCCTCACGGACTCGGGTGGATACCAGGTGATGTCGCTCGCGGGCAGCCGGACGCTTTCGGAGAACGGCGTCGTCTTCCGCAGCCACGTGGACGGGTCGGCGCACGCGCTCACGCCCGAGCGCGCCGTCGAGCTGCAGCTCGGGGATTTCGGCGTCGACGTCGCGATGGTCCTCGACGAGTGCACGCCGTGGCCGGCGACGAAGGACGAGGTGCGGACGTCGATGGAGCTCACGCACCGCTGGGCGGCGCGCGCGGCCGCCCGGCGCGAGGCGCTCGCCTCGCCGCGCGGCGCACTGTTCGGGATCGTGCAGGGCGGCATGCACCCGGACCTCCGCGCGGAGAGCGCTGCCGCGATCGCCGCGCTCCCGTTCGACGGCGTCGCGTGCGGCGGGCTCTCGGTGGGGGAGCCGAAGGACGAGATGCGCGCGATGGTCGCGTTGACGGCGTCTCTTCTCCCGGAAGACCGGCCGCGCTACCTCATGGGCGTCGGGCGGCCCGACGACCTCATCGACGCCGTCGCGCGGGGGTTCGACCTCTTCGACTGCGTGCTCCCGACGCGTGCCGCACGGCACGGCCTCCTCTACACCTCCGAGGGGACGCTCGCGATCAAGCACGCGCGCTACCGCGAGGACGCGGCGCCGCCCGATCGCTCGTGCGGGTGCGCGACGTGCCGGAGGCACTCGCGCGCGTACCTCAGGCACCTGTTCGTCGCCGGCGAGCCCACGGCGGCGACGCTCCTCACGGTCCACAACCTCACGGCGATCCTTGACTTGATGCGGGGAATCCGTGAGGCTCTGGCCTCGAATCGGTTCACGGCGTGGGCGGCCGAAGCGCTTCCCCGCTGGTCGCGAGCCGTCGGAAAGGACTCCTGATGAACCCGTCCCTCCTGCAGGCCGCCCCCGCGGGCATCGCGGCCAACCCGATCGTGCAGATGGTCCCGTACCTGCTCATGTTCGTGATCTTCTACTTCGTGCTCCTCGCGCCGATGCGCAAGCAGCAGAAGAAGCAGAAGGAGCTGCTCTCGACCCTGAAGAAGGGCGACCGCGTCGTCACGTCCGGCGGAATCCACGGAACGATCGCGCAGGTCGAGGACCAGATCGTATGGCTCAAGATCTCCGACACGACGAAAGTCAAGATCAACCGCAGCGCGATCGCGGGCCTCTCGGGCGACACGGAGACGAAGGAACCGGCCTGACCTCCGGATTTCCGTGAGAAAATGAGGGGTGCCCCCCCGGCGACCTCTCACGCTCCTCCAGTCCTCGGACTGGCATGTGGGTTCCGCGCTCACGGGCGGGGGGCTCGGAATGCCTCCGGAGGTGCGCGCCGTCCGGCGTGAGGAAGTCGACGGCGCCGCCGAGCGCGCCGTCGAGGCCGCGAAGGCCCGCGGCGCCGACGCCCTCGTCGTCCCCGGAGACCTCTGGGACGCCGAGAACATCCCCGCCGCCGCCGTTCACCGGCTGCTCGAGGCGTTCGCCTCGTTCGCGCCGCGGCCCGTCTTCGTCGCGCCCGGCAACCACGACTTCGCGGGCGCCGGCGGCTGGTACGACCCGTCGGTTCTCGCGGCGCTCGGCATGCGCGCGTGGCCGGACAACGTCGTGGTCTTCCGCGCCCCGGCGTGGGAGACGGTGCCGTTCCCAGGACGGGACGACGCGACCGTCACGGGCCGCGCGTTCCTGTCGCCCGCTGTCGTCGTCGACCGCCCGCTTTCACCGCCGCCTCCGCGGCCCGCCTCAGAGCACGCCGTTCTTCTTCTCCACGGCTCGCTCGAGAGCTATCCGGGCGCGGACTCGCCGCGCGGAGCCAAGCGCACGGCGCCGTTCTCGCGGCGCGAGGTCGTCGTCGCCGGCTTCTCCTGGGCGGCGCTCGGCCACCACCACCACGTCCACTTCGTCGAGGACGACGCGGGCGAGCGCCGCGGCGCGTACTCGGGCTGCCCGACCGGACGGGGTCTCGACGAGACGGGCGCCCGGGTGTTCCTCGAGGTCACGCTCGTCCCGGGCGAGCCACCGCGCGTCGAGACGCTTCCAGCGGACTCCCGCGTCGTCCACGACCTGACGGTCGACGCGACGGATCTCGAGGGGGCGGCGCTCGTCGAGAGGGTCGAGACTGCATGGGCGGTCGCGGCGGTGGGCCCGGCCGACCTCGTGCGCCTCACGCTCACCGGGACGCAGCCGTTCGGCGCGCGGCCCGCGGAAACGGCGCGCGCGTTCGCCGCGCGCGCCCGGCACCTCTCCCTGCGCGACCTCACGACGCCCCCCGTCGAGGACGCCGGCCTGCGCTCGGCGGAGGGCCGGTTCGCGGCCGACCTCCGGGCGCGGCGCGACGCGGCCGTCGAGGACGGAGCGCGCCGTCTCGCGGACCTCGCCCTGCGCCTCGGACGCGACGCGCTCGCGGGGCGCCCCGTGCTGCCCCCCGAGCCGGAGGACGCGTGAGGATCGAACGCATCCGCGTGGAGGGTTTCGGCGCGCTGCGCGACCTCGACCTGGCATGGCCGGAGGGCAGCGTCCTCCTCGCCGTCGACCCGAACGAGACGGGGAAGACCACGCTCTGCGAGGCGATCGTGACGGCGCTTTACGGGCTGCCGAAGCTGCGCGGCGTCGCGACGCGCGTCCGCGAGCTGCGCCGCCCGCGCAGCGGCGCGCCGATGCGCGTCGGCCTCGACGTTTCGGCCGACGGCCGGAAGTGGTCCGTCGACCGCGACCTCGACGCGGGGACGCTCCGCATCGTGGACCGCGAGCGCGGCGCCGATGTGACGGCCGAGTTCCTGCGCGCGGGCGGCCGGGACGTGTTCGGCGAGACGGTCACGGGCGGCCTCGGAGAGCCCCTCTTCCGCGCGACGGCGTACGTGAAGCAGAACGTGCTGGACACGGACCGGCTCGAGGCCGGCCTCACGGTGGAGCTCGCCCGGATCGCCGACTCGGGCGGCGGGGAAGCGTCCGTCGTGCGTGCGCTTTCGGCGCTCGAGCAGGCCCGCCGGGAGATGCCGGGCGCGACGACCGGCGGTTCCGTCTCGGTCGACACCGAGATCTCGCGCCTGACGAAGAAGATCGAAGCGGCGAAGGCCCGGCGCGACGCCCTCGCGCAGAAGCGGCGCGAGGCCGCGCAGGCGTCCGCGGCCCTCGCGTACCGCACGCGCACGCGGGACGACGTCCGGCGCCGCGCGAATCTCGCGGAGCTTCTCGCCGTCGCCGCGGAGCGGCGCGCCCTCTCGGAGCGGCTCGACGTCGCGCTCGCCGCGGAGCGGAAGCGCCGCGAGACCGAGAACGAAGTCCGCGCGCTCGCGCCGGAGGCCGCCCTCTTCTCGGACGTGGCGCTCCGCGACGTGGACCGGCTGCGCGAGGAGCGTGGCGCCCGCCCGCAGGCCCTCGACGCCGCGCGCGCGGCGCTGGAGTCCAGCCTGCGCGAGGCCTTGCGCGACGCGGGGGATCTGGCGCGCCGGTTCGGCGCCGCCTCGCGCCTCGAGGACGAGCCCCGGGCCCGGCTCGAGGCGCTCCTGCGGGCCATCGCGGGGCTCAGGAAGGAACTCGCCGAGGCCGAGCGGGCGGTCGACGCGCACTGGAGCGCGCTGCGGGCGGACGGGCTCGCCGAGGAGTTCGTCCGGCTGGACGCGATCGCCGCCGAGGACCGCGAGTTCGTCCTCGGAGCCGAGGAGGAGCGCGGAGCGCTCGAGCTCGAGGGCGTCAAGCTGGACCGGAAGGTCGCGGACGCCTCCGCGATCGCGGCGATCGTCGCGGGCGAGCGCGCGCAGAAGGTGAGGCTCGGCCGGGGGATGGTCGCCGCCGCCGGCGGCCTCGTGCCGGTCGTTGCGTGGCTCGCGTGGCCCTCGGCCGGCGCCCCGCTCTATGCGACCGTCGCCGTCGCTGTCTTCGCGCTGACGCTCGGCCTCCTCGGCGCGATCGGCTGGACGCGCGCGGCGACGCACCGCGTCGCGGACGAGGCCCGGGCCCGCGAGGAGGAGGCCGTCGCGCGCCGGCGCGCGGTGGAGCTCCGGCGCCAGCTCTCGGAGCTGCGCCTCCGGCTGGACAAGGTGGCCCGGAGCGCCGGCTTCCGCGACGCCTCTGCGCTCCTCAAGGCCCATCGCCGCGTCCGCGCCTCCGACGACCGCCGCCGCGCGCTCGCCGCCGCGACGACGCGGCGCGACGACGCGAAGCAGCGTCTCGCGGCCCTCGACGCCGACCTCGCGCCGTTCCGCGAGACGCAGGGCCTTCCCCCGGGGATCCCCGGGGAGGACGACGCGGCGCGCCTCCTCGACGTCCTTGTGGAGCTCGGCCGCGTCCGGCAGGACACCCGGACGCGCGAGGAAGTCCTTGCCAAGGAGAGCGAGCGCCTCGCGCGCGAGGACGCGGACCTCCGCGACCTCGAGCGGCGCCTGCGGGACGCGCTCGCCGCGACCGGCGTGCCCCAGGGTCTCCCGATCGCCGAGGCGCTGCTCGCCGTGGAGGCGGGGCGGCGCAAGGCGGCGAAGTTCCGCCGGCTCCAGGAGCACGAGCTGCCCGCGCGCCGGGAGGCGGAGACCGCCGGTGATCCCGAGGAGCTCGCGGCCCGGATCGAGGCGCTCGACGCGGAGATCGCGCGCCGCACCGCCGAGGCCGGGGGCGACGCCGCGGCGGCGGGCGCGTCCGGCACGCCCGAGGAGGCGCGCCGCGCCGCCGAGGAGGCTCGAGCGGCCCTCGCGCGCGCCGAGGACGAGCGGTCGGCGGCCGAGAGGGCGCTCGCGGCGGCCGCGCGCGCGGGAGGAGATACGGCGCGGGACGTCGAGGAGGATCTCGAGACGGCCGAGGCGCTTCTCGTGCGCGCGACCGTCTTTCGCGACGCCGTCGACCTCGCGCGCGAATCCCTCGGCGGGGCCGCGGCGTCCGTCTATTCGGACTTCCGGCGCGGCCTGAACGAGGCCTCGCGCGCGATCCTCGCCACGTGGAGGACCCCGTACGAGGCGCTCGAATTCTCGGACGACCTCACGCTCTCGGCGTGCGTGAAGGGCGGCCGGGTCGCGACGAAGACGGAGATCGAAGCGGGCCTCTCGACCGGCGCCCGCGAGCAGCTGCACCTCACGGCGCGGCTCGCCGCGCTGCGCTACCTGGGGACCGGCGCGGCCGGCGTCCCGCTCCTCCTCGACGACCCGCTCGTCGGCGCCGACGACGAGCGGTTCGTCGCCGTCATGAGGTTCCTCGCGACCGAGGTCCTGGGCGAGAGGCCGGTTCTCGTCGTCTCGTGCCACGCGTGGCGGCACGAGCGTCTCCTCGCGGCGCTCGGAGACGCGGCGCCGCGCCTGGCGCGGGTGTCCCTGGCGCCGTTCTCGTCCCGGCCGGCGGGCGTCGCCGCGCCGGACTGACCGCCTCGGGGTTCTGCTAGACTCCGCCGGTTCGCCCGGAGAAGCCGGGTGTATCCTGCGGGTTTCCCGTCGCTCCGGTGGCCTCGGCCGCCCCCGGCCGGGCCCGCTCCCGGAGGTTGCGTTCGTGAACAAGCCCATCGGATGGCGCGTCGGCGTGACGTTGGCCGTCCTCCTCGGTTCGATCGGCGCCTACTGGTGGCGCGGCCACGAGGCGCTCAAGAAGTCGCCCACCGCCCCGCCGAACCCCTCGATGTCCGACGTCCTTCGCAACGGCCTCAAGCTCGGCCTCGACCTCAAGGGCGGGATCCACCTCGTCCTCCAGGTCAAGACGGCCGACGCGCTGAGGGTCGAGGCGCAGGACACGCTCGAGCACCTCAAGGACGAGGGCACGAAGCGCGGCGTCGCGGTGATCCCGGCGGGCCCCGCCGACGGCACGGGCTTCACGCTGAAGCTCGACGAGAAGACGGATCAGGCCAAGCTCAAGGACCTCGTCAAGTCGATCCTCCCTGCGAACTCCTGGTCCGTGGACGAGCGCGGCCGCGAGTGGAAGATCGGGTTCAAGGACGTCGAGAAGAGCGCGATCGAGGACCAGGCCACGCGCCAGGCCGTCGAGACGATCCGCAACCGCGTCGACGCGCTCGGCGTCGCCGAGCCCGTCATCCAGCGCCAGGGCACCGACCGCATCGTGGTCGAGATTCCCGGCGTGGACGACCCGAGCCGTGTGAAGGAGATCATCGGGACGACCGGCCTCCTCGAGCTCACGCTCGTCGACGAGCGGGGCGGCCCGTACCCGAGCGCCGAGGGCGCGAAGGCGGCCTACGGCGGAACGATCCCGGCGGACCTGCGCCTCGTCGAGGGCTTCAGCGAAGACGCCGACGCGCGGACGCGCACGCCGGTGTACTACGTGCTCAAGCGCGCCGCCGCCGTCACGGGGCGCGACATGAAGAACGCGCGCGTGGACCGCGACAAGTTCAACCAGCCCGCCGTCATGTTCTTCCTGAACGCGCCGGGCGCCGTGAAGTTCGCGAAGGTCACGGGCGAGAACATCAACAAGCGCCTCGCGATCGTTCTCGACAACCGCGTCATGTCCGCTCCGAACATCAACAGCCAGATCAAGGAGAGCGGCATCATCGAGGGCAACTTCACGGCCGAGAAGGCGGACGCGCTCGCGCTCGTCCTGCGCTCGGGCGCGCTGCCGGCCGAGATGATCATCCTCGAGGAGCGCACGGTCGGGCCGTCGCTCGGCCTCGACTCGATCAAGAAGGGCGTCCTTGCCTCGATCGTCGGAATGCTCTGCGTGTTCGTCGCGGTCGTCCTCTACTACAAGCTCGCGGGCGTCAACGCCGTCGTCGCGCTCGTCCTGAACGCCCTCATCCTCCTCGGCGCGATGGCGTACATCAACGCGACGCTCACGCTGCCGGGCATCGCGGGCTTCATCCTCACGATCGGCATGGCCGTCGACTCGAACGTGCTCATCTTCGAGCGCATTCGCGAGGAGATGGACAACGGCAAGGCGCCGAAGAACGCGATCGACCTCGGCTTCAAGCGCGCCTGGGGTACGATCGTCGACACCCACGTCACGACGATCTCGGCCGCGCTTTTCCTCTTCCAGTTCGGCACGGGCCCGGTCAAGGGCTTCGCCGTCACGCTCGTCATCGGCCTCCTCGCGTCGGTCTTCACTTCGGTCTTCGTGTCGCACCTCCTGTTCGACCTGATCTACGGGCCGAAGGAGCGCGTCGAATCCCTGTCCATCTGAATCGGAGAATCGCGTGCGTCTCTTCCACCACACGAACATCGACTTCCTGAAAATCAAGTGGATCTGCATCTCGCTGTCGATCCTCTCGATCGTCGTCGGCACGATCTCGCTCGTCGCCAAGGGCGGCCCGAACCTCGGCATCGACTTCACGGGCGGCGCGCAGATCGTCTATGCGTTCTCGAAGACCCCCGACGAGGACCAGATCCGCAAGATCGTCGAGGCCGCGAACGTCAAGGTGACCTCCGTCCAGCGGTACGACAAGGTCGAGCGCAACCAGGTGCTCCTGCGCGTCCCGATGGAGAAGAAGGAAGGCCGTGACGTCTCGAAGGAAGTCACGGAGGCCCTCACGAAGGCGCTCCACCCGGCCGGCGCGGCCCCGGACGCGTTCGACCTGAACCTCAACGGCGCCGACCTGCTTCTCAAGAAGCTCATCGCCGACGACCCGGAACACGCCGCGCAGCGCCCGAACGTCGACCCGAAGGTCGAGTACGGCCGGGTCACGCAGGCGCTCATCAAGGCGCGCTCCGAGAAGGGCCTCTTCGCGTCCGTGGAAGACGCGGCGAAGACGCCCGGCGTCTCGCCGACGGTGGGGGAGTGGCTCAAGGCCAGGACGATCGCGGGCCCCTTCACGCTCCTGTCGGCCGAGAACGTCGGCCCGCAGGTCGGGAAGGACCTCCGCGAGAAGGGCACGTGGGCGATCCTCTTCTCGTGGCTCGCGATGCTGCTCTACATCGCCTTCCGATTCCGCTCTGCGTCCTTCGGGACCGCGGCGGTCGTCGCGCTCATCCACGACACGTGGACGACGCTCGGCCTCTGCTCGATCCTGAACCTCGAGATTTCACTCACGGTCGTCGCTGCGTTCCTGACGCTCGTCGGCTACTCGGTCAACGACACGGTCGTCGTCTTCGACCGGATCCGGGAGAACCGCGAGAAGAACCGGCGCGCCCCGCTCGCCGAGCTCGTGAACCACTCCATCAACCAGACGCTCTCGCGGACGGTCCTGACGTCGCTGCTCACGTTCGTCGTGGTCGTCGTTCTGTTCTTCCTCGGCGGCGAGGTCCTGCGAGGGTTCTCCTTCGTCATGATCATCGGGATCATCGTCGGGACGTACTCGTCGATCTTCGTCGCGGCCCCGCTCGTGATCGTCTGGGAAGAGTGGCGTCAGAAGCGCGCGGCGGCGAAG
>Ga0315270_10000905_pt1 | contig 15985 bp, 18 predicted proteins | sample C1_bottom_MG_FD_204932 | JGI IMG/M metagenome (GOLD analysis project Ga0315270, IMG submission 204932) | Sediment microbial communities from Yellowstone Lake, YNP, Wyoming, USA - C1_bottom | ecosystem: Environmental > Aquatic > Freshwater > Lake > Sediment | place: USA: Wyoming | collected... | reverse complement strand
CGAAGCGCCCGTGCTGATGACCGGCCCGGCGATTACCGTATTCGAAGGCGAAATAAATATATAAGCAACCGGGAACCGATATGAGAGAAGAAGACATCGCAATTTACTTGCAGGAGCATCCGCAGTTTTTCGAGGATCATGCCGAGATGCTTGCGGGTCTCCTCATCCCGCACCCGCACGGCGGGCGCACCATTTCGCTTTCTGAGCGGCAATTGCTGGCGCTGCGCGACAAGAACAAGGCGCTTGAAAAAAAGCTGCACGAGCTGCTGGCGTTCGCCAAGGAAAACGATGAGCTGCAACTCAAGGTACACCAGTTTACCTGCACCCTGTTCGACGTGGCCGATCTCGATGTCCTGCAGGACACCATCCTGTACCAGATGCGCGAGCGCTTCGCAGTGCCCCATGCCGTGATGAGCCTGTGGGATGTCTCCCCGCCCAGCGCCGAGATGATGACCTTCGCCGACCAGACAGCGCAGCCGGTGTGCATGCACCGCGCGATGTACGACACCGCAGAATGGTTCGGCGAGAGCGCCGAACATCTGCGTTCGTTCGCGTATTTGCCGCTGCGCAATGCCGAACACTCCATCGGCTTACTGATACTCGCCAGCGAAGATCAGCAGCGCTTCTATCCTGAGATGGGCACGCTGTTTCTGCAGCGCATTGCGGAAGTCGTGAGCGCCGCGTTGCAGCCGCATTTGTAAGACTACTTAGCCACGATTAACACCGATGACCACGGATAAACAAAGCTCCACACAGTGCTCGCAGTACGTCGAAAAAATGTACGGGCATTGCACCGGATTTATCTGTGTAAATCCGTGTTCATCGGTGGCGAATTCTCATTTCCAATAACATGCCAGATAACGTTGCGCCCGACCACGAAGGCTTGCTCAACGGCTTTCTGGCGCATCTCAGCAACGAGCGGCGCTATTCCGAACATACGCGGGAAAATTATGCGCGCGATTTGCGCAAGCTGTTCCTGCTGCTGGCGAACACGCCGTTGTCCGAGGTAAAAAGCCACCACCTCCGCCGCTACATCGCGCAATTGCACGGACAAGGTCTGGGCGGTCGCACATTGGCGCGCATGTTGTCGGCATGGCGCAGTTTTTTCAATTACCTGATACGCGACCATCGCTACCGCGACAATCCGTGCATGGGCCTGCGCCCGCCGAAGTCACCCAAGCTATTGCCGCAGACATTGTCACCAGACGAGGCGACAAGACTGGTCGGGATGACAGCGGAGACGCCGCTCGACATGCGCGACAAGGCGATGTTCGAACTGCTCTACTCTTCCGGCCTGCGCCTCGCCGAACTGGTGAGCCTTGACCCTGTGGACACGGATTTCAACGATGCCGCCGTGCGCGTTACCGGCAAGGGCAGCAAGACGCGCATCGTGCCCATGGGCAGCCATGCCATTACCGCACTGCAAGCCTGGCTCGCGGTGCGCGAGCAAATCGCCAAGCCGGAAGAGGCCGCGCTGTTCGTTGGCAAGAACGGCAAACGCATTTCGCCGCGCACCGTGCAACTGCAATTGCGGCAGTGGGGCATCAAACAGGGTATTGCCAGCGCCGTGCATCCGCACCTGCTGCGCCACTCGTTTGCCACGCACGTGCTGCAATCTTCCGGCGACCTGCGAGCGGTACAGGAAATGCTCGGTCACGCCAGCATCTCCACCACGCAGGTTTATACCCATCTCGATTTCCAGTACCTGGCAAAAATTTACGACGGCGCGCATCCGCGCGCAAAAAGAAAAACATGAACCAGAAACGCCATACCTCACCCCAGCGCCGTCGCGAACATCACAAACCACTTACCACTTCTGCGCCACGCACCTCTGCTGCGTCTTTCGACAGCGCGCAAATGTTTGTTCATTCCGGCCGCGAAAAGTCCCTGCTGCGTCGTCACCCCTGGGTATTTTCCGGTGCGGTGGAACGCATCGAAGGTGCGCCCGCCAGTGGCGACACCGTGGCGGTGTGCGATGCGACAGGCGGCTTCCTTGCCTGGGCCGGATACAGCGCGCAATCGCAGATCACCGCCAAGGTATGGTCGTGGCACGCGGAGGAAAAAATTGACGCGGATTTCTTCCGCAAGAAAATTACGCAGGCGCTAAGCATGCGCCGCGACCTTAGTTTGGCGCGGGACAGCAACGGCATGCGCCTGATTCACGGCGAATCCGACGGCCTGCCCGGACTGATTGTGGATCAATACGACAACGTGATCGTGATGCAACTCGGCAGTGCCGGCGCAGAACGTTGGCGCGACACCTGCGCCGACATCCTGCAAGAGCTATGCAACCCGGCGTGCATCTACGAACGCTCCGATTCCGACTCGCGCGCGCTGGAAGGCCTGCCGGAACGCAACGGCATGCTGCGCGGCACATTGCCCAGTGAAACCTTCGTCACCGAACACGGGTTGAAATTCGCCGTGGATGTGGCGCACGGGCAGAAGACCGGCTTCTACCTCGACCAGCGCGACAACCGCGCCTTGACCGGCACGCTGGCGCAGGACAAGGACGTGCTCAACTGCTTCTGCTATACCGGCGGCTTCTCTCTCTACGCGCTGCGCGGCGGCGCAAAGTCGGTGTTATCTATAGATGCCTCCGAAGAAGCGCTGCAGCTTGCAAGGCGCAATGTTGAACTGAACCATCTCGATTCCTCAAGAGCGGAATGGCAATGCGCCGACGTTTTCGCCGCGCTGCGCAAAATGCGCGACCAGAATAAAAAGTTCGATCTGATTATTCTCGATCCGCCCAAGTTCGCCCCCACCGCCGCCTTCGCTGAAAAAGCCGCGCGCGGCTACAAGGATATCAACCTGCTCGGCCTCAAACTGCTGCGCCCCGGCGGCCTGCTGTTCACCTACTCCTGCTCCGGCGGCATCAGCGACGACCTGTTCCAGAAAATCATCGCGGGAGCGGCGCTGGATGCTGGCATTAATACGCACATCGTTAATAAACTACACGCAGCGGCAGATCACCCGGTGTTGCTTAGCTTCCCGGAGGGGGCGTATTTGAAAGGTTTAGTGCTGCGCGTCAGTGCCTAAGCATCAGGCCAATTGGTAGGCAGGAAACCCGCTCTGCATCCAGCCCATCATCCCGCCGCGCAGGTTATACACGTCAGTGAAACCTTGCTGCTGCAGAAACAGGCAAGCCTGCGCCGAACGTGCACCGCTGCGGCACACCACCACCAGCTTTTCTTCACGTGCCAGCTCATGCACTTTGGCGGGCAGCGTGTGCAGGGGCAGCACCTCGGCCTTGGGTACCGTACCCGTGGCAATCTCCGGCATCTGGCGCACATCAATCACGCGCAGCTTATGGCTGGCATCGTTTACCCACTGGGCGAGTTCGGCAGCATCAATTTCCTTAATGGTATTGGCAAACATTTTCAGGCTCCTGAATAAATATGCAATGTCAAAATATTAGCACGTGCTAATATTTAGGCAAGCCCCCGATGGCTGCGCGGAAGTGGCATGCAACTTTCTTATTCATGCCTGCCACACCCATCAGGCACCTCTTTATATTACAGCATGGCTGTTTATGACAAAGGATGGCATTAAATGGCATTCTTTGTTATAGTTTGGCATAAGCTGCCATATCATCAGCCTGGTTTAATTCAGAGAAAGCGCCGTGTCCATAAACGTTTCATTGCCGCCCGAGCTGGAAGCTTTCGTTCGCCAACACGTCGAGTCCGGGAAATACGGATCGGCCAGCGAAGTCGTCCGCGAGGCATTGCGCTTATTCGAATCATACGAACAGGTGAAGATGGCGCAATTCGGCAATTTTCGCCAGGACATCGCCCCCGCGTCCAACGGCTCATATATCGCCAGCGCAAAGAACGGGCGGGCCAAAGGGAAATAACTTCCCCGGCCCGAAACCGAAAAGCCACAAAATCCAGAATACACCGGGGCCCTGCCCTCCGTTCTTTATTCGTTTTGCCGATTCAGCAGCAAGCGCCGGATGAATTTTGTGATTATCAAAAAGTGAAAGGATCACGATGACTTCAGCCATGTGCATCGCACTCGCAATTTATTTTGAAAGCGCCTCCAGCAACCAGCCTATTGACGATCAATACGGCGTCGCGCTCGTCATCAGGAACCGCGCCCTCCATTCCGGCATGACACCCTGCGACGTGGTGTTCGAGCCCAAACAATTTTCCTCGCTCAACGATGCGCTGGACGATGACGGCAATCTCAAGCCGGAATACCGCCCGCAAGGCAAAGCCTGGACCGAAGCGAAGGCCATCGCCAAGCGCGTGTTGCGCGGCCAAATGCCCGACATCACCAACGGCGCGCGATTCTATTATGCCAACTACATCACTCCGCCCGCCTGGGCGCAAGGCATGAAATTCACCGGCAGGCACGGCAAACATCTGTACTGGAAAAAACAGAAAAAGCATCCGGCAGTGGATGGCGCGGAAGCCAGGCTCATCAGTCAATCACCCTCCATCGCCAGCAACGAACCCGTCCGCGTCGGCTGGAATTAAACAAGGACATCGCCGAATAAATCCGTTCGCCCTGAGCTTGTCGAAGGGCACCGTACTTATCCACACCGCGCGCCACTGGATACCCGCCTGGCTGAAAGCCAGTTTATCCCGAGCCAGTCGAAGGGCGGGTATGACGTGCTCCCTTCCAGATATTCGGATCAATAGCGAAGCATCGCCTGAAGCTTGTTCTCCGCACGCCTATGCCCTTTGGCATATTGCCAGCGTGGGATTTTGTTATTAGTGTGCTGCTCATTGTCGTTTTTTCTGGCAAGGATGGAGTGTTCATGAACTGCACTCCTTTGAAAATCAACACGCTGAAATTATTCGCCAAGATTAGGCGACATACATGCCCAGATTATCAGACACATTTGGTGTCTACTTTACGTTGGGCAACTAATAAGGAATGAGAAATATGCGAAATGAAATTGAAAAACGAGAGAAAGCAGCAGTCGCCGCCATACGAAGTGCATTGGGTACCGAAGATGATGAGTCTGGTGCCACCTTATTCGTAGAGCATCACTTAGAAGAAATCGAAGGCGAATATTGGCAAAAACATGTCAGCACCCCAACACCAGAACCTCTTAAAGTGCTCGACATCCTTGTACTTCGATCACACTGGGGAGGTAATGATGATATTGAAACATTTGACTTTACGCTGCCTGAAAATGTAACGGATTATGTAATAAGTGTTCGCTTCGATGAGTCTGGGCAAGTTGAAGATATTTCAATGGAGAGTTAATGTTCACAGTACCCAACCCGGCGTTCGAGAGGGACGGCGCAAAAGCGCGCCGCCCCTTAGCTCCATTACGTTAAACACTTACCCCGCCCACTTCGCACCCAACATCCTGTCCCGCTTATCTTCCGGCACGCGCTGCATGAAGGCGCAGTCCTGCTTGTGGATGGTGATGCCGCGGTCGCGCGTGACGTAGCCGACGATAGCATCGGGTTTCTCCGGCTTGCAGCAACGGGCGAGTTTGGTCATCAGGTTATCCACGCCCTCGATCAGCACGCCGGATGAGGCGCGCCGTGCGGTGGTTTTCGGCGCGACGGGCGGCGCAGCACCGGCCACTTTCGCCGGAACTTCCTGCTGCACGGCGAGACCAAACTTGCGCGCAGTGATCTCGCCGCGACCGAGTGCGGCGAGCAGCTCTTCGAGTTTGTGGAAGCGCAAGCGCTGCGCGATTTTTTCCTGGTTGACACTGGTGACGCCGAGGCGTTGCAATTCTTTCTCCAGCAGGTCGCGCCCTTCGGCGATGCTGACATCGAGGTTCTGCATCTTGAACCATTGCCGCACCTTGGCGCGCGCACGCGCGCTTTTCAGATAGCCGAGCTGCGGCGACAGCCAATCACGGCTGGGCGCGCCCAGTTTCGCGGTTAGGATTTCCACTCGCTGGCCGTTTTGCAATTGGTATTTCAGCGGGACAATATTTCCATCCACTTTCGCGCCGCGCGTGCGGTGGCCAAGGTCGGTGTGCAGGCTGTAGGCGAAATCCACCGGCGTCGCGCCCTTGGGCATATCCATCACCTTGCCTTGCGGCGTGAGCACATATACGCGATCTTGCAGCAGTTCATTCTTGAAATGTTCCTGCAGGCTACCGCTGTCGGCCAGTTCCGCCTTCCATGCCAGGATCTGGCGCAGCCAGGCGATCTTCTTGTCGAATCCGGCTTCGGCTTTTGCATTTTCCTTGTAACGCCAGTGCGCGGCGACGCCGAGTTCCGAATCGTGGTGCATGTCGTGCGTGCGTATCTGCACTTCCAGCGCCAGCTGCTTCGGCCCGTTGACGGCGGTATGCAGCGAGCGATAGCCGTTGCTCTTGGGGTGGGCGATGTAGTCGTCGAACTCGCTTTCGATTGGTTGCCACAGTTCGTGTACCAGCGAAAGCGCGGCGTAGCATTGCTCGATGTCATCAACAAGTATGCGCACGGCGCGCACATCGTAAAGCTCGCCAAATTCGATCTGCTTGCGCCTCATCTTGTTGACGATGCTGTAGATGTGTTTGGGGCGCCCGCTGACTTCGCCTTTGATGCCGGCTTTGGCCAGAGCCTGTACGAGCTGAGCAATAACGTCCGCGATGTAGCGCTCGCGATCCAGGCGGCGCTCGTCGAGTAATTTCGCCACTTGCTTGTACAGCGCCGGTTCCAAGTAGCGCACCGACAGGTCTTCCAGCTCCCACTTGAGTTGCCACACGCCGAGCCGGTTTGCCAGCGGCGCGAAGATGCTGTGCGTTTCCTGCGCGATCAGTTGCTGCTGTTCGGCGTTCGCGCCGGACAGGCTGCGCAGGGTCTGGGTGCGCTCGGCGAGTTTGATCAGCACCACGCGGATGTCTTCCACCATTGCCAGCAGCATCTTGCGCAAGCTTTCGATCTGCTGTGCGGCTTCGTCCTTGTCCTGCTCGCCGCACAGGCGGATGCGTTCCATGCGCGAGATGCCGTCAACCAATGAGGTCACGTTGTGGCCAAAGCGTTCCGTCAGCGCCTCGGTCCAGCCTTCCAGATAGTCCGGTACAGCATGCAAGGCCGTGGCCGCGATAGTCTCATGATCCAGATGCAAACCGATCAGGATAGCAGCCGAGCCGAGCGCATGTTGCAGCAGCGGCGTGCCGGTGATTTCGGTTTTTCCGTGATAGAGCGGCGCGGCAAATTCGCACGCTTGGCGGATTACCTCGATTTCTGCGGGCAGGTAAACCCCGGACAGCGCAGCCAGCCATTGCTGGATGTCTGCGCTGTCCTGTCCCGCGAGCGGAGGAAAGTTATGCTGGACGGAGACCATGCGGTTTTAGCCCGGAGAGATTATCTTGCTGTAGGCCGGTAGGTGCGAATTTATTCGCACATGATTTGTTGCGTGCGAGTGCGAATAAATTCGCACCTACATCATCTACACGGCTTTTCGCCAACTATACCGAGCCATCATTGCTGGCCTCGATGAGTTGCTTCAGCTTGGCTTTTGCCGCGCCGCTGGCGAGTACTTCCTCGGCCTTGCGCACGCCGCCCTTCAGCGTGGCGGTCAGCCCGGCGACATAGATCGCCGCACCGGCATTCAGCAGCACGATGTCGCGTGCGGCACCCGGCTGGTTGTCGAGCACGGCAAGCAGCATGTCCTTGGCCTCGTCCACGTTACTGACCTGGATGGCATTCAGCGGAGCAGGCTGCAGGCCGAACTCTTCGGGATGCACGGTGTATTCGTTGATCTTGCCGTCTTTCATTTCGGCGACGAAGGTCGGTGCGCTGATGGAAATCTCGTCCATGCCGTCCGAGCCATGCACCACCATCACGTGTGCGCTGCCCAGTTTGCGCAGCGCTTCGGCCAGCGTGACGGTCAGGTCGCGGCGGAATACGCCGATCACCTGGTTCTGCGCACCCGCCGGATTGGTCAGCGGCCCCAGCATATTGAAGAGTGTGCGCACGCCGAGCTCCTTGCGTACCGGCGCGGCGTGTTTCATCGCGCTGTGGTGGTTGGGCGCAAACATGAAGCCGACGCCGATGCTGTCCACGCTATGGGCAACCTTTTCCGGCGTGAGGTTCACATTGAAGCCGAGCTTTTCCAGCACATCGGCCGAGCCGCACTTGGAGGAGACCGAACGCCCGCCGTGCTTGGCGACATGCGCGCCCGCTGCCGCTGCAACCAGCGCGCTGGCGGTGGAGATGTTGAAGGTCTGCGCGCCATCGCCGCCGGTGCCGCAGGTGTCGATCAGGTGGTCATCATTTTTTACGTTTACCTTGCTGGAGAGCTCGCGCATCACTTCCGCCGCCGCCGCGATTTCTTCCACCGTCTCGCCTTTCATGCGCAGCGCAACCAGCACCGCGGCAATCTGCACGGTGGTGAGGTGCCCGCCCATGATCTGCTGCATCAGTTCGCGCATGTCGGCGAATGGCAGATCCTGGCGTTCGATCAGATGGTTCAATGTCTGTGCATAGTTCATGTCTATTCTCCCGGGCCCGTTATGGGGCCCCTTCCAGAAAGTTTTTCAGCATCGCGTGGCCATATTCGGTGAGGATGGATTCGGGATGGAATTGTACGCCATGCACGGCCAGTGTCTTGTGGCGCACACCCATAATCTCGCCGTCGTCAGTCCATGCGGTGATCTCCAGGCAGTCCGGCAACGTCCCGCGTTCGATCACCAGCGAATGGTAGCGCGTGGCGGTGAACGGGCTGGGCAGACCAGTGAATACGCTGTTGGCATGGTGGTGGATCAGCGAGGTCTTGCCATGCATCAGCTGCTTGGCGTGGATAATCTTGCCGCCGAAAGCCTGGCCTATGCTCTGGTGGCCAAGGCACACGCCGAGCACCGGAATCTTGCCCGCAAAGTGTTGGATGGCGGGCACCGAGATGCCGGCTTCGTTCGGCGTACAGGGGCCGGGAGAAATCACCAGATGCTGCGGGTTCATTTTCTCGATCTGCTCCACCGTGATCTCGTCGTTGCGATGCACCACCACATCCGCGCCGAGTTCGGCGAAGTATTGCACCAGGTTGTAGGTGAAGGAGTCGTAATTATCTATCATCAATAACATTAAAAACCTCCACCACAGAGACACAGAGACACAGAGAAAAGCGAATTCATAATTTCATCCTTTTCAATCCGTCCTTGATTGCTGGGACATTGAAATTCAGCAGTAGGCCCGTATGCAAACCGCTCAAGCGGAGGTAGGTCAGCAATTGGGCTTCGTGTATGGGCAGGAGTTTGTCTGCGGACTTGAGTTCAAGAACAAGCTGGTTTTCTACCACGACGTCCATGCGGTAGGCGCAATCCAGCAGAATCGCCTTGTAGCGCACGGGAAGAGCAACTTGCCGAGCGAACTTTATCCCACGACATTCCAGTTCGTGGCACAGGCATTCTTCATAAGCCGACTCCAGCAACCCCGGCCCCAGAACGCGATGAACCTCAATTGCGGCACCGATCACCGAGTCTGTTAAGGGGTCTCTCTCTGTCTCTGTGTCTCTGTGGTGCAGGGTTTGGTTCATCTATGCACCCTCGCATCAAGGCCGTCCAACGCCATCTCGGCGGCGCGCAGCACGGCGCGCGCCTTGTTCTGCGTTTCCATCCATTCGCTTTCCGGCACCGAGTCGGCGACGATACCGGCACCCGCCTGCACGAACAGCGTGTTGTCCTTCAGCACGGCGGTGCGCAATGCGATGGCCATGTCCATGTCGCCGTTGAAACCGAGGTAACCCACGGCACCGGCATAGATGCCGCGCTTGCTGGGTTCCAGCTCGTCGATAATCTCCATCGCGCGCACCTTGGGTGCGCCGCTGACCGTACCGGCGGGAAAGGTAGCTTTCAGCACGTCGATCGCATCCAGCCCCGGCTTGAGTTTGCCTTCGACGTTGGACACGATGTGCATCACGTGCGAGTAGCGCTCGATCACCATCTTTTCGGTGAGTTTCACGCTACCGTTCTGCGCCACGCGCCCGGTGTCGTTACGGCCAAGGTCGATCAGCATCAAATGCTCGGCCAGTTCCTTCGGGTCGGCCAGCAGTTCTTCCGCCAGCTCGGCATCCTGCTGCGGCGTCTTGCCGCGCGGGCGCGTGCCGGCAATCGGGCGCACGGTGACATTGTCGCCTTCGAGTCGCACCAGAATTTCCGGCGAAGCACCGACCACATGATGATCGCCCATGTCGTAATAGAACATGTAAGGCGAAGGATTCACGCTGCGCAATGCGCGGTACAGCGACAACGGCGAGGCCGGGAACGGCTGCGCCATGCGCTGCGCCAGCACCACCTGCATGATGTCGCCGTCGAAAATGTATTGCTTGGCTTTGATGACGGCCTGCTTGAACGCCTGCTCGCCGAATTCGGATTTCGCCTCGTAGCGTTGCGTTTGCGGCGCATGCGGAATCTGCACCGGCTGGCGCAGCGCGCGCTGCAATTGCTCCAGGCGGCGGCAGGCCAGTTGATAAGCATCGGTCTGTTCCGGGTTGGCGTACACGATGAGCGTGAGCTTGCCGGAAAGGTTGTCCACCACCGCCAGTTGCTCGGTCAGCATCAGCAGGATGTCGGGCGTGCCCAATACGTCCGGCTTGCTGGTGTGGGCGAGGCGCGGCTCGATGTAGCGCACCGTGTCGTAGCCGAAGTAGCCGGCCAGCCCGCCGGTGAAGCGCGGCAATCCCGGCAACGGCGCGACGCGGAAGCGCGACTGGTATTCCTTGATGAAGTCCAGCGGGTTCTCTGCCTCGTGCACCGTTTCATCGGTGCCGTGCGTCAGCGTGATGGATTTGCCGCGCACCGTGATGCGCGTTTCGGCGGGCAGGCCGATGAAGGAATAGCGGCCGAAACGCTCGCCGCCCTGCACCGACTCCAGCAGGTAGGAAAACGGTTTATTGGCCAGCTTGAGATACAGCGACAGCGGCGTGTCGAGGTCGGCGAAGGTTTCCGCAACCAGTGGAATGCGGTTGTAGCCCTGTTCGGCCAGCTGGTTAAAGTCCTGTTCGGTGATCGGTGACAACATAACAACTCCTCAATTCTTGCGGAAGAAAACGGCGGCGGTACGCGCGCCGTAGCGGCTGGACAGCACGGTTAACACCATCGCCAGCTTGCGGGTTTTCTCCAGAATTTGAAGTTGCTATGCGTCATCGTTCAAGCGTGTTTAATCAGTTTCAATGCGGCATGCAGGTCGCCGATCACCGCATCGAGATCGAGACCAGCCACCGGTTCGCCGTGATTATAACCATAAGGCACGCAGAATACCGGGCAACCTGCGGCGCGCGCAGCCACCGCGTCGTTCAGCGAATCGCCGATCAGCAATAACTGCTGGATCGGCACGTTGAAGAACTTCGCGCTGTGCAGCAACGGCAGCGGGTGCGGCTTCTTCTCCGCCAGCGTATCGCCGGACAGCACGATGTCAAAATAATGAGCGAGGCCGAGGCCTTTCAGCAATGGCTTGGTGTAGCGCGCCACCTTGTTGGTGATGCAGCCCAGACGGAAACCGGCGGCCTTCATCGCATTCAGCCCGGCGATTACGCCATCGAACGGTTTGCTTTGCAGCAACAGCTCGGTGTAATGCTTTTCGAAGACCGGCAGCGCCTGCTCGTACAACGCGGCATCCGGCTCGGCATGCATGTCGCCGGTCAGCGCGCGCTTCACCAGCCAGGAGATGCCGTTACCGATGTAGCTCATCAGCAGCTCCTGCGACACGGCGGGCCGGCCCATGTCGCGCAGCATACGATTGGCCGCCTCCGCCAATTCCGGCGCAGTATGCAGCAGCGTGCCATCGAGATCGATGACGATGGCTGAAACATGCAGCGGGAATTTACGGAACGACATTATTTTTTGACCTTCGCCAACTCGGCGCGCAGTTCGCCAATGATGGTGTCATAGCGATTCTTGTCGCCCTCGTTGCGTTTGCCAAACACCGCAGAGCCTGCGACGAAAGTATCCACGCCCGCCTCGGCGACTTCCCTGATATTGGCCGGGCCCACGCCGCCGTCGATCTCCAGACGGATGTCGAGGCCGGATGCGTCTATCATTTTGCGCACCGCGCGCGCCTTGTCCAGCACATGCGGAATAAATTTCTGTCCGCCGAAGCCGGGGTTGACCGACATCAGCAGCACCATGTCCAGCTTGGGCAGGGTGTATTCCAGCACATCCAGCGGCGTGGCGGGATTAAACACCAGCCCGGCCTTGCAACCGTTCTCCTTGATCAGGCCGATGGTGCGGTCTATGTGCTCGGAGGCTTCCGGGTGGAAAGTGATATAGGTCGCACCCGCTTTGGCGAAGTCGGGAATGATGCGATCCACCGGCTTGACCATGAGATGCACGTCTATCGGCGCTTTTACGCCATGCTTGCGCAGCGCCTCGCATACCAGCGGGCCGATGGTCAGGTTGGGCACGTAATGGTTGTCCATCACGTCGAAATGCACGATGTCCGCGCCCGAGGCGAGCACGTTGTCTACTTCTTCGCCCAGCCTGGCGAAGTTGGCGGAAAGGATGCTGGGTGCGATCATGTACATGGTATTGCCCTTTGCAAAAGATAAATCGGAATGGCGCATTTTACCCGAACGCTGAATGTCTTGTCAGGCCGAGCAAAATCGGGTGAAATGGCGACCCATGGAAAACGACGACAAATACCGGGTCAATATTACCGTGCGGGTAAACTATCTGGCCGAGCAATCCGACGAGGCCGACAACCGTTTTGTCTTCGCTTACACCATCGAGCTTGCCAATGCTGGCCAGCTTGCCGTGCAACTGCTCAGCCGCCACTGGATCATCACCGACGCCAACCACCATGTGCAGGAGGTGCGCGGCAAGGGCGTGGTGGGCGAGCAGCCGACGCTGAAACCGGGGCAGAAATTTGAATATTCCAGCGGCACCGTGCTGGCCACCCAGGTCGGCACCATGCATGGCAGCTATCGCATGTTGGCGGAAGATGGCACGGAGTTCGATGCGGCGATTCCTCAGTTTGTGTTGAGCGTGCCGCGCGTGTTGCATTGAAAGAGTGCAATTGTTTTGTTTCCCATAATTTGAAGACAGCACCTCCGTATCTTGTAGGCCGGGTTTTAACCCGACATGTCGGGCTGAAGCCCGACCTACGGTAAATCGCCTGTTATAACGCAAAAATCCCATGCCCCTGAAAACCAGCTACCACTTCTTCGCCCCGTTCTACGAGGCCCTCGCCGAGCGCGCCTCGGTCCCGGCCCGCGAGCGCAACCCGCGCGCCACCCAGATGGCCACCCGGCTGAATGTAGTATTCGAAGATGTGCTGCAAACTGTGCCACAATTACGCCTGTTGTCCGACCAACCGGCCTTGGTTAACGGCTGGGTGCGGCAGATTGAACTGAAGAAGGACGTAGCATGAAGTTGCAGTTGATGAATCAAACACACCGTCTGGCGCTCGCGCTGAGCGTGCTGCTGGCCGCCTGTACCGTCAACCCGCCCAAGCCCGCAATTGCGCCGCTCCCGGCACCACCATTCAACGTGAGCAAATGGGAAATGTTGCCGGAATGGCAGGCGATGAATATCGCGCCCTCCTGGCCCGCATTTTTGCAAAGCTGCAATGCACTGAAGACCAAGCCGCACTGGCAAGACATCTGCACCCGTGCCGCGCAAGTGCGCCAGAACGACAGCGAAGCGCAGCGCGCTTTCTATCAGGAATGGTTTGTGCCCTATCAGGTGTTTAACCCAGACGGCAGCGAGCAGGGCACCATCACCGGCTATTACGAGCCGCTGCTCAAGGGCAGCCGCGTCAAGACCGCGCGCTTCCGCTATCCACTGTACGGCGTGCCGGACGATTTGCTGTCTATTGACCTGGCCGACGCCTATCCGCAACTCAAAGGCATGCGCCTGCGCGGGCGGCTGGATGGCAAGCGCATCGTGCCTTACTACAAACGCAACGAGATAGCTGCCGGTGCCGGAGCGCTGCAAGGCCGCGAATTGTTCTGGGTGGAAAATGCGGTCGAATTATTCTTCCTGCAAATCCAGGGCTCGGGTCGCATCGAGCTGCCGGACGGCAGCGTGGTGAAAGTCGGCTATGCCGACCAGAACGGCCAATCTTATGTCTCCATCGGCAGAAAATTGGTTGAAGCGGGCGCATTCAAGCTGGAAGAAGCTTCCATGCAGCGCATCAAAGAATGGGCGGACGCAAATCCCCAAAAACTCACCGCGCTGCTGGAGCAGGACCCGAGCTACATCTTCTTCCGCGAATTGCCGGACCAGCAGTCCGCACCCGTCGGCGCGCTGGGCGTGCCGCTCACCAACGAATACAGCATTGCGGTGGACGCGCACACCATCCCGCTGGGCGCACCGGTGTTCCTCGCCACCACCATGCCCAACAGCACCGCGCCGCTGAATCGCCTAGTGCTGGCGCAGGACACCGGCGGCGCAATCCGCGGCGCAGTGCGCGCGGATTTCTTCTGGGGCTTCGGCGAGAATGCCGCAGCCCAAGCCGGACGCATGAAACAGCCGGGACGCATGTGGGTGCTGTTCCCAAAGGGCGGGGAGCCTGCGCTGAATTAGCTGTTCGCAGGACTTAAAATTTAAGCGCTCGAATTTGATCCGACACAAACCGTCGGATTGCTGCATTCGTTTTCGCTGCCTAACCATCCTGCCATTTGAAATATGACTGACCGAAAGCAAGCTGTGGCAGCCGGCAAAGATCGCCACGATTCAATTTGCCGACTTTTCAAAAACGGTCATTCAACTTTATAACGTCCCGTAAGCAGCCTCTCCATTTCATGATTCCCCTGTCTATTTGCAATATCAAGCGCACTGAGGCCTTGTTGCGACTTGGTTGAGATTTTCGCGCCGCCGTCCAGCAGTGCTCGCGCGACCTCGACATCGCCGGAGGCAACTGCCAGCATGAGCGGGGTTGTTTTCCCGCCCCAGATACCAAGCGGTGGTGACAGCCCGGCGGCGGCATATTTTTTCTGTTTGATCCGCATTTGCGCTTCATAAGCTTTCATTTGCGCTTCACTTGCCTTTGTTAGCGCTAGCAAAATAGCCAAGGCTTCAGAACTGAGCGCGACAACTTGGGGCATCGCATCTGTTTGTGCATTGGGGTTTGCGCCCAACGCAAGCAGCCGCTTTACCATGGCAGAATTTCCATTGATAGCGGCATAATGCAGCGCCGTCTCGCCTAGCGGGCCGCGTTCATCCGGATCAATGCCGTGCTGAACCAATGCTTCCACCAAGTCCCGCTTGCCTTCTGTTGCACCAGCGTAGAGTGCCCATTTTTCGTCGGAGCGTAATTTACCCTTGGTGCGACGCAGGAGTTCGCTGGCCAGAAAATATCTATGGGATGTGGCTGCCTGTGAAATGGGCCCGATCTGCTCGCCCTCAGCGCTCAAAATTTCCATATAGGCACCTTTATCCAGCAGCAGCATGATGGCCTCATGATCGCTGTCGTCGGCCATCGTCAAAGGCAGCTTGCCGCCGGATTTCTTGTTGGGATTAGCCCCGGCGTCCAGCAGCAACCTGACCGCAGCGGTTATGTCGAATTGTTCTTTAATTACTTTGCAGTTCGTTGTCCCGGCTTGGCAAATTTCTCTGGGCCCATATTCATGGTGTGTGCGGTATGAAAGCGCATACCCCAGCGCGGTCTGTCCATGCATATCTTCCGCATTTGGATTGGCTCCTTTAGCGACCATCATACGAAACAATTCCGGGTCCATGGGCGCTAAAAAAATCACTGGTAGACCATCACTTGCACATTTTCCGCCAGCATCCTCATTGCTACAGACATTCGGGTTGGCTCCGGCTCTGACCAATTCTTTGGCCACATCAGTTTGTCCCATCATCACAGCATCGGCCAATACCGAACGGGGCATTAGTGATGTGGTTGCACGCGCATTGGGATCAGCACCTTTTTCCAAAAGTAACTTAACCAAATTGGTTTTTCGGTTGTTAACCGCCGTAGCGAGCATGACCGAACCCGCTCCCTTTGTGCCTAACCCACCATAAGGACTTCCCAGTCAAGTTAAATTTTCTGGCGACACATAATTTCCCTCCGTTTCAAACATTGCCCCGATACGGACCGAAGCGAATCAAATCATCACTGCAAATCGCGATGCGCCGTCACAA
>Ga0315270_10000904_pt1 | contig 15990 bp, 16 predicted proteins | sample C1_bottom_MG_FD_204932 | JGI IMG/M metagenome (GOLD analysis project Ga0315270, IMG submission 204932) | Sediment microbial communities from Yellowstone Lake, YNP, Wyoming, USA - C1_bottom | ecosystem: Environmental > Aquatic > Freshwater > Lake > Sediment | place: USA: Wyoming | collected... | reverse complement strand
CGTGGTGGGCTCCATCCCGATCCCCGAGGTGATCCGCAACATCAATGCCTTCACCTTGGGCGCGCAAAGCTCCAACCCCAAGATCAAGACCAAGGTCGTGTGGGTGAACGAGTGGTTCAATCCGCCGAAGGAAACCGAAGCCGCGCAGTCGCTGATCAATGGCGGTGTCGACGTGCTGATGCAGAATACCGATTCGTCGGCCGTGTTGCAGACCGCCGAGAAGAACGGCAAGTACGCGTTCGGTTGGGATTCGGACATGACCGCTTACGGACCCAAGGCGCACCTGGCCTCGGCAGTGATCAACTGGGGGCCGTACTACATCAAGGCCGTCGGTGAAGCGCTGAACGGCACTTGGACCGGCAATCAGCACAGCTGGTGGGGTGTCAAGGAAGGTTCGATCGACATCGTGTCGATCGCCGACAGCGTGCCTGCCGAAACCAAGGAAGCGGTCGAGAAGGTCAAAGCGGGCCTGAAGGATGGCAGCTTCGTGATCTGGAAGGGCCCGATCACGGGTTCCGACGGCAAGGTGATACTGAAGAAGGACGAAGTCGCTGACGACAAATTCCTCAGTGGCATCAGCTTCTATGTAAAGGGTGTTGAAGGCAAGGTGCCGAGCAACAAGTAAGCGATCGAGCCGATGGGCCGTCTGGCATTGCCGGGCGGCCCATTGCTATTTGCGAGCAGCGAGAACCGGGCATGAGCAACATAGATTTCGACAGCATCGGCCGGGCGCAGTTGCCCAACTTGTTGCAGACGGCGCCCAAGGCCGAGCTGCACATCCACATCGAGGGTTCGCTCGAGCCCGAACTGATCTTCGAGCTGGCGCGGCGCAACCATATGACGCCGGCGTATGCGAGCGTCGAAGACTTGCGCGCCGCCTATGCGTTTGGCGATCTGCAGAGCTTTCTCGACATCTACTACGCCGGCGCCAGTGTGCTGCTCACCGAAGCCGATTTTCACGACATGGCTTGGGCTTATCTGCAGCGCGCGGCGCAGGACAATATCGTCAACGCCGAAATATTCTTTGATCCGCAGACGCACACGGCGCGCGGCGTGAGCATGGCTACCGTGATGCACGGACTGCACCGCGCGGTGCAGCGTGCCGAGGTTGAGCTTGGCGTGCGCGCGCAACTGATTCTGTGCTTTCTGCGCCATCTCAGCGAAGCAGACGCCTTGGCCACGCTCGAGCTGGCCTTGCCTTACCGCGACTTGTTCGTCGGCGTCGGCCTGGACAGCAGCGAGCGCGGCCATCCTCCGGAAAAGTTTGCCCAAGTATTTGCCCGCGCGCGTGCGCTGGGTCTGCGCCTGGTCGCGCATGCCGGCGAGGAAGGTCCGCCGGCCTATATTTGGAGCGCGCTAGATGTGCTCAAGGTCGAGCGCATCGACCACGGCGTGCGCTGCCTGGAAGACCCGGCGCTGGTGCAGCGCTTGGCGCAGCAAGCCGTGCCGCTCACGGTCTGCCCGTTCTCGAACGTCAAGCTGCGCGTGTTTGACAGCCTGGCCGAGCACAATCTGGTCGCGCTGCTCGATGCAGGTCTGAAGGCCTGCGTCAACTCCGACGATCCGGCCTACTTTGGCGGCTATCTGAACCGCAATCTGGTCGAGACATTCGAGGCCTTGCCGGCCCTCACCAGCCGCCACGCTTACCGGCTTTTGCGCAACAGCCTGGAGGCGAGCTTTGCGCCTGACGATCTCAAGGCAGGGTGGGTGAGGCAACTGGATCGGATGTTTCTGGCGGCAGCAGACTGAATCGCGCCGATTCGTTCGACACGCTCAAGCTCTGACCCGGCCCAGGTCACTGCGCCAGCTTGCGCTTCTTTTCCTCGTACTCTTGCATGTCGATTTCACCGCGCGCATAGCGCATGTCGAGAATATCGCGTGCTGAAGGGCTTGTCGCCGTGGCGCCGTTGTCGCGCGCGCGACGGGACAAGAGGCTGGCGCCGGCAACGAGCAGCACCACGATCAGAATCCACCAGATACCCATGCCAAACCAGGCGCCGCCCATATGGAAGTCGGTCATCATCTCAATCTCCTTGAAGTCCAGGGGCGCGTGCCCGGCGGATCAGCAGATGCTGTGTTCGGTGGACGCTTGCGCGGCGGATCACTGGCCGCCCCGCTCAGACAGTAAAAGGCGGAACGCCGCATCTGTGCGCGCTGATCCGACGTCAGGATCGCGTCCACCTTGTCGGCCGCGTCGAGCGAGTTCTCCAGCATCTGTTGGCTCAGCTCGGACATGCGCTTGCAACTCGCGAGGATGGCGGCGCGATGACTTCTTTCCGACGGCCACATGGCGTTGCGTAATGCCGCCATTTCGTCGTACATCTTGCCCATCACGACCCAGTCATCTCGGCGCAACTGGTCTTGAATTGCCAGCACCTGCTTGTGCTGGCTCTCGCTGAGTTGCAGCCGGCCGAGTTCGCCGAGTCCGACGCTGGCCGCCATTCCTTGCAGCAGGTTGACACTGTCATGCGGGCGGCGCTTCATTTTCAGCCCCGCACTGTCGCCCGCCGCACAAGCGGGCACCCGGCTCGTGGCAGCGCATCTGTGTCGATCGCCGGGGGTGATGGCTGCTGCGCATACACAGTCAGACCGACGCCCTTGACTGCCGCCGCGACGCCGATGAAGCTGTGCTTGCATTTCATGGCTGGCCCCCAAACTTCGACAGTGGACGCTTGCATCCACACTACATTTGTACGCCCGCATGCGCTGAAAGTTCAGGCACGTGCCGGATGTCGTCGCGCGATGTTTGATGCAACGCAACTTTCGCGCTTGGCGCTGCTCAGTGTTCAAGCGGGCGCTTGTTTTGCCTGCCGTGATGGGACTCAGCGCATGCTGGTCCTGATTCGCACCACGACCGACCGCTGTCGACCGCAGCTGACTTCAGTGCGAAAAATCCTCGTCGCGCAACTCGATCGGACGGCCATGCGGCGTGCGGTCCGCAGCGTGATCCCAGGCTGTCTGGTAGCGCGTCAGTTCAAGGATCGAACTCGCGCCTTTGCGCTCGACCATGCGTTCGAGTGCGTTCAGCCAGTGGTGGTAATAGGTGTCGCCGAGATCCGCGTCGCCGGCATTTTGCGCAGCGGCGATTTCGTCGGACAGCGCTGCCGCCCATTCGACCCATGTGAACAGGCCGCGTTGATGCAAGGCCAGCACCATCGCAAAAGCGTGCGCTTCCCACGGCTCCTTGAACACCGGGTCGCGCCCGTCGCCCGGTTGTCCTTCGAGCAGGCTTGGCTCGGCAGTCATGCGGCCTCCAGATACGGTTCCCATGCATCGACCGACAGCTTGATGCCTTGTGGCGCGTCTCGCGCTCCCCACAACTCGTCCTCGTCGAAGACGACGGTGTAAAGCCATTCAGGCTGCTCGCCCAGGCCTTGTGCGTGCGTATCGGCGAACACGTGGACGCCGAGCACCTGTTCGATCACGCCGACCTTGCCTTTGACATAGCCCGGCAGCCGCGTGTGATGCGGTATCTCGCCGCTGCGTGTCCTGACGCGTTGGCCCTTGCCAAAGCGTGCAGCGGCCATGGCGGGGCGCTCGGTCGGAGAGCCTTTCGCCAAGACAGCCGCTACCTCACCCGCATGCAGAACGCGCGCCACCGCAGCGCCCGAGTGCAAGGCTTGGCCTTGGCTGACTTCTTCGGCGTCAGCTAAGCGGGCATTCTGGAGCAGCACCTGCAGGCCGTGCAGCCAGATTTCGTAGTAACTCAGGTGGGCATAGTCGGGCAGGGTTTCGCGGGCCGCGCGGCTCATGTCGATGTTCCAGCTGCCGGTTGCGCCCATCGCCAGCGTCAAGGCCAGCGCGCGCTTTTCCCAACCGGCATGGAACAACTCGCCTTCAGCCTCGGGCACAACCGGGCCATGGCCTGGCTGGCCGCCGAGGTCGGCCTGGCTTTTGTAGCTCATGGCGTTGACTCGGCTGGCAGCGCCAGGCCGGTGCCTATCATCGAGTCGCGCGTCACCAATGCCGCCAGTGCGTCCTCGCTCAGCCGTTCGGTGCCGGGCGGGCGTTGCGGAATCACCAGGTAGCGGATCTCGGCGGTCGAATCCCAGATGCGGATTTCGACGTCGTCGGGCAGCCGCACACCGAAATCAGCCAACACGCCGCGCGGATCGCGCACCACGCGAGACCGGTAGGGCGCGCTCTTGTACCAGGTCGGAGGCAAGCCCAGCACGGGCCACGGATAGCAGCTGCACAAAGTGCAGACGACCATATTGTGTCGGGTCGCCGTGTTCTCGACCGCAACCATATGCTCACCCTGGCGACCCGAGTAGCCGAGCGACGCAATCGCTGCGCTGGCGTCACGCATCAGCCAGGCGCGGAATTCGGCATCGACCCAGGCGCGGGCGACCACGCGCGCGCCATTGCGCGGTCCGATGCGGGTCTCGTAGGTTTCGATCAGCACGTCGAGCGCAGCCGGATCGAGAAAACCCTTCTGGGTCAGAACGGTTTCGAGTGCGCGAACACGCAGGTCCATCTCGCTGAGTTCGCTGTGCTGCAATTCATGATCGTGCTTGTGCATAGCAAAATGGTAGCGGGTTTGCGCAGCAACACCAACTGGTCATGTCAGCTTGGCACGGATCGCATTGGCTGCCGATCCGCCGCAATCGACGCAGCGCTCCGTCTCATGCGCCTACGGTTTGAGCCACGGATCTGCGCCGACCCTCACCTGCATCTTGCCGAAGTTCTCGCCACGCAACATGCCGATGAAGGCGCGCGGCGCGTTCTCCAGGCCGTCGACGATGTCCTCGCGGTACTTGAGCCGACCCGATCGCACCCACTCGCCCATCTGCCGAAACGCCGCCGCCGAGCGCGGCAGGTAATCGGACACGATGAAACCTTGCATGCGGATGCGACGCCCGACGAATGGACCGAGCAGGCGAGGCCCCGATTCGCTGGCTGCGGCGTTGTATTGCGAGATCGATCCGCACAGCGCGACGCGCGCGAAGAAGTTGAGATTGCGCAGTACCGCGTCGGTGATCGCGCCGCCGACATTGTCGAAATAGACGTCGACGCCGTTCGGGCACGCGGCCTTCAGCGCGGGATCGATGTCGGAGGACGCCTTGTAGTCGACGCAGGCATCGAAGCCGAGCTCGTCGGTGACGAAGGCGCATTTCTTGGCGCCGCCAGCGATGCCGACGACACGGCAGCCGGAGATCTTGGCGAGTTGGCCGACAACTTGGCCGACCGCGCCCGAAGCTGCCGAGACCACCACGGTCTCCCCGGCTTTGGGTTGAGCAATCTCGAACAGTCCGTAGTAGGCGGTGAGGCCGGTCATGCCGAGGATGCCGTTGGCGGTCGAGATGGGCGCAAGGCCCGGATCAATCTTGCGAAGTTGCGCGCCGTTGCTGATCGCGTATTCCTGCCAACCGAGGCGCTCCTCGACGATGTCGCCCGGTTTGAAACCGGGGAGTCCCGACTTGACGACCTCGCCGACGATGCCGCCGGGCATCACCTCGCCGATGGCGACCGGCGGCGCATACGACGCGACGTCGCGCATGCGCCCGCGCATATACGGATCGAGCGACAGATAGATGGCGCGCACCAGCACTTCCTGCCCGGCGGGCTCGGGAACGGCTTGCTGCTCGACGCGGAAATCGTCCTCCTTGGGCTCGCCCGGCGGACGACGCGCCAGCACGACGCGGCGATAGGTGTTGGGGATCATGGGGAGGGACTCCTGTTGAGACGGGTTTGATTCCAATGGGTGCCGTGTGCTCGGCTGCCAATGAAGCGAAGCCACGGATGCCATGTTAGGCGATCGCCGCTATGCCGCTGCGCGGGGCTGGAGGCTGCCAATGGCGTAATGTCTCCAGGTGTAAATGAGCTTGGCGTGCAGCCGCGCCGCGCCCTACACTGACGCTTCCTGCTTTGGAGAAAAACATGTCCGTCTGCAAACGATTGATCGCTTCGACACTGGTGGTTTCATGCACGCTGCTGGGCATGCCCATGCGCGTCAATGCCGCCATCGTTCCCACCGACGCGCTGGTCGCCGCTGACGCGGTGGATGCCACCGATGCCAGCCGCGCCCAAGTGAATGCCTTCTTCGCGCGCGACGATGTGCGTCTCGCGCTGGTCTCGCAAGGCGTGGACGCGAATGCGGCGCTGGCACGCGTCGGTGCCATGTCCGACACCGAGGTCGCTCAACTCGCTGGCCGCATCAACCAGGCTCCGGCGGGCGGTGAAGTGCTCAGCTTGCTGTTCACCGTGTTCATCGTCTTGCTGGTGACCGACATCCTCGGAGTGACCAAGGTCTTCCCCTTCACCCGCGCGATCCGGTGACGGTCCGAGGGCAGAGAAGACACAGCCCCGCCTTGGCGGGGTTTCTTGTTTGTCTCGTGCTCTTGCTCGCGGCTTGCGTCGCGCCACCGGTGCGGCAGTTGCTGGATCGCTGGCCTGCCGACTTGCCCGATGCTGCGATGCTGGCCGAGGTGCCATTTTTTGCCCAAGAGGACTACGAATGCGGGCCGGCCTCGCTGGCGATGCTGCTGCAAGCTGCGGGCTTGCACACGACGCCCGAGCAGTTGGTCGCGCAGGTCTACCTGCCCGGACGCAAGGGTTCCTTGCAGATCGAAATGATGGTGGCGGCGCGCAGGCAGGGGCTGCCCGCCTACCGGCTTGAGCCGACGCTCGAAGCGGTGCTGCAAGAGGTGGCCGCGGGTCACCCGGTGTTGGTGTTCCAGAACCTGTCGCTGCCCATCTATCCGATCTGGCATTACGCGGTGGTGATCGGCTTCGACCGCAGCCGCGGCATGCTCACGCTGCATTCGGGTCGCACCGAGCGGCTCGAAATGACATTCTCGGTTTTCGAGCGCACCTGGGCCCGCGGCGAGCACTGGGCCATGGTGGCCTTGCCGGTCGACAAAGTGCCGGCGACAGCGCAAGCCGCGTCGTTTGCCGGCGCCATCGCCGCACTCGAGCGCAGTGCCCCGCAGGCGGCACGCAGCGCGTACTCGACCGCATTGCAGCGTTGGCCGAGCGACTTGGTGCTGTTGTTCGGCGCTGGCAACACCGCTTACGCAATGGGCGATCTGAATGCCGCCGAGGCCGCCTATGCGGCAACGGTGAAGGCGCATCCCGGTGCCGCCGACGCCTGGAACAACCTGGCCCAAGTCTTGATGGAGCAAGGACGCAAGGTCGAGGCCTTGCAGGCGATCAACGAAGCGCTGGCCATCGGCGGGCCAAGACGGGCGACGTATCAGACGCTGGCAGACAAGCTGCGAGCACCATAGTTCGACGCGACCGGCGACGCTGCGAGCGCCTGCATCAATCGAATCAGACCACCTGTTTCAGCGGCCCGTCGTGGACTCAGAGGCAAGGCCCGCGCTGCCCTCGACTGCGCCGAACGCTTGCGGATGCATGCGCCCATAAAACCCCTGGGCTCCGTCGTGTGGCAGGTTCAAGAACTGCCGGTATCCCGGCACGCGCGAGTAGCCCAGGCCGACGATGACGAGGCCTGCGCCGAACATCAGATAGACCTGATCAACGTGCAAGGAAATCAGACTCAGGCCGGCAAGACCTGGCCCCAACATGCCGGCCACCTGCATCACCATGATGTTGACGGCTGTCATGCGGGCGCGAAAGTCGGGCGGCATGGCCAGCATCCGATGCGTCTGGCCGACCATCATGACGGTGGCCATGCACAGTCCAATCACAGTGAGGACCAGCACCATTGCCCAGGGCGAGTGCGTGAATCCCAGCAATGTCAGGCACAGGCCTTCGATGAGGATGGCGCCAACGCTTGCATTGAAGCGGCCGACCCGGCTTGCAATGGCGGCCGAACCGCCCAAGGCGCCCAGCAGCATGCCCGCCGACAAGCCGGCTTCGCAAGCGCCCAGCCAGGCGCCGGACAGCGCCAGCGACTGCACCTTCAACGGCACCAGCATGCCGATGCCGGGGCCGAAGAACACCATCACCAGAAACGACACGAAACTCCAGCCGCGCTCCATCGGAATCTGCCACTTGGCGGTCAAACCGGCGCGCAGCTCACTCATCCAGTCGGCGCGGCTGCCCTGCAAGTCGGGCTTGGGCGGCGTTTCGATGCGCGCGGCCAACAGCGTCGCCACCACCATCAGCAGCACCAGCAGCCACAGGGCCGCAGACGTGCCGGCCAACGCCAGCGCGGTGCCGCCCAGGGCCGGTCCCATCAGCCGGCCTATCGCCTGCGCGCTCTTCTGGTAACCGAGGCCTTCGGACAGATGTTCGGGCGGCAGCAGCTCGGCGACGATGCTGAGCGAGGCCGGCATGATGGCGGCCATCGCCACCACCGAGGTGAACTGCAGAGCGATCACCAGCGCCAAGTGATAAATGCCGGCCTGGGCGAGCGCGGCCAAGGCAATGCTTTCCACCAGCATCGCGGCCATGCCGGCGGTGATCAGCGTGCGCTTCGAATAGCGGTCACCGAGCGGCGACAGCAAGGGCAGGGCGACGAAGGAAACAAGCGCCAGCAGCCCCGCGTACAGGGCCAGGTCTTGCGCGCCGCCCTCATGCGCCACCCACCAAGGCACGGCGACATGGCTGACCATCAGCGCCAGCACCATCAAGGCGTCGCTGATCAGCAGCAGACGGAAAGGTCTGCCGAGTGCGTCAAGGCGTTGGCGTGCGGAGAGCAGCATTCAGGGGCTCGATGGTGTCACGGATTGAAGTCAATCGGGCTCAGGGTTTGCGCGCTGCGGCAGGCGCGGCGGATTCGGATGCAGGCGCGCCATCTCCAGAGCATCGACATAGACGCCATCGCGCAGCGCGAACGCACGCTTCACGCCTTCTTCCTCGAATCCGAAACGACGGTACAGCCTGATCGCCTTGTGGTTGTCGGTGTAGACGGTCAACTCGATGCGCAAGACCTGGCCCCACTGATCCGCATAGTCGATCAAGGCCTGCATCAGCGCCGAACCGACGCCCCGGCCCTGGGCCTCGCGCCCCACGGTGATTCCCAGACTCATGACATGACGCCGCCGCAGCGCCGCGCCGACGCTGTGCAGCCCGGCCCAGGCCAGCAACTGATCGTTGTCGACTGCAGCCAATACCAGATCGGTGTTGCCTGAAACCTCGTTGCCTTCGAGCAGCTTGCGCCAGCGTTCTTCGCTGGGGTAGGGCATTTGCAGCAGATTCGGATAGATCGCTGCGTCGCCTGCCATGCGGACAATCGCGGGGGCATCGCTGGGTTGGCATCTGCGGATGGTCAATGTCATCAGGGGCTCCTTGGCGTTGACGGGTCTTGTGGACCCGGAAAACAAAAAGGCCCGCTGGGTTCAGCGGGCCTTGGGGGGATTCGGTGTTGCAGCTATGTCCCTAGGTCCGCGCTCCTGCACGGGAATGAATGACGACGAACAGCATGCCCAGCAGCGTCTGGCCGGCGACGCACGGCAACAGCCCCAGCGCGGCTTGCGAAGCGACGGCTAGCGTCATCGTGGAAGGGGTGTTGCGTTGCTGCATGTCTGCAGTATCCCGATACCCTGCGGTCGGCGTCAAGCGCAGTTCGAAGCAAGCAAGAGACTCTGTTGTTTCAATGCAGAGAGCCCGGCGCGCCGTGGCATTGCTTGAACTTTTTGCCGCTGCCGCAAGGGCAGGGATCGTTGCGGCCGGGCAGTGGCTCGCGGCGTATCGGTGCCGTCTTGGGCGCGTAATTCAGCCAGAACAAACGCATGTCCTGGGCTGCGAACAAGGCGTCGTTGAGCAGTTCGTCAAACAGCACCCCAGCCTCTGACTCGGGATTCTTGATGGCTCAGCTGTCCTCGTGCTTGTCCATCGCCTGCAGATAAACCTCGGTCACAGCCATCGATGCGACAGACGAACACCGCGCCCTGACGCATTGCGTTGCGATATAGACTGTTGCTCCACAACCGAGGTAATCCTATGCGCAATTACATCATTGTAGTCCTGACCATCGCGATGGCAGGATGCGCAGCAAAGATCGTCAGCAGCACTGACCAGACCGTGGTCATCAGCGCGAGCGCCGCGCGGGCCCAGGAGGCTCAGGTCCTGGCTGAACAGGAGTGCACGAGACATGGCAAGCATGCAAGCATGATCCACGGTCCCAGCCCCTTGAGTGATCACTTTGTCTTCGAGTGCGTCCACTGAACTCATGTGGCGCGAAGCAAGCACGCGGTGATGCTCCGCCGTTTCAATGCAGAGAGCCCGGCGCGCCGTGGCATTGCTTGAACTTCTTGCCGCTGCCGCAGGGGCAGGGATCGTTGCGGCCGGGCAGTGGCTCGCGGCGTATCGGTGCTGTCTTGGGCGCGTAGTTCAGCCAGAACAAACGCATGTCCTGCGCCGCGAACAAGGCGTCGTTGAGCAGTTCGTCCTGGGTCACGTCGAGCCGTTCGTAAGTGCTTTGCAGATACTCGTCGCGCTCTTCGCCCTCGGGCAACATCACGGCCGAGATCGAGTTCAGCAGTTCGTCAAACAGTACCCCAGCCTCTGACTCGGGATCCTTGATGGCCCAGCTGTCCTGGTGCGTGTCTATCGCCTGCAGATAGCCCTCGGCCCACAAGGCGCCGGCGGCGGGCAGGAGGGCCGCGTCTTCTTCGGTCATCAGGCCTTTTTCTATCAGCTCATCACGCAACGCGGGCGGCAGCTCGGTGATCAAGGGGCTCAATGAAAGGTCGTCGGGCGACTGCATCAAGCGGTCCGGGTGGATCTGGCTCGCGATCACGTTCCAGCGCTGCGTCAACAGCGCCACGAACTCCTGCATGTCGGCGGTTTCCTCGAAGGCGCTTGCCCAGTCGTCGCCAAACAGTTCAGCCAGCGCGTCCATCGGCGTGCACAGCTTGGGGCCGGAGATCAAGGCGGTGAGATAGCCGTCCAGCAGATCCAGCGGCACCGCCTCGTCGTCAGGCTGGCTGTCGCTCAGATCCTGCAGCAGCGTGGACAGACGCTCCAGTTCTTCGTTGCTAGAGATGAGTCGTTTCATCGATTGATCCTCGCTGTTGGCGGCTTCAAATACGCTCGGCGACCCAGGCCTGCACCGAGGCCAGCGCTGCGGGCAAGCCGGCCGGATTGGTGCCGCCGGCCATCGCCATGTCGGGCTTGCCGCCGCCTTTGCCGCCGACTTGTGCGGCGACGAAGTTGGCCAGTTCGCCGGCCTTGAGCTTGCCAATTTTGTCGGCGGTGATGCCCGCGGCGATCTGCACCTTGTCGCCGTCGACCGCGGCCAGCACGATGGCAGCGCTCTTGAGCTTGTCCTTGAGCTTGTCCATGGTGTCGCGCAAGGCCTTGGCGTCGGCGCCGGGCAGCAAAGCCGCCAGCACCTTGATGCCGTCGAGCTGCACCGCCTGCGCGATCAATTCATCACCCTGCGCCGAAGCCAATTTGCCCTTCAGCGCAGCAAGCTCCTTCTCGAGCTGCTTGACGTGATCGAGCACGGCATGAACGCGGCCTTCGACCTCGCTGGTCGGGGCCTTGAGCGTGCCGGCGACGCTGTTGACGGTGGTCTCGAGCGACTGCAGATAGGCCAGCGCGTTGTCGCCGGTGACCGCCTCGACGCGGCGCACGCCCGCGGCCACACCGGCCTGGGCGACGATCTTGAACAGGCCGATGTCACCGGTGCGGGCAATATGCGTGCCGCCGCACAGCTCCTTGGATGAGCCGATTTCCAGCACGCGCACCGAGTCGCCGTACTTCTCGCCGAACAGCATCATGGCGCCGGTCTTCTGCGCGTCCTCGAGCGCCATCTCCTTGGCCGAAGCGCAAGAGTTGGCGAGAATTTCTGCATTCACCAAGGCCTCTATTCTGCGGATCTCGGCATCGCTGACCGGCGCGTTGTGGGCAAAGTCGAAGCGCGTGCGTTCGGCATCGACCAGCGAGCCCTTTTGCTGCACATGACTGCCCAGCACTTCGCGCAAGGCCTTGTGCATCAAGTGGGTGGCGCTGTGGTTGCGCACCGTGTGCTGGCGCTGTTCGGCGTTGACCTTGGCGACGAATTGATCGCCGACATTGACCGTGCCTTCGACGACGCGGCCATGGTGGCCGAACACATCAGCCTGGATTTTGATGGTGTCCTCGACGACGACGCGCGTGCTGGCGTTGCGCAGCTCGCCCGCATCGCCGGCCTGGCCGCCGCTCTCAGCGTAAAAAGGCGTGTGGTCGAGCGCGATCACGGCGTCGTCGCCGGCCTTGGCGCTCGTCACCGGCGTGCCGTCAACGTAGATGGCGGTCACTTTTGAGTGCTCGCACACCAGATGCTCGTAGCCGTGAAACTGGGTCGCGGCTCCGCTGTACTCGAGGCCTTGCGCCATTCGGAATTTGCCGGCTGCGCGTGCTTGGCTGCGCTGACGGTTCATAGCGGCTTCAAAGCCGGCCTGATCGACCGTGACACCGCGCTCGCGGCACACATCGGCGGTCAAATCGACCGGGAAGCCAAAAGTGTCGTGCAGCTTGAAGGCGGTCTCGCCGTCGATCTGCTTTGTTCCGCTGGCAAGGCTTGACTCCAGTATCTCCATGCCGTTGGCAATGGTTTGGAAGAAACGCTCTTCTTCCTGGCGCAGCACCTCGACCACGCGCTGCTCACTCTGGCGCAGCTCGGGGTAGGCGTCGCCCATCTGGACTGTCAGCTCGGCCACCAGCTTGTGGAAGAAGGGCTTGCGTGCGCCGAGCTTGTAGCCGTGGCGTATCGCGCGGCGCGTGATGCGGCGCAGCACATAGCCGCGCCCTTCATTGCCGGGAATGATGCCGTCGACTACTGTGAACGAGCAGGCGCGGATGTGGTCGGCGATCACCTTCAGGCTGGGGCTTTCCTGGTCGCAGTCAAGACCTGGCCCTGCTGCATCGACTGCCTGCTTGGCGGCGGCCAGCAAGGCCACAAAGGTGTCGATCTCGTAATTGCTGTGCACATGCTGCAGCACGGCTGCCAAGCGCTCGAGTCCCATGCCGGTATCGACGCTGGGCTTGGGCAGCTTGTGCATCACGCCCGCCTCATCGCGATTGAACTGCATGAATACGTTGTTCCAGATCTCGATATAGCGGTCGCCGTCTTCGTCGGGACTGCCGGGCGGGCCCCCCGGGATATCGGGACCGTGGTCGTAGAAGATCTCGGTGCAGGGGCCGCAAGGGCCGGTGTCGCCCATCATCCAGAAGTTGTCCGAGGCGTAGCGGCTACCCTTGTTGTCGCCGATGCGCACGATGCGCTCGGCAGGCACGCCGATCTGCTTGTTCCAGATCTCGTAGGCCTCGTCGTCTTCGGCATAGACGGTGACCCAGAGCTTGTCTGCGGGCAGCTTGAACTTGACCGTCAGCAGCTCCCAGGCGAATGCAATCGCGTCTTGCTTGAAGTAGTCGCCAAAGCTGAAGTTGCCCAGCATCTCGAAGAAGGTGTGGTGGCGCGCCGTGTAGCCGACATTGTCCAGATCGTTGTGCTTGCCGCCTGCGCGTATGCACTTCTGGGCCGTCGTGGCGCGGCTGTAGCTGCGCTTGTCAAAGCCCAGGAACACGTCCTTGAACTGGTTCATGCCGGCGTTGGTGAACAGCAGCGTCGGATCGTCGCCGGGCACCACGGGGCTGGACGGCACTATCGTGTGCCCCTTGGATTCAAAGAACTTCAGGAACGTGGTGCGAATTTCGGCGGCTTTCATCCAGAATCTTTCTGCGGTTCTTGCCTTCGCGCCCATGCCTGCAAGGGGCGCGGTGCTTGACTTTGTGGGGCCTCGATTATAGGTGTGGGCCCTGTGCGCAAGGCTTCGGTCCAGGCGTTCGGCAGCGTGATTTCAAAACCCGGCTAGAGTTGAGCCATTGCCATGCCCTGAACCGGGCGCCTGGTGTTCTAGGAGACTTTGATGGATAGCAAGACTTCCCCCCTGGCTGCGCTGAATGACGCCAGCCTGTTCAAGACCGATGCGCTGATCAATGGTGAATGGGTGGCCGGCAGCCGGCGCTTCGATGTGATCGACCCCGCCACCGGCGCCAAATTGGCCGACGTGGCCAATCTGGGTGCAAGCGAAGCCGAAGCCGCGATTGCCGCAGCCAACGCGGCCTGGCCGATCTGGCGCAGCAAGACTGCCAAGGAGCGCGCCGCGATTCTGATGAAGTGGTTCCACCTGCTGGTCCAGCATGCCGACGACTTGGCACGCATCATGACGGCCGAGCAGGGCAAGCCGCTGGCCGAGGCGCGTGGCGAGGTGATTTATGGCGCCAGCTTCGTCGACTGGTTTGCCGAAGAGGCCAAGCGCATCTATGGCGAGACGATTCCGTCCACCGACAACAACAAGCGCTTCGTCGTGATCAAGCAATCCGTGGGTGTGTGCGCTGCCATCACGCCATGGAATTTCCCGATTGCGATGATCACGCGCAAAGTGGCGCCCGCGCTGGCCGCAGGCTGCACCGTGGTGATCAAGCCCGCCGAGCAGACGCCGCTGTCGGCCTTGGCCGTGGCCGAGCTGGCACAGCGCGCCGGCATGCCTGCTGGCGTTTTGAACGTGCTGACAGCCGATGCAGACAGTTCGATCGAGATCGGCAAGGTGCTGTGCGCCAGCGACATCGTGCGCCATTTGTCGTTCACCGGATCGACCGAGGTCGGCCGCATCCTGATGCGCCAATGCGCGCCGACGATCAAGAAGCTCTCGCTCGAGCTCGGCGGCAATGCGCCTTTCATCGTGTTCGAAGACGCCGATCTGGACAGCGCGGTCGAAGGCGCGATGATCAGCAAATACCGCAATGCCGGCCAGACCTGCGTGTGCGCGAACCGCCTGTATGTGCAGGAAAGCGTCTATGACGAATTCGTCGCCAAGCTGGCAGTCAAGGCCGGTGCCATCAAGGTGGGCGGTGGATTCGAGCCCGGTGTCACGCAGGGCCCGATGATTGATGATCAGGCCCTCAAGAAGGTCGAAGCCCATGTGGCCGACGCGCTGGCCAAGGGCGCCAGGGTGGTGGTCGGCGGAAGCCGCCAGGGCGAGCGTTTCTACACGCCGACCGTGCTGGCCGACGTGACCTCGAACATGCTTTGCGCCCGCGAAGAAACCTTCGGACCGGTCGCACCGGTGTTCAAGTTCAAGACCGAAGCCGAAGTGATAGCGCTCGCCAACGACACTGAATTCGGCTTGGCCAGTTATTTCTACAGCCGCGACGTCGGCCGCGTGTTCCGCGTCGGCGAGGCCTTGGAATACGGCATGGTGGGCATCAACACCGGACTGATCTCGGTGGCCGAAGTGCCGTTCGGCGGCGTCAAGCAGTCAGGCCTGGGCCGCGAAGGATCGCACCACGGCATCGACGACTATGTCGAGCTCAAGTACCTCTGCCTGGGCGATATTCAAAAATAATGAACTCGGGGCCAGACCTGCGCAGCAGCTCTGGCTTCGACTGACTTGAACTCGAGGCCAGACCTGCGAAGCAGCTCTGGCCTCGACTGACTAGAGGTGAGGGGTCAGACCTGCGAAGCAGCTCTGGCACCGACTGACCCGCCCGGCCACCGCCCTCAGCGTGCCACCCCAACCAAACGATCGAGCAGTTCGGGTTGTTCCTGCAGGCTGGCGGCCGTTCCGGAATGGACCAAAGAGCCGCGATCCAGCACGGCGGCCCGATCCGAGATGGCCAGAATGGCCAACGGATGCTGTTCGACAATGATGGCGGAAAGCCCCTCTTCGCGAGTGATGCGGCGAATCGCACGCAGCAACTCCTGCACGATCAGCGGCGCCAGCCCTTCGAGTGGTTCGTCGAGCAAGAGCAGGGTGGGATTCAACACCAGCGCGCGGCCCACGGCCAGCATCTGCTGCTCGCCACCCGACAGTTGCGTGCCCAGCACGGTCTTGCGTTCCACCAGGCGTGGGAACATCTCGTACACGCGCGCAGGCGTCCATGGACTGGTGGACTTTCCGGCGCGTCCGGGCCGGGCCACCGCCGTGAGATTTTCGTCCACGGTGAGCGACTTGAAGATATTGCGCTCCTGCGGAACCCAGCCGATGCCCGCTGCAGCACGTTCGTGCGACGCCAATTGGTGCAGGGCCACTCCGCCCAACATGATGTTTCCCGCGTGCTGACGCGTCGCTCCCGCCAGCGTGTTGATCA
>Ga0315270_10000903_pt1 | contig 16010 bp, 13 predicted proteins | sample C1_bottom_MG_FD_204932 | JGI IMG/M metagenome (GOLD analysis project Ga0315270, IMG submission 204932) | Sediment microbial communities from Yellowstone Lake, YNP, Wyoming, USA - C1_bottom | ecosystem: Environmental > Aquatic > Freshwater > Lake > Sediment | place: USA: Wyoming | collected... | reverse complement strand
TGCCGAGGAGTTTCCAGGCGGCGGAATATTTGGGGTCGAGTACGACGGCATGACGCAAATGCTCGGCGGCGCTGGCGGGTTCGTTCAATTTCATGTATTCGTTGCCAAGCGAAAACCGCAACAGCGGCGTGTCGCGTCCGTTGGCGAGCATGGCAAGGAAATTTTCGAGGGGAATGGGCATGCTTTTCACGCTTTCCAGAATCGGGGGGATAGCAATACAAATACAGTGAAGAGTTCGAGCCGCCCCAGCAGCATGGTGAGGGTAAAGACCCAGGTCTGAAAATCGCTCAGGCTCTGGTAATTGGCCGCAGGGCCGACCCGGCCAAGGCCAGGGCCGGCATTGTTGATGCAGGCGATGACGCCGGAAAGCGCGCTGATGAAATCAAGCCCGCTGGCCAGCAGAATCAGGGTGGCTGCGATGATCGTGCCCACATAGAACATGGCAAATGCCTGCACTGCAAAAATAACCTGGTTGGAGACGACGTGTCCGCCAATTTTGACTGGCAGCACTGCATGAGGGTGGATTTGGCGTTCCAGTTCGCGCGCGCCCTGTTTAAACAATAACAGGGTTCGAATCATTTTGATGCCGCCGCCGGTTGATCCTGAGCTCGCGGTGATGCAACTCAGAAACAAAAAACACATCGGTACAAAAATCGGCCACAGGTTGAAATCGGCACTGGCAAAACCGCAGTCAGTCGCTATTGACACCAGATTAAAGCTGACATGCCGCAACGCAGTCAGAAAATCAGGGTAAACACCCTTCTGCCAGATATACAGGCTGAGACCCAGGCAGCTCAGGGCAATGAAACCAAGCGTGCCGGCCACTTCCGGGTCATGCAAGTATGGGCGCAGGTCGCGCGCCCGGAACGCCAGAAAATGCGTTGCAAAATTGAGCGCGGCAAGCAGCATGAACACCATCAGCACGCCTTCGATCCAGGGCGAGTTGAAGTAGCCGACGCTGGCATCGTGGGTGGAAAATCCGCCCAGCCCCATCGCGGCAAAAGCGTGGCAAACCGCGTCGAACCAGCTCATTCCGGCGATTTTCAATGCGATGACACAGGCCAGCGTGATGGCCGCATACACGCCCCACAGGGCTTTGGCGGTATCGGTGATGCGCGGGGTGAGTTTGCTGTCTTTCATCGGGCCGGGCGTTTCGGCCTTGAAAATCTGGCGCCCGCCGATGCCTAGCAGCGGCAGCACAGCGACGGCGAGCACGATAATCCCCATGCCGCCAATCCAGTTCAGAAAATGGCGCCACAAGTTGATCGACTGCGGCAGGTTGTCCAATCCGGTCAGCACGGTGGCACCTGTCGTGGTGAGTCCGGACATGGTTTCAAAATAGGCGTCGGTAAACGACAGGCCGGACTGGAAGACCATGAGCGGAAGCGCCGCAAATGCCGGCAGCGCGACCCACACCAGCACGACCAGCAGGAACCCGTCGCGCGCCTGCAATTCGCGTCTGCTGCTGCGCGTAACGAGCCAGAGCAGCAGGCCGCCCGTCAATGTAATCAGAAACGCTTCATCAAATGAATGTTGTCCCGCATCATGTTCGATGAAAGCGGTGGCCACAGGCAGCAGCATGGTGAATGAAAAAACCATGACCACAAGGCCAAGCACATGCAAAACAGGGGTCAGCCGAGTCATTGAAACGCCCGGCTAGAGAAAACCAAAGCCAGCCTGGAACAGCTTTTCGATTTTGGGGATGATGCGCTTGTTGAGCGCAAACAGGATCAGATGGTCTTCTGCCGCAATCAGCGTGTCGTGATGGGCGATGATGACTTCGCCGCTGCGAATCAGCGCGGCAATGGCTGCGCCCTCGGGCAGGCCAATTTGCTCGATCCGCTTGCCGACGACTTGCGAGGTTCTGGCATCGCCATGAACCACCACCTCCAGTACTTCAGCTGCACCGCGCCGCAGCGAATGAACGGCAACCATATCGCCCCGGCGGATTTTGGAGAGCAGCGGCCCGACCGTGGCTTGTGCGGGCGAAATGGCAATATCGATTTCGCCGCCCTGTACCAGATCAACATAGGCCGAACGGTTGATCAGCGCGATCACGCGATGTGCCCCCATGCGTTTGGCCAGCAGCGCGGACATGATGTTGTCTTCGTCGTCGTTGGTCAGCGCGCAGAACATGTCCATCGCTGCAATGTTTTCCTGCTCAAGCAGGTCTTCGTCGGTGGAGTCGCCTTGCAGCACCAGCGTTTTGTCCAGTTGCGCGGCAAGACGCGCGCAGGTGGCTTTATTGTGGTCGATCAGTTTGACGTCATAACTGCTTTCCAGACGCGCCGCGAGGCGTTGGCCGATGTTGCCGCCGCCTGCAATCATGACGGTCTTGACCGGACGATCCATCCGCCGCAGCTCGCGCATGACGGAGGGGATGTCTGCTTTTCTGGCCAGAAAAAACACCTCGTCACCCGGCTCGATCACCGTAATGCCCGTGGGCACAATGCCGCGATCACGACGGTAAATCGCGGGGATACGGCACTCAATATTGGGCATGTGGCGGCGAATGTCTTGCAGCTCGTGTCCGACCAGTGGGCCGCCGTGATAGGCGCGCACGGCAATCAGGCGCACTTTGCCATCGGCAAAATCGAGTACTTGCAACGCTTCGGGATGCTCAATCAACCGACGCAGGGTGTCCGTGACTTCCTGCTCGGGGCTGATGGTGTGATGGACGCCGAAATGCTCGGCGAGGTAGCCATCCGGCTGCCCCAGAAAATCATTTGAGCGGATGCGCGCGATACGCGTGGGGATGTTGAACTGGCTCGCGGCAACCTGGCATGCCACCAGATTGACCTCGTCACTTTGCGTAACCGCAACCAGCATGTCGGCATCGTCCGCACCAGCCTGCTTCAAAACCGACGGACTCGCCGCATGGCCGCGCACCGTATTCAAATCAAAGCGGTCCTGCAACAGCGCAAGCCTCGCTGTGTCAAGGTCTACCACGGTGATGTCGTTATTTTCTGCGATCAGGCTTTCGGCCAGATTGCCGCCTACTTGCCCTGCGCCCAGGATGATGATTTTCACACTGCAAGCCTTTACAGATCTTCGTCCAATCGGCGCCCGTGACGAATATTAAGTTGCTTGAGCTTGCGGTAAAGATGCGTGCGTTCGAGGCCGGACTTGTCCGCTACGCGCGTCATGCTGCCGCCCTCTTGCTGGATCAAGTGCTCAAAATACATGCGCTCGAAGGCATCGCGCGCTTCGCGTAGCGGAATATCTAGCGAGATCGGCTGCGATGCGGCAGGCGCAGCGGCCTGCTTCATCGGCGACACCACGCGGTCAACGTCGGGCGCGTCAATTTCGCTCATAAGCGCGGTGACAGCGAGCGTGCGCACGGCATTATTCAACTGCGGCAAGTTGCCCGGCCAGTCAAAGTTGCGCAGATGGTTGAGCGCCGCTGTCGTCAGGCGGCGCAACGGACACACACCCTCTTCGATGAGCTGTGCCAGCATGAAGTTGGCAATATCCGGCACGTCCTCACGATGCTCGCGCAGCGAAGGGATGCGCACGTTCACGCTGGACAAGCGATAAAACAGACGCGCATCAAATTCACCCGCTGTCATCAGCGGCTCCAGGCTGCGGCTGGTGGCGCAGACCAGCCGCGCACCGGTGCCTTCTATTTTGTCGAGAATCAGCGCCAGGCCTTTCTGTTCCAGCCGGGCCAGCTCGCTGATGTCAGGCATAAAAAGCGTGCCGTTTCCGACTTGTTCGACAAAGCTGGTGGGTTCGGAAACGAGCTGGGCGCGATCGCCGATCTCGACCCATGGACTGCCCGTTTGATGAAGAAAGTTGGCGCACAAATGAAACCCGCTGCCCGCCTCTCCGGTGAGCAGTACCGGTGTTGTGCTGCCGGCAATTTGCGTCAGGCGCTTTTTCAATTCCATGATCATCGGGCTGCGGCCCAGGGCGGCCAACTCCAGCGAGGGCGCACGACGCGGCGGCGTCACACCACGCTTGATCACCCGGTTAACGGTGTCGATGAGCTTGGCGAGAGTAACGGGTTTTTCCAGGAAATCGGCAGCGCCCAGCTTGGTCGCCTCAACCGCCGTATCTATCGTGCCGTGGCCTGACATCATGACCACGGGCATGGTGAGCTTGCCGCCTGCTGCCCATTCCTTGAGCAGGGTCACGCCATCCGTATCCGGCATCCAGATGTCGAGCAAAACCAGATCGGGGCGCATCTTGGCGCGGAATGCGCGCGCGGCCTCGGCATTTTCTGCGAGGTGCACATCGTAGCCTTCATCGGTCAGAATTTCGGCCAGGAGTTCGCGTATGCCGACCTCGTCATCGACAATCAAAATATGGCCGCTCACTGTGGTCGCTCCCCGCCCGCGCTGAAAATCGGCAACGCAATCCGGATTGACGCACCATTCGGTTTCAGGTTTTCTACCTGGATGCTGCCCTGATGTTCTTCCACGATTTTCTTCACGATAGCCAAGCCGAGGCCCGTTCCTTTGGCCTTGGTCGTAGCGTAGGGTTCGAACAGACGCGCCATCAAATTTTCCGGAAATCCCGCCCCGTTATCTTTTATCGTCAGACAGACTGACCGATTCTCTTGCTGCGTGGTCACAATGACGTGCGGCGACGGGTGGCCAGCCAGCGCATCCTGTGCATTCTGAAACAGATTATGTATCACTTGGCGCAATAATGTAGAGTCCCCGGCGATCAAGGGCAAATTTTCTTCCAGTTCCAGTTGCACGCCCAGGGATTTGGTGTCGTACAGGCTCAAAATTTCTCGCACCAAGCCGTTCAAATTCAATGCGCTCAGGCTGGCTTTCGGCATCCGCGCATAGCCTGCAAACGAATCGACCATGCTCTTCATCGCGGCCACCTGGTTGACGATGGTTTGCGTCGAGCGCGACAGAAACTCCGCACCCGCTGCGTCCAGCCGCCCGCTCAGTTTGTGCGCGAGCCGTTCGGCCGATAGCTGGATAGGGGTCAACGGATTTTTGATTTCGTGCGCCAGTCGCCGCGCAACTTCGCTCCAGGCTGCATTGCGCTCGGCATGAATCAGTTTGCTGACATCGTCAAACACCAGCACATAGCCGCGTTCCACGCCGGCGGGCAAGCGCGTCCCTCGTGCAAGCAAAGTCTGGCTGCCGCCGGATCCAGCGTAATCAATCTGGTCCTGCCATTCGATATTGTCCTGCTGAAAATGCGCGGCAGCACGCGCGCTAAAATCGCGCAGGGCTTCGCCCGGCTGGCCGAGCTCAGTCAAGACCTGTGCAATCAGCGCGGCAGGATGAATGCCCAGAATCAACGCGGCGGCATCATTGACGGTGCGCACCCGCAAATGCTCATCCAGCACCACGACGCCGGACGACAGCTTGGCCAACACCCGCTCCAGAAAAGCCTTGGCCTGTTCGGTTTCCTGATGGTTTAGCGCAACTTGCCGACGCGCCTCCGACAGCTGGCGCGTCATGCGGTTGAATTTCAAAATCAGCATGCCGAGTTCGTCTCGGCCCGCGACGGTTGGCATTTGCGAAAAATCGCCTTTAGCGACGGCGCGCGTGCCGCGTGCCAGCGTGCGCAACGGCGCGCCCAGCCGCTCGGAAAGCAAATAGGCCACGACGATGGTCATTAACAAAGTCAGCAGCAGGGTAAGCGTGAGCGCCGCGCCATAAATACGCTTCAGTCCCAGACGCGAGACGGCGATTTGCTGATATTCCTGATAGGCGGTCTGCACGGCCTGTGCGTCGCGCGCGAGACTCGCGGGCACCGGCTGCACCAGTTGCAGCACGCGGGTTTCACCGGCCAGCGTGGTGGTGTAAACCGGCACCAGAACGCGCATGACCAGACCACGCTCGGGCAAATCTTCCACCCGGCTGTAGGGCTTCTGCTGTCGGACTTGCCATAACAGGGATTTGTCCGGCAGCACAGGCAACAAGCCGCCGCGCTCGCCCCCGGCGTGCGCCACGACGCTGCCGCGCTCGTCAAACAGCGTCAGTTCCTGAACGCCGCCTTGCTCGCGCAGGGTAGACAAGAGCGTAATCATCGACCCCGCACCCTCATCTGACAGCGCCAGAGCCATGCGCTGGGATTTCTTGTTCAGGTCTTCGAGTAAATCGTCGAGCGCAGCACGCCCCAGATTGACGCCTGCGCCCAGGGCGTTATCGACTCGCACATCAAACCAGGTTTCGATCGAACGGTTCAGAAAAAACACCGACGCGCCGTACACCACCAATCCCGGCAAGGTCGCCACCAGACCAAACATCAGCAGCAATTTCAGTGTTAAGCGCGCACCAAACACGCCGCGCCGAATCCGCCGCCGCAGCAGCCACAGCTGCCAGCCGACCAGCACCAGCAAGGCCACGGCAACTATGCTGCCTGCAATAAAAAGTATCGGCAGGTTATCGGAAAACAGACTGCCATTGCTGCTGGCCAAAAACAGCAGGGCCAGCAAAATTGCACCGAAGATAACCGCAATCAGGATCAGTCTGCGCATGAAACTCAGGGCAGGAGCGCGGCGGGTTTACTCATGGCGGGCGCATCGAATGTCCACCCATACCAGGCGGATTCGAGATCCCACTTGCCGCTGGCGAGCGCATTGATCTGCAAGGGTTTGGCCAATTGCGACACATCCATTCGCAAGCGCATGCGCGCGGCATATTTTTGACCGGCCTTGAGCGCACCGCGCTCAAGCACCTGCCAGCGCTCTACCCGACCGAGAATCAATAAAGCCTCGTCCAGCGTCGCGGCGGTTTTAGTCACATACCCGGCATCCACCACATAGCGCCGCAACAACAAATTGTAGTAAATGCGCATGCGGCGCGCGGCATCGACAACGCTTTCGTTAAACCACCACCAGCCGCGCGGACGGTCAATCTCCAGCTCCACCACAAAGTGCAGCGCAACGCCTTTTTCCAATGCGTCCGCCAGCGTAGGACTGGGGTTCAGCGCAAATTGCGCATCCAGTTCGTAGCCCTCATTTCCCGCGTGAATTTCAGCGGATTTGACGGTCACGCCTTCAGCGGCATACAACATCGACGGCACGGCAAACAAGGCCAGCACGCCGGCGATAAACCCGCATACAAACCAGCTTGCGGGGCGCTTACGATTTGCGGAGCAGGGCATAAAAGAAACCGTCATGCGTTGCATCAGGCAGAATTTTTCCATTTTCTATCGCGGGTGGCAGCGCACAGCGTTCAACTTCAGCCCGGCCTGATCGTGCCTGGCTAATTGCATTCTGGCGTTCGATAAAGGCTTGCACCTGCAAGTCATTCTCCTCGGGGAAAATCGAGCATGTGGCGTACAGCAATTTACCGCCCACTGCTAACAGCGGCCAAAGCGCGTCGAGCATAACTGCCTGCTGTCGTGCAAAACCGGCAATGTCTTCCGGGCGGCGCAGCCATTTTATATCGGGATTACGCCGCACCACACCCGACGCGCTGCACGGCACATCGGCCAGGATGCGATCAAACGGCTGGCCGTTCCACCAGGTTTCGGGCGTGGCTGCATCGCCCGTCACCAGCTGCGCGTGCAGCCCCAGGCGATCCATGTTTTCACGCACGCGATTGAGCCGCGCGCCGTCGATATCCAGCGCGGTCAATTGAAGGTCGGCGAGTTCCAGAATATGTCCGCTCTTGCCCCCGGGCGCAGCGCAGGCATCGAGCACGCGCTGACCCGGCTGAACATCGAGCAACACCGCCGCCCACTGCGCGCCCGCGTCCTGCACCGAAACGTCACCTTCGGCAAAACCGGGAAGCTGGTGCACCGCAACCGCCTTTTCCAGCGTCAGCGCTGAGGCGCTGGTTTGCTGGGCGGGGAATCCGGCATCATTCAGACCTTGCAAATAGGCTTCAACGGTGCGGCGGCGCACATTGACGCGCAGCGTAAACGGCGGATGCGCCAACCCGGCCTGCAATATGTTTTGCCATTTATCCGGGTAATCCGCCTGCACCCGCTTGATCCACCAGTCCGGATGCGACCAGCGCCCCACCGGCATTCCATCCGCCAGCTTTTCTAATTCGGCGCGGCGACGCTGGAAATTGCGCAGCACCGCATTGGCCAATCCGCGTCGCCAGCCGTCTCCAGCCGCCGTGACTGCGTTGTGTACCACCGCATGTGCCGGAGCGCGGGTATAGGCCAGTTGATACAGCGCCACGCGCAGCAGCAATCCCAGTTGCGGGTCGGTCAGGGGGCGCTGCAACAGCGCATCCAGCCAGACATCCAGACGGCCAAGATGGCGCAAACTGCCATAGACGATATCCTGCAAAGCGCCGCGCTCGCCCGGTGTTTCCAGGTTTTGCAAACGCTGCGGCAAAACCTGGTGCAAGGCTGCGCCCGCAAGAATGTCCTCAAGCGCCCCTGCTGCAAGTTTCTGAAGATTACGCATCGCATCCCAACCCGTTTGAATTCATTGTTGCCGGTCTTTCACGCTAATCATCTTGGCCGTCATTGTAAGCGGTCTCGACAGACACTCTCGCGACGCAGGTAAAATAGCGGCACAACTTAATCAGGAGCGTCTGCTGTGAATACCCCCAAGGAAATTTTCAAGGCTTACGACATTCGCGGCATCGTGGGTAAAACCTTGACACCCGAAATCGTCGAAGCGATTGGTCATGCGATTGGCTCCGAAGCAGTCGCACGCAAGCAGACAGAAATCTGCATCGGACGCGATGGCCGCTTGTCGGGCGAAGAGCTCGCAGCTGCGCTCGCGCGCGGCATCCGCAAAGCCGGAATCGGGGTGGTGGACCTGGGGATGGTAGCCACACCGATGACGTACTTTGCGGCGTATCAACTCGACACGCACAGCGCGGTGATGGTGACCGGCAGCCATAACCCGCCGGATTACAACGGCCTGAAAATGGTGTTGGGTGGCGAAACTTTATCCGGCGACACGATCCAGGCTTTGCGCACACGGCTGGAGAACAATAATCTGGTGAATGGCAGCGGCAGCTATCGCCAATACGACATCGCGGCGGAATACCTCGCCCGCATCATCGGCGACGTCAAGCTCACGCGCCCAATGAAGATTATCGTGGATTGCGGCAACGGCGTGCCCGGTGCATTTGCGCCCGCCTTGTACCGCGCCATGGGCTGCACGGTGGAAGAGCTCTTCTGCGAAGTCGATGGCAACTTCCCCAACCATCACCCCGACCCTTCGCAGCCTGACAACCTGCAAGACTTGATCGCCAAACTGAAAACCTCAGACGCAGAAATCGGGCTGGCCTTTGACGGTGACGGCGACCGTCTCGGCGTGGTCACCAAGGATGGCAGTATTATTTTCCCGGATCGCCAACTGATGCTGTTTGCAGACGACGTGCTCTCCCGCAATCCTGGCGCGGAAATTATTTTTGACGTGAAATCCACGCGCAATCTGTTCGACTGGATTCGCGCGCGCGGCGGTCGGCCCCTATTGTGGAAAACCGGCCACAGCTTTATCAAGGCCAAAATGAAAGAAACCGGCGCCCTGCTGGCGGGAGAAATGTCCGGCCATGTGTTCTTCAAAGAGCGCTGGTACGGCTTTGACGACGGCATGTACGCGGGCGCGCGGCTGCTGGAATATCTGAGCAAACAGCCCGACATCAACGCCACCCTGCACGGCCTGCCCGACACCATCAACACGCCTGAACTGAATATCAAAATGGCCGAAGGCGAGCATTACGCGCTGATGGAGCGCCTGCAAAAAACCGCGCGCTTCCCCGAAGCAAAAGAAATCATCACCCTCGACGGCCTGCGCGTGGAATACGCAGACGGCTTTGGCCTTGCGCGCCCCTCCAACACCACCCCGGTGATCGTGTTGCGCTTCGAGGCCGACAATACCGCCGCGCTGGAAAAAATCCAGGCCGATTTCCGGCGTGTGTTTCACGATGCAGCACCCGGTCTGGTGCTGCCATTTTAATACCAGGTCGATGTGAGCTTTTTTCGCGATTATTGACTCGTTATTTTTGCGCTGTTCTGTGCAGGCGACGTGCTTTGCGTGGCCCGCTGCTTCTGGCCGAAACTTACCCAGTGGTTTCGGTAGGTGTCAAGACAAGTTTTGTTTGGCACGTTGAAATGCCTCGTATGCCGCCAAAGTGCGTGAACCCATGATCTGTTGGGTCATATGCTCGCTGGCAAACTGCCGGGGCGCTTGCATCAGGCCATCCCATCCATCCCTATTGCCGAGGAGGCTTAACAGCTTTTCCCGCAGGGCGGCGGCATCCCCGATTGGTACGATCAACTCGGCTGGCAGCACCTCATTTGCGACGGGCACGTCGGTGGACACTATTTTTGCGCCGCAGAACAGGGCTTCGTTAAACACGTAGGAAAACCCTTCGCGCCGGGATGAAATGACCACCGCATCGGCTGATGCCAACAGCGAGGCGATATTGCTTTTGTGCCCCAATAAACGGACGTGCGTCACGGGAGACAAATGGTCTACTCGCTGCTGGAGACGTTCGCGATCAGGCCCTTCGCCTGCGATGACCAGGCTGACCGGCAAGCCGTCGATGGCCTCCAGTAATACGTCAAATCCTTTGGCAGCGACCAACCGGCCTACTGCGCACAGCACGGGTAAATGGGCGGGCAAGTCATACATGGCTTTGAGGTCAAGGCGCTCAAAATCCGGTTGATCGACGCCGTTGTAGACCACTGAAACCTGGTCTGCCGGAAAAGGACGGGCGAGTTGACGACTCACGGTGATGACATGGTCGAGCTTGCGGAATGATCGCAGGTCGCGTTTCACGTTGTGCAGAGTGCCTATGGTCGGCGCGGGCAACCACCGCCGCAGCAGTGCCACCAGACTGGCCGCTTTGTTGGCTTGCGCATGAATCACATCGCAGCGACAGGCGCGCAGCTTGATGAGCAGTTCCAGCCACAGCAATGGATGATGGCGGCTCAAATGGAAGCGCACCGGCACCCGGACGACGTGACCCGGCAAGGTCGCCAGAAACCGTTTGTCACCCAAGACGGTGACATCGTGCCCTGATGCCAGCATTTGTTGCGTCAGTTCGCGGACATGCTTTTCCAGCCCACCTTCTCCGAAACTGGCGATGACCTGGCATATTCTCAATTCAGGTTTCCTCTCACTGGTGCTGTCTGGCGGATTGAAATCGGCTTACCGGCTGCCCGCCCAGTCGCGCGCAAACTGCCACGCCACCCGGCCATTTCTTGCGCCGCGAGCCAGCGCCCATTGCAGGGCTGCCCGCTCGAAACGTTCATCCACTGGCGCGCCCAGCGAAGCGGACCAATGCCGCGCAATGGCGAGATAGCTTGCCTGATCCATCGCGTGGAACGACACCCACAAACCGAAGCGGTCAGACAATGAAATTTTTTCTTCGCTTGCTTCGCCCGGATGAACTTCGCCACCAAGGTGTACGGCTTCGAGATTTTCTGCCATGGTTTCCGGCATCAGATGGCGGCGGTTGCTGGTCGCATAGATCAACACATTGTCGGTTGGCCCGGCCAGCGAACCATCCAGCGCGGCCTTGAGGCTGGCGTAACCGGGCTCGTGTTCGGCAAAGCTCAAATCGTCGATAAAAATAATGAAGCGCCAAGCCTCGTCGGCGATCAGATCGAACAGGTCGGGCAGGCTTGCCAGCCCGGCTTTATCGACCTCGATCAGTCGCAGGCCGCGACCCGCGTATTTTGCGTGAACGGCTTTTACCAGCGAAGATTTTCCGCTCCCGCGCGCGCCGGTGAGCAGCACATTATTGGCGGGTTTTCCCGCTACAAACTGACGGGTATTGGTATCGACCCGCGCCTTCTGTTCGTCAATCGCGAGCAAGTCCTTCACGCTCACCCGCTGCGGATGCAGGATGGGTTTTAATGAACCCGAAAGCGCCGACCAGCGCGCCGCGCGCACGGTTTTCCAGTCTGGATTACATGGCGGTGCATTGCGCACATCGAGCTTGTCCAGCAGGCGTTCGAATAAGATTTCAAGTGCGGTATTCGGCATTTATTTTCACGTAATCGTAAGAAAAATCACAGGTCCAGACCGTGGCCGCAGCCTCGCCCCGATTCAATACCACGCGCACGGCAATCTCCGCTTCTTTCATCACAGCGGCCCCTTCGGCCTCGGTATAGCTGGCCGCACGTCCGCCTTTTTCTGCGACGAGAATGCCGCCGAGATAGACCTGCAAGGTATTCACATCCAGATCCATCACACCGGCATAACCGATGGCGGCCAGGATACGGCCAAGATTGGGATCGGAGGCAAAGAACGCGGTTTTAATCAGCGGTGAGCGCGCGATGGCATAAGCAATCTGCTTGCATTCGGCAACATCCCGCCCCGACTCGATGCGTACGCTGATGAACTTGGTTGCACCTTCGCCATCGCGCGCCATGGCTTGTGCAAGCAGCATGGCAACCTCGGTCAGCGCGGCCTTGAGGGCTGCATAGTCGGCGCAATCCGGTTCCGTGATTTCCCGGTTGCCCGCCTGCGCGGTGGCGATCAGGATGAAAGAATCGTTGGTTGAGGTGTCGCCATCTACCGTCACGCAATTGAACGACACATCAGCAATTTCTTTCACCAGCCGATCCATCAGATGCCTGGCAATTGCCGCATCCGTCGCCACATAACCCAGCATGGTGGCCATGTTCGGGTGAATCATGCCGGAGCCTTTGGCCATGCCGGTGACGGTCACTGTTTTGCCGTCGATCTGTACTTGGCGCGACACTGCCTTGGCGACAATATCGGTCGTCATGATCGCGTGCGCGGCATCGAACCAGTGGTCTGGCGCAAGATCAGCCTGCGCTTCCGGCAAGGCGGCAATGATTTTGTCTACCGGCAGCGGTTCGAGAATCACCCCGGTGGAAAACGGCAGCACTTGCGCAGCGTTGCAGCCCATGGCCCGCGCCACCGCTTCGCAACTGCGGCGCGTATGATCCAGCCCCGCTTCACCCGTGCCCGCGTTGGCGTTGCCGGTGTTGATCAGTAGTGCGCGAATATCGCCAGAGACCAGGTGTTGCTTGCACAGCGTAACCGGTGCCGCGCAAAAGCGGTTTTGCGTAAACACCCCCGCCACGCGGCTGCCGGGGGTGAGTTCAATCAAGGTGACATCACGACGACCCGGCTTTTTAATCCCGGCAGAAGCAATGCCGAGACGCACGCCAGCGACAGGCAATAAATCGGCGGGGTTGGGGGGAGCGAGGTTTACAGGCATGGCGGTTTCACGAATCAAGCAAAACCGCAATTTTAAGGGGCTTTAGGACATTCGTCGCGCCCGATCAAACCATCAAGTTCGCCGTAGCAGCCGTTGCATCAGACGCCGGAACTCGGGGTGCCAGGGCCACACCGGATCAAACTCAATCGAGCGCGCAAACGCTGCCAGCGAAATCAGCATGAATAACGAGAACATCGATTCTGAAATCATCTGGCGAGCCGTGAGTGCGCCTAGCGGAATATCCAGAAAGCCGGGCACAAAAAAGAGGCAGGCAAATGCCCCGAAGAGGAAAGCTGGTCCAAGGTACATGATGTCTCCGCCTTTAAGGTTCTTATGCTTAGGCAAAAGCAAACCCTGTGCCAACTTTTATATGTCAAGCAGCGTAAGGGTTTGCGCCCAACCTGCCATAACAGGCATCGTGAAATGTAAATTTTACCGACAACTATTTTGCCAACTGCCTATCTGCGGTGGCGCTATTTGTCAGCTTGCGGAGAATCTCATGCGATAAAGAGTAAAACTGCGGCGTCGGACCCAGGTCTTCGTAAATCGGGTCGCCATAATCATCCTCGGCAATCACCCGATTGCCGGGCACGTAAGGCATCGCCACCTCCAGCTCATCCAGCGCAGCACGAATCAGATCCGCCATGATTTGCGAATCGCTGCGATTCGGATACATCACGCGCAACGCCTCAATCCGTGCTGCGTCCCGCAAAGGCAGGCGCACGGCATACGTCCGTGCAGCCACACGGCTGTGCGCCTCTTCGTTCCAGCGCTGGATCAATTCTGCGATTCTCATGTCCGCTCCCACTGGGGAATCGTTTCGTTATAGCAAACGAGGGAAAAATACCGAGTACAAAAAAGACTCAGGCGGATTTTTTCCAGATCAGGGTGCGGTTATTCGCTGGCATGGCGCAGTCTTCCACCAGCGCAAGCCCCTGTTTGTGCGCCAAGGCATCTACCGCCTCAAAGTCCCGGACACCTGAGGCTGGGTCGCGCGCTTTCAACCATTGGTCAAAGCGGGCATTGCTCTCGGCTGTGAACTGGCCGTTATAGTTGAACGGTCCATAAACCACCAGCACGCCGCCCGCTTCGAGCACCCGACCGACGCCCGCAAAGAACCTCTCCACTTCCAGCCAGCTCATGATATGCAGCGTATTCGCTGAGAATACCGCGTCATAGCGTCCACCATGCCAATGATCGTCATTCACATCCAGCTCAAGCGGTGGCGCAATATTGGGCAGCGCGGCATCGGCTAGCCAGGCTTTGATTCCGGGGTGATAGTTGCACACATCCGCAGTCTGCCAGCGCAGATGCGGCAACCCGGCACCAAAATAGACTGCATGCTGGCCGGTGCCGCTGCCCACCTCCAGCACTTGATGCCGGTCGGCGAACACGCCTCGCAATATCGCCAATATCGGTTCGCGGTTCTGATCGCAGGATTCGGAATACGGTTTGTTAGCCAAGGCCAGCTCGCTTTACGTGTTGACGGGAATCAATCGGCCATCCGCCAGCACCAACGCAGCATGGATGGATTTGTTTACATGGAGTTTCGCCAGAAGCCGGGTGTAGCGGGCAAGCTGGCCGCCATGAATTTGTTGTAGCGTATCGTCCGTTTCCAGCAGCGCATCTGCGCCGGTTTTATAGTCCAGCACCCACACCTCAGACTCAAACTCCACCACCCGATCCAGGCGCTGGGCGTTGCCTTCACTATCGAGTATCTCCATCTCATTTCGTGCGCGCAGAAAATAATCCGGCTTGAAAAACCGCGACAAGTGCGGCGCTTCAATCAGGGCACGGGCAGCGCGCACCATCTTCGCCTGGCTGTCTGCTGCGATTCCCAGTTGAAGTGCGAGTGCCGATAAATCACGATCTACACCCAACTGCACCATGGGTGTCAGACAAACAAAACGTTCGAGGCAGGCGTGAAAAAATTCACCTGCCGCTGTCGCTTCGGTGCGCACCGCTGGCGCAACCTGCTGCCCCACCGTTGGCGCGGCCATGCGCGGGGGCTTGAACGCGGCTTGCGGTGTTTCCTGCCCGATCACTCGCGGCAAATCCATCGGAGAATGTGCGCCCTCCCAGGCACTCGCCACACGATCCAGCCAGGCATTTTTTTTGCCGTCCCCGCTCACGATCAGCGCTTGACTGGCACGCGTCAGCGCAACGTAGAGCAAATTGATCGACTCGCGCGTACTCAACGCGTCTTCTTCAGCAAACCAGGCCGCACGAAATGCGCCACGGTCTTCGCTTTTACCCACGAGCGAAAAATGCTGTGGCCGGATCTCGCTGGGCGGCCACGGCGCAAGCACTTCATACGCACTGGCGTTGGTGTGATCGCTGCCGCCCAGCACCCAAACGATGGGTGACTCCAATCCCTTGGCGCCGTGTATGGTCAACAGCCTGACGGCCTCTTCGCCCTCGGCGCTAACGCCCTCGTCCGGTGCGGAATCTGCGTCGCTAACCTGGGTTTTCAGCTCACAGATAAATCCTGCCAGCGTGGGATAGCGCCCGGCATCCTGCGTCAGTGCAAGCTGCATGAACGCACGCAGATTGGCCGCAATTTGGGGACGCAGCGCGAGCGGCGCAGTCGCCGCGTAGCGCGCTTCGACATCGCCCTCAAAGTAGATCCGGTCAAGCAGGTCGTGTACCGGCAATGTGCCAATGTGGCATCGCCAGCCATTCAACAATCGCCATGCACGCAGCAAAGCGGCCGGACAATCTGGCAGATCGGCCAGCGCGCCAAGCTTGGCCCACCAATGTGCGCCAGCAGTGCCGCTGATACATAGCAAATCACCGTCAGTACACGCAAACACCGGGCATTTAAGGCTGTGTGCGAGCTTCAAATCGGCATGCGGCATCACCAGGGTTTCAAGCAGAGCGATCAAATCCTGCGCTTCGAGCGCATGCAGTAATCCG
>Ga0315270_10000901_pt1 | contig 16015 bp, 16 predicted proteins | sample C1_bottom_MG_FD_204932 | JGI IMG/M metagenome (GOLD analysis project Ga0315270, IMG submission 204932) | Sediment microbial communities from Yellowstone Lake, YNP, Wyoming, USA - C1_bottom | ecosystem: Environmental > Aquatic > Freshwater > Lake > Sediment | place: USA: Wyoming | collected... | reverse complement strand
CCGCGGGAAAGCTCGCGGCCAGCCCGTCGATGAATCGCTCCTCGCCGGCGGCGAAGTCGAAGGACCGGTCTCCGATCACGATCCGGTCGTACACCTCCGGCAGCGGCGCCCACCGGAGTTGACCCATTGTGATGTAGTCGAAGAGGCCGCTGATGACGCCTCGGCCGCTCGAGACCTTGCCGATGTAATGGACGCCCACGTCCCACTCGAAGCCGTCCCGCTCGAAGGTGTGGGTGAACCCGCCGGCGGTGTAGTGCCGCTCGAGCACCAGGGTCCGAAGCCCGCGGCGCCGCGCCAGCATGGCCGCCACGCCGAGGCCGCCGATGCCGGAGCCCACGACCACCGCGTCGAAGGGACCCTCGACGGGGTGTTGCTTCCAGGACGTGCCGATCCGTCGTGCCAGGGTCTCTCCCTCCGACCCGCAGCGTATTCGAACAGGAAGGCGGCCGCCGGGGATTCTTCAGCGATCGGGCGGGAGGGGTGGGATGGGCGTCCGGGGATCCCTGAGTCGCGCCACGCGGGGAGCCGGGCTGCGGGTCAAACGGACCGCGTGCTTGGCAAAGCCAAAGTCGGTCGCGATCATGTGAAAGCGGAGAAGTTCCGGCAGCCGGTTCAGCGCCCACGACGCGATGTCGGGGGTCAAGGAGTTCACGGCGACGTGCCGCTCGAATCGACGTGCCTGCGTGAGCAGATGCGCGTGGCACTCCGCGTGACGGGCGAGGTGCGGCCAGCCCGCCGCCCGCATCATCTCCTCCTCGTCGACGAAGTGCTCGCCGAGTTTCTCGACGAGCAAGCAGGCACGGCCGCGGACGAGCGCCACATCTCTCGCCCGCACGGCCTCGGCCAGGTCGCGAAGGCAACGGTCCAGGTCTCGATGCGGGCGGTCGAGCGGCGCGAGTCCCATCTTCACGAAGGCAGCCAAGGGGCACCGATAATGAGGGCCCGTAGGCGTGCAAGCGAAGGCACCCGCCCACTCGGGGCACCTCCAAAGGGTCTATTCTCCGATGTGGCGCATCGCCGCGGAGTTCATGCAGTAGCGCAACCCCGTGGGCGGAGGGCCGTCGGGAAAGACGTGGCCGAGGTGTCCGTCGCAGCGTGCACAGCGGACCTCGGTGCGCGCCATGCCGTGGGAGCCGTCGACCACGGTGGCCACCGCGTCCGGCCCCACCGGCTCGGTGAAGGAGGGCCAGCCGGTGCCCGACTCGAACTTCCGGCCCGATGGGAAGAGGGGATTTTCGCAGCCGGCGCAGACGTAGGTTCCGGCGTCGTGGGTCCCGAGGAAGCAACCGGAGAAGGGGCGCTCCGTGCCGTGGCGGCGAAGCACGTCGTAGGCCTCGGGGGAGAGGCGGGCGCGCCACTCGGCGTCGGTGAGGATGAGCTTGTCGGCCATGCAGCACTTCTATCCGGCAAACGGTGCGACCGCCCGTTAGGCCAGGGGCATGTCCTTCCTGGATTGGCTGGGGCTGAAACTGCCTCGCGCACAAGACCCCGAGGCCGACGTCGTCCACCGGATCTCCCAGCAACTCGACTCGATGGACCCCGCCGAGGCGCGCCACCTGGCGCTCTTCGCCTTCCTGCTCTCGCGCGTGGCCCAGGTCGACATGGTCACGGATCCGGCCGAGATCGCCGAGATGGAGCGGCTGGTGGCCAAGCACGGGGGGCTCTCGGCGCCGCAGGCGGCCATGGTCATCGAGGTGGCCCGCGCCACGCAGAAGCTGCTCGGCCCGACGCACAACTTCCTGGCCACCCGGGAGTTCCGCGACGCCACGACCCCCGAGCAGAAGCTCGGGCTCCTGCACTGCCTCTTCGCCGTGGCCGCGGCGGACGGATCGATCACCGGCGACGAGGAGGAGGAGATCCGGACCATCTCTCGCGGACTGCTCCTCGAAGACCGCGACTACCTCGCCGTGCGAAGTGCCTTCGGCGACAAGCGCTCCGTGATGCAGGGGCGGCCGGCCACGTAGCGCCAGCGCTCGGATCGAGCCCCCTTCCGCTCCGCGCCGCGGTATCCTGCGGGTCGGACACTCGACGGAGGTGGCATGGATCTGGCGCAGTGGATGACGGGGTTCAGGGCGCTTCACGAGAAGGCCAAGCAAGGCGCGCTCGCCGGCTCCGAGGAGCGGGACTACAAGGCCGGTCGCGAGGAACTGGCCCGCGCGCTGGTGGCGGCGCAGCGGCTCACCGTGCAGCCGGACCAGTCGCCGCGCATGGCGCTGCGAGTGGCGCGAGCCATCCAGGTGACACTGGAGAGCCGGGTACGCAAGGAGCCGCTCACCACCTCCGATCTCTCGCTGGGTGGATTCTCGGCGCCGATGGCCCGTCCTCCCGCGCCGGACGAGGAACTGACCGCCACCCTCCGGCTCCCCGGCGTCGATCCCCTTGCCACGCAGGTGAAGGTCGTCGGCGTGAAACCGCAGACTGGCAACGTCCGGGTCTCCTTCGCCTTCGTCCGGCTGCAGGGTTCGGCGGCCGAGCGGCTCGAGCTCGCCATCTTCGACATGGTGCTCGCCCAGCTCGGCAACTAGCCCGAGCCGAGTGGCGTGCCTTGCCAGATCTGGATCTTCAGTTGGCCACGAAGCAGTAGAACAGGCCGGCGCCGCCGGTGCTCTTCAGCGCGTCCTGGCTGCAGCCGCGGGTACCGTGCGAGGAGTTCCAGGACGTCATGTGCCAGGCTTGACTCAGTCCGGTGCGGTCATGATGTCCGACGATGGCCGAGCCCTCGGTGCTGCTGCTCCAGTTGACGCACGTGGTGTCCCCCCCGGCCGTCGAGAAGAATCCGTTCGGGTCCGACCCGGTCAGGATGTCGTGCAAGTTGACCGGATCGCCCCGCCCGCTCACGGCATCGCCTTTTTCGGTGAGGGCGGTCTTCTTGTTGATGTGGACGCTTGCCGAATGCAGGTCGTCCACGTTTTGGGCCACCACCTCCCCCTTGGCATTCCGCCACGGTCCCTTGCCCACGCGTTCCCGCGCGCTCACGCCGGCCGCTCCGCCGGGGGCGGTCGTGCTCAGGTAGGCCCGCCAGCTGGTTTGCTTCGACCCGGCCGCCTTGGCGAGCGCCAGGCAGTGCGCGTCGGCACCCTCCAGGCCGCCGAGATCGGCGCCCTTCCCCTTGCCGGCGCTGGTGACGAAGAAGGTCATGTCGTTCGTTCCGGTCTGCGCTGCCGCGGTGAGGCTCGCGCCCGCCAGGAACATGAGAACGACGATGGGTGCGATCGATCGGTTCCGACGATTCACTGGGTCTTCTCCTCGGGGGAATGACACGTATGCCAGGGAGCCACGCGCCCCGCCAGCCGATGGACGGTGTCGAGAACCTCGTCCACCAGGAACGGCTTCGGATGGACTGCCGCCGCGATGTCCATCTGGTGATCGAACACGTCGAAGGCCGAGAGGACCACGACCGGGATGGAAGCCAGCCTGGGGTGCTCCGCCTGGACGTGAAGGAATTGCCAGCCGCTCATGATCGGCATCATCAGGTCCAGCAGGATGATGTCCGGCCATTGCACGAGAAGTGTCCTGAGGGCCTGCTGGCCGTCGCAGGCGGACGAGACCTCGTAGTGCTCGCTTTCGAGCAGCTCCACGAGAAGCTCCCGGATGTCCCGGTCATCGTCGACGACGAGCACCCGCGTGGCGCCACGGCGCGCGGTCGTCGGCTTCCGATGTTCGAGCTGCGTCTGCATCCCGGACCTTCTTTGCCCTGCCACTCAGGTAGACGCGGCCAGGTTTGCGGACCCGGGAAATCTGGGGCGTAAGAGGAAGTTCCGATGCGGTTTCCCGGTCACGGATGCAGTCAGTGGCGCGGCATCCGAATCGCGCGCGTCAGGGCGGAGCGAGTGCGTGCCGCACTGCTTCGCGAAGGGTCCGCTCCGGATCTGGAAGCACGCCGGTGTAAACGGCCCGGATCGTCCCCGCAGCGTCGATGACCACGACGCTTGGAAGTCCAGGGCTCCCAAGCGCGCGAAAGGCCGCGTCGCCGTCGTCGAGCGCAGTCTCGAGGGAGAGCCCTTGCGAGCGCCAGAAGACGGCGACCCGCTTCACGCGCTCTGCGTCCGTGTCGGCCTGCTCGAGGGTGTTGACGGGGAGGACCGTCACCGGGAGTTTCTCCGCCCGTGCCCAGGCGTGGAGCGCTTCGGCGCTGCGCAGCGTCTTCCAGCAGGAGACGCACCACGTTGCCCAGAGGTCGAGCACCACCACGCGCCCCTTCATGGCGGCGAGCGAGAGAGTTCGGCCCGTCAGGTCCCGGAGAGAAATCGCGGGCGCAGGGCTTCCAGGCCGGAGCCGATCGGAGCCGAGTTCGGCGAAGCCGGCAACCGCCGCGCGGTCGCCCGGTTCGAAGCGAACGGCCCCGCGCCGTGCGTCCAGCACCTCGGGGGCGAAAGTGCCCTCCACCCTCACCACGAACCCATCCGGCGCGCCGGGAGGCCGGATCTGCAGCGCGAGGTCGGCGAGGAAGTGGGTCGAAGGGTCGACACCCACCACCACGGTTCCGTTCTCCGCCGCGAGCCGGACCTCCGTCCGGACGCTGCCGGTCGGGCCAGGGGCCTCGGCGCACCCGATCACGCGGAGCGGCCCGAGTTGCTTGAAGCGCAGGCTGTCGAGCCAGGCCTGGAAACCCTTTCCGGCACGCATGGCGACGGGAGGGGGTTCGAAGAGGGAGCCTTGCGCGCCGACCACCGCGTCGAGAGCGGCGGCGAAGTCGCCGGCGTACGGAACCGCCACGTAGCGCGTGGGCGCGTCGGAGCGAGTCACGTAGAGCCTGCCCCCCGTTGCGGTGGCGGCCATCCCTGGGTCCTCGGCGAAGGCATCACCCGCCGCCCCGAAGCCGAAGGCCAGGTCCTTGGGCTCGCGCTCCGAGCCTGGCGCCTCCACCACGTAGCGCAGTCGGTCGCGAAGCGCCGGGGCGGCCCGGTACGCCTCGGCCGCCGCGCCGAGAACGCGTCGAGCACATACCTCCGCCGGCTCGGCCCGGACGGTGTGCGGGAGCAGAAGGGAGATGGCGATCAGATGGGACCATCGGGCGCAGCACTTGGGCATGGGGTGCTCCAGGCTGCGTACGTCGAAGCCCGACTCCTATTTCGCGTCGCCGGCTCCCTTCGTCATGCCTGGCCGGCTACCAGATGTCGCAGCGTTCGGCCCGCACCATGGCGTCGCCGGCCTTGCACTGGAAGGCCCGTCCGAACTCGGGGAGGTTTGAAAGCGGGCCGTTGACGCGCCAGCGGGAGCTGGAGTGTGGATCGGTGGCGGCGCGCAGCCGGGCGTTCTCTGGCCGGATCTGCGTGCACCAGACCTGGGCTGCCGCCAGGAAGAACTGCTGGTCGGCGGCGTAGCGCCCCACCGGCGCCTCGGGGAGCTTTCCGGCGCGTGAGGCCTGGTAGGCCGCGAATGCGAGCTTCAGGCCACCCAGGTCGGCGATGTTCTCACCCAGCGTGAGCTTGCCGTTCAGCTTCACCTCGTCGATGACCGGGTAGGCGTCGTACTGCTTCACGACGCACTCGGCCCGGCGCACGAACTCCTCGCCCACCAGCCTGGACCACCAGTCGGTGAGGTTGCCCTTGGCGTCGAACTGCCGGCCCTGGTCGTCGAAGCCGTGGGTCAACTCGTGTCCCACCACGAAGCCCACCGCGCCGTAGTTGACGGCGTCGTTGGCCCCCTGCGTGTAGAAGGGCGGCTGCAGGATGCCGGCCGGGAAGACCATCTCGTTGAGCTGGGCGTTGTAGTAGGCGTTCACCGTGGGCGGACTCATGCCCCACTCGGTTCGGTCGACCGGCTTACCGATCTTGGCCAGCTGGCGCCTGACCTCGAACGCGCGCGCAGCCCTGGCCGATTCGAAAAAGGCGCCGCGCTGGATGGCCAGACCGTCGTAGCTCTGCCAGCTGTCCGGGTAGGCAATCTTGTTGTCCACCGCGACGAGCTTCTCCTTGGCCTTCTGCTTGGTGGCCTCGTCCATCCAGGCGAGCGCTGAGATGCGATGCCCCATGGCGGCCTGGACGCCCGTCACCAGCGCGAGCGATTTTTGCTTGGCGTCGCCGCCGAAATGGCGGCTCACGAAGGCCTGTCCCAACGCCTGGCCCAGCGTGTCGTCCACCAGCTCGACACAGGACTTCCAGCGCTCCGGCTGCGCCTTCTCGCCCGTGAAGTTGCGGGCCTGGAACCAGAAGGCCTCGTCGGAGATCGCCCGGGGGAGGGCGCGCACGCCGGCCGCGTCGGCGAGCAGCCGCCAGCGCAGGTAGGCACGCCAGGTGGCCGGCTTGAGGTCCTTCACCAGGCCGTCGAGCGCCACGATCAAGCTGGGCGTGGTGACGTCGAAGGCCGTCACTCCTTTCAAGCCCACCGCGGCCAGGTAGCCGTCCCAGTCGAAGTGGGGCGCGGCCTTCTTCAGGCCCGCCAGGTCGAGCCGGTTGTAGAGCTTGCTCGGGTCGCGGGATTCGACGCGGGTCCAGTGGCTCCGGGCGAGGGTGGTCTCGAGCTCGAGGATGGCCTGGGCGTCGGCGGCGGCCTGCTTGGCTGGCGCGCCGGCTGCGGTGAGCTGCTTCTCCACGTGGGCCACGAAGTCCTTGCGGATGGCGGCGCTCTTCTCGTCCTCCTTCGTGTAGTAGTCGCGGTCCGGCAGCGAGAGGGTTCCGAACTGGTACACGCCCCCGATGACCAGGGTGGAGTCCTTGGCGTCCTGCGTCGAGCCGATGCCGAAGACGGCGCCGACGCCCTCGGCGTGGAGCCGGCCCAGCGTGGCGGAGAGCGACTTCGCGTCCCGCAGCCCGTCGACCTGCTTCCATGCGGCCTGGAGCTGGAGGAGTCCGGTCTTCTCGATGACCGCTTCGTCGATGCAGCCGGCGTAGAGGTCGGCCACAGCCTGTCCGTAGCGGTCGGTGGGGTCGACCTTGCCGGCCGCGGCGGCGTCGAGGATGGCGCGGAGCTTCAGCTTGTTCTCCTCGTCGATCACGTTGAAGGAGCGGACCCAGCGGGACTGGTCGGCCGGGATGGGCGTCTGGTCGATCCACCGGCCGCAGGCGTAGTCGTAGAAATCCGTGCAGGGGTCGACCGAGGTCTTCACGATGGAGAGGTCGATTCCTGGCGCAGCCGGCGCCGGCGCGTACCTGGATGGATCGGCGACCGACGGGGGTGGCGGAGCGGTAGGGAGCGGCGGCGTCGGGGTGGCGCAGGCCACGGCGAGCGTGGCGGCGAGGGCGAACGAGGTGCGACGGTTCACGTGGAGATCTCCCGGGCGGGGATTCGAGGTAGCGGGGATCTAGCACCAGCTGGCTGGTGACTCAATCCGTCATTCGGTCGACCTTGGACCAGGAGGAACTGGACGTGGCGCCCTACACCACTGGTGAACCTATCCATCCATTCGTCGCCGTAGACCTGGCGCGCGGCGAGAAGGTTGGGCAGGGCCCAGGACGAGCGCCGTCATCTCCTTCACCGCCACCTCCAGCTCCGTGGCGATGGGGCCGACCTTCAGCCTGTTGAAGGTCTTCACGAGTTCACGGAAGTACCAGACGGTCTCGCCCCTTCCGCTGAAGCGGTCGAGCGTGGACGGTCCAGCCTTGCGCAGGTCGGCGACGATGGCCCGCGCGTTGTCGAGCTTGTCTGCCGCCGACACGAGCAGGGAGCGCCGGTTCTTCCCCGGGAGCGAGGCGATGTAGGCCTGCTTGCGCGGCTTCCAGTCCGGCTTCTCCTTCTCGAAGGTGTCGGTGCAGTCCTCGACCATGGCCGCGACCGCGCCACCGAAGCGCGTGCGGATCTTCTCGAGCCGCTCCCGGCCGCCGTGGTCCTCGGCGGCGTCGTGAAGGAGCGCCGCGATGGCCTGGGCCTCGTCGCCCCCGAAGGCGAGAACGATGCCTGCGGTCCCGAGCAGGTGGGCAGCGTAGGGGACGTTCTTCCCTTTTCGCCGTTGCTTCCGGTGGAGCCGCAGTGCATAGCCGAGCGCGTCGTCGAAGGGGCTTCCAAGCCGGTACTTCCGTTCGAGCTTCGCCATGCGCCATTGTAGGGCTTCGGGAGGGGAGGCGCAGATGGGATCCTCCATGCTCTGCAGAACGTGCGGCTCCAGCTCGCTCCAGCCGTCCCGGCCGACGGGACCGCTCGAGACCATGCTCCAGGCCGCGACGGCCACTCGATACTACGAGTGCATGGCCTGCGGATCGCGCCGCCGGCATCCTCGAGGGCCGAACGAGCCGCCGCAACCAGGGCGAGATCGCCTCGTCTACGTGGCGCTCCTGGTCGTCCTGGGAGGCGTCCTCTACCTGGCGACGAGGCTGTAGCGGCGCGTCCCCTTTATCTGGACCGAACCCGTCCACGGTCCCCGCCTGGCTCACCCCGGGGGGTGAACCCTTCGGACCCGAGACATCATTTGCCAAGACCGGGACGGGGAGCCACCCTGAGTGAAAGGGTCCCTTGCGGACGCCCGGGGGAGGGCTGTCATGGTCATGTGCCTGGCGCTGGCTCTGCTCCTCGGCGTCCCTCCCGACCAGTACGACACCGTGGTCCTGAAGAACGGTGGCATCCTCCGGGGTGCAGTCGTGGAGGACCTCCCCGGCGCGAGCGTTGTCCTCGAGCTGACCAGTGGAGACCTGTGGACGATTCCACGCTCGGAGATCGCGCGAATCGACTACGGGAGGGGTGCGTCTCCGCCCGAGGACGCCGTCCCGTCACCCGAGGCGGAGCCGTCGCTCGAGATGGTGCCTGCGCTCCAGGCAGGCGTCTCGATAGGCCTCGCGATCCCGCTCGGCCGCCTGGACGCATCGGGCCTCGCACTCGGCTCGGCCGTGAGCCCGCAGTTGACCGTCACGTTCGAGGGGTCCTTTCGGCCGACGGTGGAGCTCGAACTCGGGCTCTACATGCTGATCGGCGGGGGGAGCTCATTCGGCCCGCTCAACGGCTACTGCCTCGCGGTAGGCGGATCGTGCGAGGCCCTGGACCTGAGCCTGGGGTTCTTCCCCCGCTGGAGCTTCCGCCCTCGCGGCGCGATCAACCCCTGGGTGATGATCAGCGGTGGGTTCGAGTGGCTCTCGATCTGGAACGAGTATCACGACAGCTTCGACTACACGGGATGGCAGGTGGGCGCTGCGGTGGGACTCGACCTGCGTTTCGGCCCGAGCTTCAGCACCTCGTTCCAGGTGGGCACGCGATGGGGCCAGTTCACCTCCCTGTCCGTGAGCGGCATGCTGCCGGACATCGGCTTCGCGCCGGCGATGCACGGGTGGATCGATCTCAGCTTCCGGGGCAACTACGGGTTGTAGGCAGGAAGGAGAGCCCATGAACCGGCATCTGGCTGTCGCGGTGGCCTGCCTGCTCTCGTTGTTCGCATGCACTGGGGAAAACAACGACTGCGCCACGCCAGGCCTCCAGCGATGCAAGAACAACGCGCTGCAGACTTGCACGAGGGACTGGCTGTTCGGTGGATCTCCCACCTGGTCCTCCGACCCGGCGTGCCCTTCACCGCAGGTGTGCAGGGTGGATACCGCACCCGGCGCGAGCCTGGGGGCGGCGGAGTCCGGCTGCTTCGCACCAGACGCCTACTGCCCGGCGGAAGGATACGCGGTCTGCGACAGCTGGTGGCCGACCGCGCTCTGGTCATGTATCCGTCGAACCTCGGACCATACGCTCCAATGGTCGATGACGAGCTGCAGCGAGCTGGTCCCGAGAGCATTTTGCATGGGCAACTCCCCGCCCGACGATCCGCCACTGGCGGCGTGCTACGAGACCGTCGAGAACTGTCCAGCCTTCCCACTGCCGGACAGGCACTGCGAAGGAAGCATTCTCTTCCAATGCCAGGGCCCCACCCTCATCGACAACAAGGCCGTGTTCGACTGGTACACGACCGACTGCAGCCTCACCGGCCAGGGGTGTGGGATGGCGCCGCAATCCGGTCCGTCTTGCGTGTCTCCGTAGGTGGCAGCGCCACACGCCTGCGCCTTAAACAGACGACGAAGGCCCCGGACCATGGGAAAAATGGCGCGCGATACAGGATTCGAACCTGTGGCCCTCAGCTCCGGAGGCTGATGCTCTATCCATCTGAGCTAATCGCGCGAACGCCCGCGTATCTATTGCACGTTCGCCCGAAAGGCAAGGAGCTTCCCGCCCGTCCGATCCCTCACGGACAAGGCAGGCCGCGCTGCGAGGCGGGAGCGGTCTTGAGCCAGGCCAGCGCCGCGTCGCGCAGCCGCAAGTCGGGGCGAATGGTGATCGATCCGGCCGGGAGGCGCGACAGCACGCCCTTCACGCCGTCGCCTCCGGTGGCCAGGAACTCGTTCATGGCCACGGTGTAATTCCGGGCCGGGTCGATGGGGACACCGGCGCAGGTGCGGGCAGACGTGCCGTCGAAGACGATGCCGGCCACCTGCGGGACCTCGCGGCGCCACGAAGAGAGGGCCCGGAGCACCGCCATCAGATCTGCACCCGGCATCCGCACCACGGCGAGGCCGTCGTCGAAAGGCATGGCCTCGTAGAGCTGGCCGTATCGCAGGTCGCCGGCCGGGAGCGAGGCCCGCAGGGAGCCGGCATTCACCAGGCCGATCTCCGCCCCCATCGCCGAGCGGGCCGCCTGTGCGGCGGTTGCGCCCAGCGGCGAGACGCGGTCGCGCCCGCGGGAGAGCGAGCGGTCGAGCCGGACGCCGACGAGCCGCTGCCGCTCGGCCTCTGCGCTGGCAAGGAAGGGCGTGACAGCAGCGCGGACCGCCGGATCCCCGGCCGCCGCCCCACCGCCCTTGTCGTCGCCCCGCCGGATGGGAAGGTGGAACCGCGCCGGTTCGCCCGGACAGAGCGTGAGCCACCCCGCCGCCTCGCCCTTGGCGCCGGCCTGCAGCAGCGCGACGCCATTCACCCGATGTCCGAGATACCCGTGGGTATGGCCGCCCACCAGCGCGTCGACGAGCCCGGATGGCAGGGCCCGCGCCAGGGCGAAGAGCTCGCTTCGCGGGTCGCAGGAGGAGAGGTCGTCGGGCGTGCCGAGCTCCCGGCAGTTCCCGCCGGCGTGGACGAGCCCGATCACGAGCACGGCGCCGCGCGCACGGAGGTCCCGGGCCTGCCGCTCCGCCTCCTGGGCGAGCTTGCCGAAGCGCAACCCTTCCGCGTTGGCCGGCATGGTCTGCTTCGGCGTGGACGGGGTGGAGAGGCCGAAGACGCCCACCACCGGACCGCCGGGGAGACTGAAGAGCCGGCTCGCCTCGAGGTTCTTCCAGTCGGGCATCCGGCCGGTCTTCGCGTCGCGCAGGTTGGCGGCCAGGGTGGGGTAGGGCGCCGCGGCGATGCGCTTGCGGGCGGCTGCCTGACCGAAGTCGAGGTCGTGATTCCCCAGTGCCGCTGCATTCACACCCAGTGCGGCCAGGCCAGCCACGGCCGAATCCCCGCGAGAGAGCGTGGACTCGACCGTTCCCTGTGCCGAATCGCCCGCGTCGAGCAGGAGGGACGGGCCGCGCGCGCGCACCGGCGCGATCTCCACGGCGATGCGCGGCAACTCGGAGACGCGGCCATGGAGGTCCGAGAGGGAGAGGATCTCGACGCAGGCCGCCTGGGCGGGGACGGGCGCGAGGAGTGCGAAGGCGAGAAGGGTCGAGAGCATCATGGCGTCGCCCGCGACTCTAGCAGTCGCCTCGGACGCCACCCGTTTGATCCAGATCAGCCTCATGTACGAATTGACGCGCGGCGAGATGATCTGGACCGAGCCGGTGTGGTTCCCTGCCGCGAACTGGAGGTGGAACGATGGGGATAGGCATCGAGGATCTCGTACGGCTCGTCCGGGCTGGCATGACCCCGGAGACCTTGCCGGAGCCTCCGCCCGAACCGGACCCGTCGTCCCGCCGCCCCTCGGTCCTCCGCAGCCTCTTCGTCTCCGAGTTCCTTCCGGAGGCCCCTCCGGGGCCTGTCCGCCCCCGGACCTCGATGCGCGCCCTGCTCTTCCGCCGGGAGGAACTGTCGCTCGAGACGCCCCGGCCGCCGCGCACGCGCCACGACTGGCTCGCCATGCTCTTCGCCCCCGAACGCCTCGACTCGCCCGGCCAAGCCGGGCCGGAGGTTCGCTGATGGAGCACGCACGACACGTCTTTCGCATCGTCCTGGTGGTGGTGGTGATGCTCACCGTGGTGCTGCTGGCCCGGGGCTTCCTGGTGCCCAAGACGTACGGCATGTACGGCCCCTACCGGTTCGCCAACGTGGCGGAGCAGAGGAACGCCCGGACGCCGCTCTATGCGGGCGCGGCCGCCTGCGCCGAGTGCCATGCCGACGAGGCCGCCAAGCGCGCCGCCGGCGCCCACAAGACGGTCAACTGCGAGGTCTGCCACGCGCCGCTGGGCGCGCACGTCAAGGCCGACGGCTCGGTGGTGGCTCCCCCCATCGACCGCTCGTTCACTCTCTGTGCGCGATGCCATCGCAAGCTGGCGGGGCGTCCGGCCAGGTTCCCGCAGGTCGACCTGGATCAGCACGTCAACGCGCCCGTCGAGGGCAAGGTCTGCCTGCAGTGCCACGACCCGCACTCGCCCAAGCCCTGAAGGAGAACCCCATGTCCGACTGTCACGACGGGTGCGATTCGAGCCGGCGCGATTTCATCTCCTTCACGATGCGGCTGACCGGGGGAGCGGTGGTGATGGTGGCGGGTGCCTCGGCGCTCGGCTCCTCCGAGGCTCCGAAGCCGGAAGGGGAGGCCTACGACTGGAACGAGCACCTCTGGGCCTACCTCGTCGACACCACGAAGTGCATCGGCTGCGGCTCCTGCGTGCGGGCGTGCAAGGCCGAGAACGACGTGCCCGAGGGCTTCTTCCGCACCTGGATCGAGCGCTACGTGGTGGGCATGGAGGACAGCCACGTCGACTCGCCCAACGGGGGAATGGACGGGTTCGCGCCGGTGCAGGTGGGCTTCGTGGCGACCAAGTCCTTCTTCGTCCCCAAGATCTGCAACCACTGCCGGGCCACGCCCTGCACGCAGGTCTGCCCGGTGGGCGCCTCGTACCGCACCAAGGACGGCGTGGTGCTGGTGGACACGGACAGTTGCATCGGCTGCGGCTACTGCGTGCAGGCCTGTCCGTACGGAAGCCGCTTCATCCACCCGGCCACGCACACGGCCTCGAAGTGCACCTGGTGCTACCACCGCATCACCAAGGGGCTGAAGCCGGCCTGCGTCACCGTCTGCCCCACCCAGGCGCGCCAGTTCGGAGATCTGAAGAAGGAAGGGGACCCGGTGCGGGTGGCCATCGAGCACGAGCGGGTGCAGATCCTCCAGGGGCACCTGCTCACCGAGCCGCAGTGTTACTACACGCATCTCGACAAGGAGGTGAGGTGATGCCCGAGATCACCGGCTTCGCCTTCCCCAACGACATCCACGTCACCTGGAGCCTGATGATCGTCATGTACCCGTACATCACCGGGTTCGTGGCCGGCTCCTTCATCGTGACCTCGCTCTACCACCTCTTCGACCGGCAGGAATTCAAGCCGGTGGCGCGGCTCGCCATGGCGACGTCGTTCGCCTTCCTGCTGGTGGCCTCGCTCCCGCTCCAGCTCCACCTGGGCCAGCCGCAGCGCGGCCCGTACGTCATCATCACGCCCAACCCCACCTCGGCCATGGCGGGGTTCGGGATCCTCTACTCCTTCTACCTGCTCGTCCTGGTGCTCGAGCTCTGGTTCGTCTGGCGCCCCGAGATCATCGACCGCGCCAGGCGCAGCCGCGGATTCGCCCGGGTCTTCTACTCGACGCTGGCGCTCCGGACCTACGACCTCTCCCCCGAGGCGCTGGAGGTCGACCACAAGGCCATCAAGATCCTGGCCGGCATCGGCCTCCCCGCCGCCTGCATGCTCCACGGCTACGTCGGCTTCATCTTCGGCGCCATCAAGGCCAACCCCTGGTGGTCGACACCGCTCATGCCGGTCATCTTCCTGCTCTCGGCGGCGGTGTCGGGCATCGCGCTCCTCATCCTGCTCTACCAGGTCTTCGCGCGGATCGATGGGCGCCCGGTGGTGGCCACCTGCGTCTCGGCCCTGGCCAGCTGGCTCTGGTTCTTCCTCATCCTCACCATCACGCTCGAGCAGCTGGAGCTCATCGTGATGGCCTACGAGAAGTCCGAGTCGTGGATCATCATCTCCCAGCTGCTCACCACCCGGCTGGCCTTCTCCTACGTGACCATGCAGATGATCGTGGGCGGCCTCATCCCGCTCATCCTGCTGGCGGTGGTGGTGTTGATGAACCGCTACCTGCACGACAAGGTGCGCAACACGCTCGCCACCGTGGCGGCGCTGCTCTGCCTCCTACAGGTCTTCGCGATGCGCTGGAACATCGTCATCGGGGGACAATTGCTCTCGAAGTCGCTGCGCGGGCTTCGTTCGCCCTTCGAGCCGGAGATCTTCGGACGCGAGGGGGTGCTCATGGCCATCGCGCTCTTCGTGGCGCCCTTCGTCATCCTCTGGATCTTCGACCGCGTGCTGGGGATCGAGGAGCCGGGAGGTGGCGTGGCGGATGGGCACGGTCCCCCCGCCGTGCCGACGGCCGGCGAGCCCGCCGGAAGCCACGCTCCGTGACGCCGGACCTCGAAGCGAAGCTCGCGGACCTGGCCCAGGCCGTGGCGCGCCTGGAAGGGCGCGTGGCCGCTCTGGAGAAGGCGCCCCCTGTCGCCAGGCGCCAGGCTGCCCCACAGGCGCGGTCCGCCGAGGCCGGCGAGCAGGCCTGGGACACGGGCCAGGCGACCCGAGCGCTCTCCCTGGGAGGCCGCACGCTGCTCGTCCTGGCCGGAGCCTTCGTGCTGCGGGCCATGACCGACTCGGGGCGCATCCCGGCCTGGATGGGCGTGGGCCTGGGGTTCACCTACGCCGGGGCCTGGATCGTCATGTCCGACCGCGCCGGGCGGGCCGGGCAGACGCTCTCGGCGGCCTTCTACGCGATCTCGGTGGTGATCATCGGCTTCCCGCTGCTCTTCGAGGGCGCCACCCGGTTCAAGCTCTTCTCACCGCTGGCCGCGGCCGCGGTGCTGACGGCGCTCACCGGCGTCGCCCTCCTGCTCGCCGCGCGCCGGGGACTTCAAGTGCTCGCCTGGGTGGTGTCGCTCGGGGGCATCGCCACCGCGCTGGCACTGATGGCGGCGTCGGGCCGGCTGGTGCCGGGCTCGCTCTACGTCATCCTCCTCGGCGTGGCCACGCTTTGGATCGGATACGTGCGCGACTGGACGCTGCTTCGCTGGCCGGTGGCGATCGTCGCCGATCTCCTGGTGCTCCTCGTCGCCATCAAGGCCACCGACCGGCTCAGCACCGAGGGGCCGGGGCTCGCGCTCCTCGTCCAGGCGGCGCTGGTGGCCTGCTTCCTGGGGAGCTTCGCGACCCGCACCCTGTACATGGGGCGCAAGGTGTTGCCCTTCGAGATGGTCCAGACCGCGGCGGTGATCACGGTCGGAATCGGCGGCGCCGTGTGGGTGGCGATCCGCTCCGGGATGGGCCAGGTCGGCTTCGGCGTCACCTCCGTCGTCTTCGGCGTCGCTTCGTACGCCGTGGCCTTCGCCTTCGTGGAGCGCAGGCAGAAGATCAAGGAGAACTTCTACTTCTACACCTCGGTCGCCATCGTCTTCCTGCTGGCCGGGACCGCCCTGCTCCTCGGCGAACCTGCACGCTCGCTCGCCTGGGCCATCCTGGCGCTGGGCTTCGGATTCCTGGCACGCCGAAGGCAGAGCCGGACCATCGCCACGCACTCGGCCATCTACGCGCTCGGCGCGGCGATCGGAAGCGATCTCCTGGTGCGCTCGGCGAGCGCCCTCTTCGTGGGCTCGGCCGTCGGCTGGACGCCAGGAGCCGCGGTCGTGGCGGTGCTGATCGTCGTGGCTGGAAGCGGGTGGCTGGCCAGCCGCGTTCCGCGGACCAGCTTGCTGGAGCAGATTCCTCCACTCCTCGTGTACCTGGCCCTGGCGCTCGCCGTCTCCGGCGTGGCGGTGGCCTGGCTGGCGCCGATCGTCACCGGGACCGGCGCGGACTCGAGCCCGGGGGCGCTCGCGACGCTTCGCACCGTGGCCCTCGTGGTGACCGCCGTGGCCGTCGCATGGCTGGGTCGCGGGGC
>Ga0315270_10000899_pt1 | contig 16028 bp, 15 predicted proteins | sample C1_bottom_MG_FD_204932 | JGI IMG/M metagenome (GOLD analysis project Ga0315270, IMG submission 204932) | Sediment microbial communities from Yellowstone Lake, YNP, Wyoming, USA - C1_bottom | ecosystem: Environmental > Aquatic > Freshwater > Lake > Sediment | place: USA: Wyoming | collected... | reverse complement strand
CTTTCCCCAGAAAGGCGACTTAAAAAAAGGGCAGATTTTTAGAGTACCCGACGATGTCTTTTTTTCCCCTGATGGAAAATCAATCATCGCCACTGAATCTGAAAATCAAATGGTTAGCATCATTGATATCGCAACGAGAAAGATCACCTTTCAATACGGCTATTCGATGCGGGAGTCTTCTAAGAAAAATTATTTAGCAAACCCTGATGACGCAATCATGCTGAAAGACGGCAGGCTGCTGATTGCTGACATCAAGAATTGCCGCCTTCTTTTTATCAATCCGAAAACCCGCGCCACCACTCAGTTGGGCAAGAGTGGCCGATGTGTTCACAATCCACCCAAGACTTTCGGGAGCCCAAACGGCGCTTTTCCAATGAAAGACGGGCGCTATTTGATCACTGAAATTAACGGCGATTGGGTCGATGCAATGACGCTAGATGGAACTGTCTCCTGGTCGGTTCATGCGCCAGGTGTGAAGTATCCCTCTGATACCAGTGAAGTCAGTCCGGGTGTTTATCTAACCGTTGATTTCAGCAAGCCTGGCCAGCTCGTAAAATTCAACGACAAAGGTAAGTTGCTTTGGCGCTATCGACCCTCTGGAAAAAACGCGCTTGATCACACTTCATTGGCGCATGCGCTGCCGAACGGCGACATAATTGCTACCGATGATAGAAATAACCGAGTGATCGTGGTCGATCCCAAGACCAATAAAATCGTTTGGCAGTACGGGAAGTACCGGGTAGCAGGGACCAAGGCTGGTTATCTCAGCAATCCAGATGGCCTTGACGTGCTACCTCCAAACAACTTGCTTAGTACCAACTAAGGAGCGCTAAGTTGCTTACGCAGATTCTTCGTGAGTACCTACGCCCCTATAAACGCAACGTTGCAATCGTCCTTATTCTTCTGCTCATTCAGGCTATTGCTAACTTGTATTTGCCGACGCTAAACGCTGACCTGATCAACAATGGGGTTGCCAAAGGTGACATCGGCTATATCTGGCGAGTCGGTGCAGCGATGCTTGGCGCTTCGGTCTTGGTGATGATCGCTTCTATCGTTCTGGCTTATTTGAGTTCTCGAATCGCGATGGCATTTGGCAGAGATCTTCGTAGGGGGGTCTTTTCTGCAGTTGAAACATTTTCAGCCAGGGAGATGAATCAATTCGGAGCACCTTCACTGATCACTAGAAATACAAACGATGTGCAGCAAGTGCAGATGGTTCTATTTATGGGTTTGACAATGATGTTGGGCGCACCCATTACTGGAATCGGCGCAGTGATTATGGCGGTGCGAGCCAATGTTCGTCTTTCAGGATTGCTTCTTGTCGCCGTTCCATTTATGGCGGTAGTCATTTTGATCTTGCTCCGTCGGGTCGTTCCGCTCTTTAGGAGCATGCAATACAAAATCGATCGGATCAACCTCGTATTGAGAGAGCAGATTTCCGGTATTCGGGTAATCCGAGCTTTTGTTAAGACTCGTCACGAGGAAGCGCGATTCGACGAAGTCAATTTAGATCTGATGAAAACAACTCTAAAGGTAACGCGAACATTTGCAATTATGTTTCCTTCGCTCACTCTTATCCTTAACCTATCCAGTGTCGCTGTTATCTGGTTTGGCGGGAAACTGGTCGACGCCGGTCAGATGCCAATTGGCAATTTGACCGCATTCTTGGCATACATCATGCAGATTTTGATGTCGGTCATGATGGCAGTAATGATGTCGATGATGATTCCACGCGCTGAAGCAAGTGCAGAGCGAATTCAAGAAGTCATTAACACCGATTCTTCCGTAGTCGAATCTCTCAATCCGAAGGTTGCGGCACAACGACTTGGTCGCGTCGAGTTCAGAAATGTCGAATTTCGTTACCCAGGAGCCGAGCAGGCAATTCTGACTGACATCTCATTTACGGCAGAGCCAGGGCAGGTCACCGCAATTGTTGGAAGCACCGGAAGCGGTAAGAGCACTCTTTTGAATTTGATCCCCCGCTTTATAGATGTAACCGGCGGCAGCCTGCTAATTGACGGGTTAGACGTCAGGGAACAAACTCTTGAAGATGTGTGGTCTGGAATTGGGTTGGTACCTCAACGTGCATATCTTTTCGGTGGAACGATTGCCGAGAATTTGCGCTACGGAGATCCAGTGGCCAGTGAGGATGATCTTTGGCAGGCTCTTGAGATAGCGCAAGCACGCGACTTCGTCGAGCAAACACCCGATCGACTTGATGCTCCTGTCGCCCAAGGGGGCACTAATCTTTCGGGTGGTCAACGCCAGCGCCTCTCTATCGCCAGAGCGATTGTAAAAAATCCACGCATCTATTTACTAGATGACAGTTTCTCAGCGCTTGATTATGCAACTGACTCTAAACTTCGCGCGTCTTTGTCTAACAAGGCAAAAGATGCGACCTTGATTGTGGTTGCCCAACGAGTCAGCACAATTCTTGGCGCGGACCAAATAATTGTTTTGGAAAATGGTCGAGTTGCCGGCGTCGGAACTCATCACGAGTTAATGGCAGATTGCGCTACTTATCAAGAGATCGTGCTTTCTCAACTCAGTCCAGAGGAAGCCGCATGAAGACCAAGCCAGCCGAGGGGATCCGTGGCCCTGGTGGCGGATTGCACGCTGGGATGTTTGGTCCACCACCAGCAAAGCCGAGGAACTTCAAAGGCTCACTCAAGAGATTGCTCGGCCAGTTGCACCCTGAACGCAAATTACTAACGATGGTAATTTCGCTGACATCGATCAGCGTCATCCTCGGTGCATTTGGTCCCAAGATTCTGGGTAAAGCCACTAATTATGTTTTTTATGGATTTCTTGGTCGAGCGATTCCGGCTGGCGTTTCTAAAGCGCAAGCCATTGCAGGAATGCGCGCGCGTGGTGAGTCAAGACTTGCAGACATGCTCCAAAGCAGTCCCGTAGTTCCGGGTCGCGGTGTCGATCTTGGCGCTGTAGCCGATTTGCTTCTGCTTGCAGTTGGGCTATTCGCCGTGGGTTCGTTCTTCATGTGGTGTCAGGGATACCTAATGGCCGGAGTGACTCAGCGCACGGTTTTTCGGCTGCGCCGACAAGCGGAAGAAAAATTGGGTCGATTGCCACTTAGTTACTTCGACGGTCAGTCTCGTGGGGATTTGCTTAGCCGGGTAACTAATGACATAGACAACATTGCGAACTCGCTTCAGCAAGGTTTATCTCAGATTCTCAACTCCGTGCTCACGATCATCTCAGTTTTGGCGATGATGGTGTGGATTAGTCCCGTGCTTGCGCTTGTCTCCGTCATTGCAATTCCGATGAGCATGTTCGTCACAATAAAGATTGCCAAGCGTTCCCAAGGCCAGTTTGCGGCGCAATGGGATTGGACTGGAAAACTTAATGGCCACGTGGAAGAAATGCATACGGGACATGCACTTGTGAAGGTGTTTGGACAACGAGACAAGTCGATAAAAGAGTTTGCTGTTCTAAACGATCGGCTTTATGAATCGAGTTTCAAAGCCCAGTTTATTTCGGGAACCATTCAGCCCGCGACAGTACTTATCTCTAACCTTATGTATGTAGCAATCTCGGTGCTCGGTGGATACAAGGTAGCCACTGGGACAATGTCACTCGGTGATGTACAGGCGTTTATTCAATATTCGCGTCAATTTGGAATGCCACTCTCGCAGATAGCAAACCTGATGAACATGATTCAGTCAGGGGTCGCCTCTGCTGAAAGAGTCTTTGAAATGCTTGATGCGACTGAAGAAATTCCTGACCTCGAGGCTCCTCAGAGAATCGATCGCGCTGTCGGCGAAGTTCGCTTTGAGAATGTCTCCTTTAGATATTCGCCAGATGTCGCGTTAATTGAAAATTTCTCATTGGTCGTCAGACCTGGTGAGACGGTTGCCATAGTGGGTCCGACAGGCGCTGGAAAGACCACTCTGGTGAATTTGATCATGCGTTTTTATGAGATCAATGAAGGACGAATCACCCTGGATGGGATAGATATCAGGGAATTGACTCGGGATGATTTACGTCGTCAATTCGGGATGGTGTTGCAAGACACCTGGCTGTTCACTGGAACCATGAAGGAAAACATTGCTTACGGCAGTCCAGATATAGATTATGAAAAGGTTGTCGTTGCCGCTGAGGCTGCCAACATTGATCACTTGCTCAGATCTTTGCCACTTGGTTATGAAACCGTGCTCACTGATGAGAATGCAACGGTATCAAATGGCGAACGGCAATTGATTACGATCGCACGCGCCTTTATGGCTGATCCGGCAATTCTAATTCTCGATGAGGCAACTAGCTCGGTTGATACCCGTACTGAAATTCTGGTGCAGCATGCGATGAGTGAGTTACGACAGGGACGAACTAGTTTTGTCATTGCCCATCGCCTTTCGACCATTAAAGACGCGGACGTAATTCTGGTGATGGATAAGGGCCGCTTGGTGGAACACGGCACTCACGAAGAATTGATGTCTCAGGGTGGCTTTTATTCAGATCTTTACGCGAGCCAATTCACGTCGCCGCTGTCAGACTCTGAGTAATTCCAACTCGTTTTACTCTTCCTCTTCCATTTCTTGTCGCCAGACTGTTTTCTCCAGAACCTGGGTGGATCTCAAAATGATGATGATGATTAGCGCAAGAGCTAAACCGACAAACTGAAAACCAAGACCTATGGAAACGCCCATTGCTGCAGTTGCGAAAACAGTTGCTGCCGTTGTTACACCCTGAATGCCGTGGCGTTTTGAATTGAAGATTAGTCCCGCACCGAGAAAACCAATACCGGTGATGACTGCGTGAAGCGCACGGGTGGGGTCGCCATACCTGGCGTTGATATCCATCACGGAGCCGACGGAGACAATGGTTGCTGAGGAGGCACCGATTAACGCCATCGTACGAGGACCAGCCGCTTTGCCAGCGCGATCTCGTTCCCATCCGATTATCGAACCCAGGATTGCCGCGAGAGATCCATCGATGATGACGGCCAACTGCGTCCAGAAATCAATGGAATGAATGGTTAGCATTGGCTGAATATAGACCCAGATTTGCTGAGAATCGACGTAATGGGTGGAAAGCTTCAGTTTTCCTGGCAGGCTTACGTCATGTCGTTATCAGCAGAACCGGCCATTTCAGTATCAGGGTTAACCAAAAAGTACGGCGGTCGTGCGGTCGTCGACCATCTCACTTTCGATGTTCCTAAGGGAAGCGTCTGCGGATTCGTCGGACCTAATGGTGCTGGAAAGACGACAACAATTCGAATGCTTTTGGGACTCATTTCAAGTTCAGATGGGCAGGGCGAGGTCTTGGGAATGCCGCTGAGGCACCCTGAAAACTATTTGTCGAACGTTGGAGCAATGATCGAAGGGCCCGCTTTCTATCCTTATCTTTCTGGTAGGGAGAATCTGAAAGTACTGGCAACCCTTGGTGGCTATCCACACTCGCGGGTAGACGACCTGCTTGCTCGGGTCGACTTGCTGGATCGCGGCGGCTCAAAATTTAAGACTTATTCATTAGGTATGAAACAGCGGCTAGGAATTGCTGCCGCGCTTTTGCCTCAACCTGAACTTCTGATTTTGGATGAACCTACCAACGGTTTGGATCCTGCCGGAATTCATGAGATTCGCACCTTGCTGCGAGGGCTGGCAGACGAGGGGATCACGGTATTCGTCTCAAGTCACCTGTTGATTGAATTAGAACAAATTAGTGATCACCTAGTGATTCTAAATGAAGGTAAATTGCTCTTTGCCGGCAAGACCAACCATCTTCTAGAAGCGCAATTGGCTTCGATAGTTGTCCGAACTAAACGCGATGAAGATCTCGTGCAACTCGCTGCAATTGTCAAAAGTCTTGGCTATGAAAGCACGATGGAAAACCAAACCTTGCACGTTTTCGCACCGGTCGATTGGGCGGCAGATTTAAACCGAGTCGCCTTTGATGCTGGGATTGTTTTATCTGGCCTGGCAACCAGCCGTCCATCGCTTGAGGATACTTTTTTTGAAATGATCGGTGGTTCCAAATGATTCGCGTCTTTCGGGCAGAATGGCGAAAAACTCGCAGGCCCACACTTTTCATTGGAACGCTAGTAGCCATCACAATGGTCTCCATTCTCACCTCTTCAATATTTTTTCTAGTGATGGACGAACCAAGACGTGGTCGCGAAGTCAGAGTCACCAAGGCAATGTTCGAACAAGCAGGAGGTTTAACTCTTGGTTTCGCAAATGCCGGTGGCCTTCTTGGTGTTGTGGCGCTCTGTATCTTTGCCGCCCAAATGTCTCAGGAGTACAGCTTGGGCACGATGCGAAACCTTTTGGTCAGACAGCCACGGCGGATCACCCTGCTCCTGGGTAAATATCTTTCGATGGCTAGTTTCGCCATGTTGATTGTTCTGGTCTCTGCAATCGTCTCGGTCGCAACCTCTTACGTAGGCGCCAACGCCAAGCATCTTGACACCACACTTTGGAACACTTCGGCTGCATATCATTCGCTATTTCTTACTTTCGTGAATGTACTTATTGCCACGCTTGGTTATGGCACGATCGGGATTTTCCTCGGCATCATCCTCCGCTCGCCCATTTCATCCATTTCAATTGGCTTAGCCTGGCTACTGATCATTGAAGGCATCCTGGCCGCAGTGCTCACCAGCACTCGCCAATGGTTGCCCGGACAGTTGCTGAGCATTGTGGCTGCCGGTGGCGATCCAGATGTGAGTTATTCCAGGGCGTTGATCAGCGCGTCACTATTTATGGTGCTCGCCTTGGTTGCTAGCGGCTTGCTATTTAAGCGGCGAGATGTCTCCGCTTAGAACCTGGTAGATCTCTGCGAACCTTCGGACACGGGCCAAAATAGGATGATTTGGCGGATTTACCCCGATAACCTCTTTTCCATGTCCCGTAGAACCCTGGCGCTTGCGCTCTGTGCAACCCTTTTGCTGGGGTCTTCACCTGCGGTGGCAAAAACGCGTAAACCAAGCTTGGCCGAGATCGCTGCAGCCAAAGCCGCGGAGGTAGCAAAGGCAAAAGTGGCTGCGACGGCTAAGGCCAAACTTGATGCTGCTCAATCTCGGCTTCGCGTTCTTGCTCAGGCGGCGGCTAAGGCGAAAGCGGCATATAACCAATCGGTTGCCGAATTAGCGGCGGCCACTAGGACGGCTCAAACCAAAGCTGCCGAAGCCACTTTGGCGGCAAACGCGGTATCTCAGTCACATGATGAAATTGGTCGGATGGCTGCGGGTGCCTACAAAATGGGAGGGGGATTTACCAACCTCGATGCCTTATTACATGCCTCAGGGCCACAGGATTTAGTTGATCGTCTTTCGCAATTGAATGTGATTTCAACCAGCAATGCCACTGTTTTGCATCGCTATGAATTTGCCAGCCAGGCAGCATCTGCCGCGAAAACGGCGGCCGATGAGGCGCGGGCCGCCCAAGTAACCGCCACGACAAAAGTGGCAGCGACTAAAAAGGTGGCAGATGCTATTAAGGGCAAGCAACAGCAAGAAGTCGATTCGTTGATGGCTTTGCAGAACCAACTCATGAGTGAGTTATCAAAAGCGCATAACGTCACCGTCACTTTGGAACAGCAGCGACAGTTGGCGATCCTGGAAGAGCAGCGAGCTAAGACTGCTTCTAATACTTCTGGGCAAGCAAGGATTTGGCCCGACCGCGGTTTCACTGGTCGTCAAACAATTCGCACTAGCGCGAGTCAGCGGCAGACAGCTCTGAGCTTTGCAATAAAGGAGGTCAACTCCGGTAAACCCTATGTTTGGGGAGCACAAGGACCGAAGTCGTATGACTGTTCAGGTCTGGTGTATGCGGCCTACAAAGCTGCCGGGCTCACACCGCCGGCTTGGTCCAGGTTGAATGCGGCCCTCTATTTCGTGGCCACTAAACGGATCCCGCTGGCCGAGTTGCAGCCAGGAGACTTGGTTTTCTGGTCATATAACGGATCGGTCCAATCGATCCACCATATTGCCATTTATGCCGGCGACAATATGGTCTGGGAAGCTCGAAACACGAAGGCAGGATTAAAGTTTTCATCAATGTATGGCATGGATGGGCTCATGCCTTCTGGTGGACGTGTTTAACTTAGGAAAGTCCGTGGTTGTCTTATTGATTCTGATAACCGGATGTTCGGCTCAACCGGCGCCAATCAAAAAGGCATCAGTAGTAATCCCGCCACCTATTGAAGTTTTGCATGCCTTGCCAACCACGGCTCCGATCCCAACTAGAGATGTGATTGCAAGTGCACTTGCCAAGTTAATTAATTCCCCTGCCCTTGGAAAACATGTTGGAGTGGCCGTTGCTGACGCGATAACTGGCAACATGCTTTACCAAAATTCATCTGCAGCTAGTAACGAACAATTCGTACCAGCCTCTTCGATAAAATTATTCACTGCGGTTGCGGTTTTATTAAAAAATAGCTCAGAGGAGAAAATTACGTTCAAGGGGAAGGCTCTTTCGTTAAGTAATTTGGTGGAAATCACCTTGACCGAAAGTGATAACAGTGGCGCAGACCTTCTTTCCACCTTGGTCGCTGAGCCACTTATTCCTGAGATAACTAGATTCCTACCCGCACTCGATTTGAGTAAAACAACGATGGCCGATGCGTCAGGACTTTCACGCAAAGATCGAACTACACCGACAACGCTAGTTAATTTGCTGCTAGCTATTGCAGACCCAACGCACCCAGAACTTTCACCGATCCTTTCCGGGCTACCGGTGGCCGGATTTAGTGGCACCTTAAAAGATCGAGCCAGTAAGGCGCGTGGTCAGATCAGAGCAAAAACCGGCACTCTTACCGGAGTGGATGTGTTGACCGGTTATTTGGTCGACAGGGCTAATCGAACTTTAGTTTTTGCGATCATGGCGGATCGAGTTCCAAAAACCGAGCCAGGTAGGAAAGTTATAGATCAGTTGGCTACCGCACTTACTAGCCTGTCTTGATTACCTGACAATGACTTCAACTCCTAGGCTGGAGCAGTGAACCAGTCAGGATCAAAGACGGCATCGATGCCAGTTGTTCGCCACGTAGTGCGCGAAGATCTTGCTGAATTGAGCACCGGAGACCAGGTGCTGGTGGCCTGCTCTGGTGGCGCTGATTCGGTGGCTTTGGCTTTTGCAATGGCAAAAGAAGCCTCAACCATGGCAGTTTCACTAGCTGCGGTGACCATTGACCATGGACTTCAACCGGGCTCGGACGAGCATGCCGAACACGTCATTCAGTGGTTGCGTGGGCTGGGCTATCCCCAAACCTCAAAGATCAAAGTGGAAGTGGGCAATCTCGGAGGAGTAGAAGCAGCCGCTCGGAATGCACGCTATGAGGCCTTAGAGGCGCAAGCGCTTCGAATTGGGGCAACCGCTATTTATTTAGGCCATTCGATGGATGACCAAGCAGAAAGCGTTCTTCTTGGCCTTGGTCGCGGTTCAGGGCCAAGGTCGATTGCCGGCATGGAAAGAGTTAGTGGTCTTTATCGACGACCACTTCTGGGTTTGCGCAGAACTCAACTTCGAGCAGCTTGTCTTGAAGTTGCCGCGCCAATCTGGGATGACCCACACAATGAAGATGAGCGCTTCACCAGGGTTGGACTCCGGAAAATAATGCCTGAGTTGGAAGCCATCCTCGGTGGAGGCGTAGTCGAAGCACTGGCTAGAACGGCCGATTTGATCCGTGAAGATTTGACCGCACTTGAACAGTTGGCGCCGCCATCTGATGGGTATGGAGATCAGGCTGAAGTGGCGGACTTGGCTGGGCTCCCAACGGCCTTACGTCGGCGGGCCTTGAGGGCAATGGCGCTGGTCGCAGGGGTGCCAGCGGGAACTTTGAGCTATGAACACCTGATTCGAATGGATGCCCTGATTACCTCCTGGAAAGGCCAAGGAGGAGTGTTTCTTCCTGGCGAACTGACCTTCACCCGAAAGTCGGGCAGACTGTCGTTTTCAAGTACGAGAAAGGTCGAGCGTGGAAGCCGCTGATTTAGGCAATGACATTGCGCAGGTGCTCCTTAGTCAGGAGCAAATCTCTACCCGGCTAGCCGAGTTGGCGGAGACCGTAAGTAAGGATTATGACGGGCGCGATTTGGTCCTGGTTGGGATCCTTAAAGGGGCGGTGATGGTGGTTGCCGATTTTGCCCGTGCTCTGCCTCGCCATGTTTCAATGGATTGGATGGCCGTTTCCTCGTATGGAAAAGGAACAAAATCAAGCGGCGTAGTTCGCATTTTGAAAGATTTAGACAACGACATAACCGGTCGCCATGTCCTTATCGTCGAAGACATTGTTGATTCAGGTCTGACACTCTCGTGGTTGGTGGCCAACCTTCGTTCACGAGGCGCAGCCAGTGTTGAGGTTCTGGTTCTGCTTCGTAAACCAGATGCGGCCAAGGTCGAAGTTGGCGTTAAATATGTTGGGTTTGATATTCCGAATGCTTTTGTCGTTGGTTACGGCTTAGATTATGACGAGCGCTATCGGAATCTGTCGGTCGTTGCCACCCTTGCTCCACACGTTTACTCCTGAAGATTGAGAGTTATGAAAGCAAAACAAGTTGTCCGAGGCCCCTTTTTTTGGATTGGTCTGGCGGTGCTGGGGTTCATTCTCTTCAGCCAATTTGGGTCAACCGCTGGAACCTTCAAGAAGGTCGACACGGCGACCGTAATTAGTGCGATAACTGATAACAAGGTTGAGTCAGCTCTTTTAGTTGATCGCGACCAACTTATTCAGGTAACGCTTAAGAAGGGCGTCACTATCGATGGTGCCAGCCATATCGAAGCCAGTTACATCATTCGGCAAGAGAGCCAACTGACTGACTTATTGACTGCTCATCAACCACCAAGTCTTTGGGATGTGAAAGTTCCCTCCCAGTCGGGTTTTGTTTCATTTCTTCTGACGATCGCGCCGATTGTCGTCATCAGTTTCATATTCCTTTTCTTCATGAATCAAATGCAAGGTGGTGGCGGCCGAGTCATGCAGTTTGGTCGCTCTCGCGCCAAGTTGCAGTCTAAAGAGACGCCAAAGACAACTTTTGCAGATGTTGCTGGAGTCGATGAAGCGATCGAGGAATTGCAGGAAATCAAGGACTTTTTGGCCGCTCCGGAAAAGTTCCAATCAATTGGGGCCAAGATTCCTAAAGGCGTGCTTCTTTATGGGCCGCCAGGAACTGGTAAGACTCTCTTGGCTCGAGCGGTTGCTGGCGAAGCCAACGTTCCGTTCTACTCAATATCAGGTTCCGATTTTGTGGAAATGTTTGTTGGTGTTGGAGCTGCGCGAGTTAGAGATCTTTTCGCTCAGGCAAAACAGAATGCGCCCGCAATTGTCTTCGTCGACGAAATTGATGCAGTTGGTCGACACCGTGGAGCAGGTATGGGTGGTGGCCACGACGAGCGTGAACAGACTCTCAATCAACTTCTTGTTGAAATGGATGGATTTGAATCGAATGGTTCAGTCATTCTGATTGCCGCCACAAACCGTCCTGACATTTTGGATCCAGCACTGCTTAGGCCTGGCCGCTTTGATCGCCAGATTGCTGTCGAGCGCCCCGATCTAAAAGGTCGTCAACAAATTCTTGAAGTACATGCCAAAGGCAAACCGATTGAAGCGGGTGTTGATCTGGTTGCAGTTGCCAAGAGAACGCCAGGTTTCACTGGAGCGGATCTAGCCAATGTGCTGAATGAGGCTGCGCTGTTAACAGCTCGAATGGATCGCAAACTTATTGATAACGCATCTTTGGATGAAGCGATTGATCGAGTAATTGCCGGACCGCAAAAACGCAGTCGAGTAATGAGTGATCACGAAAAGAAAGTGACCGCTTATCACGAGGGTGGCCATGCATTGGTGGCTCATGCGATGCCGAAGACCGATCCAGTGCATAAGGTAACGATCCTTCCGCGTGGTAGAGCCCTTGGTTACACAATGGTGTTGCCAGAAGAGGATCGGTATTCGACCACTAGAAATGAAATGCTCGACCAGTTGGCTTACGCATTGGGTGGCCGAGCTGCAGAGGAAATGGTCTTTCACGATCCGACAACGGGCGCCTCGAACGATATTGAAAAGGCGACAACCCTGGCTCGGGCAATGGTTACCCAATATGGAATGACCGAACGGCTAGGCGCGGTAAAGCTTGGAACAAGTGAAGGCGAACCGTTCCTAGGTCGTAACTATGGTCACGAACGCGATTATTCAGATGATGTAGCAGCCAGTATCGATCAAGAAGTACGCCGCCTCATCGACCAAGCCCATCAAGAAGCTTGGGATGTTCTTATCGAATACCGAGATGTGCTTGATTCATTAGTCAGCGCCCTGCTAGAACGCGAAACTCTTGATAAAGAGGAGCTCGAAGAAATTTTTGCACCAGTCACGAAGCGACCATCAAGGCAAGCTTGGACCGGTTCGGCTGAACGTGTTCCCTCTACCCGGCCGGCAATCGATATGCCAAAGCCAAAGGGTGAAGCCTAAAATGTCCGATATTTCACCGGTCTCTATTCACGACAATGGCCGGGCGAGCGGAGAGTTTGATGCCGAACGGGCTGAACGGGCGATTAGAGAACTGCTTCTAGCCTTAGGTGAGGATCCAGAGCGCGATGGACTCAAAGATACCCCTGCGAGGGTGGCCAGAGCCCTGAAAGAAACATACGCCGGGTTGTGGCAGTCGCCTGAAGATGTCTTAACCACCACCTTTGATCTTGGCCACCATGAATTGGTTATGGTCCGCGATATTGAGGTCTACTCGCAATGCGAACATCACCTGGTGCCATTTCACGGAGTGGCCCATGTTGGTTACATTCCTGGCCCTAGTGGACGAATAACCGGAATATCAAAACTAGCTCGACTGGTAGATGTTTTTGCGCTGCGCCCACAGGTTCAAGAGCGACTGACAACACAGATTGCAGATGCGCTAGTGCAGATTCTCGAACCGCTTGGCGCGATTGTGATTATTGATTGTGAACATCTCTGTATGTCGATGCGAGGGGTTCGCAAACCAACTGCGCGCACAGTCACCAGTGCCGTGCGCGGTCAACTGCGTGACCCAGCCACCAGGGCTGAAGCGATGAACTTAGCCCTAGGGCGTTCCTACTAGATAGCGTAGGTTTACGCATATGAACGGTTCGCGCATCCTGGGCTTGCCAGATCAACTTAAGCAACTTGATCGAACATTGGTAATGGGAATTATTAATGTAACAACGGATTCTTTTTCCGATGGCGGCAAACACTTTGCCTTTGATGACGCGGTTCGAAAAGCGCATCTGATGATCGCCGAAGGCGTCGATATTATTGATATTGGTGGCGAATCAACCAGACCTGGTGCCGAACGGATTTCAGAACAGGTAGAGCGAGACCGAGTGATCCCATTGCTTCGGGAAATAGCTGAACTTGGGGTGAGCCTCAGTGTAGATACGATGCGGGCCAGTATCGCTGAAGAGGCAATTGCAGCCGGCGCCATGATTATCAACGATGTGAGCGGCGGGTTGGCCGATCCGACTATGGGCGAGGTGATTGCTGCTGCCCGAGTTCCATATATAGCGATGCATTGGCGCGGCCATGCTGAACGAATGCAATCGTTCGCGCACTATGAAAATGTGACGCAAGATGTGCGAGATGAATTGGCAGCCAGAATTGATGGGCTGATGATGCAAGGCGTTGAATTTGAACAAATCATCATTGATCCAGGACTCGGGTTCGCGAAAAACCCATCTCATAATTGGCAAGTCTTGCATAACTTCAAAACGCTTAAGGATTTAGATCGCCCAATTTTGATAGGTGCCTCGAGGAAACGTTTTATTGGCGAGTTATTGGCCGCTGAAGGCGTTGATCGCGCACACGAGGAACGCGATGACGCGACAATTGCCTTAACTGCGCTTGCTGCAATTGCTGGTGCTTGGTGCGTGCGGGTCCACGAAGTTCAGGGAAATCGTGACTCCGTTGACGTAGTGAAAGGCTGGCAACTGAAGTGAGCGTAGAAAGAGATCGCATCGAACTGACCGGCATTCGCGGTTTTGGGTTCCACGGAGTTTTTGAAGAAGAACGGAAAAAGGGTCAGGAGTTCTTAGTCGACCTCTCCATTCAATGTGATCTTCGTCAGGCCGGACGCACCGATGACCTCGCTCACACAATTCACTATGGTGAATTGGCAACGAGTGTTCATCGAATTATTGAAGGAGATCCGGTCGATTTAATTGAGGTGTTGGCCGAGCGCATCGCCGACGAGGTTTTGACTTACAAACTTGCTGAGCGGGTGAGAGTGACCGTTCACAAACCATCAGCACCAATCACTGTTCCATTCCAGGATGTATCCGTGACCATAAACCGCGAGCGAGAATGACTGGAAAAACAGTAGTGATTGCTTTGGGTTCCAATTTGGGGAACTCGGAAGCGATACTCACCAAGGCAATCGAGGAAATTGCCGAATTTGTTGCTGGGATGAGAACTTCTTCTTATTATCAAAGCGCACCGGTTGGCGGACCTGTTCAACCGGATTATTTAAATGCCGTGATAATTGGCCAGACGGAACTAGGTCCAGAGGAACTGCTCACTCAGATGCAGTCAATCGAGTCGGCAAATGGTCGCGTGCGAAATGAGCGTTGGGGCCCACGAACTCTGGATATCGATTTGGTTGATTACGACTCGACACTGTGGAAATCAGAAATTTTGACCCTGCCTCATCCCAGAGCCCATGAGCGAGCTTTTGTGCTGATGCCATGGAATGAGATTGATCCCGACGCGATACTGATTGGACATGGAAGCATAAAATCGCTTCTGGCTTCGTTGGGCGAGGTAGATGTGATGCAGAAATGAAACGCACCCAACCCAGGGTTTTGCTATCTCTTCTTTTCGCAGGCGGAATCATCACCTACCTCTGCCTCCAATTGCTTTTTCGCAGTGGCCGAGTGTTGCCAAGGCTCCCATGGACTAGTGCGCCGTTACTTCTTTTCTTGGCGACCGCTTTGTTACTCACTGCTTTCAATGTGAACCGACGATTTGAAGAGATGAAAAAGAGCAAAGACGAGAACAGGACAACTAATAGCAAACCGCTAAATCCAATCTTTTTGGCTCGCCTGGTGTTGTTAGCCAAATCAACAGCGCATGCCGGTTCGCTTTTAGGTGGAATCTACGCCGGAGTGTGCCTGGCCTATCTGGTTGATCTTGCGCGTTCAGAGCTCATTTGGAATCCGGTACTTGATGCGGTGTCGGCGCTGTTCGTGGCGATTGGCGGTTATGTGCTTGAGAAGGTGCTCACTATCAGAGATGACGGTAAAGTCGTCTAACGGTCGCTATCGCCGCTAAGGAAAGGCCAAGAGGCCAACATCATCGGTAGATAAGTGACAGGCAAGCCAACCAAGGTCGGTTCAAGGGCAGCCAGATTTCCAAATGAGGCGGTTCGTAATCTGACCCGCATTGGTGATCGGCCGCCATCAGAGAACAGTGCAACGCCACTGCTGCCTAGTGAGCCTTCAATGTTTCTAAATGTCTGACCCTCAGGTAGCCGAAGAACCTTCGGTGTTTTTTCAGAAATTGAGTCGCCTTGTGATAGCCGCAGTTCTTTGATGGCAATTAAAAGAATTTGAATACTCAGATCAACCTCGCCAAGAAGAGAGATAACTCGCCCCGGAATATCACCAACTTGACTGCCCGTTTCTTTTCTAATGAATGAAAGATCCTCGTACGTCAAATAGGGTTCTGCCACTCTGACATCAAGGGCTAAGCCTGAAGCGCGAGCAATGATCCCTGAAGCGCCTTGGCCGAGTGCTACATCGCGATTAAGGATCCCCACATTTTGATACTTGTTTAGAGTTTTTGTAAGAACGTCATGCCAGTGACTCATTTCTTGGGCCATTTTGCCAAGAACTAAGTTAGTTTCCAGAAGGGTCTCTTGATCGAGGTCAACAGCTACGCCGCCTACCTTTATAACTTGGTGGTGCATTCGCGCACCGGTCACCTTTTCAAGCAAGAAAGCGATCGCCTCGCGATGGGTATTCATTGCTTCTCGGATTTGCCAAATACTTTGTTCGGGAATTGCACTCAGAAAGGTAAGCGCGGAGAGGATTCTGTCGAGTTCGGAAATGAAC
>Ga0315270_10000898_pt1 | contig 16035 bp, 13 predicted proteins | sample C1_bottom_MG_FD_204932 | JGI IMG/M metagenome (GOLD analysis project Ga0315270, IMG submission 204932) | Sediment microbial communities from Yellowstone Lake, YNP, Wyoming, USA - C1_bottom | ecosystem: Environmental > Aquatic > Freshwater > Lake > Sediment | place: USA: Wyoming | collected... | reverse complement strand
TGGGTCAGCAAGGTCTGCTGGACGCTGGCCAGCGTGCTGGAGAGTTCCTGGCGCGTGGCGCTGCCGCTGCGCGTCAGCTCGTCGCGCAGCTCGCGCTCCATGCGCTCGCTGCTCGCCATGATGCTGCGCTGCAAATCGTCGAGTGCGCCAGGCGACTGCGTTTGCCTGGCGCGCCACAACAGCGCCAACACCAAAGCCTGCAGAGCGATCAATCCCAGTATTGCGAAATCTTGCCAATTCATAGTGCGATTGTCGCCCAAGCCATCGCATCGACACGTCCCGTCTATCATCGGCTCGCGCTGAAATGGCTGCATCCGTCCAAAGAGGAACTATGAAGAAGAATATGAAGTGGCTTCGCCGAGATCGTCGATATGCTCTGGCCGTCGCGCTGTTGGTCTCGACGTTGGCCGCCTGCAGCGGTCTGCAGGCGCCCGATCACCCCGCGCAGCCGATGGCGGCGTCCGCATCAGTGGAGGCCCAAGCCACGCACCTGCACGCGCTGTTCGATGAACGTTGGGAAGCCGCGATGCGGCGCCACCCGGAGTGGGCAACCTATGTCGGCGACAAGCGTTACGGTGACCGCTTGTACGACGCGTCCGCCGAGAACGAGGCGAATGCCTTTGCCGAGGCGCGGCAACAGTTGCGTCAGGCCGAGTCGATAGATCGCTCGGCCCTCACTGCCAGGGACCGCACTTCACTGGACGTCTACATCCACGGTCTGCGCGACGAACTGAACTTCGAGCCCTTGGTCGGCTGGCGGCGCATGAGCCTGGGCGCAATCGGTGGTTTCCATACCAGTTTTGCCGACCTGCTGCGCGACAGCCCGGTCGCTCAGCGCGACGAGGCCGAACAGGTGCTGGCCCGGCTGGCGGCCTACCCGAAACGCGTCGATCAGGAACTGGTGCGCCTGCGCGAAGGATTGGCGCTGGGCTGGGTGGCGCCCAAGCCGGTGATCGAACGCGTGCTTGCCAGCCTGGACAAGCAGCTTGCAGCCAGCAGCGATGCCAGCCCGTTCTTCGAACCCTTCACGCGGCTGGGCAGGGACATTGCGACAGCCGAGCAGGCCGCGCTGCGCGCGCGGGCGCAGCAACTCATTGCCGAGCAAGTGCTGCCGGCGCAGCGTCGACTGCGTGAGTTCGTCGCTGGCAGCTACGCCGCGGCGGCGCCGGCAGCCGGCAATCTGGCGCTCTACCCGGGCGGCTCAGTGGTGTACGCCGCGCTGGTGCGCCGCCAGACCACCACCGAGCTGACACCGGCGCAAATACACGCCGTCGGCTTGCGCGAAGTCGCGCGGCTGCGCGGCGAGATCGCCCAGGTGATGCGCGACATGTCCTGGACGGGTGACTTTGCCTCCTTCGTCCACCATCTCAACACCGACGCCAAGTATTTCTATCCGAGTGGCGAAGCGCTGCTGGCAGGTTACCGCGACATCGGCAAACGCATTGACGCCGAGCTGCCCCGCCTGTTTGCCGAACTGCCGCGCGCGTCTTGGGGCGTGCGCGCAATGCCGGCCGCCGACGGACCCGACGCGGCAGAGAACTACTCGGGTCCTGCGCTCGACGGCAGCCGGCCCGGTTGGTTCAACGCGAACGCCGTCGGCTACAAGACGCGGCCGCGCTGGGGCATGGAAACCCTGGTCGCGCATGAGGCCGTGCCGGGCCACCACCTGCAGAACGCGCGCGCCGTCGAACTCGGCACGTTGCCGAAGTTCCGCCGCGCCAACTGGTATGTCGCCTATGGAGAAGGCTGGGCCTTGTATGCCGAGACGCTGGGTTTCGAGCTGGGGCTGTACAAGGAGCCGGCGAGTCGCTTCGGCCATCTGCAGGGTCAGATCTTGCGCGCCGCCAGGCTGGTGGTCGATACCGGCATTCACAACCTTGGCTGGACCCGCCAGCAGGCCATCGACTACATGCTGGCCCAAACCGGTGACGAACGCGGCTTCATCGAGAGCGAGGTCGACCGCTACACCTCGTGGCCCGGCCAGGCACTGGGTTACATGATCGGTGAGTTGAAGATCCTCGAACTGCGCGACCGCGCCCGCGCCAAGCTCGGGCCTCGTTTCGACATCCGGCGCTTCCATATGGTGCTGCTCGACCAGGGCGCCGTGCCACTGACCGTGCTTGAACAGCAGGTGGATGAGTGGATCACCGCTGAGTTGGCGCGGCGCTGACCGACTCGCCAAAAGCTGCGATGCTTGGGCGCGAGGCTTCAGTCCTTCAATACTTGCGGATTGAGCGGTGTCGGCGGCTTGCCGCCGGACAGCGCAGCAATCAAATTGTCGGCAGCGAGTTGCGCCATCGCCAGGCGCGTGCCCATCGTGGCGCTGGCGATATGCGGCGTCAGCACGACATTGGGCAGGTCGAGCAGACCCGGATGCAACTGGGGCTCGCCCTCGAACACGTCCAGCCCGGCCGCGGCGATGGTCCTGGCGCGCAAGGCCTCGGCCAGCGCCACATCGTCGACCACGCCGCCACGGGCGATATTGGTGAGCGTGGCGCTGCGCTTCATCTGTTTGAGCTCGGCCGCTGCGATGGTGTGATGCGCCTCGGGCGAATAAGGCAGCACGATGACCAGGTGGTCGGCCTCGCGCAGCAGCGTTGCCTTGTCCACATAACGCGCTCCCACTTCGACTTCGAGTTCGGGGGCCAGGCGCGAACGGTTGTGATAGATCACCTTCATGCCGAAGCCCAGCGCGCCGCGCCTGGCAATCGCGCGGCCGATGCGGCCCATGCCCAGGATGCCGAGCGTGCTGCCGTGCACTTCGGCACCGGCAAACATGTCGAGGCTCCAGCGCGTCCATTCACCGCGACGCAAGCTGCGTTCAGCCTCGGACATGCGGCGCGCCGCCGCCATCATCAGCGCAAAGCCGAAGTCGGCCGTGGTTTCGGTCAGCACGTCGGGCGTGTTGGTGGCCAGTACGCCGCGCGCGGTGCAGGCCGGTACGTCGATATTGTTGTAGCCCACCGCGATATTGCACACCGCTTTGAGTTGCGAGCAGGCGTCAAGCAGTTGCGCGTCGATGCGCTCGCTGCCGGTGATCATGGCGCCCGACTTGCCCCTCAGCCGCTCAATCAGTTGTTCTGGCGCAAGAATCTCGTCGCCCTGATTGCTGCTGACATCGAAATGCTGCTGCAGTTGCTCCAAGATTTCTGGAAAAACCGCACGCGCCACAAGAATTTTTGGTTTCATTTGGGACATCTTTTACTGTAAGTCTAGGTGTTTCTGTCCGTGGCGCACTCTGCCGCAGACATGCTTGCTCGACAAAGTTCAAGGAAAGAGGCGGTGTTCCACGATGTAGTACAGCGCGCCAGCGAAGTAACCGATGAGGGCCAGCCCGCTGATCCGGCGCATGTACCAGAAGAAATCTATTTTTTCCAAGCCCATCGCCGCTACACCAGCGGCCGAACCGATGATGAGGATCGAGCCACCCGTGCCGGCGCAGTAGGCGATGAACTCCCACAGGAAGCTGTCAGGCGGATACGCGGTCATGCTGTACATGCCCATGGAGGCGGCCACCAGCGGCACGTTGTCAACGATGGCGCTGACCAGGCCGATCACCATGACAATGAGGTCCTGGCGCCCAACGGTCTGATCGAGCCAAGCGGCAAGCGACGCCAGGATATGGGTGTGCTCCAGGATGGCCACTGCCAACAGGATGCCGATGAAGAAGATGACCGAGCTCATGTCGATGCGCGTCAGCGCACGCGCCAGCGTCAGCCGTTGCTTGTGCAGAGAATCTTCCTTGTTCCGATGCAACAGATCCCCCACCAACCACAGGATGCCCAGACCGAACAGGATGCCCATGAAGGGCGGCAGATTCGTCACCGTCTTGAACGCCGGTACCGCCACCAGTATGCCCAGCCCCAGGTAGAACATCAGATTGCGCTCGAAAGCCGTTGTCTCGGTGCCTTGTTCTCCCTTCGCACGCTGCGGCGACAGTACCGGACGCGCACCCAGGATATGGCTGGTCACCGCCAGCGGCACCAGCATATTGATCATCGATGGGATGAACAAGCTCTTCATGATGGCCACCGTCGTGATCTGGCCGCCGATCCACAGCATGGTGGTGGTCACGTCGCCAATCGGCGTCCAGGCGCCGCCGGCGTTGGCGGCAATCACGATGATGCCGGCAAAGAACAGGCGGTCATCGCGCTTGTCGAGCAACTTTTTCATCAGCGAGACCATGACGATGGTGGTGGTCAGGTTGTCGAGAATGGAGCTCAGGAAGAAGGTCACGAAGCCGACCATCCACATCAGCGTCGACAGCCGCGTGGTCTTGATGCGCGAGGTGATGACTTCAAAACCGTTGTGCGCATCGACCACCTCGACAATCGTCATGGCGCCCATCAGGAAGAACACGATCTGCGCCGTGCCCATCAGCGATTCGCTCAAGTCCGCGCCCACCTTGCTTGCGTCGCCGCTGGCCACGGCGTAAATCGTCCACAGCAGGCCGGCGCCAATCAGCGCCGAAGCCGATTTGTTGATCTTGAGCGGATGCTCCAGGGCAATCGCCGCGTAGGCCAGGACGAACACAAGGACGAGTAGGGTAAGCATTCTGGGATACCTTGACGGGCGGTTTGAATGAAGGGGGAAAAGTGCCGCAGATTATGCAGTGTGGTTCTCGCAAACACTGTCGCGCTCACTCGAGCCAGTGAGTGAACTCCTCCACCGGCACGCGCTGCGTGATCAAGGCGTTTACTGGAGCATGCGGGTCCGCGTAGCCCATCGACATGCCGCACACCAGCATCTGATCAGACGGTACGCCCAAGTACCCGAGGATGATTTTGTGAAACTGCATGAATGCCACCTGTGGGCACGTATGCAGGCCACGGGCACGCGCTGCGATCATGATGTTTTGCAAGAAAGTGCCGTAATCAAGCCAGCTACCTTGCTGCAGCACGCGGTCTATCGTGAAGATCAGACCCACCGGCGCATCGAAGAATTTGAAGTTGCGCCCATGCTGTTCATGCATGCGCTGCTTGTCGCCTTTTTGAATGCCCAGCAGTCCGTACATGTCCCAACCCATCTTGCGGCGCCGGTCGATATAGGGCGAACACCATTCTTTCGGATAGTAGCCATAGTCGTCGGTGTGGGTGGCCGCCGCGGCCGGGTTGTTGAAAACCTCCAGAATCTTCGCGCTCAAAGTCTGTTTGGCGGCACCGGTCAGCACATGCACTTTCCAGGGCTGGATGTTGGTGCCTGAGGGGGCACGCGACGCCACTTGCAAGATGTCTTCGATCATCTGGCGCGGCACCGGCGTGGGCAAATAGGCGCGCATCGAATGCCGCGAAGTGATGGCTGCGTCGACTGCGGCTACTGCGGCAGCGCTTGTCTCGGGTGTCATGGTCACGGGTGAAGTCCCTGCAAGAAATTCTTCAACGGGTCGGGCAGCGGCACAGGGCGCCGCGTCTGTCTGTCCACATATACATGCACGAGATGGCCATGCGCGGCGCACATCGCTTCACCCTCGCCGAACAGGCCGATCTCGTAGCGCACGCTTGAGCGGCCCAGATGCGCCACACGCACGCCTGCCTCCACTACCTCAGGGTAAGCCAGCGGAGCAAAGTAGCTGCAATGCGTTTCCACCACCAGACCGATTACCTGTCCGTGGTGGATGTCGAGCACCCCGGCCGCTATCAGCGTCTGGTTGACGGCGGTGTCAAACAGGCTGTAGTAGACGACATTGTTGAGATGGCCATAGATGTCGTTGTCCATCCATCTCGTCGTGAGACGCACAAAGTGTTGATAGGCCAGGCGTGGCTCGGGTTCAGGTCTGCTCATAGCCAGCATTGTTCCATTGACTACAGCCGTGACCCTGCTGGCCGTCAAACTGGCGGAAATTAGAAAGTCCTCCCTATTTTGCTGCATTGCAGCAAATAGTGCTTGCAGTGGGACAGAAGCTGCGTAGAATCGGCGTCATGTTGCAGTGCAACAAATTTGTTCTCAAACCGCTTTTACCCCGGAGATACACCATGCTGACTGCTGAGCAATTCCTCGCATCCCATAAAGCCAATGTCGAAACCCTGTTTGGTCTGACCAACAAGGCTTTCGAGGGCATCGAAAAGCTTGTCGAACTGAACATGCAGGTCGCCAAGGCCTCGTTCGGCGAAGCCGCTGAAACCGCCCGCACCGCCCTGTCGGTTAAGGACGCTCAAGAACTGATGGCGCTGCAAACCTCGCTGCTGCAACCGGCCGCCGAAAAGGCCGCTGCCTACAGCCGTCATCTGTACGAGATCGCTGCCGGCACGAACGCCGAAGTGAGCAAAGCCGCCGAAGCACAAATCGCCGAAGGTCAACAGAAGTTCCTGGCTGTGGTCGACACCGCCGTCAAGAATGCCCCGGCTGGTTCCGAAGGCGCGATGGCGCTGGTGAAGTCTGCTGTGTCGGCCGCCAACAATGCGTTCGAGTCGGTTCAAAAAGCCGCCAAGCAAGCTGCCGACGTGGCCGAAGCCAACTTCCAGACCTTGAACAGCCAAGCCACGAAGACCACCAGCCGCGCCAAGCGCTCGGCCTAAGTCAATCAAGCTTGACGAAGAGCCCGGTGGCAACACCGGGCTCTTTTCGTTTCAACACTGGATTCAGTGCGTCTTGGCGCTGATCGCGGCTCGAATGCCTGCCAGCTGAGCAACGGCCGCATCGCGCCCTGCCTTGATGGCACGCAAGCGCGCGCCAAAGTCCGAACTCGCCACATCGATCAGCTTGGGTCGCAACACCACGTCGGCTTCCCGCAGTTCCATCTGAGTGATGCTGCGCCCCATGATGCTGAAGGTCTGCATCAGCATGCGCATCGCGTCTTGCGGCACGGCCACATCGGGTGGCGACGAGATATCGACGGCCAATACCATCTCAGCCCCCATTTGTCGCGCATACCGCACCGGCACCGGAGCCACCAAGCCGCCGTCGACATATTCGCGCAAGCCAATCTTGACCGGCTGAAACACAGCAGGCACGGCGCTCGACGCGCGCACCGCGGCACCTGTGTCGCCGCTGCGAAACACGATGCCCTCGCCCGACGACAAGTCGGTGGCTACGATGCCCAGCGGCAAATGCATCTGCTCGATCAACAGATTGCCGGTCTTCTCGCGCACATAGCGCGCCAGCGCCTCGCCACGAATCAGCCCGCGGCCGGGGAAAGACCAATCGGTCAGCGCGCTCTCGTCCATGCCAGACGCCAGCGCGGCCAGTTCATGCCCGGTCATGCCCGCCGCATACAAAGCCGCCACCAAACTGCCCGCCGAAGTGCCAATCACCAGATCGGGCCGGATGCCGGCTTCTTCCAACACCTGGATCACGCCGATATGCGCGAAACCACGCGCCGCACCACCCCCCAAAGCGAGTCCGATGCGTGGCGGTTTGGGCGGCGGTTTGGGCGGCGCTGGAGGTTCAACCGGCGCAGGTAGCGGCATGGGTGGGGGTGTAGGCGCCGTACTGCAGCCGCTGGCGACAAGCGCCAGCAGGAGCAGGCTTTGGCGGCGCGTCAGCGATGGAAATCGGGCGGAACTGTCCTGGGTTGGCATGGCGGCGATTCTAGAGGCCGGGGCCAACAAGGCGCAGCGCCCCGACTGGCTTGCCGGCAAGGCCTGACGCGACCGGCAGCATGGTCAATAGTTGCCCATAAAGTCTTTTTTGCTCAGCTCCACGCCGTTGTGACGCAGGACAGCGTAGGCGGCGGTGACGTGGAAGAAGAACTGTGGCAGACCATAGTGCAGCAAATACGCCTGGCCGCTGAAACGGCGCTCCTTTGGTGTGCCGGGGCGGAGGATGATTTCACGCGCGGCAGCATCGGCAAACTGCGCTTCCTTCAAACCTTCGATAAAAGCCAGGGTCTTGGCAATGCGCGCATGCAGATCGGCAAAGCTCTGTTCGGTGGCTTCATAACTCGGCACATCAACGCCTGCCAAACGTGCGCACGCGCCCAGAGCAAAGTCGCAAGCCACCTGCACCTGGCGCACGAGCGGAAACATATCGGGGAACAGACGCGCCTGCAGCAGGGCAGACGCTTCGATACTGCGCGCCGTCGCATGCGCCTCGGCCTTGGCCAGCACATCGTTCAGGCTGCCCAGCATTTGCTTGAAAACGGGAACGGAGCTTTGGTACATCGGAGCTGTCATGGTGGCTGTCTCGGTCGGATTGAGAAGCGCGCATTCTGGCAGCTTCACTGCAACCATGCTCCGCGTCACAGTTCGGCCTGATCCGGCGCTTGATCATCCGGCACGAATTCCGCGGCTGGCATCAGCCGAAAGCGGCCTGAAGGCGGCAACCCAATACAGCCAATCGCCACGAATACCCTTAAGCCTTGATGTGCATCAGGCGCCACATCGGGCTCCGACCGCTTAAAATCACACATTTTTCCGCGCTGCCCTCCCGAATGGGTCGGCTGCTGCTGTCCTTGTGCTCCCCATCAGAGATTTCCTCATGACCCACGTCGTTCTCGAATCGTGCATCCGCTGCAAATACACCGACTGCGTTGATGTTTGCCCCGTTGACTGCTTCCGCGAGGGCCCGAACTTCCTCACGATCGATCCGGATGAATGCATCGACTGCGCGGTGTGCATTCCCGAGTGCCCGGTGAATGCCATCGTCCCCGAAGAAGATGTGCCGGGCGATATGCAGCACATGATCAAGCTCAATGCAGAGCTTGCTCTCGTATGGCCCAGCATCACGAAGCGCAAGACGCCCCTGCCCGACGCCGATGATTGGAAAGACCGTACCGGCAAGCTCCCGGAGCTGAAGCGCTGACGGGTCCAGCCTGACTCAGAAATATGGGGACGTCCGCGGCTGCATTTGTGCGGGAGCTGCGGAAACTGGCGCTGTCGCTGTGGTCGCAGGACAGTGAGATGAGCGTTTTCCGCTAAAAACCACCGAAACCGACAGCCAGAGGCTCTCTCTTGAACTTGAATTTTGGAATCCGATTCGCGCAGCTGTATAGCCGTGACGGCCTGCTTGCGCTCGATGCCCTGTTTCTCCAGAAATTGGCCGCAGCAGACCAATCCCTGTGCGATCAACTCGTCAAATTCCGCCAAGAGCCAGAAGCCTTGACGCCGAAGCAGGAGTCAAGCCTGTTGATTGGCGTCGGCCCGATTCTCGAGGACTTTATTGCGGGCTTGTTTCGGATAGAGGCTCCGCTCGCCGAGCTAGCCTCAGCTCATGTTGAATTGGCGCCGCTGTATGTCATCAAGCGCAAGTTCGTCAAGCGCACCGCAGCCAAAGTCATCAGTGCCGAAGATGCAGCCGCCTTTGATGGAGCGGGCTTGCGCACCGAGTTGGAGACCTACCTGGGTGGCTCATTTGAGGAACTGCGCTTTGCCCAGCGGGTTTCCGAGTGGCTGGAAAACGAAGAAGGCCATACGGCGCAGCTCGATGTGGCGCGCCGTTATGCGGCCTGGGCTTTCCACACCGAAGCGGGACAGGCGCTGCATGGTCACGGCGTGCTGTTTCGCGACGTGCGCGACATGCCGGCCGAAGACCTGGTCCCGTCCGCGCAGAAGTCAGCGCACAAGGGCTACAGCACCTTTACCGTGGCGCCCGAACATATCCGGCGCCGCGAAGGCTTTGCGCTGACCGACCAGGGCACTGATTTGTGCGGCGCGCTCGATCAGGCGAACTACTGCATCTGGTGTCATGCGCAGGACAAGGACTCTTGCTCCAAGGGTTTGAAAGAGAAACAACCCAAGGACGCGCCGGCGCTGACCGGCAAGGCTGCCTACAAGAAATCGGTGTTCAACGTGACGCTGGCCGGTTGCCCACTGACCGAAAAGATTTCCGAGTTTCAAAGCCTGAAGGCCGAGGGTAATCCGATTGCCGCGCTGGCGATGATTGTGGTCGACAACCCGATGGTCGCCGCCACCGGACATCGGATCTGCAACGACTGCATGAAGTCCTGCATCTATCAGAAGCAGGAGCCGGTCAACATCCCGCAAGTCGAGACACGCACCGTCAAGGATGTGCTGGCGCTCCCCTTCGGCCTGGAAATATATTCCTTGCTGACGCGTTGGAACCCGCTCAATTTGCGCCGTCCCTATCCTCGCGCAGCCACGGGCTACCGCGTCTTGGTGACCGGGCTCGGACCCGCGGGCTACACACTCGCGCACCATCTGATCAACGATGGACACACGGTCGTGGCCATCGATGGCTTGAAGATCGAGCCGTTGCCTGAAAGCTTGTGCGGCGTGCGCAGCGACGGCAGCCGCGCCGAATTCGCTCCGCTGGAGCGTATTGGCAGCATCTTCGAGGATCTCGACGATCGCGTACTTGCCGGTTTCGGCGGCGTCGCCGAATACGGCATCACGGTGCGCTGGGACAAGAACTTCCTGAAAGTCGTGCGCTTGCTGTTGGAGCGCCGCGCCGAATTCCAGATGTTCGGCGGCGTGCGCTTCGGTGGCACGCTTGACGTCGAGCAGGCATTCGCGCTGGGCTTTGATCATGTCGCGCTGGCCATGGGGGCCGGGCGCCCGACCGTATTGAATATCCCCAACGCCTTGGCGCGCGGCGTGCGAACGGCATCAGATTTCCTGATGGCATTGCAGTTGACAGGTGCCGCCAAGTTGGATTCCTTGGCCAATATGCAGTTGCGACTGCCGGTCATCGTGATCGGCGGCGGCTTGACGGGTATCGACACCGCCACCGAGTCCTTGGCCTATTACCCGGTCCAGGTCGAGAAGTTCCTGACGCGCTTTGAGGCGCTGTGCGCGCAGCAGGGCGAAGCCGCGGTCAGGCAAAGCTGGTCTGTGGAAGAAACGGAAATTGCCGCCGAATTCTTGGGCCACGCCAAAGCGATCCGGCTTGAGCGTGCACGCGCAGCTGAAGCCGGCGAGCCCGCCAAGATTTTGGAGCTGCTCAACGCCTGGGGTGGCGTGACCTTGGTCTATCGCAAACGCATGATAGACAGCCCGGCCTACACGCTCAACCACGAGGAAATCGAGAAAGCGCTTGAAGAAGGCATGGTCTATACCGAATGCCTGAGCCCGCTCGCGGTCGAGGTGGACGCCTTCGGCGCTGCCAGCGCCATGAAGTTCCACACACAAGTTCGCGACGCCGACGGCAAGTGGAGCAATGGCGAAGAAATCACGCTGCCGGCACGCGCCATCTTTGTCGCCGCAGGCACGCATCCCAACACCGTGTTGGCGCGTGAAGATGCCGCGCATTTCAAACTGGACGGACGCTATTTCGCCGCTTGCGACGAAGCTGGCGCGCCGGTCAAGCCCGAAGCGGAAAGCGCCAAACCCGAGCAGCCCGCCGTGCTGCTGAGCAAGCGCGATGACGGCAAGTTCGTCTCCTTCTTCGGTGACTTGCACCCTTCGTATTCAGGCAATGTCGTGAAAGCCATGGGCTCGGCCAAGCAGGGCTACCCCGTCGTGTCGCGCGTGCTGGCACAGCGTGCCCCGAGTCTGAAAGAAGACAACGCCGCGTTTTTTGCACGGCTCAACAGCGGCTTGCGTGCCACCGTGCATGGCGTGACGCGACTGACGCCCAATATCGTCGAAGTCGTCCTGCATGCGCCGTTTGCCGCAGCGCAGTTCAAGCCGGGTCAGTTCTTCCGACTGCAGAATTTCGAATCGCTGGCGCCGCAAGTGCGCAATACGCGCATGACCATGGAAGGTCTGGCGCTCACCGGCGCCTGGGTCGATGTCGAAAAAGGCCTGGTTGCCTGCATCGTGCTGGAGATGGGCGGCTCGGCCAATCTGGTCGCGGCCCTGCAGCCCGACGAACCCGTCGTGCTGATGGGACCGACCGGCATGCCCACCCATATCGAGAGCGGCGAAACCGTCATGCTGGTCGGCGGCGGCCTCGGTAATGCGGTGCTATTCTCCATCGGCGCGGCGTTCCGTGCCGCAGGTTCCAAGGTGCTGTACTTCGCCGGCTACAAGAAGGCCATCGATCGCTACAAGGTCGCCGAGATCGAAGCAGCGTCGGACCTCATCGTCTGGTGCTGCGACGAAGCGCCGGGCTTCACGCCGGGCCGGCCGCAGGACAAGACTTTCTGCGGCAATATGGTGCAAGCCATCGAGGCCTATGCAAGCGGCGCGCTCGGTGACGCACCGATCGCGACGCAGGATGTCGACCGCATCATCGCCATCGGCTCGGACCGCATGATGGCTGCCGTCGGACTGGCGCGCCACCATCAATTGAAGCCTTACCTGAAGGCCGAACACTTCGCCATCGCGTCGATCAATTCGCCGATGCAATGCATGATGAAGGAGATCTGCGCGCAGTGCCTGCAGCCCCAGCGTGACCCGGTGACGGGTGAGATCACTTACGTCTTTTCGTGCTTCAACCAGGATCAGCCGCTGGACCATGTCGATTTCGCCGGGCTCGGCGCACGACTCGCGCAGAACTCGCTGCAGGAAAAATTGACTGCGCAGTGGATTGGTTCTTGCGTCAATGATTTGAGCAACGAGCGTCAAATCGTCTGAGCGACGCGCTCAATTTCGCTACAATTTACACAACCGCGGGCTTCATGCCTGCGGTTTTCGCTAGGGGTGCTGGACCATTGGTTCCGGCTGAGAAAGTCCCTTTGAACCTGAATGAGGTAATCCTCGCGCAGGGAAGCATGCTCAAAGCTCGCGCCAGCTCTATCTTTCTCGTGGCGTGATGGCTCTACCGTTGCTTTTCCTGCCATCGACTCCGGAGTCATGATGGCAACTTCTCTTTCTGTCTTGCACCGCACGCCCACCGCACTCGCTGCATTGGTCTTGTGTGGTCTGTGTTCCCTCAATGCGACTGCGCAATCCGCGCTACCCAGCGTGGTGGTGAGCGGCCGCATGGCCGAGACGCCGGTCGATCTGAGTGGTTTCGGCGATGTACCGCTGCACAAGCTGCCGATGCAGGCCAATGTGCTCAGCCTGGAGCGTCAGAAAGATGCCGGCGTGCAGCGCCTGTCCGACCTGACCAGCTTCGATGCCAGCGTCAGCGACGCCTACAACGCCGCCGGCTATATCGACTATCTGACGGTACGCGGCTTCGTGCTCGACAACCGCTTCAATTATCAGAGAGACGGCCTGCCGATCAGCGCAGAGACTGCATTGCCATTGGCCAACAAGGCCTCGATGGAACTGCTCAAAGGCATCAGCGGCATGCAGGTGGGTACCAGCGCGCCGGGCGGCGCGGTCAATCTGATCGTCAAACGTCCCACGCTCAACTTGAGCAGCGCGACATTGAGCTGGCGCTCCGACAACAGCGTGGAGGCGGCGGTCGACATGAGCCGGCGCTTCGGTAGCAGCGAGGTATTCGGTCTGCGCATCAACGCCGCCGCAGCCCACCTCGACCCGAGTCTGCGCGACGCCAAAGGCCAGAGCCGGTCGCTGGCCATGGCAGGCGACTGGCGCATCAGTCCCGACACCTTGCTCGAAGTCGAGTTCGAAAACAGCCGTCAATCGCAACCCAGCCAACCCGGCTTCAGCCTGCTGGGAAACACCTTGCCGGACGCGAAAAACATCGATCCGCGCATCAATCTGAACAACCAGCCCTGGTCGCTGCCGGTCGTCTTTGACAACAACACTGCCTCGCTGCGATTGCAGCAGCGTCTGAACCTGGACTGGCGCATTCAGGCGCATCTGGGCGTTCAGCATCTGAAGACCGACGACCGTACGGCATTTCCGTTTGGCTGCTATGACGCCGGCACCGAGATCCATTACGCTGACCGCTATTGTCCGAACGGCAACTTCGATCTGTACGACTACCGCAGCGAAAACGAACGTCGCGATACCACCGCACTCGATCTGTCGATCGACGGCAAGTTCGCGACCGGGTCGGTTCGCCACGAGTTGAGCGCTGGCGTGTTGTCGACCAAGTACCAAAGCCGCTATCAGCAGATGGCCTACAACCCCGTCGGCACCGGCAATATCAACGGCCAGCTGATCACCTCCCCTGCCCCCGACTTGTACGACGGCAACACCAATCTCGACCAGCGCAGCACCGAGCTGTATCTGCGCGACACGATCGCCGTCACTGCGGACACGCGCGTGTGGGCCGGCGCGCGCCACACACGCATCAGCCGCGACAGCGTCGTCACCGACGGTTCGTCTGCCACCGCTTATACGCAATCCTTCACCACGCCCTGGCTGGCGTTGAGCTACCAGCTCGGCCCGCAATACATGCTGTACGCGAGCTGGGGCGAAGGTGTCGAATCCGCCCTCGCGCCCAAGCTGCCGCGCTATGTCAACGCCGGTCAAGCCCTGACCCCACTGAAGAGCAAGCAGTCGGAGTTTGGCGTCAAGTCAGGCACCACGGCGCTCGACTGGTCGGTCAACTGGTTCGATATCGAACGCCCTCAATGGAGCGACATCGGCCCCTGCGACGTGGACAATAGTTGCGAGCGCATGAGCGACGGAACCGCGCACCATCGCGGCATCGAAGCGATGAGCGACTTCAAGTGGAAAGACGGTGGCATCGTCGCCAGCGCCATGTGGCTCAAGGCCACGCGCGAAGGCAGCGCCACCGCCTCCATCAACGGCCTTCGTCCCACCAACGTGCCCAATAGCAATTTCAAATTGCAGGCGCGTCAACGCATTGCCGCGCTGCCCGGCCTCACCTTGCTGGCAGGTCTGGTGCATGAAGCCAATCGCATGGTGCTGGAGGACAACAGCGTCAGCATTCCTGCATGGACACGCGTCGACCTGGGCGCACGCCTTGAGCAGAACACGCGCTACGCACAGCTGACCTGGCGCGCTGGCGTCGACAACGTGGCCGATACGCGTGCCTGGAAGGAGTCGCCATTCCAGTTCGGACATGCCTATCTGTACCCCATGGCGCCGCGGACCTTGCGTCTGAGCGTTGAATTCCGCTTGCCGTGATATCGAGGTTTCAAGCTATAATGAAAAGCTCAATTCCTCGATAGCTCAGTTGGTAGAGCGCCGGACTGTTAATCCGTAGGTCCCTGGTTCGAGCCCAGGTCGAGGAGCCAGACTTGATAAGGGTCAGCGCGTAAGTGCTGGCCCTTCTTCATTTCTGAACGTGACAAAAACGTGACAACTGGATCACGTTCTGGCCTCTTCCCCCGCGCTCAATTCGAGACGCCGCGGATAAAAGGTTCTCCGTTGCAAATTTGGCGTAGCGGTCCACCATGCTTCGAGACTTCCACCCGCCCAAGTCCTTGAGCTCGTCGCAGGACGTTCCCGCCTGCCGATGCCAAGACGCCCAGGTGTGGCGCAAGTCGTGAAACCTGAAGTCCTCAATCCCCGCTTTCTTCAACGCGTTATGCCAGGCCGTGTTGGTCACGTCCGCCCGCAAGGGTTGGCCTTCATACGTGAAGCAAAAGCGCAGATGCTTGCCGATTTGCTCCTTCAACACTTCAATTGCATCTTCATTTAACGGCACTCCCCGAGGCGTTCCGTTCTTGGTCTGGTTCAACCAGGCGGTCTTGCGGTTCAAGTCCACCCGACACCATTCCAAGCCCGTGATCTCGCCCGCACGGCAGCCTGTTGCCAGGGCATACCGCACCAGGGCCGCCAGATGTGGCGCACAGAAGCGAATCAATCTTTCCGCCTCTTCATGCGTCAACCAGCGGTCCCGCTCGACTTCACCGGACAAGAGCTTGATCTTCGGGAAGGTGTCGATCCACTGCCATTCATCACGCGCCATCCGAAGAAGACTGCGAATCGTGGACAAGTAGCGATTCACCGTTGCGGGCTTGTTGCCCTTCTTGAGTTCGCCCTGAATCACAGTCCAGATGACATCCCCATTGATCTGGTTCAGCATCCGGTCACCCAGGTAGCGGTCCAAGTGGCGGCAAATCTGCCGAACCCCCGAAAAGTTTCTCAAATTCCGTTTCAGTTCGAGATAGCGAACCACGGCTTCTTGCCAACTGCGCTGAGCCTTGATCCCGAAATGGGTTTCCCGATACGCGTCCAGCTTGAGTTTTGCTAGATACGCTTCGGCTTCATTTCGTTCTTCAGTCCCAGCGCTTTGGCGTATGCGCTGGCCGTTGGGGAGCGTTGCATTGATCCACCAGTTGCCGGAATCCGGTCGCCGGTAGAGTCCTTCAGGTCGGGCCATAGAGCCTCCTTTCCGGCCCGCCTTCGCTCGCCCTTATGTTCA